>Ga0209890_10000505_pt1 | contig 18063 bp, 13 predicted proteins | sample OrgsoiDNA2013049_FD_185799 | JGI IMG/M metagenome (GOLD analysis project Ga0209890, IMG submission 185799) | Permafrost soil microbial communities from the Arctic, to analyse light accelerated degradation of dissolved organic matter (DOM) -... | ecosystem: Environmental > Terrestrial > Soil >...
GCGTGGTTGAAGAGAAGACGCGCAATCGTGAGTTCTATGCGCAGCTTGGCGTTGAAGACAGCGCTTCACCCAAAGCCGCCGGCACGCTCGTCGAGGTCGTGACGCCAAAGAAAACCTTTGACCTCATTGTGGGCAAGCCCGCCGGAGGCAAGACCGGATTCGCGCGCGTTCCCCATGCCGAGCCGAGCCTCCTCGTACAACCGCTCATCAGCGTCGACGCCGATCCGCGGCGCTGGATCGATCGCAGCGTTGTCGATATCAGCGAGCAGCGCGTCAAAGAAGCCGTCATCGAAAGCGCCGCGGGGCCCTCCTATACGGCCGCCCGCCTGTCGCCGCAGCAGACCGACTACCAGGTGGCTGCCATCCCGAAGGGACGCACGCTTTCGAGCGCGGGCGCGGCGGACGGAGTAGGCAGCGTGTTTGCGGCGCTTGAGGCGGACGATGTGCGGCGCGCGCCGGCCGCCGCCAGCGATGCTGCAAGACCTGATCACGCGATCTTCCGCACCTTCAATGGCCTCGAGCTCGACGTCACGGGCCGCCTGGAAGACACGCACCACTACGTCGCGCTCCTGGCCCGTTCGACCGCGAAGGAATCGCAGGCCGAGGCCGACGCTGCCAATGCGCGCTTCGGCGGCTGGCAATTCGAGATTCCGAGCTACAAGTATCAGGCGATGTTCACGCCTGTTGAGCAGCTGTTGAAGCCGATTGAGCCGCCGAAGCCCAAAGCCACCAAGGCGGACGCGGCAAAGAAAAGCTCGAAAGCACAAGCCGCACCCGCGGCGCCCGCGGAGCCGCCGAACTAGAACGCGGTTCTTTTCAGCGCGCGCGCGCGAGCAGGCCTAACGACACCGCCACCAGCAGCGCCGTCGGCAGCCACGCGAGCACGACGGGATTTAACTGAAACACAATCGTGCCGCTTTCGATCAGGCGCTGCAGCAGGAAAAAGCCGAGGCCCAAGAGTAACCCCACGAGCGTGCGCGAGCCCGCGCCCGCGGAGCGCAGCGAACCCAGCACGAACGGAATGGCCAGCAGCACCGCAAAGGCGATCGCGACGGTGCGTGCGATCCGCGACCAGAAGGCAAAGACGTACGGCTGCACGTCAAGTTCATTGGCGCGGAAGTAGCCGATCAACCCCCAAAGCGCCGAGATATCAAGGTCGCTCGGATTCTCCACCGCGAGCCCGAGAAACCCAGCGCTGACCGTGGATTCGAGCACGCGCGCGCCAATGGGCCGTGTGAGCACGCGCTCCGGAGTAAAACGCGACTCGGTGTAGTCGGAGAGGAGCCAGCTTCTGTTCTGTCCGGCGGTTGCGCGCACCGCGTGGCCGATCGCGAGCAGGCGATGCCCGGGGGAGAGCTCAAACACCTGCATGGCGCCGAAACGGCTGCCGCTCGACTCGCGCGTGACGTTCAGGATGACGTTGCCGTCGCGTACCCAGGCGCCGCCGCCGCCGCCGTAACTCATGTCGGTGAACTTGTTGAAAGCCTTGTATTGCTTCGCCGCCTGCACGAGCTGCGGCCCGAGATACTCGCCGAGCGCAACTTCCAACGTGATGAGGATGAAGGCGGCTCCAAGTGCCGCCGCGGCCAATCGCGCAACCGAGATGCCGGTTGCGCGCATGACGGTGAGTTCGCTGCCGCGCGCGAGCGACCCTAAGCCAATGAGGGCGCCGATGAGCGCCACGATCGGCAGCGCCTGCCAGGCCAGCTGCGGCACGTTCAAGACCACGAACCAAACCGCATCGAGCGCAGAATAGTGCCCGACACCGATATCCTCCTGCTCGCCAATGAAGAGAAACAGGGCGCCCAACACCACCACTACGGCAAGCACGAGCGCCACCGCGCCCAAAATGCTACGAATGATGTAGCGGTCGAGTAATGTCATGCGGGACTTCTGTTGCGCAGGCGTGCAAGCGAGCTTGGGGCGAAGTAAACCCCGAGCGCGAGCAGCACCACTGCCGCATGCACCCACCACAGGCCCAGATACTCGGGCACCGTGCCGCGGGCGAGCCACACCTTGCCCGCCGACACGAGGTTCGCGTAGATCATATAAATCAGAATGGCCAGCCAGACACGCCCGTAACGGCCTTGCCGCGGCCGCAGACGCGCAAGCGGCACCGCAAGGAATGTCAGCACGATGCACATGACCGGCAAGGCGACTCGCCAATGAACTTCGGCGCGCCGGCCGGGGTCGTCGCTTTGCAGCAACTCGCGCGTCGGCACGGCCTCAAGCGCAGTCACGGCGTCGGACAGCTCCGGGACACGCACCGGAATCACGTGCTCGGCAAAGCGCACGATCCGGAACTCGGCGCTGCCGGGCACCCCTTCGAATCGCTCGCCATTGTAGAGCGTGAGGGTATGTGTCATGCCGTCCGCCGCGAGCGCATGCCGAGCCCGATCCGCGACCGCGACCTGCACGCGGCCGCCATACTCGCGCTCGACGAACACATGCAACAGCGCGCCCGCAGGATCGAGCCCCTCGGCGTACACGACGGCGCCGTCCGCGCCGCCGAAGGTGCGAAAGTGGCCCGGTGAGATCGGCGCGAACTGGCCGGCACGCAGTGCTGCGCTGCGCAGCGACAGCGAGCGCGTTACGGCCTGCGGGCCCAAGTCAAGAGTGAGCCAGGCGAGCGCCGCGGTGACGAGTGCCGCGAGCAGCGTCACCGGCCAGTACAGGCGCGCGGCCCCCACGCCGCAGGCAAGCGCCGCCGTGATTTCGCTGTCGTGATACAGCCGGCCGAAGGCAAGCACGACTCCCAGGAGAAGCCCGATCGGCGTCAGAATGCTCAAGTCCTGCAGTGCGCCGAGCCCGATGAGCTCGAGCACCACCTGTCTTGGATACTGGTTCTCGGCGGCGCGCGCCAGCACCCGGGCCATTTGATTCGTGAGCAGGATAACGAGCAATACCCCGGTCACGACCAGCCAGCTTGCCAGCACCTCCCGCAGCACATAACGATCGAGAATCCGCCCCAAAGTGGGTGCCCTGCCGCTCAAGGCATGCCCGACAGAACGGCGGACGGCTCTTGAGTTAAACTTGGAAGTGCTGGACGCGCCGTGCGTGTGTGCATGAGTGGACGCGAATGGGACGGGGAAGGGAATCTAGCTCCCTAAGGTAGATCAGACGCGGCCGCGTCTCAATAGTTCGTAACCGGCCAAAGCTCAAGGCATCATGGGACTAAATCAATGCATTTCGATATTTGGACGACGGGACTTGCAACGCTAGCCGTCGACTGCGTCGTTCTCGGCGTCTTCGAAAAGGGCGAGCTCAACGAGGAGGCACGCACAGTGGATGCGGCATCGGGCGGGCGCCTCACGGTCCTCATGGGGCGCGGCGATTTTTCCGGAAAAAGCGGTGAAACCCTGCTGCTCACGGATCTGCCCGGCGTCAAGGCATCACGCGTGCTGCTCACCGGCCTCGGAGCCAAGAAGAATTTCAGCAGAAAGACCTATCGTCGCGCGCTGAGCGCCGCGATCAGCGCCGTCGCGCGCACGCGCATCACGAGTGTCGCAATCGCGCTTGCGCGCCCGGGGGCGAAAGAACTCGATGACTACTATCTAGGACGTGCTGCCGTAGAAATCACTGCATCGGCGCTCTATCAGGTGAACGATCTGAAGAGCGGCAAAAAGCCCAAGACGTCGGCGCTTGCGACTGTACTCACAGGCCCCGTGCGCAAAGCGGGTGCGACTGCCGCGCGGCGCGGCCTGGTGCACGGCACAGCGGTCGCGAATGCGATGCGCGTGCAGCGCGATCTTGCGAACTTGCCGGCGAACGTGTGCACGCCCACTTACCTCGCCGAGCGCGCGCGGGCGATGGCAAAGGGCGTCGCGTCACTCAAAGTACTGGTGCTCGATGATGCAGCGCTGCGGCGCGAGAAGATGGGTTGCTTCCTCGCCGTCGCGCAGGGCAGCGATGAGCCTGCGAAGTTCATCGTCATCGAGCACCGCCATTCCAAATCGGCGCCGACGGTCGCGCTGGTCGGCAAGGGCATCACCTTTGATACCGGCGGCATCTCACTCAAGGACCCCGGGGCGATGGACGAGATGAAGTTCGACATGAGCGGCGCGGCAGCCGTCATGGGTCTGCTCGGCCTCGCGGCCGAGCTGCGCTTGCCGCTCAACATCGTGGGCCTCCTTGCGGCTTCTGAGAACATGCCGAATGGACGCGCCATCAAGCCGGGCGACATCGTCACGAGCGCCGCGGGTTTGACGGTCGAGATCCTGAACACCGACGCCGAGGGCCGCCTTGTGCTGTGCGACGCGCTGCACTATGCGCGCCGCTTCAATCCAGCAGCCGTCATTGACATCGCAACGCTGACCGGTGCCTGCGTCATTGCCCTGGGCGCGCATCACACCGGCGTCATGGCAAACGACGATGCGCTCGCGCGCGAGATCGTCGCCGCCGGAGTGCGCGCCGATGATCGCGCTTGGCAGCTGCCGGTCACCGAGGAGTACGGCGAGCAGCTAAAGAGCAACTTCGCGGATTTTGCCAACATTGGCGGCCGCGAGGCGGGCGCGATCACGGCCGCGGCGTATCTTGCGAAGTTCACGCAGGGGATGAAGTGGGCGCACCTCGACATCGCAGGCACGGCTTACCTCGGCGGCGCGCACAAAGGCAGCACCGGGCGCCCGACCGCGCTGCTGGCGGACTTTCTGATCCATCGCGCCGGGCGGTGATGGAAAAAGTCTACGCGCCGCCAAATATCGAGCGGCGGATCTATGGATTCTGGGAGGCGCACGGCTGGTTCGCCCCGCACAGACCGGGCGCGCAAGCCTTTTGCATAGTCATTCCGCCGCCGAACGTCACCGGCACGTTGCATATGGGGCATGCCTTTCAGCACACGCTGATGGATGTGCTCACGCGCTATCACCGCATGCGCGGCGATGACACGCTTTGGCAACCGGGCACCGATCACGCCGGCATCGCAACCCAGATGGTGGTGGAGCGCAAACTCGAAGCCGAAGGCCTATCGCGTACCGCTCTCGGGCGCGAAGCCTTCGTCGAGCGCGTCTGGAAGTGGAAGGAACATTCAGGCGGCACGATCAGCGCACAGATGAGAAGGCTCGGCGTCTCGGTTGACTGGTCGCGCGAGCGTTTCACCATGGACGCGGGTCTGTCGCGCGCGGTCACCGAAGTCTTCGTGCGCCTGCATGAGGATGGACTCATCTACCGCGGGAAAAGGCTCGTCAACTGGGATCCGGTGCTGTTGACCGCGCTCTCCGACCTCGAAGTGCAGAGCGAGGAGGAGGACGGCCATCTGTGGCACCTGCGCTATCCGCTCGCGGACGGCCCGGGCGCGGTGGTGGTCGCCACCACGCGCCCGGAAACCCTCCTCGGCGACGCGGCGGTGGCCGTGAACCCGGAGGATGAACGCTATCGCCATCTGCTCGGCAAATCTGTGCTGCTGCCGCTTGCGGAGCGCCCCATTCCGCTGATCGCCGACGCTTACGTTGATCCCGCCTTCGGCTCAGGCTGCGTGAAGATCACGCCCGCGCACGATTTCAACGACTACGAGATCGGACTTCGGCACGGTTTACAGCAGATCAACATCTTCACGCCGCGCGCTCATCTCAATGACAACGTGCCGGCGCGCTTTCGCGGCCTCGATCGCTTCGAGGCGCGGAGGCGCGTCGTCGCCGAGCTGCAGGCGGCAGGGCTCATCGAGCGCATCGAGAAACACCGGCTCATGATTCCGCGCGGCGATAGAAGCGGCGCCATTCTCGAGCCCTATCTCACCGACCAATGGTACGTGCAAGTCGCACCGCTCGCGGCGCCGGCAATCAACGCTGTGGAAAGCGGCCGCACGCGCTTCGTGCCGGAGAACTGGTCGAAAACGTATTTCGAATGGATGCTCAATATCAAGGACTGGTGCGTGAGCCGGCAGCTATGGTGGGGGCATCGCATTCCTGCATGGTACGACGCGCACGGCAGACACTACGTCGGCAGGAGCGAGCAGGAAGTGCGCACGAAGCACCAGCTTGATGCGCATACAGTGCTGCGCCAGGACGAAGACGTTCTTGATACCTGGTTTTCCTCGGCGCTCTGGCCGTTCTCGACGATGGGCTGGCCCGAAGAGACGGTTGCGCTTAGCAAGTACTACCCGACCAGCGTGCTCGTCACAGGCTTTGACATCATCTTCTTCTGGGTCGCGCGCATGATGATGATGGGCCTGAAGTTCATGGGCGATGTGCCGTTTCGTGACGTCTACATCACAGGGCTCGTGCGCGACGAGCACGGCGACAAGATGTCGAAGTCGAAGGGCAACGTCATCGATCCGCTCGACATTATTGACGGCATCGACTTGCCAGCGCTCATTGCCAAGCGCACCGGCGGCTTGATGCAACCGCAGTTGGCCCCCGAGATTGAGCGCGCGACGCGCAAAGCGTATCCCGAGGGTATCGCACCGCACGGCACGGATGCGCTGCGCTTCACGTTCGCGGCGCTCGCGGGCGCGAACCGCGACATCCGCTTTGACCTTGCGCGCGTGGCAGGCTACCGCAACTTCTGCAACAAATTGTGGAACGCTGCGCGTTTCGTCACGCTCATGGTGCCGGAGCCCGTGAAGGCAGACTGCGCTGCCGTCGACCTCTCGATTGGCGACCGCTGGATCCGTTCGCGCTTCGGGCGGCGGCTCGAGGAAGTGCAAACGGCTTTGGCCAACTATCGCTTCGACTTTGCAGCAACCGCGCTTTATGAATTCACCTGGGATGAGTTCTGCGCCTGGTATTTGGAGCTTACGAAACCCGTACTGCAGTCCGAGTCCACGCCGGACGCCGTCAAGCACGCCACGCGCGCAACCGTAGCCGGCGTGCTCGAAGCCTTGCAGCGTGCGTTGCATCCGCTCATGCCGTTCATCACGGAGGAGATCTGGCAGAAGACGGCGAAGCTTACCGGCAGGGGCGGCGCGACGATCATGCTCGAGCCCTATCCGCTGGCCGCTGAGTTTCCGAGCGACCCGGAAGCCGAACGCGAAGTCGCTTGGATTCAGGGCTTCGTGCTCGCGGTGCGGCAGATTCGCGGTGAGATGGATATCCGTCCGTCAAAGCTCATTCCAGTGCTCTTGAAGGACCCCGCGGCGCGCGACCGGGAGCACGTCGCGCGGCATCGAGCCTGTCTTGAAAAGCTCGCGGGGTTGCAGAGCATCACCATTCTCGAAGCGGGCGTCGCGGCGCCACAAGCGGCGACCGCGATGCTGGGTGAGCTCACGATTTTGGTGCCGATGGCTGATCTCATTGACGCCGCCGCTGAATCCGATCGTTTGGGCAAGCGCCTCGCGAAGGCGCGCCAGGACCTCGAAAAGACGCGCGCGCAGCTTAATAACGAAAGTTTTGTCGATCACGCGCCCGCCGCGGTCGTCGCAGCATTGCGCGCGCGCGCCATCGATCTTGAGCGCGCGGCGTTCGGGCTCGAAGCGCAGCTTGAGCGCGTGCGCGCTCTGGCGAACGCGTGATGCAGTCGGATCGCGCGGCGCTGCAACGGGCACTCGCATCCCTTGAAACCGTAATCTTGGGCAAACCGCGCCAAGTGCGCTTGTGTCTGGTGTGTCTGCTCGCGCGCGGCCACCTTCTGATAGAGGATGTGCCCGGTGTCGGCAAGACGACGCTGGCGCATGCGCTCGCGCACTTATTGGGGCTCGTGTGGCAGCGCGTGCAGTTCACGAGTGACCTCTTGCCGGCGGACATCATCGGCGTATCCGTGTTCGATCGCTCGCGGCAGCTGTTTGAATTCCGCAAGGGCCCGATATTCACGCAGCTGTTGCTCGCGGACGAGGTCAACCGCGCCAGCCCGCGCACGCAAAGCGCGCTTCTGGAGGCGATGGAAGAGCGTCAGGTGAGCGCGGATTTGACGACCTACCCTCTGCCCGAGCCCTTCTTTGTCGTTGCAACCCAAAACCCGCACGAGGAGGTCGGCACCTTCGCGCTGCCCGAATCGCAGCTCGACCGCTTTCTCATGCGCGTCACGCTCGGCTACCCTGACGCCACGCACGAACGCGAGCTTTTAAAAAGCGGCGCACGGCGCGAGCTCTTGCCGGCAATGACCGCGGCTGTAAGCTCAGCCGCTTTGCTGCGTATTCAGCAAGCGGTGCGCGCCGTGCACATCGCCGATGCGATCCTCGACTACACACTCGCTCTCATTGCGCGCACGCGCGCGCGTGCTGACTTGAAGCTCGGCCTTTCGCCGCGTGCCGGGCAGGGTCTCATTCACGCTGCGCAGGCTTGGGCCTATCTTGAGAACCGCGCGGCGGTGATGCCCGAGGACGTGCAGGCGGTACTGCCGGCAGTGATCGCACATCGCCTTGAGCGGCGCGAGGCAGTCGACGTGCGCACCGCACGCAGCCTGACGGACGAAATCTTAAAATCGGTTCCGGTGCCGCTCTAGAGCCGCTCGCCTATGAAGCGCTACCTCGGCGAACGCTTCGCAAGCTGGGCGCGCCAGCGCCAGGGCGCCGACGCCTTGCCGGTCAGCGTGCACCACCGCAGGATCTATATTCTGCCGACGCGCGCCGGCTGGAGCTTCGCGCTCCTGCTGTTCGGCATGTTCATCGCCGCCCTCAACTACAGTAACAGTATCGCGCTGTTCCTCACCTTCTGGCTCGGCGGCTTCGCGCTCGTCGTCATGCATCGCTGCCACCGCAATCTCCTGGGCGTGCGCATAACGGGCGCCACGACGGCGGCAACCTTTGCCGGCGGCACCGGGACGCTCGACCTCACCCTCGAGAATCCCGCCGCGCTCATCCGCTACGGCATCGAAGCCGATCTGCCGGGCGCGGCAGCGGTCGCACGCGATCTTGACGCGTGCGGCGCAGCAGGCATGACCCTCGCCGTGCCCACCAAGGCTCGCGGTCTCATGCGCATCGATAAACTGCGCCTCACGACGGCACTGCCTTTTGGTCTCATGCGCGCCTGGACGTGGGTCTATCTGCCGCTTGAGATGATCGTCTACCCGCGCGCGCGTGGTGCGCTACCGCTGCCGGCCACAGGCGGCGCAACTTTGGGCGGTGAGCTGCGCGGCGCGGCAGAGGGTGATGAATGGTTAGGTCTGCGCAGCTTCCGTGACGGGGATTCCCCGCGCCAAGTTGCATGGAAGGCGTACGCGCGCGGTGCGCCGCTTCTCGTCAAGGAATACGAGTCGCGCAGCGCAGCGCAGCGCCACTTCGATTTCGAGCGGCTCGCAAACCTGGATACTGAACGACGGCTCGAGCAACTGACGCAGTGGGTGGTCGAAGCCGAGCATCGCGGCGAGCGTTACGCGCTCGCGCTGCCGACTCTCAACATTGCAGCCGACCGCGGCGCGCGGCATCAAGAGCGCTGTCTTGCCGCCCTCGCCCTGTACGGACTTGCGCCGCCGCGCAGCGCAGAGGCACAACGTGCTTAAGCGCGCGCCCTTTGCGCCCGTGCTGTGGAGCACCGCAGCGTTCGTCGGCGGCGCGCTTTTGCACATCGATCGCATTGCCCTGTGGGCGACCGCTGTGCTGCTCGTGTGCGCCGCCTGGCAGCTGTATGCGGCGCGACGGCGATTGCCGATACCGTCGAGGCCGGTGCGTGTTGCGCTCACCTTCATCCTGGTCGCGGCGGTGCTCGCGCTCTTTCACACGCTGAACGGCCTGGCCGCCGGCACCGTGCTGCTCGTTGTCATGGGCGCGATCAAGCTTCTCGAGACGCAAAACCGACGCGACTGCTACATCGTGATTGGCGCTGCGCTTTTTCTGCTGCTCGCCGCATGCCTCGACCGGCAGGCTCTGGCGCGCGCCCCGCTGTACGTCGCAGAGACTGTTCTTTGCTGTAGCGCGCTTGCGGTTGCCGCCTACGGCGGTGCCGGCCTCCCCGCCCGCGTGGCCGCGAGCCTTGCCATGCGCACTTTGTTGCTTGCTCTGCCGGTGGCACTCGTTTTGTTCCTGTTCTTTCCGCGTCTACCCGGAGGCTTCTGGGCATTACCCGCAAGCGACGCGGCGGTCACGGGACTCAGCGACAGCATGAGCCCCGGCAGCATCTCTGAGCTTACGAGCTCCTATGAGCCCGTGTTCCGCGCGCGCTTTGCAGGCGCCGCACCTCCGCCGCAGGAGCGCTACTGGCGCGGGCCGGTGCTGCACAATTTTGACGGCTACACATGGCGGCACACGAGTGGCGAGGCGTACCGAGCGCAGCCTTTGCACTATCTCGGGCAACCGTATCGCTACTCGATCACTCTGGCGCCGGAGGCAAATCGCTGGTGGTTCGGTCTCGACATCGTGAGCGGCTCGCCCGACAAGCACGTCGCCTTTAGCTACGACTACACGCTGATCGCAAGCGAGCCGGTGACGCAGCCGACGACCTACGATGCGCTCTCCTACACGCACACCGAATCCGTTGCGCCGCTGTCGCCCTTCGCGCGCAACAAAGAAACCGCGCTGCCGCCGGCTCGCAATCCGCGCACGCAGGAACTTGCGGCGCGCCTGCGCGCGCACACCAAGACGGACGAAGCGTATTTGCGTGCCGTCGTTGAGCTCTTTCGTAGCGGCGGCTTCGAGTACTCCTTGACGCCGCCCAAACTCAACGCGGACTCGGTGGACGACTTTCTGTTTCGCACGCGTACCGGCTTCTGCGGCCACTTCGCCTCGGCATTTGTCGCACTGCTGCGCGCCGGCGGCGTGCCGGCGCGCGTGGTGACGGGCTATCAGGGTGGCGAGTGGAATCCCATCGGCGGCTATTTCGTGGTACGCCAGTCCGACGCGCACGCCTGGGCTGAGATCTGGGTCGATGGGCACGGCTGGCAACGCATCGATCCGACCGGCATTGTCGCGCCGGAGCGCCTGCGCCGCGGCATTCTCGACCTCTTGCCGGACGCGCTCTCGGCGCGCACGCGGCTCCTGCATGCGACCGCTTGGCTTACGTATCTCCTGCAGGGCTGGGATGCCCTCAACACCGCATGGAATGCGCGTATCGTCAACTTCGATGTCAACTCGCAGCTCAAGATCCTGGAGCGCTTAGGACTGCCGTCCGCGGATTGGACCGCGCTCGTCGCGGCACTCGGCAGCGGTCTGATCGCCTGGTTCGTGTGGATTGGCTGGCACATCGGGCGCACGGCGGCGCCGCGCCCGCACGATCGCCTGGCGAGGAGCTACGCGCGGCTGTGCGCAAAGTTTGCGCGCGCGGGCATAGCACGCGACGCAGCGGAGGGGCCGCTCGATTACGCGCAGCGCATTGCGGCGCGCCGTCCGGATCTCGCGCTGCGCAGCCAGGCGCTTCTCGCGCGCTACGCGCAGCTGCGTTTCGGCCGCACAACTAGCAAATCCGCCCCCATGGCTATCGCGGCATTCGAGCGCAGCGTTCGACTCTGCCGTGTTGCGCGGCGCGTGTGAACGCAGCACCGCAGCGCGCAGCTTCGTCGTTCCAACCCAAGACGCGCGCCTCGCAACGTGCCGTGCGCTCGTGAACCGCGCTCAAATCTCGGCACAGAAATCTGCCATCAAACCTGATATTCACGCGTTGGCGAGAAACGCAGTTCCGGCCAGCGTTCGATGGTGAGTTCGAGATTCACGCGCGACGGGGCGAGATACACGAGTGCGCCCGTGTGATCCAGCGCGAGCTGATCGTGGACCTTGACACGAAATTCGTCGAGCTTTTTGGAATCGTCCGCGTCGATCCAGCGTGCGGTGTGCACATTGATCGTGTCGAACACGCACTGCACCGCGTATTCATCTTGCAGCCGGAAAGCGACCACCTCAAACTGCAACGGACCGACAGCGCCTAATATGAGATCGTTATTGCGCAGCGGCTTGAAGAGCTGCGTTGCGCCCTCCTCGCACAGCTGCATGAGACCCTTCGTCAAGGCCTTCATGCGCAACGGATCCTTGAGAACTGCACGGCGAAAAAGCTCCGGTGCGAAATTGGGGATGCCGGTGAAGGTGAGATGCTCACCGGCGCTGAAAGTATCCCCGATATTGATGGTGCCGTGATTGTGCAGGCCGATGATGTCGCCGGCATACGCCTCCTGCGCCTGCAGGCGATCGGCGGCCATGAATGTGAGCGCATCGGCAACGCGGATCTCTTTACCGAGGCGTACATGGTGCAAGCGCATGCCGCGCGAGTACTGGCCTGAGCACAGGCGCATGAACGCAATGCGATCGCGGTGTCCCGGGTCCATGTTCGCCTGTATTTTGAAGATGAAACCGGTGAGAGAGCTTTCCAGCGGGTCAACGATGCGCTCCGTCGTCGCACGCGGCAGCGGCCCCGGCGCGTGCGCGACGAAGGACGCCAGGAGCTCTTCAACGCCAAAGTTATTGATCGCGGAGCCGAAAAATACCGGTGTCTGGCACCCTTTTCGATAGGCAGCGACGTCCCAGGCATGAGTCGCCCCTTTGACAAGCTCGATCTCGGTGAGGAACTCCTGCGCCGCCGCCCCCAGAAACTCGCGCGACTCGGGGCTTGCGAGGCCATCGATCCTGCGGTTCGCACCGACGCGTCCGCGCTCGCCGGCGGCGTAGGCGTAGATGCGATCCTCGAGAAGATGATAGATGCCCTTGAGCTCGCGCCCCATGCCGATGGGCCAGGTGACCGGTGAGGTTGCGATCTTTAGCACCTTCTCTATCTCATCCAGGAGCTCGATCGGCGGTCGGCCGTCGCGATCGAGCTTGTTGATGAAGGTCATGATCGGCGTATCGCGCATGCGGCACACCTCCATCAATTTGATGGTGCGCTGCTCAACGCCCTTCGCGCAGTCGATGACCATGAGGGCTGAATCGACCGCAGTCAGGGTGCGGTAGGTGTCCTCAGAGAAATCCTCGTGGCCGGGCGTATCCAGAAGATTGACGATGCAGTCCTTGTAGGGGAATTGCATGACCGACGAGGTGACCGAGATGCCGCGCTGCTGCTCGAGGCGCATCCAGTCGGAAGTCGCGTGGCGCGCGGCCTTACGGCCCTTCACGGTGCCGGCCATCTGGATGGCGCCGCCGAACAGGAGGAGCTTTTCGGTCAGTGTCGTTTTGCCGGCGTCCGGATGCGAGATGATCGCGAAGGTGCGTCGCCGACGGATCTCGGCCGCGAGGTCGTTCATGCGGGTACGTGTCAGCCGCTGCGGGCGCGGCGGCTCTGCAATGCAAGCTTGAAGACGGCCGCATCCTCGCGGCCGCCCGGCGCCTGGTAGTAACCGCGGCGCGCGCCAATGTGCTCGAATGCAAACGCTTCATACAGCCGGATGGCGGCGCTGTTCGACGGCCGCACTTCAAGATAGGCGTAGTCGACCGCCGCGGCGGCGGCACGCTGCAACAGGTCCTCGAGAAGCAGCGCGCCGATGCCGCGGCAGCGCAGGTCCTCGCGGACGCATAGATTCAGAATGTGCGCTTCACCCGCCCCGGTGCTGACGATGCCGTAGCCCACCACCGCGTCATAAACCACGAGCGCGCGGCAGATATAGCCCACCTTCAAGCAGTCGCGGACGATTCCCTCGCTCCAGGGGAAACGGTACGAGGCCAGCTCAATCGCCACGACTGCCGCCACGTCCGCCTCCGACATGGGACGGATCGTAACTTCGGGAAGCGCCGACAAATGCTCCGCTGAAGTTGCCATTAGCTTCCTGGCACAAAGTTCCGTTTGAAAAAATCGCGCGCGAACTTCAGATCTTCCCAGGCCTTCCTCTTCTCACCCGGCGAGCGCAACAGGTATGCCGGATGATAAGTGACGATGAGCGGCGTCGCGAACGGACCGAACTCGTGCACGCGGCCGCGCAAACGACCGAGCGGCACGTCGGTTGCGAGCAGGTTCTGTGCGGAGATGCGCCCGACTGCGAGAATGAGCTTCGGCTTGATCGCGGCGATCTGCCGCAAAAGATAGGGCCTGCAGCAAGCGATCTCCTCGGGCTTCGGGTTGCGGTTGCCGGGCGGTCTGCACTTCAGCATATTGGCGACGAAAACATTTGCCGTACGCGACAGGCCAATCGCCTGCAGCATGGCATCGAGGAGCTTGCCTGCGGCGCCGACGAAAGGCTCGCCCTGGCGGTCCTCCTCCGCACCCGGCGCCTCGCCAATCACGAGCCAATCGGCGTGCGGGTTACCGACGCCGAACACCGTTCGCGTACGCGTTCGATGCAAGTCGCATTTGACGCAGGCTGCGACTTCCGCCTGCAGCGGCTGCCAATCAGAACTCCTGTCTGGCGCGCCCGGCAAACGCACCGCGCCCGCACGCGCCGCCGGCTGCGCGCACCGCAGCACGAAGCTGTCGATGCCGAGCGCATCGAGATACTGCAGGCGGACACTCCTTGGCACTACAGAGCCCCGGCGGGCGGCCCTTGACGCTTCAGGCGCCGCACGCGCCGTCCGACCCACAAAATAGGCGCCGACAGCGCGTAGGTCGAAAATATTGACAGCAGCATGGTCGCCGGGTCGGCGGCAATGAGCACAAAAAAGAGCGGCACAATCAGCATGTAGGCGAACTTGATGCGCCGATCGAGGTTGAACTGCTTGAAGCTCGGATAGCTGAAGCTACTGACCATGAGCGCTCCGGCCGAGGCCGTCACGAGAAACGCCGCAATGAGGCCCGGCAAGCCCGGCTCGTGCCAGCCGCTTGAGAACCAGATGAACGCCGCGACGACCGCAGCTCCCGACGGGCTCGGCAAGCCCTCGAAGTAGCGCTTGTCGGCCCCCGCGGAGCGGGCATTGAAGCGCGCGAGGCGCAGCGCCACCGCGACGGCATAGAAAAACGCCGCGAGCCATCCGAAACGCCCCCAGGCGCGGCCATATTCTGTGATGCGCACCACGCCCCACTGGTAGGAGACGATCGCCGGCGCGACACCGAATGCCACCATGTCGGCGAGGCTGTCGTATTCCTTGCCGAAGCTGCTCTCGGTGTGCGTCGCGCGCGCGATACGCCCATCGAGCGTGTCGAAGATCATCGCCACGAATACCGCCATGCCGGCGGGCGCAAAGTTCTTGTCGATGGCGGCGATAATGGCGTAGAAGCCCGAGAACAGGCACCCCGTGGTCAATAGATTCGGCAGCAGGTAGATGCCTTTTCTGCGCGGCCGCGGCGTTTCGTCTTCGTTCTCCATCGCTCCCGCTTCGGCTCCTGAATGAGCGCGCATATTAACAGTAGCGCTCCTGCTAAGATTCTCACCCCCCAAGATTAGCGATCAAACCCATCTGATGAGACTGTCCCGGTACCCGATCAATACCTTAAAGGAGACTCCGACCGAGGCCGACATCGTCAGCCACCAGCTTATGCTGCGTGCGGGTCTCGTGCGCCGGCTTGGCACGGGTCTGTACACATGGCTGCCGATGGGTTTGCGCACCCTTAGGAAGGTCGAGGCGATCGTGCGCGAGGAGATGAACCGGGCGGGAGCCCTCGAAGTCTTAATGCCCGCGATCCAGCCCGCGGAGCTGTGGCACGAGTCCGGGCGCTGGGAGAAGATCGGGCCGGATCTGTTGCGCCTGAAGGACCGACACCAGCGCGATTACTGCGTCGCTCCCACGCACGAGGAAGTGATCACCGACATCGCGCGGCGCGAGATCAAGAGCTATCGCCAGCTGCCCGTCAATTTCTATCAGATCCAGACCAAGTTTCGCGACGAGATCCGGCCGCGCTTCGGCGTCATGCGGGCGCGCGAATTCATCATGAAGGATGCCTACTCTTTCCATGTGGACGAGGCCTCGCTCGCGGAAGGCTATCAGGTGATGTTCGACGCCTACACCCGCATTTTCACCCGCATGGGGCTCACCTTTCGCTCCGTCGAGGCCGATTCGGGCGCGATCGGCGGCAGCGCCTCGCATGAGTTCCAGGTGCTCGCCGATTCGGGCGAGGATGCCATCGCGTTCTCCGACGGCGACGACTACGCGGCGAACCTCGAGACGGCTGCTGCACTGCCGCCGTCGCAGCCGCGTGCGCCGGCCACCGAGAGCCTGACACGCGTCGCGACCCCCGGTGTGCGCACGATGACGGACATCGCGCGCTTTCTCAAAGCCGAGCCAGCGCGCTTGCTGAAGACGCTGGTTGTCGAGGGCGATGACGACACGCTTGTGGCGCTCGCGCTGCGCGGCGACCATGAGTTGAACGCCTTGAAGGCGCAGAAGCTTCCCGGCGTTGTGAAGCCGCTGCGCATGGCGAGCGCCGAGCGCATCCTTGAGTTGACGGGAACTGAACCCGGCTTCATCGGCCCGGTTGGCTGGCGCCATCGGCTGTACGCCGACCACAGCGCCCTTGCGATGGCCAACTTCGTCTGCGGTGCCAATGAGAAAGACGCTCATTTGACCGGCGTAAATTGGCAGCGCGACATTGAAGGGGCCATCGCCACCGATATCAGAAACGTGGTCGCCGGGGACCCCAGTCCTTCGGGCCGCGGCACCCTTAAGATCGTGCGCGGCATCGAGGTCGGGCACATCTTTCATTTGGATCAGATTTACAGCGCCGCACTGAAGGCAACGGTGCTCAATGAAGGCGGCCACAGTGTGACGCCGTACATGGGTTGTTATGGGATCGGCGTGACGCGGGTCGTGGCCGCGGCCATCGAGCAGAATCACGATGAGCGCGGCATCATCTGGCCCGAGCCCATTGCGCCGTTCCAGGTGGTGCTGGTAGCCCTCAACCCGCAGAAGTCGGAACGTGTCCGGGAGATCTCTGATCGGCTCTATAACGAGTTCGTCGCCGCCGGCATCGAAGTGCTCTACGACGACCGCGATGCCCGCCCGGGCGTCAAATTCGCGGACGCGGAGCTGTGGGGTATTCCGCACCGCGTCGTGGTCGGCGAGCGCGGTCTTGAAGCCGGCCGGCTCGAGTACCGCGGCCGCCGCGACACACACAGCGAGGACTATGCACTCGATGATGCGCTCGCCTTCATTCGCTCGCGTCTGCGCCGCTGAATTGGCGCTCGTCGCCGCGCTCCTGTGCGCCACGGTGGCGTACGCCGATCAGCAACGCGATCCGGAACTGCGCGCCGTGATCGCGCGGGCGATCAGCCAGGCCGAGTGCTTCAGCGACCGTTACGACTCCGCCGTCTGGTACAAAATGATGGAGCCGCGCTTGCGGAAGCTCGTGCCGAGCGAAGCCGAGCGCATGGACATGCTGAAGGTCATCTACTGCGAGACGCATCGCGCGGGCGAAACGCGCCTGCCGGCGGGTCTCATCATGGGCGTGATGTCGGTCGAAAGCGGTTTCAACCGCTGGGCGGTCTCCTCCACGGGCGCCGTGGGGCTCATGCAGGTCATGCCTTTCTGGCCCGAGCGCTTAGGAATGCGCCGTTACGAACTCACGCACATCGCGCCCAATATCCACATGGGCTGCGCCATCCTGCGCTTCTATTTGAAGTACGAGCGCAATGATGTCGCCCGCGCGCTCGCGCGCTACAACGGCAGCGTCGGTCGCCGCGACTACCCGGACCTCGTCATCAGTCAATGGTCGAGGTGGAACGGCGCGGACGATTTGGGCTCGACAAAGGACAACCGACCGCTGCCGCCGCCGGGCAGCATGCGCACTACGCCTTCCCGACGCGAGTCAGCGCCGCCCTCATAGCTGCCGTCGGGCTTCTTCATAATGCCATGCAGGCCGGACCCTTCTGCGTGTCCGGATGTAACGTCGATGCCGCGAGCGTGCAGTCCCGCGATTACCTCGGGCGAGAACCGTCCGAGCTCGCCTACATAGTCATTGCCGTGCGCGATCAGATTCGGCAACTCAATCGCCGCCTGCATTCGTAGGCCCCACGCGAGCAGGCCGACGACAGTCTTCGCGTTGTAGGCGAGAATCGAGGAGCTGCCCGGCGAGCCGAGCGCAGCCATAAAGTGCTGGTCATGGTCGAGCACGATGACCGGCGCCATGGAGGAGCGCGGACGCTTGCCGCCGTGGACCGCGTTCGCAACCGGGCCACGCTCATCGCTCGGCAGGCTGGAGAAATCCGTGAGCTGGTTATTGAGCACGAAGCCTGCAACCGTACGGCCGGAGCCAAACACCGACTCCACCGTGGTTGTCATCGATGCGACGTTGCCACGCGCATCCATGACGACGAAATGACTGGTCCCGGCGGCTTCGCGCGTCGCATCAGCACCGCGGCGTACGGATGCGAAAGTGCCGGCAGATGGCGCGGGCCCGGCGCGGGCGCCGATGAGCT
>Ga0209890_10000507_pt1 | contig 18031 bp, 13 predicted proteins | sample OrgsoiDNA2013049_FD_185799 | JGI IMG/M metagenome (GOLD analysis project Ga0209890, IMG submission 185799) | Permafrost soil microbial communities from the Arctic, to analyse light accelerated degradation of dissolved organic matter (DOM) -... | ecosystem: Environmental > Terrestrial > Soil >...
GAGACCATCTTGGACTCGATCGGGACGTCGTCCTCCATCTTGGCCGTGGTCATGAACCGGTCGACCATCGCGGCGTTGAACAGCCGCATCAGGTCGTCCTGCAGCGAGAGGTAGAAACGGCTCTCGCCGGGGTCACCCTGACGGCCCGACCGTCCGCGCAGCTGGTTGTCGATCCGGCGCGACTCGTGGCGTTCGGTGCCCAGGACGTACAGACCTCCGAGTGCGGTGACCTCGTCGTGCTCGGCAGCCACGGCCTTCTCGGTGGACCGCAGGGCGGCCGTCCAAGCTGCTTCGTACTCCTCAGGGGTCTCGACCGGGTCCAGGCCCTTGGCCTTGAGCAAGGCGACGGCGCTGAACTCGGGGTTGCCACCGAGCATGATGTCCGTGCCACGACCAGCCATGTTCGTCGCAACGGTCACCGAGGACTTGCGGCCGGCCTCGGCGATGATGGTGGCCTCGCGCTCGTGCTGCTTGGCGTTGAGGACCTCGTGGGGCACGCCACGGCGGCGTAGGAGCTCGGAGAGGTGCTCGCTCTTCTCGACGCTGATGGTGCCGACCAGGACCGGCTGACCGTGCTTGTGACGGTCGGCGAGGTCATCAACGACCGCATTGAACTTGGCCTCCTCCGTGCGATAGACGAGGTCAGCCTGGTCGACGCGGATCATCGGCATGTTCGTGTCGATGGCCACGACGCCCAGCTTGTAGATGCTGTAGAGCTCGGCGGCCTCGGTCTGGGCTGTGCCCGTCATACCGGAGAGCTTCTTGTAGAGGCGGAAGTAGTTCTGCAGCGTGATCGTGGCCAGGGTCTGGTTCTCGTTCTGGATCTCGACCCCTTCCTTGGCCTCGATCGCCTGGTGCATGCCCTCGTTGTACCGGCGCCCGGGCAGCATCCGGCCCGTGTGCTCGTCGACGATGAGGATCTCGCCGTCCAGGTTGACGTAGTCCTTGTCCCGCTTGAACAGCTCCTTGGCCTTGATGGCGTTGTTGAGGTAACCGATCAGCGGGGTGTTGACAGACTCGTAGAGGTTCTCGATGCCGAGGTAGTCCTCGACCTTGGCGATCCCCGCCTCGAGAACACCGACGGTGCGCTTCTTCTCGTCAACCTCGTAGTCACCCTCGCCGTCCTCACCGCGGGTCAGGCGCTTGACCAGGGTTGCGAACTGGACATACCACTTGGTCGCCTGGTCCGCCGGACCGCTGATGATCAGCGGCGTGCGGGCCTCATCGATGAGGATGGAGTCGACCTCGTCGACGATGCAGAAGCTGTGACCACGCTGGACAAGCTCGTCAGAGGACCACGCCATGTTGTCACGAAGGTAGTCGAAGCCGAACTCGTTGTTGGTGCCATAGGTGACATCCTTGGCGTACTCGACGCGGCGGTCGGCCGGCGCCATCTCGGACAGGATGCAACCGGTCTCCAGGCCGAGAGCCCGGTGTATCCGGCCCATCAGCTCGGACTGGTACTGGGCCAGGTAGTCGTTGACCGTAATGACGTGCACACCCTTGCCCTCAAGAGCATTGAGGTACGACGGCAGGGTCGCGACGAGCGTCTTGCCCTCACCGGTCTTCATCTCGGCAACGTTGCCCAGGTGCAGAGCTGCGCCACCCATGATCTGCACGTCGAAGTGACGCTTGCCCAGCGTTCGCTTGCTCGCCTCGCGCACTGCGGCGAACGCCTCGGGAAGGATGTCGTCCAGGCTCTCGCCGTCGGCCAGGCGCTTGCGGAAGATCTCGCTCTCGCCGCGCAGCTCCGCGTCGGTGAGCTTCTCGAAGTCCTCCTCGATCGCGTTGACCTGAATGGCGATAACCGCCAGCTTCTTGAGGATGCGGCCTTCGCCGGCACGCAGCAGTCGGTCAATGATCGGAATTGGCACGCGACTCTCCTGGTGAAATCAACCATGATGCGGATCAGTACTCAGTTGGACCTAGGCTAGTCGGTGATGGTTCACCCTCCTGCTTCCTCTCCCGAAAACGTCCCTCCGGTGTTCGAGACGTCCCGACTGCGGCTGCGTCCCTGGCGCGACACGGACGCCCCCGGACCCGGTGAAGGACCCGACGGCACCAGCCTGCGCTTCATGCCCGCCGGTGCCCAACCCGGGCCGGATGACTTCCCAGGCTGGCTTGCGCGCCGTCGGCAGGACATGGACACCGGAGCGGATCTGCATTGGTGCATCGCCGACGTGACGACCAACCAGATGCTCGGCAACGTCCAGGTCTTCGCGATGGGACCCAGCCAGGGCCGCTTCCAGGGCGAGCTCGGCTACTGGGTGCGGCCCGGCGCCAGAGGGCACGGCGTCATCGACGAGGCGCTCGGACCAGTCATCGCCCATGCGTTCACGCCGGTCGACAACGGTGGACTCGGCCTGCGCCGGCTCCACGCCGCCACGGACAGCGAGAACCGCGCCTCTCGGTCGATCCTGCAATCCGCCGGGTTCAGCCAGTGCGGCGTCGACCACCAAGCCTGGCGGCGGATCGACGGATCCTTGTCCGACGGCGTGTACTTCGAGCTGCTCGCTGCCGAGCTGACCGCCGGCACCAATTGCCCCCTCACGGCTCTGGAGCCGATCATGCTGGACGGCCGTCCCCCGGCAGCGGGAGGTGCCCCCAGCATCCGACTACGCCAGTGGCGGCATACGGATGCGGAGCGGGTCCGGCAGGCGTGTTCGGACGAGCGCACGCGACACTGGCTGGCCAGCATGCCCTCGCCGTACACCCTCGAGCATGCCCACACCTACATCGGCGGACGCAGCCAGGAGGCCAAGGAGGGAAAGGGGCTGTACTGGTGCGTGGCTGACCCCGACAGCGACGTGTGCCTGGGCTCGATCGCGGTCATGGATCTGCGCGACGCCGCGGGCACCGCCGGGGAGATCGGCTACTGGACCCATCCCGATGCCAGGGGTCGCGGCGTGATGTCCCACGCCGTGCGTCTGGCCGTGCGGCACGCGTTCATCCCTGGGCAGGACGGTGGCCTGGGAAGGAGACGCCTGCAGCTCAATGCTGCTGACGGAAACCAGGCCTCCTGGCACATTGCCCTTACCAACGGTTTCGTAGAAGTCGGCCGGGACCGGCAGGCCGAGCCGCTGGGTGACGGGACGTTCGTCGACCTGGTGCGTTTCGACCTGCTCGTCGACGAGTGGGAAGCTGCCGATTAGCCGGTGACGGTGCCAAGTCCCAACCACAAGGCCATGGAAGCCAGGTGCCGATGCAGGGCCGCCCTGGCCTCTGGCGGTGCACCGGGCTCCCAGTGGATCGCCTGAGCCCGCAACGTGTCTGCCGCGCGGTCCGCCTTGAGGTCGACCCGGGCCACGAGGGTGTCCCCGTAGAGAAAAGGCAGCACGTAGTAGCCATGGATTCGCCGGTCGGCCGGGACGTAGATCTCGAGCCGGTAGTGGAAGTCGAACAGCGCGCCAGTGCGGTCCCGCTGCCAGATCAGAGAGTCGAAAGGGCTCAGGAGAGCCTCGGCATGCACCCTGCGCGGAATGCGGGCGTCCTTGTGCAGGTAAGCCGGCCGCCTCCACCCGTCGATGCTCACCGGCGCGAGGTCCCCAGAGGCAACAAGGGCACGCAGGGCTGGGCGGGCCTGCTCGGGTTTGAGCCGGAAGTAGTCGCGCAGACACTGCTCGGTACCGACCCCGTGGGCTCTGGCCGCAATCAGCAGGAGCTGACGAAAAGCCTCCTCGTCAGAGGGTCGTGCATCGGGGGAGATCGACTGTGCTGCGACGGTCTTGGGCAGGACACGTTCGAGCGAGGCGTACCGCCGTTCGAACTGCGAGGTGCGCCCGGCACTGCTGATCTGGCCCGACCAGAAGAGGTGCTCCAGGGCAGACTTGACCAGAGACCAGTTCCATCCCCATTCGCTCCTGTCCCGGGGCAGGTCGTGCGCGAGGGCGGATTCCAGCTGGCGGCAGGTGAGCGGCCCACGGGAGGCGACCTCGGCGAACACGGCCCTGACGAGCTCGGGGTGCTCGCGGGCGACTCGCTGCATGCCACCCCAGGAGTCCGACCGCGCGCGCTTCATCCGGAAGTTGAGCAGAGCCCACGTCTGCGGAGGGATCAGGCTCGCCTCGTGGGCCCAGTACTCGACGAGACGGCGCGGGCCGACGTCGCGGGCGCGGTCGAGCAACCGCGCGTCGTAGGGGCCAAGACGGGAGAAGAATGGAACGTACTGGCTGCGGGTGAGCACGTTGACGCTGTCGATCTGGATGATGCCGACCCGGTCGATGACCCGCTGGACGTGACGCATGGTGGCCGCACCCGGCGCCGGCCTGGGATCGGCAAACCCTTGGGCCACGATGGCGATGCGTCGGGCCTGGGCCTGGGTCAGGCGGGTTGTCGCGAGGGGCACGTCAGCACCCTATGGCGGGCGCGGGTAGCCGCCCATTCTCGTGCTTGCGGCGATTGTGGCACGACGGCGACTCGTGCGAGACAAACAGACCCGGCAAGGGGAAGTTCGAGTTCACCAGGAGGCTTCCGGTGATCGGTAACGCTCAAGTGACCCCGGTCCTGGCGGCAGTGGTAACCGGTGCGACGGGCACCACCGCAATTGTCTCGACTTGTTGGACTTCGGCGACGAGCTGACCGGCAATCACGTCCTGGGCAGCAGGTCAGGTGCGACGATCGAGCCGATGGGTAGGAGAGGACGCAGGGCCCTGACACCGTCCTGACCCAATCGGTCGAGAACATCACCGAGAAGGTCAAGGGCCCTCAGCAGCGCTGTGTGGAATTCCGGACCACGGCCGGCCGGAGATCAAGACCGTCGACGTGTGTCGTGGGCGGCGAGAAACCGCCCCCGCCGACAGGGAAGGCCAACATCGCGCGCCTGGACAAGGACGCGATCGTCGAGCTGACGCGAGTTCTTCCAAGGCCACCATGTTGGTCATCGCCGTTGGCAGACTCGGGATCGGCGTCGTGCCCGTTGCCGTGACTGCGCGGCGCACTCAGGCCCGGGTCAGTCGGGCAGGTCGAGGATCTTCTCGCGGAAGGCATACATCGCCGCTTCCATGCGCGAGTGCAGCTGGAGCTTCTCCAGGATGTTGCGCACGTGGTTCTTGACGGTGTTCTCGGAGATGAACAGCTCGCGGGCGATGTCCTTGTTGGCCATACCGCGCGCCACCAGCTTGAGCACCTCGAGCTCGCGCTCGGTCAGCCGAGGGACCGGAGCTGCCGGACGCTCATCCTGCTTCTTGATCATGAGCGCGAACTCCGACAGGAGCTTCGAGGCCATGGACGGCGAGATCAGCGACTGCCCTGCGTACACCGCCCGCAGGCCACTGACGATCTCCTCGCCCGGAACGTCCTTGATGAGGTAGCCGTTCGCCCCCGCGCGGACGGCCTCATAGAGGTCGCCTTCCTCGTCGGAGATGGTCAACATGATGATCTTGGTCGAGGGCGCGAGCTCCTTGATGGCCAAGCAGGCCTCGATGCCGGAGCTTCTCGGCATCCGCACGTCCATGAGGACGACGTCTGGCAGCAGCTCCTCGGTTCGCCGGACCGCCTCGACACCGTCACCAGCCTCGCCGACGATCGCGATGTCGGACTCCTGACCGAGCACCAGCTCCAGGCCTCGCCGGTAGAGGACGTGGTCATCTGCCACCAACACTCGGATGGGCTCGCCGGGTACGCCCGAGTCCTCCGACTCGTGCGAAGGCGCGCCGCCATTCGTGGTCACTCCAACATCATGACACGAGAGACGCGACAACGGCATCGCAGGCACTGTGCGCACGACGCCCTTGTCAACAAATAGACGAGGGTCAGGAGACGCGTGCCTGCTCCTCGGAGACGTCCAGGTGGATCACGCCGTAGGACCAACCGCGCCGGCGGTAGACGACGCTGGGTTGGTCGGTGTCCTTGTCATGGAACAAGTAGAAGTCGTGACCGACCAGCTCCATCTCGTACAGCGCCTGGTCCAAACCCATGGGCATGGTGGCGTGGATCTTCTCGCGTACCTGGATGGGCGAATTTCCATCTTCACCAAGGAGATCCACGTCATCCTGGCTTGCAGCCCCCGCGTCGGCGGCGGCCTCGCCGAGGCGACCCAGAGGATTCTCGGCAAGCCGTGACGTGGCTCGTGCCACAGACTCGGGGACATGTCGCCCACGATGCACTCGACGTCGGTCGTGGTCACGCCTGAGGCGCTCCAGCAACTTGTCCATCGCGATGTCCAGGGCACCGTACTTGTCGTCGGCGCACGCCTCGGCGCGCACCACGGGTCCCTTGACATGGCAGGTGATCTCGACTCGGTCGCATGCTTTGGACTGGCGCTTGTTGGCCTCGTGGGTCACCACAACATCGAGGCGCTGAACGCGCGGCGCGAGCTGCGGGACCTTGGCCAACTTCTCATCCAAGTGACGGCGGAAGTGCTCTGAAACTTGGACGTGCCGTCCAGTGACGACGATCTCCACGGGAGTCCTCCTTTGAGGTTCAGATTAGCTCTCTTGTGGCCGCGCAGGGCCCACTCAGCAGCCGCACCACCGCCGTCTCAGGTTGCACCCCAAGCTCCCCCGCAGCGCCCACCGTCCGACGGTGCCGACGCCCGATTGCGCCGTTGAATCGGCGATTCTGGGGCTCATACATGAACGGTAGACCACCTAGGGGTGACGTGGTACACCGAACCCGGATACGTACGGGTCGGGCCCAGTGTGCCCACCTGAAAGCGACCGGAGATCTCCATCGAGGGCACCGCCACCAACCGATCTGCCGCGTTCTTCGCTCGCTTGCGATCGGTGCTGCGCCGACGTGGTCGGCGCCACCTGAACACAAGACGCGGGCTGCCTGCACGTGGGTGGCTCCGTGGTCAGCATGTCATCGTCTGGCCGGCGCTGACCGCGTGGATGCTGGCCATCTCGGCGTCCCTGACCTGCCCCTGACAGGTGGTGGTTGCATGCCTGCGGTCGCGCGCGACCCGATCGGCAAGCGGGCCGGAGCCTGAACGGCGCCCAGACGGTGAGCTCGCGCTGCGAGCCAGGTAACCCGCCGAAGACCGGCTTGGGTCAACAGCTCCGGCGGAGGACGAGAGCGGGACGGGAGCCAGGGACACCGACCCGATGCCAGACGCCAGGACTGCCCGAACGCTGGGTCCTTCGCCAGGGCCAGCCACCGCGTTTGACAACAGCGGCGGCGAGGGCCGTCCTGAGGTCGGGCGGGTCCGTGGTCCTTGAACGCCACCAGCGCCGCGCGAGCCGCCCTCACGCGGGCCCGCAGCCCAGGCGAGCGGGCAGCCCACGGGACATGGCGTGGGTCACACCTGCCTCGGCACCCCAGACAGGTGACCTGCCCGCCTGGGGGCGCACGCCGCGCACCCGGGTAGCGCCACGTGAGAGGCACACGCCAGAGACCGCACGAGGTCGGCAGCGCCCCCTGCTGGGCAGCCCCCAGGCAGCCCCCAGGCAGCCCCGGACAACGCCGATCAGGGCCATACCCACGAGGCTGCCAGCCGAGGCACCGAGCACCACTGACAGGCACAGTCTTGGGCTGGGGCAAACAGCATATGGGCTGTGGACAACGGCCACCATGGTCCGTGGTTTGCCCCAGCGAGATTCGTCAATCGGGGTACAAGCCGGCCCCGCAGCGGCGATGATAAAAGGGATCCCATCTTGGGATAGGGAAGGGACCGCGGTGCATGCAAGGTGGTCCACAGTGATGTCCACACTGCTGAGGTCGGCTATCGTCGCCGTTGCCATAGCCGTTGGATCCGGCGGTCACGACGTGCTCGGCATTCTGCCCTGGGCGTTGTCGATCCTGACCCTGGACCTCGTGGCCGCCAGCCTGCTGAAGGTCGGCACCGGTAGGCCCAAGAACCACCGCGTCCTGGCCTTGACGGCGAGCCTTCTGGGCGCGGGGATCGCGGGGGCAGCCATCGCGGCCAGCCAAACTACTCCCCAGCCTCCGGCGCTGCTGCTGCTCCTGATTCCCGTATTCCGCGCCGGCGAGGTATGGAGGCGCCCGGCCGATGCCACACCGGCCTCGCTGCAGGCCCCTCCAGCCGCCCACGAGGCCGCGCGTCTACTGCGACGCCTGAGCGACCTCGCAGGAGCGCTCGACGGTGGATTCGATCCGCCGGCCTCTGCAGAGCTCCTGCTACAGGCCGTAAAGGAAAGGATCGCGGGTACCCGGATGGCCGTGCTTGTAGGTTTCGGCTCCGAGCCAGCCGTTCCCCTCGCGCTTCGCGGCATCGATCGCCTGCCGTGGCCAGACCCCACGACGGCTGACTCCGTGCTGGGGAGAGTCTGGCGCAGCGGAGTCGCCGAGGCTGGATACTGGAGCTCGGGGATGGAGGACAAGGCGATCGCAGCGGCTCCTCTGCGCGACTCCGATGGTGCCCGCATCGGTATCGTCGTGGTCGACCGGTTCGCCTCGGCTCCCTTCGGCGACGACGACCTTCGCGCTCTGGTCGATCTGGCCGACTACCACGGTGCCAACATGGAGGTGGCTCTGATATTCGCGGCACTTCGCCAAAATGCAGCATTCGAGGAGCGCGAACGCCTCGCCCGCGAGATGCATGACGGCATCGCCCAGGAGCTCGTCGCCCTCGGGTATGGCATCGATGTCGCTCGGCGCAAGGCTGCGACCCAGGCTCCACAGTTCGCGCCGGCACTTGACGAGACGCGCGCCGACCTGAGCCGGGTGCTTGCCGACCTGCGCCTGAGTATCGCCGATCTGCGACTGGCAGTTCGTCCCGACCAAGGTCTTGGGGCCGTGGTGGGTGCCCGTCTCCAGCAGTTCGGAGCTGCGACCGGGCTCACCGTGGGACTGCGGCTCAGTGAGTCGACCTACCGACTTCCGGCACACCTGGAGACCCTGATCTATCGACTGATCCTGGACGTCCTGACTGACGCCCGGAACGCCCGCGGCACCACGACGATCGAGGTGCGCCTTGACGTCAAGGCCCCACAGGCCTGGCTGCACATCTCGCACGACGGAGAGTCACACCTGGGCGCGGACGCCTTCTCGGAACACCCGCTCACTTCCCTCGGCGCCGAGATCGAGGTTCTGCCAAGCGCCATGGGAGTCGTCGTCACTCTCGCGCTCAACGACCGATGGCCCAAACACCTGCCGTACCTCGTCCCTGAAAGGATGCGACTGGTCCCATGACTATCCAGGTTGTCATCGTAGATGACCACAACCTCGTCCGTGAGGGCATCGCGCGGCTCATCGACTCCGAACCCGATCTCGCCGTCAAGGCGCAGGCCTCTTCGGTGGCAGGGGGACAAGCCCTCATCACCGAAGGCGGCGCCGATGTGCTGGTCGTGGACGTGACGATGCCGGACGGGAGCGGACTAACCCTGGCCAGGTCGGCCAGGTCGGCCAACCCGGCACTGGGCATCGTCGTGCTGACGATGCACAACGACGATGACACTCTGCTCGAGGCCCTCGACGCGGGCGCCTCCGCGCTCATCCTCAAGAGCTCATCGGCCGACGACGTGCTGGATGCCATCCGCCGCGCCGCAATCGCTCCCGACGCGTTCACCGCGACCGGGTTGGGTGCCGCCCTACGACGTCGCGACACCGTGACGGCCGCGAGGCCGATGCTGACGCCGCGAGAGACCGAGGTCCTGATGCGGCTCGTGGACGGCGACTCCGTCGCCTTGGTTGCCAGGCAGCTGTTCATGAGCGAGTCGACCGTGAAGACACATGTTGCGAGGGTCTACGAGAAGCTGGGCGCGCACAACCGGGCCAGCGCGATCATGGCAGCGGTCCGTCTCGGCTTTGTCAAGGCCGGCGCCCCCTGACCGAGCGTTCCTTCAGCCCGGCCCAAGCACCCCAATCCAAGCCAACCCATGCCATGGCTCAGAGCTACGTGCCCGCTGCTGGCCGCTCGGGCACTCAGTGGAGCTGGCTGAAGGTGTTGATCATCTGGATGGCGCCGGGGCCGATGATCACGATGAACAGAGCCGGGAAGATGCACAGCAACATCGGGAACAGGATCTTGACCGGCACCTTCTGAGCTTGTTCCTCGGCCCTTTGCCGGCGGATCAGCCGCATCTGCACGGACTGTTCACGAAGCACACCGCCGATCGGAAGACCAAGGCGGTCTGCCTGGACCAGCGCCGTGACGAAGGTCCGGATCTCGGGGACCTTGGTGCGCGCCGACAGCGACGAGAAGGCCGCGCTGCGAGACTTCCCGATCTGGATCTCGGCCAGCACCCGGGCGAACTCTCCCGCCACCGGACCCTCGACCGACTTCGCAACCTGCAGGATGGCGCCATCGAAACCTTGTCCCGCTTCGACACAGACGGTCAGCATGTCGAGCGCGTCGGCGAGCCCGCGCCGCAGCACCTCCTGGCGCTTGGCGCCGGTGTTCATGAGCAGCAGATCCGGCAGCAGGAACCCGGCGGTTGCGCCGGCTGCGCCGTAGAAGGCCCCGGTGAGGCTCAACCCCCCGAAGAAGATGCCGAGGAAGCCACCGAGAAGCAAGCCGGCGCCCTTCAGGCCCAGCAGCCGCTCGAGTGTCCAGCCCGCAGGGTTGCCGGCCAGGTCCAGCAGCCGAAGGAGCCTGTCGCCGGTGCCCGAGGGCGACACGCGCAGGGCAAGGCTCTTCATATTCGAGAAGAGGGGAACGATGATGCGATCGAGGGCGGGTAGCTCGTTCCGCCCGACGTCTTCACTTGACACCTCGTTCTCGATCATGGCAAGACTGCGTGCCACTCCCGTAGTCGTGCCACTTCCCAGCACCACGACCAGAAACAACATGACAAGGGCGGTCGCCACGCTGGCGGCGCCGAGCAACAACACCAGCTGCAGACCCATCTAGACCTCCACCGTCACAACTTTGCGCATCCAGAAGATACCGGCCGCCAGCGAGATCAAACCACCAGCGAGCATCCCGATCCCGATCGTGGTGGTCCAGAGCAGCTCGACGTAGGCCTTGTTCACGCCGAGCATGTAAAGGAATACGCCGATCGGAAGAGCGATGAGGATGTATGCCGACAGCTTGCCCTCAGCCGAGAGCGCGTTGACATGGCGTCTGAGCGCCTGTCTGTCTCGAAGGGTTGCCGCCGTGGTACGTAGGGTCTCCGCCAGGTTGCCACCGACCTGACGTTGGATGTTGATGGCCATCCCGGTCCAACGAAGGTTGCTGCTGTCCATCCGGTCGGCCAGGTGGTCCAGGCTCTCATTGAGGTCCGCGCCGATTCGGGTCTCGGCAAGAGCCCGGGAGAACTCTTTGGCCGATGGCTCGGAGGCGTCCCTGGCGACAGCGTCAAGCGCCTGGAGGAGCGAGAACCCCGTCGAGAGACTGCTGGCGACCAGGGTCAGGACATCCGGTAGCTGACCTTCGAACTTCTTGGCCCGCCGCGATGCCGCGAGCTTTAGGAAGAGGGCGGGCCCGACGACTCCCACCAGGGCCCCCAGGCAGGACCCGACCAGTGTCGAGACCGAACCACCGTGCAGCGCGAGCATGCCGCCCGAGACGCCGACCACGACCGCGACAACCCGAAGAACCGCCCACTCACCGACGCGAAGCGGCAGATCGCCGCGCTCGAGGAGCCGTTGTGTCCTCGGTGTTGACGTTCGGCCGTCCATCACCTTGTCGCCCAGGTTGACCAGGCTGGCACTGAGCGAGCTCACCGCCGACCGCTCGTCCCTTTCACCGGAGCCCGCGCCGGAGAGGTAACCCTCGATCGACTCGACCTGACGTTGGCGGCGCGACACATAGGTGGGCATCGCCAGGGTGGCCACCACACCGCCGATTCCGAGGAAGACCGCGATCAGCGCCAGCCAAAGCACCCAGCTCAGACCCACCCCTGTCGGCGCCGTCGCCGTGGGTGGGGACAGCAGAGCAGACCCAGACGCAGACGCAGACATGGTCACGGACGAGAAGAGCACCGTCAGCAACCCAACGGCCCCTGACCGAAGACGAGCACGTGTCGCGTTATCGCCCATGATCAGCCGGCTCCCCGGACGAACATGTTCGGGGGCAGCTCGATCCCCAGATCGTGCAGGTGCTCGGCGAACTTCGGGCGCAAACCGGTGCTGCGCAGTCGGCCCAGGAATCGGCCGTTCTCATCTCTGCCCGCCGCGTAGTCGAAGGTGAAGAGGTCCTGGAGCGTGATGACATCGCTTTCCATGCCTTCAACCTCGGTGATGGCCACGACTCGCCGGCTGCCGTCCTTGAGCCGAGCCTGCTGGACGATCAGGTCCAGGGCGCTGGCCACCTGGTCGCGGATGGCCCGGACGGGCAGGGAGATACCAGCCATGAGCACCATCGTCTCCAGCCGGGCGAGGCTGTCGCGGGGGGTGTTTGCGTGGACGGTCGTCAAGGACCCGTCGTGGCCGGTGTTCATGGCCTGCAACATGTCCAGCGCCGCCCCGTCGCGAACCTCACCCACCACGATGCGGTCGGGTCGCATCCGCAGGGCGTTCTTAACCAGCTCGCGGATGGAGATCGAACCCTTGCCCTCCGTGTTGGAAGGCCGGGCCTCGAGGCGGAGCACATGGCGCTGACGCAGCTGCAGCTCCGCGGCGTCCTCGATGGTGATGATGCGCTCGTCGTCAGGGATGAAGCCGGAGAGCACGTTGAGCAGTGTGGTCTTGCCCGAACCGGTACCACCGGAGATGACGACGTTTCGGCGCCCCAGGATGCAAGCACGCAGGAAGTCGCGCCCCTGCACGCTCAGGGTCCCAAACGCAATGAGGTCAAGGTCAGTGAACGGATCCGGGGCGAACTTGCGAATGGTCAGGATGCTGCCGTCCAGGGCGATGGGCGCGATGACCGCGTTGACTCGTGAACCATCGGCCAGACGAGCGTCCACCATCGGAGAGCTCTCGTCGATCCGGCGCCCGACCCGACTGACGATCTTGTCGATGGTGCGTCGCAGATGTGTGTCACTGGTGAACCGCGCGTCGACCGCGAAGATCTTGCCCGAACGCTCCACGAAGATGTCGTTCGGCCCGTTCACCATGATCTCGGTGATCTCACCGTCGCGCAGCAGTGGCTCCAGTGGCCCCAGGCCCAAGATCTCGTCGGCGACCTCCTGGGCAATACGGTTGCGGTCCGCTGCCGCCAGCGGTGTGTTCTCGGAGTTGATGACGGTCTGCAGGGTCTGACGAACTCGCATCTCCAGCTCGCCCTGCTCAAGGTGCGGGTCGTACAGCTGCGGACCGAGGGAGTCCATGAGCGCCTGATGGACTTTGGCCTTCACACTGGCGAAGGGGTCACGGACACGGGCCGCTGCCAGACTTCCTCCCGTCGGGGACTCACGCTTGCTCGTTGCGGTCGGCTGAGATCGTCGCGCCTGCTCGAGGCGGTCGGTCAGACTCATCCCTGCACCGCTTTACCGAACAGCCGCCGGTGGGCCTTCGGTTGCTGCGACGTCGCGCTGCGCCCGCCGGAACCGCGTGCGATCGACAGGCTCGGCGCCGAGGCGCTGAGGATGTACTTGTCCGCGAAGGCGCGAAGAGCCAGCGACACGGGATGTTTCGGTTCGTCCAGCACGATGGGCACGCCGCGGTTGACCGAGGCCGGCACGTGGGAACTGCTCGGGATCATGGCGGCTATCGGCTGTTTGAGCGCTGCCACGACGTCTTCGGTGTGCAGGCCGACCTTGGCGTCAGAGCGGTTGAGGAGCACGATCCGCCCATCGCGGGGGTGCCCCAGCAGATCAAGGGTGTCCAGGGTGAGCCTGAGGTTCTTGACCGCCGGGATGTCCAACGTGGCAAGCAGGACAGCCAAGTCACACAGGTCCAAGGCCGCGAGCACATGCTCGGAGAACGCCGGCGGCGTGTCGACGAAGACATAGTCGTATGAGCGGCGGGCAACTCGGAGCATCTCACCCACGGTGGCCCCGGTGATCCGGTCGGCCTCGCTGGGCTGGCTGGGCGCGCACACCGTGTCGAGCCCGCTGTCGTGCTTGGTCACGACCGAGGCAAGGCCTTGCGCGTCGATATGGCCGGACATCGCCACAAGGTCGCCGACCGACGCCGTGGGTCGCAGCTGAAGGCTGATGGCGACGTCACCGAACGCCAGGTCAAGGTCGACCAGGAGGACCCGTGCGCCGGTGGACGCCACGTAGGCACCCAGGTTCGTGGCTATCGTTGTCTTACCGCACCCTCCCTTGGCGTTGAAGACGATGATGACCTTGCCATCCGCGGCCGGCGCGCTGCCGGAGATTCCGGCCAGGTGGTGGGAGATCTCCAGGCTTCGTCGGCAGGCACTCGACAGGGATGTCAGGTCGTCGGCCGCGACGACCTCGCGGAAACCAGCTCGTAGTGCCTGAGCCAGGATTGAGACTTCGAGCCGTCGACGAAGCAGGATCACGCTCACCTCCGGGCGCTCGATGCGGACCTGTTCGGCCAGCGACGAGGCGGCCCGCAGGTCGACTTCGGGTCCGACGATGACCAACAGCTCGGCCGGGTTGGTGGCCAACGAACGGGTCACCGCCTGCCCAACCTCAACGACCTCGATACGATCGCTGACCGCGAATTGGTAGGTCTCGGCGGCAGCGTAGTCGCTGTCCCAAAGAATGGTCATGGTTGAGCCCCCTACTACTTGGTGAAAAGGGTTGCGTCAGAGACGATCTGGCCGAGATTGGCCTTGGTGTCGATACCGCCCAACCCGGCATACAGGGTCCCGGTCTGGATGGCGTGGACGAGCTTGACCGCATCGTTGGGAAGCAGCGCGACCGTCACCAGTGCACCTGAGGAGGACGAAGCCGGCGCCTGAGCACCGGCGTTGGCAACAGGCGTCAGCGACGTGGACCCCACCGCGATGACCAGGACGTCAGCCAGGAGCGCCCTGGTCTCCTTGGTCCCCGCGGTCGAGGGGAGGTAGGTGTCGTAAATGACGATACGGGAACCGGGAGTCACAAACGTGCCCACGCGGCCAGGATCGGACAGTGAGACCGAGAGGGCGACCTGACCGTCCGGCACCTGAATCGCCTTCTGACCCAAAGGAGTTGTGCCGAACCGGCTGGCGATCACGAAATCACCTGCCGCGATATCTGTCAGGGCCACAAGCTTGCCAGTCGCGTCGTCGACCTTGCTCAGGGCGCCGACCGGCACCCCTTTCGCCGCGATCTGGGTGGGTGCCATCAACCCGGAGGACACGGCCTGGGCGGCGGTCGTGCCGGCCGGCACCATCTGTTGGGCGACGAACACGGTCTGCGGCCGCTGATCCGCAACCGCGCGGGTGTCGGCGCCCTTGGCGTAGAACAGGACCGCGATAACACCGATCAAACCAACCACAGTAGCGGCCAGTGCCGCCATCACACGACGACCCATCAGGACATCCCCTTGTTAGACAAGTTCATTCATTCTTTGTGTCAGCCCAGGAACCGGCAAACGCAGGCCATCCCAACCGCGGCCGGGCCGCGGTTGAGATGGCCTCTATGGCGAGGGCGAGACGTCTGGAGCAATTGCCGGAGATCAACACTGGACCTCGCACTCGAGATGAAGGTGAGGGTCCCCAACAACTAACTCCAGGAGCCCATTTGACGGACCCACCGAAGGGTTAGACGCTGTTGGAGACGGTGGTGAACAAAGAGCTCAGGTTGGAACCGAGAGCCTTGACGGCAACGATGATGACAATGGCGATCAGGGCAACCATGAGCCCGTATTCCACGGCGGTGGCGCCACGGTCGCTGCGCAGTGCGGCGATCTTGACCTGAAGCTTGACGAGTCGAGAGAGCATTTCGGTCCCCTTCTAGGACTGGAGGCGATATCCAAGAACGATTTGCTCTGGAATCCTCTTCAGCATGCGCCCAGCCGCAATGAGTCAACATCGGCCGATTCGTCCTAGTTCCGTCACTTTTGGTCGATGGTTGTATCGGCCATTCAGACGATGGGCTTTTCTATCCCAGAGCGGGTCATATCCGGCCATACTTGAAGACATGCCCGCCGACGTCACCCTTGGCCAGTCGAGGCCACCCGCGCGAACGGGGTCCCGCACGCAGGCTGCCCCAGCACCCGGTGCCCGACCATGGTTTCCCCCGACGGTGGCGGCGGTCGTGGTGTCCATCAGCGTCGTCATAGGGGTGCGCCCGGTCACCGACCCGAGCCCATGGTTGCACCTGAAGATTGGCGCATTCCTGCTGGGCGGCGGGCGTTTCGGCCTGCCCGACCCCTGGGCGCCCTTCGCCACTCGGGCGTATCTGCCGACCGAGTGGCTGCCGGCGATCGTGGGCCAGCAGATGTACCAGGCATTCGGCCTGCCTGGCATCGCCTGGATGCGATGTGCCGGAATTCTGGGTCTGCTGTCGGCGCTGGTATGGTCCGCGCGCCGATCCGCCGACACGGTCACAACGGTCCTTGTGTCCCTTGTCGCCCTCGTCGGCGCATCCCACGCTCTCACGGAGCGCCCTCAGCTGCTCGGCCTTGTCTTCCTCGCCGTCGCGATCGGCGCCTGGTGGCGGACCGCGCTGGACTTAAGGCCTCGATGGTGGCTGGTCCCGATGACCTGGCTCTGGGCCTGCAGCCACGGTCTGTGGAGCGTCGGTGTCGCTGTGGGACTGGTGATGATCACCGGCCTGCTTCTCGACCGCCGGCTGACGCGGTCGACGGCGGCCAGGCTGCTGGCCATACCCGTGTTCTCCCTCGCCGCGGCCGGCCTCACCCCCCTCGGCCCGCGGTTGCTGCTCACTCCCTTCACCGTCGGCCAGAACGCGAGCGAGTTCGTCACCGAGTGGCTTCCCACCTCGGCCCGCGACCCGTTCGCCGTCGTGACGCTGACCATGCTGGGCCTGGTCATCCTGGCCTGGGTTCGCCTGGGACGGCGACCACCCTGGTGGCAGATCGGCTTCCTGCTCACGGGCGTCGCAGCCACCTTGGTCACAACCCGCACGATCGCGGTGGGGGCACTCCTTGCCGCCCCCCTTCTTGCCCACGAGATCCAGCTGTATCGCGCTCGCCCCCTTCGTGTGGCAACGCGACAGGCTCGCCGCGCCTGGGTCGCCCTGATCCTGATTGCCCTGCTCGCGGCGGTGCCACTGTCCGCGGCGCGGGCACAAGACCCCGTCGCCGTGCCGCAGGCACTGAAGCCACAGCTGTCCCTGATCCCCTCGGGCACCATTGTCCTCGCGGAAGGTGACATCAGCGGGTGGCTATTCTGGGCTGATCCCCAGGTGAGACCAGTGTTTGACCCTCGGGTCGAGAGCTACTCCGCGCCATACATTCGCACCTTCGTGTCGGCTATGGCCGCCGCCCCGGGCTGGCGACAGTTTGTTGACCGGACCGGGGCGCGGTACGCGCTTGTTGTCACCGGCTCGCCTATCGCCACCGCCTTGGTTGAGCGCGCCGGCTGGTCACAGATCGGCAAGGACGCAGGCTTTGTCCTGCTGAGAGCCCGATGAGCAGAGACGTCGTAGCCGCCACTGCCGAGGGGGCCGGCCCGGATGCGAAGGCCGCGCACACCAAAGCACTGGACCGGGAACGGGACCCCCGATGGCTCGCGGGCGCGCTCGCCCTCTTCGCCCTCACCGCTACGGTCAAGCTCGGGATCCGCCCGGTCAGCGACCCCGATGCCTGGTGGCACCTCAAAGCCGGCGCCTACGTGCTCTCCGATTGGAAGTTCACCGGACCCGACCCGTGGGTTCCGTTCGCGTCGAGGCCCTTCGTGCTCACCCAGTGGCTACCCGAGGTGGTTGCCCAGAAGGGTTACGCGCTCTTCGGCTTGCCGGCGGTCGCCTGGCTGCGCTGCGCGGCGATACTGGCGTTGCTGTCCGCCCTTGTCTGGGCTGCCCGGCAGGCAGCCGACGCCGTGCCCGCGATCATGGCGGCAGTCGCTGCTCTGATCGCATCGTCGGGAAGTCTGTCCGAGCGCCCTCAGCTCGTCAGCTTCGTCCTGCTGGCCGTCACGCTCGGAGCCTGGTGGAGGACGGCCCGGGATCTGCGACCTCGGTGGTGGCTCGTGCCGCTGACCTTCCTCTGGGCCTGCAGCCACGGCCTGTGGGGGGTCGGGGTGCTCATCGGCCTGGCGGTCATCGCGGGTCTGGCACTCGACCGGAGGCTGGACCGGCGCAACGCCGTGCGGCTGCTTGCCGTTCCGGCCCTCTCGGTCGTCGCTGCAGCCCTGACTCCTGTCGGGCCACGGCTGCTCCTG
>Ga0209890_10000508_pt1 | contig 18021 bp, 15 predicted proteins | sample OrgsoiDNA2013049_FD_185799 | JGI IMG/M metagenome (GOLD analysis project Ga0209890, IMG submission 185799) | Permafrost soil microbial communities from the Arctic, to analyse light accelerated degradation of dissolved organic matter (DOM) -... | ecosystem: Environmental > Terrestrial > Soil >...
CACCTTGCGATCTTTCCTCGAAAGGTGGACTTCTCTTGCTTCGGGTATCATCCCGATGTTGAATCATGACTCACGTTCCAAGGAAAGTGGGTACTAGGCGGACTTCATCACCACTACGCCCGAGCTTAAGTTTTTGGTACACACAACAGGGTGTGACGCTGCATGAATACGTTGCGAGCGACCAGTATGGCTTTCAAATTCCGGATTCGCGCAAAAGCGAGAGTCTCATTCGTCCCGCAGAAGAACTTTTCAGTCGGCTCTCGCGCTTGACGCCCGTCCACTCTTCGTCGCTCGACCCGTTGAGAGGCGCTTGATCGGTGTCTGCCGCCACTTCGCAGTGCTTCTTGTCGCCATGTTTGCGGATGCCGAGGTGAGGACATGCGTCCCTTGAAGGCTGGTTCCGAGGGAACGTCGGGTTTTGGCGCGCAAAGCGGAGATCTCGCTGGCTGACGAAGTTAGTAAGACCTGGCTTGTTGGCCTGGGCTGAGGCGGCGTGGCATATAGAACTCGACATGCCAACCGGCCCCAGCGCCAACTATCCTATGTCCAGCATCTGATGGGCTTGGTTAATCGACTTCATGGCCGGCGACGAGCCTCACCGCACCATCGCGCCATACACGATGTCCTGGATTTGCTCACGATAGTATTTCCGGAGTTCGCCGGGCGCCGCCGTTCCTACGACCACGACAAGACGCTCCTTCGGGTCGCAGAAGAACTGCGTGCCGTAGGCGCCATTCCAGGTGAACTCGCCAGGGTTGCCGGGAACCGATGACAGGCCCTCGCTCGTACGGACTGCCACCCCAAGGCCGAAACCAAAGCCACCGCGATGCGGCTCCACGTTGGCCACGTTGTTCTTTATCTCTGGTCCAAGGTGATTCGAGATCATGTGATGCACCGTCTTGGGGCCAAGAACGCGTTGACCGTCGAGTTCACCGCCGTTGAGCAGCATTTGTCCAAAGCGCAAATAGTCACCGACTGTGGCAAAGGCGCAGGCTCCCCCGCAGTCAAACTTCGTCGGCGTGTCGAGGAGGTTGATGGACTGGGGCTTGCCCGTCAGCGGGTCGTTGGGGAAAGCACGGGCGAGGCGAGGGCGCTGCGCCTCCGTGAGGTGGAATGTGGCATCTTTCATGCCGAGTGGCTGCCACACATTGGCAGCCAGGTAGTCGCCGAGGCGCTGCTCGCTTACCTTTTCGACGACCGCGCCCAGCACGTCAACCGAAAAACCGTACTCGAAAACCGTCCCCGGTTGATGCGCCAGCGGCAGCTTCGTGATGCGATCGATGAAGGCTTGTGTATCACCCTCGATGGCCGGCGCCGTCCCTTCCGGGTACTGACGCGCGACCGGGCTCGAGCTGTCCGGGCGTCCTCCATACATGAGACCAGATGTGTGGCGATAAAGGTCGTGTATGTAGATCGGTGAAGCCTGCGCTTCGAGCTTCAGCGAACCGTCCGACTGTTGGACACCGACCTTCATCTCGGAGAACGCTGGATAGTAGTCCGTGACCTTGGCCTGGAGAGGCAGGCGGCCCTGTTCCATCAGCGTCAGACCGGCGACGGCCGCCATCGGCTTGGTCATGGACGCAAGCGCAAAAATGGCATCCGGCGGCATCGGCGTGCCTTTGGTCGCATCAAGCTGGCCGTACGCCTTGTAATGGACGAGCTTTCCGTCCCGGGCTATTGCGACCACGGCACCGGGCACACGTTTGGCGGCGATTTCGCGGGCGAAAAATTCGTCGAGCCGCGTCAATCCCTGTTGCGAGAATCCGACGTCGTTGGGCTTTGCCTCAGGCAACGGCGCGGCATTTGCCACGTTGATAACGATGCCGACAACCATCGCCGCGGTTATCAAGAGCGTCTTCATTGTCTCCTCCCTCGAAGGCGGATCGAGCTCGCGCGCTTATTATTTGCCTTGGACGTCCGCCGGCCGTATACTTAGATCACGTCTGCACGAGCGACAAGTCAGGTGCGGGAGCAGGGCATTCGTCAGGCCGCCGCAATGCGCCGATGAATTAGTGCATTGCTCCCCATGCGGTGATGCTAAGCGGAAGTCTCGGTGCCTCGTAACGCTGCCTGCCCTGTTCGCTGGCTCTGAAGCGAGCGCTGTGGCTTACACTGCAATTCGTCAGCTTGGGTCAACGGCAACTCTGAACGGCCGCTTCTGGCGCAAAGCGGTCGCTCGCCATTTTCATAGTTGGTAGCAAAAAGAATGAGCGATCCTCATTGGGCGCTGACGTCCGCATCATGCCTTCGCCGGGAATCCCGACAAACCTGCTTATCGTCGCTTACCAACGCGCAATGAAACGTCGTCACCGAATTCGTGCACGTCCACGGGTGTGATGTTTGACGGGCAACCGATCTTCGGACGCGATCGGATATCACTCTTTCCTGCTTGCAGTCACAGTGGCCAACATCAGCGCGAACAAAACCTGAGCTACGGATTCGGCAAAATAACATGATGTTATGTTAATCGAATAATACGGTAATTGTGTTATGTCGCGAAGGGGCTATCCTGAGGTTGCATTCGATCGGTTTCGCCGACACGGCGCGGTCAGCATCCTGGAGCGACGAAAACAAGTCCGGGTAGCTGCCCAAGATTTCAAAGAAGCCCGCACAAGGGACATCAGCAAACAAATTTGGGAGGAAGCCTGCAATGACAAGCACTCAAACGACCCACGACACGGGTCAATCAAAGAAGGCCGCCGCGAGCGGGTGGATCGGATCGGCGCTCGAATATTATGACTTCTTTATTTACGCGACGGCCGCGTCCCTGGTCTTCCCGCAAATATTCTTTCCGTCGCAAAATCCCACCGTTGCCATCGTCGCATCGCTGGCGACATACGGCGTCGGCTATGTGGCGCGGCCGATCGGCGCCTTCTTCCTCGGACACTGGGGCGACACCCACGGCCGGAAAACAGTTCTGATCGTCTGCATGTTCCTCATGGGCCTGTCGACGATGGCTGTCGGCATCCTGCCGACGTATCAACAGGTCGGCGTGCTCGCGCCGGTCCTTCTCGTTATCCTGCGCCTAATCCAGGGTTTTGCCGTTGCCGGCGAAATCTCCGGCGCCAGCTCCATGATACTGGAGCATGCCCCGTTTGGGCGGCGCGGATTCTACGCCAGCTTTGCCCTGCAGGGCGTACAAGCTGGACAGATTCTGGCGGCGGCGATCTTCCTGCCGCTCGCGGCCTACATGCCTTCTGAATCCTTCAACAGCTGGGGCTGGCGGATACCATTCCTGCTCAGCTTCTTCGTCATCGTCGCCGGCTATATCATCCGCCGTAAGGTCGATGAAACGCCGGCCTTTGCCAGGGAAGACGAGCAAGGCAAAATCCCGAGAGCTCCCATCGTTCAGGCGTTCAAGCTGAGCTGGAGGGACATGCTCCGGGTGGTCTGCATGGCGCTGATGAACGTCATTCCGGTCGTCGCCACCATCTTCGGCGCAGCCTATGCGGTCCAGCCCGCCTACGGAATCGGATTTGCAAAAGACGTCTATTTGTGGATCCCGGTGCTCGGAAACATACTGGCGGTGTTCGTCATTCCGTTCGTCGGCAACCTGTCGGACAAGGTCGGCCGCAAGCCTCCCATCATCATCGGCTCGCTCTGTTCCGGCATGCTGGCGTTCGGCTATCTCTACGCCATCAGCATCAAGAACGTGCCGCTGGCGATTTTCATGTCGCTGCTGATGTGGGGCGTGGTCTATCAGGGCTACAACGCGATCTTCCCCAGCTTCTATCCCGAGCTGTTTCCGACGCGAACCCGGGTTTCGGCGATGTCGATATCGCAAAATGTCGGGACCACGATCACGGCGCTGCTTCCGGCCCTGTTTGCGACCGTGGCGCCTCCCGGCTCGGCCAACATCCCACTTACGGTCGGAGCAATCGCCTTCGGCATCACGGTCATTGCCGCGCTCGCCGCCATCACGGCCAGGGAAACCTATCGGATCAGCATCAACGATCTCGGCAATCCCGGCGCCGTGCCGATGGCGAAAGCTGACTATGAGCGCAGACGCGCCGAGGCCGTCAGCGGCGTCGCCACCGTCCCGACGTGAAGGCGATCGGCGAGGACCCTTTCTCGCCGTTCCCCGACTAAAGCTGCCGCTCCTTGCAGAACATCGATCAAGCGGCGGCAGCAGGTTCCGGCAGCTATTGGATATGTGAGGTACGTCAGCATGACCCCCGAAGCCGAGTTTCACCAGCGCGATCGCAACCTTCATCCACCGGCCTATACGCCCATCTACAAGACGAGCGTGCTGCGCTCGCCGCGCATCCCGCTCTGGTCCTTGCAAAACTCCCTGTCGGAGGTGACCGGTCCGGCCTTTTCGCCTGACGAACTCGGTCCGCTCGATAATGACCTCGTCCTCAACTATGCCAAACAGGGCGAGCCGATCGGCGAGCAGACCATCGTCCACGGCTACGTGCTCGATGGCAACGGTCAGCCGGTGTCCAATACCCTCGTGGAAGTATGGCAGGCCAATGCCGGCGGCCGTTACCGCCATCGCAACGACACCTATATCGCGCCGATCGATCCCAATTTCGGTGGCTGCGGGCGAATGCTGACCGACGAACGGGGCTACTACTTCTTTCGAACGATCAAGCCGGGCGCGTATCCGTTCCGGAACCGCGTGAACAGCTGGCGACCCGCCCACATCCACTTCTCGCTGTTCGGAACCGGCTTCGCGCAACGGTTGATAACCCAGATGTATTTCGAAGGGGATCCGCTGATCCCCCACGATTCCATCATCGCCACTATTCCCGACAAGTCGGCGGCGGATCGCCTAACCGCAAAGCTCGATCTTAACGCTTCGCGGCCGCTGGAATGCCTGGCGTACCGCTTCGACATCGTGCTGCGCGGGCGCCGCCAGACGCTGTTCGAGAACAAGCTGCAGGGAGGCTGAAGTGACACCGACTCCATTTGGACTTTCATACCTGCCCGAGACGCCGTCGCAAACGGCAGGCCCCTATGTGCATATCGGCCTGATCCCGAGCCAGGCCGGCTTTGAAATCTTCCGGAATAATTTCAGCGGCGACATCGCAGGCGCGGACGTCGAGGGACAGCGGATCGTCATCGAGGGCAGAATCTTCGATGGCGCCGGTCACGTCACCAAGGATGTCCTGGTCGAGACATGGCAGGCGAACGCGGCCGGCCGCTACAATCATCCTGCCGACCGGCAGGACAAGCTGCTCGATCAGCGCTTCCGCGGCTGGGCCCGCACCGGCACCGACTTCAACACCGGGATCTACACCATTCGCACCATCAAGCCGGGAAGCGTGGCCGGCCGCAAGGGCCGCAAGGCGATGGCGCCACATGTCAATTTCTGGCTGGCCTCTCGCGGCATCAATATCGGTCTCGCCACGCGGATGTATTTTGACGACGAGGAAGCGGCGAACGCGCAGGATCCGGTCCTGAACATCATCGAGCAATCGGAGCGACGCCGAACCCTGATCGCAACGAAGTCCGAGCGAGACGGTGCCGTCGTCTACACTTTCGACATCCATCTCCAGGGTGAGCGGGAGACGGTGTTCTTCGATGTCTGAGGTTTTTCGATATTTTCGGATGAACCCGGCCGGCTTGCCGATTCCGCCGCTGACGAAGGGAGGATGATTTGATTACAGAGAAGGAAATCCTGGCATCGGTAAAGTCCGGCAAGCCGCCGGCCAACTGCGCCGTCATCGGAACGTGGAAGCTACGCACTTACGTTCGTGAGCGCCTGTCCGACGGTCAAAGGCACAATCAGTTCGGCGAAGCGCCCGACGGATTTATCGGATATTCGCCCGACGGCAGAATGTACGCCATCTTCACGCGGCACGACCGCGTCATGCCTCGCGACGTGGTGCCGACGGACGAAGAAGGCGTGCAGCTGCTCGGCACCATGGTCGCCTATGCCGGCACGTTTTCGCTGGGCGAGAATGTCGTGGTGCACCACATCGACACGTCGTGGAACCAGGCATGGACCGGGACCGACCAAATCCGACACTTCGTGCTGGAGGGCGACACGCTGACGATCACGACCGCGCCCTACAAGAGCTATCTGGACGGCACCATGGGCCGCTCGATTCTGGTTTGGAACAGGGTCCGGTAATGGCTCATCCCCGGACAAGAGGTTTGCGATGAGCGATCTGTTTGGAATCCAGGGCGCGCATGTGCTGGTGACCGGCGGCTCAAGCGGGCTCGGGCGGTTTTTCGCGACCCTGCTTGCGGCGCGGGGCGCGCGCGTGACAGTCGCTGCGCGGCGCGCGGAAGCCTTGGCCAAGACCCTCGACGATATCGCCGCTGCCAAGGGCCACGCCCAAAGCGTGGTGATGGACGTCACTGTCGCCGCGAGCATCGAGGCCGCGTTGGACGCTGCCGAAGCGCGTTTCGGTCCGGTTCAGATCGTCATCAACAACGCCGGCGTTACGGCGACGCGGCCGGCGCTGCAGCAGGACGAAGCCGACTGGGACAAAGTCATCGATACCAACCTGAAGGGAGTCTGGCTGGTCGCGCAGGCCTGCGGACGCCGCATGGTCGCGCACAAGGTAAAGGGCTCGATCGTCAACGTGGCCTCGATCCTAGGCTTGCGGGTTGCAAGCTCGGTCGCGCCCTATGCGATTTCGAAGGCCGGCGTTGTCCAGATGACCAAGGCTCTGGCGCTGGAATGGGCGCGCTACGGCATTCGCGTCAACGCACTTGCACCGGGATATTTCGAAACCGAGTTGAACGATGATTTCTTTCGGGAGCCGGCGGGCCAGGTGCTGATCAAGCGAATTCCGCAGCGGCGCCTTGGTGAATTGCGGGAACTCGAAGGACCGCTTCTGCTGCTGGCTTCGGAGGCTGGCTCCTACATGACCGGAAGCGTGATCGTTGCCGATGGCGGTCACGTGGTTTCGACCCTGTGAATGATGGCTCTTACGGATCCGAAGATTGTGGTCAAGCAAGCGTGGTAATCCCATGAATACGAACGACAGACACCCCTTCGAAACAGATATGGACCGGCATCCGTCCAATTACATACCGCTGTCCCCGGTCAGTTTCCTGACCCGCGCCGCAAGCGCCTTCGCGCAGAAGGTGGCGGTGATCGACGGTGCGCGTCGCTTTACCTACGCGCAGCTGCTCGACCGCTGCGTCCGGCTTGCATCTGGGCTGGCGCAGCTCGGGGTCGAGCGGCTCGATACCGTGGCGATCATTGCGTCGAATATTCCCGAGATGATCGAGGCGCATTTTGCCGTGCCGATGCTTGGCGCCGTACTCAATCCGCTGAATACGCGCCTCGATGCCGCCAATATCGCATTCTCGCTGATGCACGGAAACGCCAGGGTGTTGATCGTCGATGGAGAATATGCGCCGCTGGTGCGGCAAGCGCTGCAACAAGTCGATCGAAAGATCGTCGTCATCGATATCGATTCGCCCAATTCAGATGTCACGCCAATCGGGGAGCACGCGTATGACGCGCTGCTGGCTTCCGCCGATCCCGGGTTCGACTGGCCGGGCATCGCCGACGAATGGCAGTCGCTGTGCCTGCTCTATACGTCCGGGACCACCGGCGACCCAAAGGGCGTCGTCTACAGTCATCGCGGCGCCTATCTTTCCGCGCTCGGTAACGGTTTCAGCTTTGGGCTGACCTTCGACAGTATCTATCTCTGGACGCTGCCCATGTTCCACTGCTCCGGGTGGTCTTATCCGTGGGCGGTTGTAGCCGCCGGCGGAACGCAGATATGCCTTCGCAAGGTTGAGCCGGCACAGATCTTCCGGCTGATTGCGGAGTATCGCGTCACGCACCTCTGCGGCGCGCCGATCGTGCTCAATATGCTGGCTCATGCGCCCGCTGATCATCGGGTGCCGTTCCAGCACACGGTAACGGTCGCCACCGGCGGTGCGGCGCCGCCTTCCGCCGTGTTCCGGTCGATGGAAGCCCTCGGCTTCCGGGTTACGCATCTCTATGGCGCGACCGAAACCTATGGGCCCGCGACCTCCTGCGTGTTCCAGCCGGAATGGAATGCGCTGCCGGACGACGAGCGCTTCGCCAGGATGGCGCGGCAAGGCGTTGCCTATCCGATGGTCGAGGCGGTGACGGTCGCAGATCCCAAGACGATGGTCCCGGTTCCACGCGATGGCACGTCCGTCGGCGAGATCATGGTGCGCAGCAATACAGTGATGAAAGGGTATCTCAAGAACGAGGCCGCGACGGCAAAAACACTGATCGGAAACTGGTGCCTTTCCGGCGATCTCGCCGTCTGGCATCCCGACGGTGCGATCGAGATCAAGGATCGCTCCAAGGACATCATCATCTCCGGCGGCGAGAATATTTCGAGCCTCGAGGTAGAAGAGGTGCTCACGCGGCATCCGGCGGTCATGCTGGCGGCGGTCGTCGCGCGTCCCGATGCGACCTGGGGCGAGACGCCCTGCGCGTTCCTCGAACTCAAGCCCGGCGCATCGCAACCCGACGACAAGGACGTCATTGCGTTTTGCAGGGCGCGCCTGGCGCGCTTCAAGGTCCCCAAGACCTTTGTGTACGGACCGTTGCCGAAGACATCCACCGGGAAGATCCAGAAGTTTGTGCTGCGCGAACAGGCAGGCACATTGTGAAGCAGGGGCACGAGACCGAGCAAGCGGAAAGACATCGGATACCCAGCGCATTGTCCGGCCGCCGACCGGCGATGCGTCGCGCCGAGGTGAACGGCGTCAAGATCGCCTATGACGTCTGTGGCGCTTCCGGTCCGCCTCTCGTTCTCATCATGGGTTACCGGCTGAACTCGCTCGCGTGGCCGCTCGATTTCATCGAGACGCTTGCCGAGCGCTTTACCGTGGTCGCTTTCGACAATCGCGGGACAGGCGCAAGCGACAAGCCGACCGATGGCTATGAAATCCCGAACATGGCCAGGGATGTTGGCGGCTTGCTAGATCATCTCGCAATCGCTCGCGCCCATATTCTCGGATATTCCATGGGAGGCGCGATCGCGCAGGAATTCGTCCGACAATTTCCTGAGCGGGTTTCGGGCCTGGTGCTTTGCGCGACGATGTGTGGCGGTCCCCGCGCGGTCTACGCCTCACCGTCCGTGGTTCGGGTGATGCGAGAGCTGGACGGACCGAACCCGGAGGAGATCGCGCGCCGGATCTGGCAGGTGACCTACTCGCCTGGATATCTCGAAAGACATCGGGAATTGGCCGAAGATCAAATGCGGCGCGAGATCGTCGCTCCGACCCCATTGCATGCCGCGGATCTTCAGTTCCAGGCTTTCGCTGAATTCGATTGCTCCAGCACGCTTGCGGACATTCAGACACCGACTCTCGTGCTGACCGGCGATCTCGACCAGTTGGTCTCGTCGCGGAACTCCAAATTCATCGCCGGCTTCGTTCCGGCAGCGCGACTGATCGTCATTCCCGGCTGCGGCCATCGGATGATGTGGGAGGCGACCGACGAATGCGCCGGCTTCGTCACCGAATTCCTGACCGCCGTTGACGAAGGGCGTTGCGACAATCTCGCCTTGCCCGTCTCGCAAGGTGATCAAAATCCCCTCGCCGATATTGTCGATCTTTTCACCCCCGCAGCGGAGCTCTTGATGAACTGGCCGTGGATGTTGGCGGGAGTCGGAGCCGACACCATGATGATCGCCCGGCAGTCGGTCTATTTCGGCGGCAAGGCCCGTTTTGGCGACGGAAAACCCATCATCCTCGTGCCGCAACTCACAAGCCATCTGCCTTTCCTGTTGCTGTCGAACTGGCTCAAGGTGCTCGGCTATCGGCCAGTTATCACGAGTCCTTCCGGGAAATGCAACGACCAGGCGGTCAATGATCTGTTACGCGGCGTCACCGAACGAACCGGACGAAAGGCGGTCGTGGTGACCCCCGCGTCCGGAATCCAGTTCGCCTCGGCCATTGTCGAAGCCCACAGGGACAGGGTGTCCGACATCGTCGTGCTCAACGCTTCACAGCATCCTGATGTGCCTCCCGGCATCCGGGCCCACTTCATCTCGTCCGGCTGGTCGCTGTCGCTGGCCATCGCCGCGTTGCCGCAGGTGCTCCGAAATATTCAAATCGAGCTGATCGAAGCGCCGGGTTCGGCTGTGCCGGACACCGGCTATCGCGATCAATTCTCCGCCGAAGGAGAGCGATGATGACCGCGCCTGCGGGCCTTGATCTGGCTGACATTCCGGAGCGGATCCAGTCCGAGGTGCAGCGTGCGATTCAGCGCAGCATCAAGGGCGTCGAATATATCGCTTCCTCCGGGCCGTCGTTGGGATCGACGCCGAAGGACATTCTGAGCGTCCGCGGCACCGTGAACCTCTATCACTACCGGCCGCTCGCCGACGAGATCTACCGCGTGCCGATCCTGATCGTGATGGCGACCACCAATCGCGGTTACATCCTCGACATGGTGCCAGGCCAGAGCCTTATCGGGTTCCTGCTCAAGCGCGGTTACGACGTCTATATGCTGGACTGGACCGCGCCGAAGCCGGAAGAGAAACGTCTGCGGATGGAGGATTACGTCATCGACTTCATTCCGGATTGCATCCGGCGCGTGCAGCAGGATTCGGGCGAACAGGACGTCACCGTGATCGGCTATTGCTTTGGCGGGGTGCTGTCGGTGCTGTATGGCGCGATCTTTCCCGACGGACCGATGAAAAATCTGGTCTGCTTCACCACCCCGGTCGACTTCCGCGAGATGAAGCTGTTTCATAATTTCGCGGATCAGCGCTATTTCGACGTCGACCGGCTGGTCGACAGTGTCGGCAACCTTCCCCCCGAGATGATCCTGTCGTCGTTCGAGATGCTGCGGCCGGCGTCGCGTGCCGCAGGCCAGGTGCAACTGTGGGAAAACATCTGGAACGACGAATACGTCAAGTCGTACCGGATGTTTGATCGCTGGGCGACGGACATCCTGCCGTTAGCAGGTGAATATTTCCGCACCATCACCAAGGACCTGATGTGGGGCAATAAGCTATTCGACGGTACGATGACGGTGGGCGGCCATGCGGCCGATCTATCCAGGATCAAGGTACCGATTCTGCACGCGGTCGCCGAACACGATCACATTGTCCCCTATGAGGCAGCCAGGCACCTGATCACGATGGTTGGCTCGACGGACAAGGAAGAAGTTGTGCTGAAGGGCGGCCATGTCAGCCTTGTCGCCGGGCCTAATGCCGTCAAGCGGCTGTGGCCCAAACTGGATAGCTGGTTAGGTAGAAGATCGACATGAGTGAAACACGTTCCTATCCGCGGCAGGTCAAGACCGACGGCGGCGACATTGAATTCCGGCTGATGTCGCGGGCGGACGAGGCCGCCGTGCTCGCCTTCGCGCAGAAGCTGCCAACCCATGATTTGCTGTTCCTGCCGCGCAATATCAGCCAGCCCAAGGTGCTGTCGGCCTGGATCAACGAGATCGAGCGTGGCGCGATCACGAGCCTGCTCGCGGTAAAGGCGGGGACGGTCGTCGGCTGCGGCACGCTGGTGCGCGACCCGCATTCCTGGTCGCCACATGTCGCGAGATCCGGATGGTGGTGTCGCCGGACGTGCGCGGGCAGGGCGTCGGCCGCACGGCTGTCGCAGGAGACCTTTGCACTGGCGCTGGGCGCCGGCCTCGAAAAGCTCTCCGTGCAGATGACGGTGGACCAGCAGGCGGCGATCGCGCTGTTCGAGAGTCTCGGCTTCAAGGCCGAGGCGCTGCTGCGCGACCATGTCCGGGACGTCGCCGGCAAGACCCACGACATCGTCGTGCTCGGGCATAATGTGGCGCAGGTCCGGGCCAAGATGGAAGCCTATGGGTTGCCCGGAGCCGTACAGCGCTGACCAATGATCGGAGCGGTCGACATGGGTATCCGCGTAACATGAGCACATCGCTATCGTCGATGCGGAATATGCAAGTCGAGTTGATCGAGTTTATCTGTTCGGTCGCGCCAGAAGAATGCTGATTGCGGTTTACCACCATCGTCAGACGCCAAACCTGCCTGATCCGGGAGCCAACTATGAGTCGTATCATCTACGTGTTGAACGGTCCCAACCTCAATCTACTCGGCAAACGCCAGCCTCACATCTACGGTCACGAGACCCTTACCGATGTCGAGGCTGACTGCCGGAAGCTCGCCACCGAGCTTGGACTTGAGCTTCGCTTTCACCAGTCCAACCGCGAATACGAGATCATCGACTGGATTCACGAGGCGCGAGAAATCGCCTCCGGCATTGTGATCAATCCCGCCGCATTCACCCATACGTCGGTTGCGATCCTCGACGCATTGAATACCTTCGATGCGACGATCATCGAAGTTCACATTTCGAACGTCCACAAGCGCGAGGAATTCCGCCACCACTCCTATGTATCGCTTCGCGCTGACGGGGTAATCGCGGGGCTTGGGACCCAGGGTTATACGCTGGCATTGCGACGCATGGCGCATTTGCTGACAAATCAGACTCCAAGTGAGTCCGGATACCGGTGGCCCGACGTCGAGCACCATCGGGATCGATGCAGGTAAGTTCGCTATTGCGTCTTTCGCGAAAGCCGAACCGCTTTATCAAGGAAGAGGAACATCACGATGACGATCAGCGGACGAACCAAGCTCATTGCCCATCTCGGCTATCCGACCGAGAGCTTCAAGGCGCCGATGATTTACAATCCTTACTTCGAGAAACACAATATTGATGCCGTCGTAGTTCCGATGGGTTGCAAGCCCGTGGACTACGCCGCCTTTCTCAAGCTGGTATTCAGGCTTTCCAACATCCATGGCGCGCTTGTCACCATGCCCCACAAGGTGACCACGATCCCGTTGCTGGATGAGGTAATGACCACGGCGAAGGTCGCGGGCTCGTGCAATGCAATCCGCCTTGGCCCCGGTGGTACCCTTGTCGGTGATATGTTCGACGGCGAAGGTTTTGTTCGCGGCATTCTGCGCAAGGGGCGCGTGTTGACAGGCGCGCGTGTGCTCGTGGTCGGCAGCGGAGGCGTCGGCTCTGCGATCGTGGCCTCCCTGGCCAAGGCCGGCGTGGCGGAGATTGCGCTGTTTGACGCCTATGCGGCGACAATGAACGGTCTGGCGGAACGTTTGCACGTTCATTATCCGGCGTTGAAGATAGAGACCGGCTCCAGGGACCCCGCGGGTTTCGACGTTGTCGTCAACGCCACGCCGCTCGGTATGAAGGAGGGTGATCCATTGCCGATGGACGTTAGCCGAATCTCCCCCGCGGCGTTCGTGGGCGAAGTCGTCATGAAGCAGGAAATCACGCCATTCCTGGCGGCGGCCAAGGCGCGCGGCTGCGAAATTCAGGTCGGCACCGACATGCTGTTCGAGCAGATTCCAGCCTATCTCGAATTCTTCGGCTTCGGCACGACCACGCCTGACGAGCTTAGAGCCGTCGCACAGATCAACTATTGAAGGTACCCTATTGATTGAAGGTCGGGGCCGGCGAGACCTCCGCTGATTTACAGAGAGTTGCGGTAGCAGGGACGGCCTAGGGAAGCTGCGCTAGAAACCGCTCCGCCACGTCGTGAACGTGACGAGCAACTGCTTCCGCGCCTCGCAGACGCGTCATCTGTTGCATCGGTACCTCGAGAGCAATCTGGGTATCGCCCGGCATCGCTCTTAGGATGGGAACGATATCGATATCGCCTTCGCCGGGAGGGAGCCGCTCCGCACGCGCCGTGTGCAGAAGTCCCTCGGTCGTGGTCGGCTTCCCTGCAGGGGCATCGCAGAGATGGGCCATGGGAAGCCAATGGGGCGGGATGCAGCTGATCTGGCTCAGCGAACTGTCCGAGCGATCAAAATGCAGCATATCAAGAAGAATACCGACATTCGGGCACGCAGCGGCGCCGACGACCCTGGCCGCGGTTTCGAGGTCCGGCACCGTGGTCCAGGGAAAAAATTCCAGCAGTGCGGAAAGCCCATGACTGCCCGCGAGGCCAGCGATAGCAGCGAGGCGGTCTGACAGGCGCGAATGGTCGTGGTCGTAGGGCGCCGTGATGACATGGCGAGCGCCAAGCGCTGCGCCGGCCGCAATAAAGGACTCCAGGGCCGCGACATTGATTTCCGGGGTGATTTTGACAAACTCGATGTCCGAGAGCCGCAAACCGGTGTCCGCGAGTGCTGCCTTGGTCTCTCGCTTCATGATGGCGTCGTCCATGATCGGATAACCGGGACTATCGTCGGTCGCGGCAATCAACCGCAGGCCGACCGCCCGATAGCCGATTCGCGCCGCAACTTGCACCATCTCTGGTGGAGGCAGCGACAACACGGTCAGGTGTGCGAGCGACAAGTCCGTGCGCAGAGTGAAATCCTGTCAAGTTGAGGTCGGTTTATCGCTGCAAGACTCCGGTCAAGCGCGCGGGATGGTCAACGGCCGTGACTCCCGCGTCTGCGCGGCCAGGCGAACGGCAGCATTGGCGGCGCCAAATCCTTCATAGTTCCGTCGCTGGACAACTTCAAAGAAAAATCGTTCGTCGAAAGTGTGGGTATAAATCTGGAAGAATTCTCCGTCGCCCTCGCGGTCGTAAAGAATCTGGTTGCTGCGAAGCGCTGCCATCGTCGTGGCATCGAGACCGTATTTGGCTTCGATGTCATCGTAGTAATTTTCGGGAATCTGCAGGAAGTCGGCGCCTCGCGCGCGCATGTCCGCTACTGCTTCGAAAACATCGGCGCACGAGAACGCTACATGCTGAACTCCGGAACCAAAAAATTCGTTGATGAAGCGCGACGACAAGGTGCGTGTCGCCGATGAACCGTTGAGGATCACGCGTAGCCCGTGATCGCCGTTAATGAGCGCCTGGCTCTGCACCAGCCCTAACGGATCGGCAATCTCGATCTGCGGCAGACGCTGCAAATCGAGAATTCCCGTATAGAATAGCAACCATGACAGCATTTCATCGTAAGGCATCGACTGCGAGATGTGATCGACCGAGGTGAGGCGGTCGGCAGCTGCGTCGCTGCTCAAGGCTTCGAAGTCGGTGTCCCAGTTTTTGCCGGCAGTTTCCAGAAAATACAGGAGGCTACCGCCCACGCCCCGGATCGCGGGAATTTCCAGTTCGCCGGGTCCTACAGGCTGATAGAAGGTCAGCGCCTTGAGCGCTTCGGCGCGCTTCATGGTTCTCTTGGCGTCATCGACATCGATGGCGATAGCGCAGACACCCGGACCGTGCGTGACATAGTGCGCGTGAGCAAAGCCGTCCGGCTCGCAATTGACGACCAGTTCGATGTCGCCTTGCGACCAACGCTCGACGTCCTTGCTGCGATGCGTGCCGGTTTTGCGAAAGCCGAGCTGCCCGAACAGCGTCGATAGATCCCCGGCCTTGACGTCACTCACCGCGAATTCGATAAATCCGACGCCGCGGCTTCGTGCTCTCGGTTGCAGCGTGGCCGTTGACGCGTTGCCCGGGGTATCGGAAACGTGATCCTCCAGCAAAATGAGCGAGCGCAATCCGTCGATCGCGGTGCGGACCGCAGAGCCTGAGCGGAACTGGTCGTTGAAAATCTCGAGCGAGAGCGGGCCGGCGTAGCCGGTTTTCAGAACCGCCTCCATGAAGTCAGATACCGGCAAATCGCCCTGACCCGGAAAGCAGCGGAAATGCCGGCTCCAGGACAGGACGTCGAGCCCGAGTTTCGGCGCGTCCGCGAGCTGGACCAGGAAAATCTTGTTCGCCGGAATAGATTCGATCGCCGTAACCGGGAAGGCCGGCGCCAGCGCATGGAAACTATCGAGAATGACCCCGATTGATGTGTGATCGGCGCGACGCACAATCTCCCAGGCGTCGCGGTAGTCGTTGACGTGGCGACCCCAGGCCAGGGCCTCGAAGCCGACGCGCAGGCTGCGCGATGCGGCAAGTTCGCCAAGTGCGCGAAAATCCGCGGCGGCACGATCGATACCGCCCAATGAAGCCGGCGAAACATTGCTGCAGATCAGCAGCAAATCGGTCCCCAACTCCTGCATCAGGTCGAACTTGCGTTCGACTCTGGTGAAGTTGCGGGCACGCTGAGGCTCAGGCATGCCTTCGAAATCTCGAAACGGCTGGAACGCGCAAATAGCCAGTCCAAGGTCGCGGCAGAGATTTCCGACATCACGCGGACTTCCGCCGAATGACAGCAGATCGTTCTCGAAAATCTCGACAGTGTCGAAGCCGCCGGTGGCGATGGCGCGCAGTTTTTCATCGAGAGAACCGCTCAGTGAGACAGTAGCGATCGAGTGCGCGGTCATGCGTTCTGCTCCCTGATTTTGGCCCGGCGAGACGCGGGTACTGGTTCGCGCCGCCTCGCGCGCAAAGCGTCACATCGAGTGCATCGCAAGGATAACCAGTCCACCAGCTAACACAATTACCCGCTTAATTAGCAAGCATAACATAATGTTATTTTTTCCGGATCCGCGAACCTGCCGTCCGCAACGCATTGCGTTCGGATCCAAGGGCCTGCATTTCCGAGCGCAAACAAGCGATGAAATACTCGACGTGAAGCGACAGCGGTGCGCCGCGCTTCACTGCGATGTAAGTGTCGAATTTGGTAGGCTCGACGATTCGGAGGAGTTTGACACCAGGATAGCCGCCGTGGGCGACGGTGAATTGATCGATGACAGCAAGACCAAGTCCGGCCTTGACCAGCGCACAGACCGTGGTGCCGAATCTGGCTCGGATGGTGATATCGTAGTCTAGCTTCTTGCGCGCGAAGAGTTCGGCCATGATGCGACCGTAGGGGTCGGTCGGATCGATGCCGATCAGCGGATAGCGGACGATTTCAGCTGCAGAGATTTCCTTGCGCCCCGCGAGTTCGTGACCTTCGGGGACGACGCAAAACAACTCGCCGGACGCAAGCGGCAGGAAGTCGAGGGCGGAGTGATCGAGCTTATAACTCATGGCGACGCAATCACCCCTGCCGAGCAGCAGATAGTCGATAGCTTCTTCGATTTTGAGGATATTTATGTCTATACCCAGGTCGGGGTAGCGTCGCCGCACGCGCTCGATCGCACGAGGTACCATCACCTGGGAAATGCTCGGCACCGAACCAATGCGCAGTTCCGACAACGCGCCGTGTCCGATTTTGGAGATGATCTCGGTGAGATCATCGACCTTTTTATAAACACCATTAATCTGTTCGAAAATGTTCTGCGCTTCGAGCGTCGGAAAATAGCGCCCACCCTGGCGTTGAAAGAATCTGATGCCGAGCGATTTTTCCGTGTATTTAACCAAGCGGCTAATGCCTGGTGCCGACACATTCAAAAGCTTGGCCGCGCCGCCAATGGTGCCTGTCACCATGACCGCACGAATAACCTCGACCTGGCGCAGCGTCATCATTTGCCCAACATTCCAGACGTCTCATCCTGTGTGCAGTCAACGGTGACTAGCCGACGCCGCACTTCCAAACGTATCGGAATAGGACGTCGATCTGCCGAATGCGAAAATTGCCTGTATTTGATATTGGCTACAAGCCTCTATTCGTAAATGATGCGAGCACAACGAGAAAAAACGGCTTCTGTCATCCGGGCTTTTGTTTGTCGAGGAAGTCGGGCTGAACTCCCACAATTCTCAACAGTCTCGATCGATAGACGACCTTGGTTGAATGTTCCCCACGGGCGCCTAAGCGACCACCGGCGTGATGCCGGTGGTCACGATTAGCTAGAGCTCGATCTGCTCGGCCATATTTAGAGCGTCATCTACCTCAATCCCGAGATATCGAACGGTGCTCTCCAGCTTCGTATGGCCGAGCAGGAGTTGCACTGCGCGCAGGTTGCCGGTCTTGCGATAAATCTGGGCGGCCTTCGTACGCCGCATCGAGTGCGTGCCATAAGAGGCCGAATCTAAGCCGATGCTTTCAACCCATCGATGCACCAGCCGGGCATATTGGCGGGTTGATATGTGAGGACTTGCATGAAGTCGACTTGGGAAGAGATATCGGGAACCGGTAACCCGGAGCGTTGGTAGCCAGGCTTCAACGGAATTCCTCGACTGCTCTGTGATCTCGAACTGAACTGGTCGACCCGTGTGTGTACCGAAAACCTTATTCGAGTTGATAGCGTGATGGAATCGCCTAAGCTGGCGGAATGATCGGGCTGCTCTGTTTCGTTCTGGCCGTCCTGGCC
>Ga0209890_10000510_pt1 | contig 17971 bp, 13 predicted proteins | sample OrgsoiDNA2013049_FD_185799 | JGI IMG/M metagenome (GOLD analysis project Ga0209890, IMG submission 185799) | Permafrost soil microbial communities from the Arctic, to analyse light accelerated degradation of dissolved organic matter (DOM) -... | ecosystem: Environmental > Terrestrial > Soil >...
GCGTGTCCCTTCTGCACGGTGATGCTCGACGACGGCGCCGTCAAGACCATCGGCATCACCCGCGCGCATCTCGAGGAAGATGCCGGCAAGTCGTTGCACGAAGGCTTAGGTGATGCCACCGGCATCGATTTGAACCGCGCGGGTACGCCGTTGCTCGAGATCGTCTCCGAGCCCGACATGCGTTCGGCCAAGGAGGCGGTTGCTTACATGAAGAAGATCCACACCCTGGTGCGCTACCTCGAGATATGCGACGGCAACATGCAAGAAGGCTCGTTTCGCTGCGATGCCAATGTCTCGGTGCGCCCCCGAGGCCGCGAGAAATTCGGCACCCGCGCCGAAATAAAAAATTTGAACTCCTTTCGATTCGTGGAGAAGGCGATTCATTATGAAGTCGCACGGCAGACCGAGCTGCTCGAGAGCGGCGGCACGGTGGTGCAGGAGACAAGACTGTACGATTCGGACAAGGACGAGACTCGCTCGATGCGCTCCAAGGAGGAGGCCAACGATTATCGGTATTTCCCGGATCCCGATCTCTTACCGGTTGAGATCGACGAGCCATTCATCGACGCCGTCCGTGCGACGCTGCCGGAATTGCCCGACGACAAGGCGGCGCGCTTCGCCCGCGAATTCAACCTCTCGCAATACGATGCGGGCGTCCTATGCTCGAGCCGCGAGCTCGGCGCGTATTTCGAGGTGGTGGTGGGTGCGACGCATGCGTCGCACGGGGGGCCACGGATGGCCACCCAGGGCTTGCGCGAAGCAGGGACAGCGGAGCGCAATGCGTTGGGTGCGGCGCACGCGAAGCTGGCGGCGAATTGGGTCATGGGCGAACTGTCGAGCGCTCTTAACCGCGACAATCTCGAGATTAGGGAATCACACGTTGGGGCTGAGCAATTGAGCGGCCTGTTGACGCGGATCATCGATCAAACCATTTCGGGCAAGATCGCCAAGGAGGTATTCGAGGCGATGTGGTCCGAGGGCAGCTCCGCGGATGCCATCATCGAGGCGAAGGGTCTCAAACAAATTACCGATGCCGGCGCCATTGAGGGCGTGATCGATGTCGTGATCGCCGCCAACCCCAAACAACTCGCCGACTACCGCGCAGGCAAGGACAAATTGTTCGGATTCTTCGTCGGACAGGTGATGAAGGCGACTGAAGGCAAAGCGAACCCGGCGCAACTCAATGAATTGCTCAAGAACAAGCTGGGCGGTGGCCCATAGATGCATGATCGCGACTGCCTGCATCGCTTCCTTTTCGAGCATTACCCGATTCGCGGACACTTGGTGCATCTGGACGCGGCTTGGCGCGCGTTGACCCTACATCATGAGTATCCCGCTGCGATCCGCGATACCTTGGGCGAAACGGTGGCAGCCTCGCTCTTGTTGGCGGCGACGGTGAAGTTCGAGGGCGTCCTATCCCTGCAATTGCAGGGTGACGGCCCCGTGCGCCTCATGTTGGCGCAATGCACCAGCGGCCTCGGAGTCCGGGGGCTGGCACGATACCGGGACGGTGATTATGGCGGCGAGCGCGGCGGTCCTCACCGGACCGCCGATTTGATCGGCACCGGCAATCTCACCGTGACCTTGGAGACGGACGAAGGCTCGCAGCGCTATCAAGGAATCGTTCCCATCTCGGGTCAGCGCTTGGGCGAATCGCTGCAGGTCTACTTCGAGAAATCGGAGCAATTGCCGACCCGACTCTGGCTGTATGCCGACGCGTCGGGTGCCTCGGGGATGCTGCTGCAAAAGATTCCCACCGCGCGCGTCTCGCCGGGCGCGGACGCAGCGCTTGGCGCGGACGCAGTGGCGGCTGCGGCCGTCGACGATGCCTGGCGGCGCGTGCAGCTGATCGGCGACACTCTCACGCCCGACGAATTGCGCACGCTCGCCGACGCGGAGATTCTGCATCGGCTGTTCAATGAAGACGATGTGCGTTTGTTCGAGCCGGCGCCGGTTTATTTTCGTTGCCGCTGTTCGCGCGAGCGGGTAGGCAGCATGCTGCAAGGCCTCGGGGAAACGGAAACCCGTTCGGTTCTGGCGGAGCGCGGGGAGGTCGAAGTGCGCTGCGACTTCTGCAATCGCGCCTATGTGTTCGACGCGGTGGATGTTGCCCGGTTGTTCAACGCGGGTGTGGCGAGCGACAGCGGTCGTTCCGTGCACTAGACTTTGTTCACGCGTTCATCCCGAATGCCGACGCTGGCGCTCGGGGGCGCGCTCACTTGCATGGCCGCTGCCGGAAAATATCACCCTATCAGCGCACAGGACTTGAGCCGCTTTGCGGCGGCTTTTGCGCCGCTGCATGGTGGAGCGAGCCGGCCACGTTGTTCCAGATGGTTTGGACATTCTCGGGGAAATGCTGAAAAAAGTCGTGAACCTGCGGCACATGGGTGTACGCCAGCCATCCGGCCACCGCCCAGATGCCCAGCGAAAAGATTCCGTCCCATACGGCGAACCACTCGCGGTAAGCGCCGCGTTGCATGTAAATTGCGCGGCGCGCGTGACGCAGAGGCGATGCAATGATGAGGTAGGCGAAGCACAGGAGGAGAATCGCGACCCATAACGGCATTGAGGCCAGCAGCGACCAACCGAACAAGGCGCCGGTGGTCGTGAGCATGACCAAACTCGCGACGAATGCACAGAACACCACCACGCTGACGATGGCCAGCAGCGGAATCATGAGACCGGCGAGCAACTGCGCGAAGTAGCCGGTGTGCGCACCGAACTGCTGCACGTTACGTTGCAGGTTCTGCCCCCACCAGTATGCGCCGTCATGCCACTTGCGCCGCCATTCGCGGTGCTGCTGCCGCCAGTGCTGGCGCCACTCCCGACCGTTCTTGAACTGGCTGTAATGCTTTTTGGCGCGATCGATGACTTCCTGCGCATTGAAGGGTGTGCCCGCGGCCGCTGCGTGTTCCTCGTCGGTGTTGGCGAACGGAATCACCAACATCATGGCCACGTATGCGATGATCCACAGGCCTCGGGTCAGTAGCGCCAGCACCACGAAGATGATGCGCACAATCGAGACATCGACATTGAGATACGCAGCGAGGCCGGTGCACACGCCGCTCAGCATGGCGCCCTCGCGTATTTGATACAGGCGCCGGGCGGCGCCTGGGTCGCCCTTGGCGCCGGCGGCGCGCGATTGCGGTTCGCCCGAAGCACCTGAGCTCGATGCCGAATTTCCATCGGTTTGCACCGGACCCATTTCTTTCAGAACGCTCTCGATCTCCGCGACGCTGAGCACATTCTTGTGAGGACGCAGGAAGTGGGCGCACTTATCGGCAATCGCCTGCTCCAGGTCGGCCATGATCTCGCTTTTGTCGGGATTGTCCCTGAGCTGCGCCTGTGCACCGTCAAGATAGGTGCGCAGCAAGTCAAAGCCCGGCTCTTCGATGTGGAAGGCGTTGCCGTTGAGATTGACGACGATGACGGTGTTCATGATCAGCGACCCAGCTGGTTGATTGTTGTGTTGAGGTAATCCCAGTAGTTCTTGAACTCGACCAGTTGCGATTTGCCCTTGGCGGTGAGCTTGTAGTACTTGCGCGGCGGCCCCGAGTCCGACTCGTGCCACTCGTAGTCCACCAATTGTTCGCGCCGCATCCTGCTGAGCAGCGGGTAGAGCGTACCTTCCTGCGTGGCAAAATCGGTCTCCGCCAGGCGCTTCATCATGTCGGCCACATACACCTTGTCCGCGGAGACGATCTTAAGGATCAGAAACTCGAGCAAACCCTTACGAATCGTGGTGAATTTTTGTTCCGGTTCCATGAGATACAAGCTACCTTGTTATGACAAGGTACCGGCACCAGGAACACTTGTCAAGGCGGAGCAGGCCCCCGTGTCGGCTGTCGAGCTGCAGATGTCGCGGACGGCGAATTCGATCAGGGCTTGGACTGCACGCTCACGGACGGACGGCCACGAACCGCGGCGGGGCCGGAGCCCGCCTCGAGCGCGAGCGTCTTGATGTCGTTGAATATCACTTGCGGCTGCAAAAAAGCCAGGGTGTAAATCTCCCGCACCTCGCCATGGGCGTCGATCAAAAACATCTTCAGCATGTGATGCAAGGTTCGCGTCGCGCGGCCGTATTGATCCAAGTCCACGCTGACGTCCTGCCCGAAGTCGTCGAGCACGGGCAGCAACTCCGGCACGCGGCGCGCCGTCACGAAGCGCCACTCGAATTCCGGATCGGCCGTAAATTCTTGGCCATAGCTCGCGATGGCTGCGGGAGTGTCGTGGGTCGGATCCAAACTGACACTGACGAAACGCACGCGTCCCGCGAGCGCGCGGTCTGCCGTCACGCGATCGCGCAAATTGGCCAGAGTTGTGTGCGCGAACGGACAGCCCAAGGGATCGGCGCAGTACGTGTAAAAGAACGTCAACAGGGTGATCTTGCCTTGCGTCAGTGCCGAGAGCCTGACGGCACGACCCGCGCTGTCGAGCAGAACGGCATCCGATATGCGCTGGATACTCTGCAGCGTGTAGCTGCCCGGCGGCGGCGGAACGAATTCCATGCGCGGCGCCGTCGCCTTGCCCGGATCCTCGCCGGCGAGATTCAAGCCCGCGGCGAGACACAGAGCGGTCGCCGCGGCCCCGGCCGCGCCGCGTGATCGGCGCATCAGCGTGCGGAGGCGGTCGCGGTCGATGCGCCCACGGCCGGCGCCACGCGCTGCGCATTCGCCGTGAACTTCATGTGATGAGGGCGGCCCAGCTGTTCTTTTGCGAAATCGACTTCGAACGCAGGTGAGAGTTCGTGGCCGTCCCATTGGAAAGCGCGCAGAAACTGTTCGTTATCCTTGCCCTTTTTATCCCACTTCGACAGCAGGCTTGAAGTGATGTAGACGCGATGGCCGTCCCAACTCTGCGACACCATGTTCACCTGGCTCCCGGTGTGCTTGGCGTAGGTCTGCTTCGGATGCTCAGGGTCGGTGAGATCGAAATAATGGGTAGTGCCGTCCATGAAGGTGTTTACCCACAGGCCCTTCGCGTCCGCCGTGATCGATATATCCACCGGCAAGGGTATTTTGGCCGGATCGCCGATTGCGGCAACGTCCTTCGCAGCCCAAGCTCCGCGGGCATCGCGCTTGACCAGCCAGAGTTGCGAGGTCAGCGCCGTCGCCGTAATCGCCCAATTCTGACCGTCCGGCAGAGCCCAGCGAATCTCCAGCGGCGCGCCCGGCACGGCGAAGATTTGCTCCGGCTGCATGGATTTCAGGTTCCACATCACCAGGGTATTGCCGAAATGCTTCATCGCCTCCGGGTCCTTGATCAGTTCGCCGAGATCGCGCATGTAGTTGTTCCAGCCGGTGAAGCTCGAGGTCAACAGGGCGTTCTTGGCTGGATTTACCGCGATGTCGTAACCATAGCCATCCCCTTTGAGCTGCTTGATCTCGGAAGCGGGCATGTCGTATTTCTTGACGAAGTCGCCCTTGTTGTTGTAGACCGCCAGGCCGGTCACGCCGTCCTTGGACGCCGCATTCGAGAGATTGCCGATCACCATGCGCCCGGGCAATGCGTAGAACGTGTGCGGTCCCACGTAGCCGGTCTTTGCCGACAGATTGTCGATCGTTCTGACGAGCGTGGGATGGGCTGGATTGGTGCCCACATCGAAGACATGGATCTTGCTGTCGTCGAGGCCGCCGGCCCACAGATATTTGCGGTCGTCCGTGAATCCCATGTGGTGCGCTTCGCCGCGGCCGCCGACGGAAATCTTGTCAATGACTTTCCCGTAGGATTTCGAAGCAGGATTCGCATCGACGGTGACGAGCTTGTCGGATCCGTCGCCCATCCCTAAAACGCCGAGCGTCCACACGTGCACGAAATCCTCCTGACCCTTGATGAGCCCGGTCATGTACGGGGAATTGCAGGTCTCGTCTGCGTAGGCAGCGGCAGTGACGATTGTCAGGATCGCCGCGACGAGAAAACTCAATACCGATCGGTTATCGATGCGCATGAAGCCTCCCCTTTACAGATCGTTTTTGTTCCGTCTGGCGCATAAACTGCGACCATTCACACCGAAATGCAAGCCGCGGGTTTAGGCCCTGTTGAGGGGCGTATTGCCGTAGGTCATTTCTGATCCGAGTAGATCTTGATCAGCCGATAGAGAAAATCGCGGCAGTCGAGCAGGGACTTCACGCTGATATATTCATTGAGGCCGTGGATGTGGCCGAGATCGGGTCCGGCGAATAAAGGTTCGATGCCATAGGTCGGGATACCCGCCGCGTTCAAGAACTCACCGTCGGTCGCGCCGGGCTGCAAAATGGGCAGCACCGGTACGCCGGGAAAGAATTCCGCCGACAGCTTTTGCACCGGCGCCAGTATTTGCTGCGTCAACGGCGGCGGCGGTGAGCTGGGTCCGCGCGTCTCCAGTGTCGAGACCTTAACGTTCGGGTCGGCGACCAATTCCTCGAGCTTGAGGCGCACGGCCTCTTGCGCGACTCCCGGGAAAATGCGGCAGTTGATATTGGCTCTGGCGCGCTGCGGCAGCGCATTCGTGGCATGCCCCGCGTCCAGCATGGTCGCAACGCAGGTGGTGCGCAGCGTCGCGTTCCAGCTTGGATCCTTGGCCGAGACCAGCGCGATGGCCTTGGCGTCGTTCGGATCTTTCACCAGCGCGCGCATGGCTTCGGCCGCCCCTGTATTGCCCTTGGCCGCCTGGATCTGCGCCATACCGGTGAAATATGCGCGGCTGCCGTCGGTGAACTGCGCGGGGAAAACGTAGGCTTCGATGCGCAGCAGGGCCGCGGCAAGCCGGTAAATCGCGTTGTCCTTGAGGGGCCGGGAGCTGTGTCCGCCAGGATTGGTGACCTCCAGACGGAAGTTCTGCGCCGTTTTCTCGCCGGCCTGGATTTCCAACGCCACTTTGCGGCCCTCGGCATCGAGCTCGCCGAAGGCGCCCTCGTTGACCGCGAAGGCGGCGTCGATCAGCTCGCGCTGATTCTCCGTGAGCCATTGTGCGCCGTTGAAGGCCCCGGCAGTTTCCTCGCCGCAGGTGAGGGCGAGCTTGATCGTACGCCGGGGGCGATAATTTTCCTGCTTGTAGCGGATCAACGTGTCCACCCAAATCGCGGCTTCGGCTTTGTCGTCGATGACGCCGCGGGCGTAGAACGAACCGTTTTCTTCGACCAGCTTGAACGGATCGCGCGTCCAATCCTCGCGCTTCGCCTCGACCACATCGATGTGAGCGAGCAGCAGTATCGCCTTGAGCTTGGGATCCTTGCCGGGATACAAGGCCACCAGGCCGCCTTCCTTGGGGTGATCGGGCGCCGCGAACGGGTGCAGATCGGAGTCGGCGAAGCCGGCCGCCTTCAAGCGGGCGGCCATGCGGTCCGCGGCCAGCGTGCAACTGCCGTTCGAGAGCGCCGTGTTGGTTTCGACGAGTTCTTTATACAGTTCGCGAAACTTCGCTTCACCGGCGGCATTCTGTGCGCCGGCGGGCACGCTGGTGCAGAACAGGGCAACAGCGGCCGCAGCGATCCGGGCTCTATGCATTGGGGGCATCCTCGTGGTGATTTCTTTGCGCTATGGTAGACGAAAGGCCCGCAAGCGTCGCGGCGCCGCCCTGCGGCCCCGCGACAGGTCGACCCCTGGTCGTCTCGAATCGCGCAGACCCAAGCCTCAGGCTAAGATGCGCGTATGGAATCGGAATCGAAACTCGCCGCGCAAGCCAAGCTGGATCTGGTGGCGCTCACCCAGAGCATGACTCCTGAGCAACGCCTCGAGGCATTTCTGACGCACACCCGATTGATGATGGAGCTTTATCTGGCCGGGGAAGAGATTCGATCCAAATCACGGCGGTTGCCAACGTGAGATCGGGCGGCTTCGGCCAATCTGCGCTGCTCTTGCTGGACGCGATCGAGGTATTGGCCCGTGAAAGAATCGACTATGCGGTGATCGGCGCCATGGCGGCATCAATTCACGGCGTCGTGCGCGCAAGCACCGACGCGGATGTTGTCCTGTCTTTAGGTGGCCGCAAAGGTTCCGATCTGGAGCAGCAGTTCAAGTCGGCTGGTTTTCAGACGGAGTTTCGGCTCGGCGGCATAGACGATCCGATCCCTGCGGTATTGCAGCTTACGGATGTTTTCAAGAATAGAGTGGACCTGTTGGTGGGGTTGCGGGGCCTTGAACCGGACGCTTTTTCGCGCGCAATCGAAGTAAAATTCCAAGGCACTTCAATGCGCATAATCTCGCTCGAGGACTTTGTCGCGATGAAGGTGTTTGCCGGTGGTCCTCAGGACATGTCCGACGCCCGCAACGCGATCAGGGCAGGTCGTGATGCGCTCGACCTCGTGCTGGTACGGCGACTCGCGAAGCGGTACGGCCGCGACGCATCTGAAGGCCTGGAAGCGCTGCTGCGCGAGGGGTGATCCGCCGATCGGGCGGCTCACGAACGACGGTCTAGAGAGCCGAGACGCCCGCCAATTCGGTCAGGCTCTGAGCCCGGGTCAGGGCGATGAACTCTCTGATATAGGCGGCGCCGGCGCCGGCGCTGCTGGTCGCGGCATACAACTCGCAGCGCAATCCGTTCTGTCCGATGGGGCGGGACACTACGTAGCCACGCTCGATGTAGTTGCCGACCGTCCAGGACGGCAGCGCCGCGATGCCGCGGCCGCTCGCGACCAGCTGCAATATGGCGACAGTCAATTCGGCCGTGCGCCGCTTAGGGTTGATCGCGGCTGGCGTCAGGCAGTGCTTCATCAAATCCAGCATGTCGTCCGGCACGGGATAGGTAATGAGCGTTTCATCCGCGAAATCGGCCGCTTCGAGCCATGGCTTGGCCGCCAACCGATGCCGCGGGCTCATGAGAGCGACGCTCTCATAACGAAACAGCGGACTAAATTCCACATTCGCATGCGCTTCTTGCGGATCGTGAATGATGGCGAGTTCAGCCTCGCCGCGATCGAGAAGCGGCAGCGGATCGACGACGAAGCCCGAAATGATATCGAGCTCGACTTCCGGCCAGAGCGTCCGGTAGGCATCCATGGCCGGCATGAGCCAGTCGAAGCAGTTGTGGCATTGCACCGCGACGCGCAGGGGCCCAGCATGACCCTGGGCGAGGCGGGCCACATCCCGTCCTGCCTCGGCCACCTGCGGCAGCACTGCGCGTGCCAGTGCGAGCAGGCGCTGGCCAATGGCCGTAAATCGCAGGGGCCGGACGTTCTTTTCGACCAGGGCCGCCCCGTAATGGCTTTCGAGCGCTTTTAACTGGTGCGACAGCGCGGATTGAGTCAGGAAGAGGCGTGCCGCGGCCTTGGAAAGGCTGCCGCACTCGGCCAGCGCCAGCAAGGTTTCCAGGTGCCGAAGCTCCAGCGCCGTCGATGACATGAGCCGGTTTCATCCTTGGTATGAGAATAATGAGTTTGGATCATAGCTTAGGCTCCTGCATGCTGTCAGTCGAGAACATCCGGTCCGGAGATTGCAATGGCGAATCCAGTGGCAGTTTCATTCGAATTCTTCCCGCCGGGCGATGAGTCCATGGGACAGCAGCTGTGGAATTGCGTGCAGCGGCTGGCCCCCTTGCAGCCGAATTTCGTGTCGGTGACTTACGGCGCGGATGGGTCGACGCGCTCGCGAACCCACGACTGCGTGCTGCGAATCCTGCGCGAGACGAATCTCACGGTTGCGCCCCATCTGACGTGCGTCGGGGCACCGCGCGCCGAAGTGCTGCGAATTGCGCAAGACTATTGGCAGCAGGGGGTCCGGCACATGGTCGCGTTGCGCGGCGACGCGCCTGCGGCCAATTTGTCGCCGGACGGGCGCTATCGTGCTCATGCCGGTGGTTTTGCCTATGCGTCCGATTTGGTGGCGGGACTCGCGGGAGTCGGAAAATTCGACATCTCGGTGGCGGCCTACCCGGAGGGGCATCCGGAATCCGGCGGCGCCGACGCGGATTTGGAGAATTTGAAACGCAAGGTCGATGCGGGCGCCGGTCGTGCGATCACGCAGTTTTTCTTCGATACCGACGTCTTTCTGCGGTATCGCGAGCGGTGCGTGGCCGCTGGTGTTCGCGTGCCGCTGGTGCCGGGGATCTTGCCGATCACGCGCTTTCCCCAGTTGCTGCGCTTCGCCGAGCGTTGCGGCGCATCCGTGCCGTCGTGGCTGCGGCAGCGCTTCGACGGATTGGATGATGACCCAGAGACGCGGCGCATGATTGCCGCGAATGTGGCGATCGAACAGGTTCAGCGCTTACGCGAGCACGGCGTGCACGAATTTCATTTCTATACCTTGAATCGCGCGGAGCTCACCTACGCGATCTGTCACGCCTTGGGTCTGCGGCCTCGATTGAACGAAGCGCAGGTGGCTTGACGTGCCGGCGCGACAGCAAAAAAATTCGCGCGCCGCAGGATTCATGGCGCTGCTGCAACAGCGCCTGGTCATTCTCGACGGCGCCATGGGCACGATGATCCAGGGGCATGCATTGACCGAGGAGCAGTTCCGCGGCGAGCGATTCGCCGCCTGGCGCAGCGATCTGCGCGGCAATAACGACTTGCTCACGATCACGCAGCCGATGATTATCGCCGGCATCCATCGCGAGTATCTACTCGCGGGGTCGGATGTGATCTCCACCAATACCTTCAATTCCAGCGCCGTGTCGCAGGCGGATTACGGAATGCAGTCCCTGGTCGGCGAACTCAACCTGACTGCCGCTCGCCTGGCGCGCCGCGTAGCGGACGAAGTGACCGCAGAGAGCGGCCGGCAACGCTTTGTCGCCGGAGCACTGGGTCCGACCAGCCGCACTGCCTCGCTGTCCCCCGATGTCAACGATCCGGGATTTCGCAATATCAGTTTTGACGAGCTGGTGGCAGGTTACTCGCAGGCGGCGCGCGCCCTCATCGAAGGCGGCGTCGATATCATTTTGATCGAGACGGTGTTCGATACCTTGAATGCCAAAGCGGCGTTATTCGCAGTTCGCACGGTGCTGGACGATATGGCTGCGGATCTGCCCATCATCGTTTCGGGCACGATCAGCGACGCATCGGGGCGGACGCTTTCGGGCCAGACCACCGAGGCCTTCTGGAATTCCATTCGCCACGCGCGGCCCGCCGTCGTCGGACTCAATTGCGCTCTCGGCGGAAAACAATTGCGTCCGTACGTCGAGGAACTGGCGCGCATTGCCGACACCTTCGTGTGCGCTTACCCGAACGCGGGCTTGCCGAATGCGTTCGGCGAATACGACGAAAGCCCCGAGCACACCGCGGCCATCCTTGGGGAGTTCGCCGCCAGCGGGTTCCTCAATATGTTGGGCGGTTGCTGCGGCACGACGCCGGATCATATTCGCGCCATGGTTCGCGCAGTCGCCGGCGTTCCGCCGCGCAAGGTACCGCGCATCGCGCCCGCCTGCCGCTTGAGCGGCCTCGAACCGCTCAACATCGATGCGAAAAGCTTGTTCGTCAACGTCGGTGAGCGCACCAACGTGACCGGGTCGGCCAAGTTTCGCAAGCTCATCGAGGCCGGCGACTATGGCGCCGCGGTCGACATTGCCCGACAGCAGGTGGCCAACGGTGCGCAGATCATCGATGTCAACATGGACGAGGGCATGCTCGATTCCGCGGCGGCCATGGCCAAATTCTTAAGCCTCATCGCGGGCGAACCGGACATTGCGCGCGTGCCCTTCATGATCGATTCGTCGAAGTGGTCGGTGATCGAGGCGGGACTCAAGTGCGTCCAAGGCAAACCCATCGTCAATTCGATCAGCCTGAAGGAGGGAGAGGAAGCCTTTCTGGCGCACGCGCGCTTATGTATGCGCTATGGCGCCGCCGTGGTCGTCATGGCTTTCGATGAGCGAGGCCAAGCCGATACGATCGAGCGAAAAGTGAATATTTGCGAGCGCGCTTACGCTCTTCTGACGCAGCGCATCGGGTTTGCGCCGGAGGACATCATTTTCGATCCGAACATTTTCGCCGTGGCCACCGGAATCGAGGAGCACAATCGCTACAGCCTGGACTTCATCGAAGCCACGGCGGCGATCAGGCAACGCATGCCGGCGGTGCGCGTCAGCGGCGGCGTCAGCAACGTGTCGTTCTCGTTTCGCGGCAATGACCCGGTGCGAGAAGCCATGCATACGGTTTTTTTGTTCCACGCGATTCGTGCCGGCCTCAGCATGGGCATCGTCAACGCCGGCCAGCTCGCGATGTACGAGGACATACCGGCCGACTTGCGCGAGCGTTGCGAAGACGTCATTTTGGCGCGGCGCGCCGACGCCACGGAGCGGTTGCTGGAAATCGCTCAAGCGTTCAAGGGCGGCGGCAGTGTCAAGCGCGGCGATGATCTCGAGTGGCGCAAGCTGCCGGTCGAAGAGCGTCTGCAACACGCGCTGGTGAAGGGTCTCGACGAGTTCGTTCTCGAAGACACCGAAGAGGCGCGGCTCAAGGCCAAACGGCCTCTCGACGTGATCGAGGGCCCGCTGATGGACGGCATGAACGTGGTCGGCGATCTGTTCGGCGCCGGAAAGATGTTCCTGCCGCAAGTCGTCAAATCCGCGCGAGTCATGAAAAAGGCGGTCTCGGTGCTGGTCCCGTACATCGAGCAGGAGAAGGACGGAACGAGTCGGTCGAACGGCAAGGTGGTGATCGCCACCGTCAAGGGCGACGTCCACGACATCGGCAAGAACATCGTCGGCGTCGTCCTGCAGTGTAATAACTTCGAAGTGGTGGACTTGGGGGTGATGGCCTCCTGCGAGAAAATTCTGGAGGCGGCGACTCGCGAGGGCGCCAATCTCATCGGGTTGTCCGGATTGATCACGCCCTCGCTCGATGAAATGGTGCACGTCGCCAAAGAAATGCAGCGCCTGGGCTATACACAGCCGTTGTTGATTGGCGGCGCGACGACCTCTCCTGCCCACACGGCGGTGAAGATCGACCCGCAGTACCTGGGCGCGGTCATCTACGTCAAGGATGCGTCGCGCTCGGTCGGCGTCTGCCAGCAACTCGTGACCAAGAATACGCGCGAGGCGTATATCGCGAACGTCAAGGCGGAGCATGAACGGCGCCGCGAGCAGCACCGCAGCAAGAGCGTCAAGGCGCCGCAGCTGTCGTTGGCTCAAGCGCGGGCGAAGAAACTAAAAATAGATTGGGGGGCATACACGCCGCCGGTCCCGAGCTTCTTGGGGCTGCGTTCATTCGATGACTACCCGCTCGATGAACTGCTGCCGTATATCGACTGGATGCCGTTCTTCCATGCTTGGGAGTTCGCGGGAAAATTCCCCGAAATCTTGCGGGATCCGGTGGTCGGCGAGGCGGCTTCAAGCCTGTATGCCGATGCGAGGCGCATGCTCGAGCAATTGATTGCCGGCAAGTGGCTGCGGGCCCGGGCGGTCGTGGGATTTTTTCCGGCGAACAGCACCGGCGATGATGACCTCATGGTGTTCACGGATGACAGCCGGCAGAGCTCTCACGTCCGCCTGCATCACTTGCGGCAGCAAAAATCCAAGCCGCAGAATCAGGCTCAATCCTGCCTGGCGGATTTCGTCGCACCCATCGGCAGCGGCCGCGCCGATTACATCGGAGCATTCGCCGTCACGGCGGGCATCGGCATCGATGAGCACGTGGCGCGCTTCGAAGCGGCGCACGATGACTACAGCAGCATCATGCTCAAGGCGCTGGCCGATCGGCTGGCGGAGGCGTTGGCCGAGCGCATGCATGAGCGGGTGCGGCGCGAACTGTGGGGTTATGCGCCGACGGAACAACTCGACGGCGCCGGATTGATCCGCGAACAGTATCAAGGGATTCGACCCGCCCCGGGATACCCCGCCTGTCCCGAGCATACGGAAAAGGCAACGTTGTGGCGGCTGCTCGATCCGGAATCGAACGCGGGCATCCGCCTGACCGAATCCTTTGCGATGTTCCCGACCGCAGCGGTCAGCGGGGTTTATTTCTCGCACCCGGCGGCTCACTACTTCGGCGTCGGCCAAATCGACCGCGATCAAGTGTCGAGCTACGCACAGCGCAAGGGGTGGACTCTTGCCCAGGCCGAGCGCTGGCTCGGGCCCAATCTGGGATACGACCCCGACGCGAGCGATACGGCGGACGCGGCTTAGGATGTCCCGGACCGCGTTCGTCACAGGCGGTACGGGATTCGTTGGCCTCAATTTAGTGCAGCAGCTGATGGCGGCGGGCTGGGACGTCACGGCACTGCATCGCCCGGGGTCTGACTTGAAATTTCTCAATCGATTTGGCCCCCGCCTCGCTGTTGGAGCGATCACCGACAAGGATTCGCTGCACGCAGCCATTCCAGATCGCATCGACACCGTTTTTCACGTTGCCGGCAACACCAATATGTGGCGTAGACGCAATACCGAACAGACCCAAGACAATGTCGAGGGGACACGAAATGTTGTGGAGGCAGCGATAGGCAAAGGGGTACGGCGCCTGGTTATCACTTCGTCGATTTCCGCCTATGGCCAGGTATCGGGCGAAATCACGGAGCAGACACCGAGCCGCGCAGCGCATTCGAGCGTCAACTACCAGCGGACCAAGTGGCAGGCGCAGGAAATCGCGCGCTCAGGCATAGGCCGCGGTCTTGAGGTCGTCATCATGCAGCCCGGCGCGATATTGGGTCCCTATGACATCGGCACCTGGTCGCGAATATTCACGATGGTTCGCGACGGCAAACTGCCAGGCGTGCCGCCGGCGAGTCTCACGTTCACGCATGTGCGAGAGGTCGCCGCCGCTCACATCGCGGCCGCCGATAAGGGGGAGAACGGTGGCCAGTATCTTCTGGGGGGAGAGAACAAGAGGATGCTGGACTTAGTGCGCGAAGTGTCCATCTTACTTGGCAAACCGGTACCGACTAGGGAAATGCCCGCAAGCCTCCTGCGTATGGTCGCCAAGTTTGGCGATTTCATCAGCAATATCACCGGCAAGCAGCCGTCAATTACGCCGGAAATGGCCGCGGCTTTCGGCAGAAAAATCGCGACCTCCTCGGCCAAGGCGCAACGCGAGCTGGGCTACCGCGTGATTGCCTTGAACGTCATGGTCAGGGACTGTTACGAGTGGCTTTTGGCGGAAGGGCGGATTTAAGACAGAGGAGCAGGGCGGCGCGTCGAGCACGCCGTTTGCCGCCCACGTAGATCGCCACTCCACCGGCGAGCATCGCCGCGGTCATTCCGACGATCTTGATGACGGCAAGCACCTTGTTCGGCTCGTCGGGGCGTGGCACCACCGCAAGGATTATCGCCCCCATTGTAGTCCCGAGGCCAAGCAGTGCGGCGACCACTATCGTGTAACGGCCGCCCGGGATCCGCAGCTGGCCAGCTGCCTGTTCGCCGCCCGACAAGCGGATCGCGGCGGTGAACAGGAACAGGTACGGTATCATCAACCCGATGACCATCAAGCTCACGAGCACATCGTAGGCGCCCTTCACGCTGGTGCCTGCCTGGCCCATCACCGCAAAAACCATTGCGATCGCAGTCTGCACCATCAGGGCGTTCGCAGGTGACCCGTAACGTGGATGCAGCCGACCAAAACTGCTGGGTAAGAAATGGTCGAGTCCGGCCACGAACGGGATGCGCGCCACCGAGCCGAGCCAAGCACCCGCACTGCCGAGGCAGGTGATGACGATCAACACTGCGCCGAGCGGCGTCAACCACTCGAGCCCGAGCCGGCCGCCCACCCGGTCCACCGCCTCCATCACGCCATACATGGCGCTTGTTTGCTGCCACGGCACCGACACCAACACCGCCAGCGTGCCGCCGATGTATATCGCAAGGATCAGCGGCGCCGCGCGCAGGAGCGCGCGCGGCACGGTGCGTTGTGGATCGCGGATTTCCCCACCCATGAACGAGGCCGATTCGGGCCCGGTCATTGCAAAGGCGATTGTAGCCCAGAAAATGAGATCGTTGAGCGCGAGGCCCGGCCGAAGTGAGGCCGCATTGATGGACGTCGCAGCGCCGTACCGGCGCCACGCGACTGCGCCCAGTCCGGCCAGCAGCAGCAATGCAGCGCAGCGCGCGATGGCGCCGGCATTGTTGAGCCACTTGCTGACGCCGAGCCCGTAGATGTTGAGTACGGTCGCAAACCCGAGGCCGAGGACCGCGAAACCGATGAACCAAGCGGGTGAGGCGGCGAGCCCGTGGGTTCCGCCACCGCTGATCCAAAGAGCGCTGCCGGCCGCGAAATAGAGCATTCCCGCGAAGTACGGCAAATTACTGGTCCAATAAGTCCAGCCGGTCAGGAAGCCGGCAAACGGCCCGAACGCCAGCTTGCTCCAGACATACATTCCGCCCTCGTCCGGATAGCGCGCCGCGAGAGCCACGGTGCACACGGATACCGGCAGGAACATCGCGAACGCGGCGATGACCCAGACGACGAGCGAACTCGGGCCAGCCGCGGCTGCGGTCGCAACCCATTGCAGGCTGCTGCACGCGGTCACGAAATACAAAATCACGTCGCCGAGTCCGAGCGATCGACTGAGGTGGACATTGGCTGTGTTGCCGCTCATTCCCCGCTCGCACTGTGACTGGCCAACCCCTAATTTATCGCAAGTCGCCCGCGGGCTGCCACCGTGCCGCGCGGCGCGCGCGAGCCGCGACACTGCGCCGCCAGGCAGGTCAGCAGCTGACTTCTACAAGTGGGTCTCCTCCAGTGCGTTGGCTGCGTCGCTGAACTGCAGGTTATCAATGTGGCTGCGTACAAGTTCGTACGACTCTTTCCCCAAAACACTTTGAAGCGGCCGGGAGAGGGAGCTAAAGCGATCCATCGCGGAAAGGCTTTGCTGGCGCAGCAGATCGATGAGATCGGCCAAGGCCTGCGGCTCGATCGTTGCGCCGACAAGCGGCGCTTCTTCTTCGGTCTTGGCCGGGTTTGCCGCGAGCGTGGCCGCCGCGCTCCGCTGCAGCCGCTGCAACAAAGCGGCAAGCCTCGTCGCAAGGTACGTGGCCCGGTCAACCTCGCCTGCGGCACAGGCTGCTTCGGCTTCGCCTGCAAGCTGCTGGATCGCCGCGGCCCCAAGCATGCCCGCGCCGCCCCTCAGCTTATGCATTCGTCCCGCTTGAACGGCGAGCACTGCTCTGTCAACCATTCCCGCCGGCATTGCGACGTCCGCGAACTCATCGAGCAGGCGCTTGAGCATTGATCGGAACAGGCCAAAATCATCGGTCAAGCGCTCCCGCGCGTCGCTCGCGTCAATTCCCTCGATCTCCGGCCACGGCACCGCCGCTTGTGCCGGCGATTGATTTGTCGCAGCGATCTGTCGTGTCGGCAGAGTGCCGCCCGGCTTGACATGGCGCAGGATGCTGCCCACCAACGCATGAGCATCGAATGGCTTGATGATGTAGTCATCCATTCCGGCAACTTGGGCCCGTTGGCGTTCGCTGCTGAGGGCATCGGCTGTCAGCGCGATGATTGGTAAATCCGTCAGACCCAGTTCGAGCCGAATTCGCCGCGTTGCGCCGTGGCCGTCGAGCACCGGCATCTGCACATCCATCAGCACCACGTCAATGCCATGCAGGCCGGCCTTGATATGTTCGAAGGCCTCGCGCCCGTTACGCGCAAGCCAGACCTGCGCGCCCTTCGATTCGAGGATGCGCTTCGTCACATCGAGGTTGACGTCGCTGTCGTCGACGACAAGCACACGCACGCCAAGCAGAGAGCGTTCGCCGGGTTCTTCGGGAGAAGATTGAAGACGAGCCAGTGCTTCCGGTGAAGCCAGCGAAAAGTCCAACTCGATCTTGAACTCGCTGCCGACGCCGGGCGTGCTTTGCAGGTTCATCTTGCCGCCCATCAGGTCAACCAAGCGCTTGACGATCGACAGGCCCAGTCCCGTCCCGCCAAAGCGCCGCGTGATGGATGCATCGGCCTGCGCAAACGGCGCGAACAGTCGTTCTTGCACTTCGGGCACAATGCCGATGCCCGTGTCTTGCACGACGAAGCAGAGCGTCACGCGCTCCGACGTGGCAGGGAGGCGGCGAACACGCAGCGTGACGCCGCCGCGCTCGGTAAACTTGATTGCATTGGACAGCAGGTTGGTCAGGATCTGATTG
>Ga0209890_10000511_pt1 | contig 17914 bp, 17 predicted proteins | sample OrgsoiDNA2013049_FD_185799 | JGI IMG/M metagenome (GOLD analysis project Ga0209890, IMG submission 185799) | Permafrost soil microbial communities from the Arctic, to analyse light accelerated degradation of dissolved organic matter (DOM) -... | ecosystem: Environmental > Terrestrial > Soil >...
TGTGAACATCAGACATTAAAGTTATATCTTTAATAGATATATGTTTTAAGAATTGTTTTAACATTTAAATTGCATTGTTATTATTTACGTATTTACTCCTCTGTGTTTGCAAACCAAACACGATAAAAATTAATTATTTCAAAATAATGAAGACTCGAACTTCAGATATATAAAAATATTCTTTATTAGGGAATCGAACCCTGAATAGAAAACTCTATAGATTTCTTGAAAAACCATTTTACATTAAAAATTTTAAGATTAATTCTTTTAAAACTATCTAGAAATAAAGAGAGAAAGGAATATAAACAGACATTAAAGAAAGAAAGGAAAGGGGGGTAATATTTATAAAAAATAGTATTATTTGTTCATAGAAATAATTTATTTTAATTTAAATAAGTTAAATTTATTAATTAAAGATACAATTCTATATTTAATAATTTTTAAATAAAAGTTGAAAGTTGTTAGAATTTCGATATTAATTTTCATAGGTTTATAAAAGTTATTTAAAATTCTTTTTCTTGGGTTAAATACAATAGAAGTGTTCAAAGAATTTTTTATAATAATATTTAAAGTGTTAAAATTTTTAAAATCTAATGGGTGATTGTTTAATTATAGTAAAACCATTAGCAATTTGTTCAATTTGATTTCAAGATAAACTATTTCTTTCAATACCAGAAAATGTGGAATATAAAAGAGTAATTAATCGTGCATGAAAAAAAAAAATGGCTATTTTTAAGATTAAATATAAATTATAATTAATAAAAGAATATATAATTATTAAAATTTAATATAATTAAAATATTAAGATAAATTTACTTTAGTTAAATGTAATAAACCTAAAAGTACTTGGTTATAAAATATCACATTTATGGCATGTTAATTTTATAATTGGTCCAATTTTATCTTTATTAGGTTGAATAATAGAATCATCTAAGTAATAGATATCAATCATAAATTCTAATCTTTCATTAATAAACATTTCAATAGTAGTTGTTGAACTATATTGGTTTATTAAGAAGGGTTTAGATAAAATAAGTTGTGGAGCATCTATATCTTCTTTTGAAGGAATAAATTCCATAGAAACTATATAAGTTTCATTTTTATCTAATTCATTTTTCAAGAAATCACTAATTTCATCTTTATTTCAAAGATACAAATTAGTTTCTACTGAGTGGCTGTCAGAAAAATATATCATTTTATTACTATCATGTAAATATGATATACTTCCAATTGAAACAGGAAAAATTATTGTAGTAATTTCTAATGAATTAACTGGAATTAGTAATGAATTATGTCATAAAATAAAAGCTATTACAAAAATAGATAATAATCTAATTATTTTAAATTGAATATTAGAAGGATTTATCCCTGATATGAAAGTAGATAAGAAGTATACTATTAATCAAATAATAATTTGAAATAATACGAATGCTCCGAATTTGATATGTGTTATTAATAAAAATAACAATAATAAAATAATCATTATGATTATAATTAAATTTATTAAATTTTAATAAATTTAATTATATCATATTCTGATCTCCCTCCACTTGAATATGTCCCAATATCTGATTTTATAGTTTATGATCCGAGATTCACGTTTGAGAATATTGGTTAGATATAATTATTAAATCTTATTAATAAGATATTAAACTGAATATTCAATATAAGAATAGTAAGATTTTAAAAAGGTAGGGGGTAATTTATTCAAATAAATCCATTGTACTAGAGATTTGTTCAGTACTAGAGGAGGTATTATCAAAAGATTTAACCTGATTTAAAGAATTTTCACTAGCTTTATTTTTAATTTCTTTTAATAAAGAGTTATGAGTATAATTTTCTCTTATAACATTTCGGATTTGTTTTATATCAGAAGTTCCACCAGTATTTTGTATTTCTAGTAAATCAACTTCTTGTATTTGTTTTTTAATAGCTTCTTTTTCTTCGGTTGTTTTTCCAGAATTTATTTCAGCTTCCATTGCTTTCATAAATTTTTTACTATAACTATCTACTTCGAATTTAAAATCAGGAAATTTTTCTTGTAATTTTTCTGTAACTTTTTCTGAATCTAAATTTAATGTATTATTTATTAATTTATCCATTTCTGTGGTTTCATTTTTAGACATACTACTGATTTCTTTTTTACCATCTGATAAAAGTTCTAAGGGGTTAATATTTCTGTTTAATTCTTCAGCAGATAATGATCCTATTATTTCTTTTCTATTTTTCATTCCTTCTATTGTACTCAATTTATTTATTGTTTCTTCAGATAAATTTGGGAATTGTTTCATAATAGGTTTTAAAATATCAGGAACTTTTACAGATAATTTTTCTGTATCTTTATTTCCTAAACTAATACTATCTAAAAATTTAGATCGTTTTGTTCTTAATTCAATACTATTTTTAGTTTGTTCTATTTTTGATTCGATACTATCTGAAGATTGTTCTATTTTGGAATTATCTCATGAATCTTCAATGATTTCATTTTCATTATCTGAAACAGATTTTCTCCTTTTTCTAATAATATTTTATCTGTAATTAAATCATTTAATATTTTCTCTTTATAAGGGGTTAATGAAGAATGGTTTCCTATAATAACTTGTCAGTTATTATTCAGGGTTCGATTCCCTTTAACTCCAATATTCAAAGGGGGTAAATTAGTATTCTCTATGTGATATTTTAACTGTTTTATGTTTAAAATATAAATTAAAATTTACATTTTTATAATCCATTTTATAATCATCATAAGCAGTATTTAATTGTTCAACTAAAAATTTATATATTAAAATAGGATCTGAATTATTACAAATTAAGAATTGACTTGAAAGAGATATATATGGATCTTTTATTGAGTTACTAACAGTTATAAATGGAATTATTAATAATACATCATCGTCTTTTATATTATAAATAAAATTACTTATTTTATTTATTTCTAATCCAAACATTTTAAAATATAATGCTCGTCCTTTTTTATCTATTAAAATTTCTTTAGGTATATTACTGATAAAATCTATTTGTTTTGTGCATAGCAAGACGTATAACGCCTATTTTATAGGACAGACATACACATTTTTTTTTTTAATTTCAAACTTGCCTAAAATTTGAGATTTAGGTTTTTCTCAGTTTGCTAAGACATTAAATCATTAGATTGTAATCACTATCAAATAATCTTGTTTTTTAATAATCTTGTTTTCTAATGAAAAAACATTAAAAATCTCCTTAAATTTTTATTTTTATTTTTATTTTTATTTTACTTTAGAATTAAAAAGAATCGAACTTTTTATATCATTCTGCGTCAGAAATGATAGTTAATAACCAATTAACAATTAATCCTTATTCTTTTAAGGGGGGTAATTTTATAAAAAATAATATAGCAAGTAAGCAATATGTTTATATAAAAGGTCAAACCAAGGGTCAAGCCGTTACATTAGAAACTATATCATTTGCTTGATGAGTTAAAGGGTGTATCCCTAAATCTATTGTATTCATATAAGGTCATATTGTATTACTTATTTGGTCTTTAGATAGTAAATCCACACTAGTATTTTGGGGGTTTAATATAGTTTTTAATTCAGTTAATTTATCAATAAGAGTTCTAGTATTTTCTTGAACTCTATCTAATGTTTGAAGTCTTGCTTCAAAATCTGCTTCTCTTTCAAGTCTTAATAAATTAGCTTGATTAAAGTTAAATTGTGTGGGTGTAATATCCGTTATTCTATCAGCAGTTCAATTATATGGTCAAGAACTTACTGGAGATGTAGATTTAGATGTAGATATATTATTTAGGTTAGTAAAAACTCTTGTACTTTCTGATCATCAAGCATATCCGATAGATCCTATCATTCCGATATATAATGGGAAAAATATATAATCGTTATGTATTAAATTATTTAAAAAATTCATTTTATTTGTGTTTTTATTTGATTCCAATATATTTATACATTTGTAATAAACATTTTTAATATTAAATACCCCCTTAGAAATTCATAAATATATTATTAAATTAATAAAAGTATAGTGAAAATTATTATATTTATTAAAAATATATAAAATTAATAAAAGTATAGTGAAAATAATTAAATTTATGGAAATTATTAAGTAACTATAAAAATATCTGTTTGTAAAATTTATCAAAGACAGGGCCTCTCATCTAAAAATCAAGCTCGAAGTTGTTTAACAAATTTATTTTCTTCAATGAATTTATCTTCAAAAGATATTAAAACTTTTCCTTTAGATGCTATAGAAATTAGATTATTTTTTCCAATTTGTTCTAAAGTAATTGTTTGACCTAATTCATTTTGAATAATAAATATAGATTTAATAGTTTTAACAATTGTTCCGAAATCAGAAGGTATCATTGATATTGGAATTTTTATTCCTTTAATATTTTGATTATATTCAAATATTTTTATTGTTTTATTTGGAATTTTACCATCTTTAAAACCATAACTAAAAATAAATTCAACTATTGGAGTTTCATTGTAATATTCTGATTTAAATTTCATTTGTTCAATTATGAAATCAATATATCAATTAAATCTGTTATATTAATTCTTTGAACTTTACCGATAGAAGAAAATTCTCCATTATTATATTTAATTTTAAATAATATAAACATGTGATTATTATTAGTAAATTGATCAGAAACATTATTTCAGAAATCACTAAAATATTTAATTAATAATTTTCTAGAAAAAACTCTGTTATTTAATTTAACAATAATATCTTGTCATTTGTTTTTTGAAGCAACTCTTCTTAATTTAATAATATTTCCTGCTGACATACTAGCTAGCGTTAAATTATTATCTATATTTAAGAATTGATCAGGTAAAATTACAAATATTATATAAAGAACTAATATTATACATAATTCTCAAATTAGAAAAGCTTTCAATGGATCTTTTGAATTATCTATTCAATCAAATATAAATTCAATATTAAATTTAAAGGGGGTAATGAGTTATTATAAGAAATTTTTAACTTCTTTTATTTCTTTACTACCCTTAATTTTAAAAGATTTAGTACCTATAAATTGATTATTTTTATAAATTAATTCTCTTTTATTATCATTAATTTTTAATGTATACAATTCTTTTATTAAATGGATTTTCCCTTCAGATAATTTTCTAAATCATTTAGTTTGATATTTTTCAATGAAAACATCTTTAAATAATAATTTTTAAAAATCTTCCAGAGTTAATTCTACATCGTGACTTAAACCTTTAACTTTAGAAATTAATTCTCCAGATTCAGTTAATAAACAGTAAACTTTAGGAGTTAAAAATATAGCTTTATTACAAGTATTTTCTAATTTTAGTTTACCTAACACCTGAGAATCTATTAAAGAAGGCTCAACATCAGAATCAGTATAGATACTATCAGTATCAGTATAATATAGATTAATATCAGGATTATTTTTAAATTGAGACATATGAATTCTAGAGTAAGCAGTTATTGCTGCTGCTATAGCAGCCACTCGCTCTAAATAAATAGGCCTTATAACTAAGAGACATTTTATAATCTTAAATATCTCAGAAAAAAAACGACTTTTTAAAATCATCCTAAAAGTAAGACACGAATTATTCTTAGTTCAAAACGTGGATAAATAAAAAAACACAAAAAACTCTTAAAAATTTATCGCAAAAATTCATAATTATTACTAAAATTACTAAAATTAATAAAATTAATAAAATTAATAAATCCTAATCTTTTTTAGGGGGTAATTATTTTATATTTTTATTATTTTTTCATTATTTATGATATAGTTTTCAGTTCTAATTAAAGTATTATTTCTATTATAAATTAATTTTCTTTTATTATTAGTAACTTTTATACTATATAATTGATCTAATATATTTATTTTAGATTCGCTTAAATTTCTAAATCATTTAGATTGTGATTTATTAACAAAAGTATCCTTTATTAATAAATTTTTAAAATCTTTAAATTCTAATGATACATCATGATTTAAACCTTTAACTTTATGTATAAATTGTCCATTTTCAGTCAATAATGCATATAATTTAGGTCCTAAGAAAATCGCTTTTTTACAAACATTTTCTAATTTTAGTTTCCCTAATAATTTATTATTTAATAATTGTTCATCTAAATTAGAATCGGTATAAATACTATCTGTATCAGTATAATAAAGATTTATACTAGGATTATTTTTAAATTGAGTCATATGAATTCTTGAGTAAGCTGTAATTGCAGCAGCTATTCCAACAGAAATATTATGTTCTTCTTTATCTTCATTTAAATTCTCAGATGAGTTGTAAAATACCATTATATAATCATCTATTTCTATTTTATTAGTAATTTGATCAATAAATTTATTTTCGAAATCTGAATAAAAAACTTTATGAATAATATCTATATTTTCAAAATTATCATTCATTCCAAATCGTCCATATAAACTATTTAACAAAATTTTAGCTATAAAGTTCATAGGATCAGATTTATCATATTGTGATCTTAAATTGTATAAATAATCCACATAATTTTTGAATATATTTTCAGATTTGAAAGTATAACCCCATAAAATATCGATTTTATATCCATATTTTACAGCATTTTTCATTTCTTCTGAAAATAACATATCTTCTCAACTACCAATAGGAGCTACTGTTTTATGTATTCCATTAACTTTTACCCTTGTTTGTAAAATAGGATGTTTAATATCATCAGGAGCAATTATTTTACAATAAAAGAATCCAAATGCATTTTCATCAATATTTAATATATTACCGTTAAAATAAGTTGGAATACCAATAGGCATTAATTGAGATTGCATTTGAGAAGGATATAAAGAATTTACATCATAAGCTTTAATATTATTTCCTTCAGGAATATACATATCAACTGCTCCTCCAGTATAACCAGATCTAATCTTTTTACCAATTTCTCCAGTTATTTGAGGAACAGTATTTTCTTTCATAAAATTACTTCTAAATATAATAAATGCTAATGATGAAAGAGTGGGATAATGATGAATATTCAATGAGAATAACTTAAAAATCATTTCATTGAATTTAATTAAAATTTGATAAAGACTTATACAATCAATTTTACAATATTTAATTGCTTCATTTTTTAATGTTCATTTAGTATAATTTGATTTATAATCTTGATATTCCTCTTTACTAATGTTTATAAAATTATTAAAATTAGGAACATCTCCTTTATATTCTAAATTATTATTGTTAACAAATAAATGAGGAAATATTGATTTACTATCTTCTATTTTAAATGATTTACATAAAGATTTTAATGAAGTTAATAATAGTAATAAACTATCTTTAAATATTATTTTATATTTTCCATTTTCTCCATAATTTATTTTTAAAAAAATAATTTTACCATTATGAATTACAGGATGAATTGTTCCTAATTTAAGTAAATATTTAAATAAAAATATTATATCAAATTTACCTAAATTATGAGCATAAACATTATATCCTTTATATTTTCTTTTTAATATAGATTTTAAACAATCTAACATCATTTGTTCTACTGAATTATAATCAGATAAATAAAATGAGAAGAAATTTTTCCCATCATAAAAACAAATTAAATAAGGTGTTAATAGACCATTAACTATAGATGTTTCAATATCAATTGTTATAAAATTATTTAGTAGATATTTAGATTTAGCACTTTGTTTTATAAATTTCGTTTTTATTTCTGAAGATAATAATATTTGTTCTCCATTTTCGAAATAAATTTTTTTATTTGCTATTGTTCTCATAAATTTATTTTCAGAAATAATTTCATCTCTAAACTTAATTAAAGAAATACCGTTTTTAAAAAATTCTATTAAATTATGATCTATATATGTTCTGATAACAATAGATAATCCTTTTTCATTATTTAAAAAATAAACAACTGAATCTTTCATATTAATTCTATTAATTAATATTCCATAATGCATTGGATTTGTAGATATAGGTATTTGATAATTATTATAATTTTGATATAATCCATTATAAGTTATTTCTTGTTTATTTTTCACTTTACTATCTTTAAAACCATAACTAAATATTAATGATTCAATTTGAGTATCGTTATAAAAACTAGCTTTTAATTCAATAAAATTTAATATAAATTCAGAATATCAATTTTTATCATCATTATTAAGTCTTTGAACATTACCGATAGAAAGAGTTTGCCCAGTAACATATTTAATTTTAAATAATATAAACATATGATTATTTTCTGTAAAATCTTTCACTATTTTATTTCAAAATTGATCGAACATTTTTAAAAATAATTTTTGAGAAAAAAGTTTATTTTTTACATTGAAATTTAAATCTTCTCATTTATAATTAGGAGATGTTTTTATCAACTTAATAATACTTACCGCGGACACAGTTAAATCATTATTATTTATATTTAAGAATTGCTCAAGTAAAAATAAAAAAATTAAAATTAATAATATTAAACATAATTCTCAAATTAGAAAAGTTTTTAATGGATCTTTTGAATTATCTATTCAATCAAATATATTAAATTTAAAGGGGGTAATGGAAACAGATTCTGTATTTTCTACAGTTTCTTGTGTAGTAAAAATTTTTATAGGATTACCCAGACCTAGAATTTCAGTTGAAATTAATTTATTTTTTTCAAAAGTAAATCTTTGATCTGAGATAGTTCTAGTAAATTTGATATCAGATATTTTTTTATCTGTGAATTCGATTGTTAATTCACCTCTTCTGAAAAATCTTATAAAGTTTTCATTATCTAAAACTTTAATTACTAAGATATTAGAAGTGTTTAATTGAATTATATATTTAGTACCGAATTGTTCTATTAATTTTCCATAATTTAATGGATTAATAGCAATCGGTAATAAATAATGTGAATATTTTTGATATTTTAATTTAGTATCAAAATTATGATTTGTATTTTTCATTGTTTGTGTGTTTTAAATTGTTAAGGTGTTAGCCGATTATGAGTGCGAGATCATTTAATTATATCAATTCTCATCTCCCTCCACTAAGAATATTTTCTAATATTCGAATTAGTATAACTTTCAATCGTTTAGGAATATTAGTGAGATATAACTTTATTATAACATTAATTACTCTTTTGAAAATAGGGGTTAATATAGAAATAATAACGCTATATTTCATATAAGTATATAGTTATTTTAATTCAATTTCAGTGAATTTTATAATGATTATTCCATCGTTATTATTGATGATTGAATCATCTAAATAATAGAAATCAATCATTCTGTTTAATCTATCCATGATAAACTGAGTTAATAATAAAGGATCACTATCTTTATTAATTAAAATAGGATCAGAAATGAACAATTGCATTCCATCATCAATATTATAACCAGTTATAGTAGGATAAAAGGAGAAACTAACTCAATAATTATCATCCTCATTTAAACTATTAATAAAATCTGTTAAATCTCCAGTTAAATCATTTATAAATAAAACAGTTTTTCTTGTTTCATGGAAATTAAATGATTTAACTTCCAAATCATGAGCATAACTTATTTCATTTTTACTAACTGGAATTAGTAAAGATGTTAAATAAATATTTTGATCTAAATTTTTATAAGATAAATATAAAATTAATATTATAGAAACTAATCTAATAATATTTCATTTAAATGAAAAGGGGTGAAATCCAATAATAAAATTGGAAATTAGATATAGTGAAATTCAAAAAATTATTTGAATTTGATCACTAATTGACACATGAAAATATGTAGCTGTGAAAACTACAATAAATAATATAAACATTAATGTTATAAATTTATACCCTTTGGGACTTGTATTAAATGTCTAATATTTTTAAAAAATATTACTTGCTAATTACTAAATTAAACTAATAATTTAGTTTAGCGGGGGTAAAATACAATTAATTTTTTACTTTAATTGCGACAATAACTGTTAATATTACTGGATCCATTGAGTTAATTGAACTATCTTTTAATAATCAATCAGTTATAAATAACCCTTTATCATCAAGTCTTTTCATAATAAATTGAGTAATTAAAATTGGATCGCTTTCTTTATTAATAATTATAGCATCGTCAATAAAAAGAGGATCTATTTTAACTTTATTTTCTTGTCATTCATTATAACTGGAAATAAAAGATAAACTCATAGAATAATTTTCATCATCGTTTAATGAATTCAATAATTCTATTATATCTTTAGCTAAAGTTTGAATCTTAAAATATGAAATTACCGGTTTAACTCGATAGGAGTTAAATTTTCATTCAAAAGAATCTCTAAAATCGATTTCAAATAAAGAAAAGGGGATAAATATAGACATAGTATATAATGATTTTGTTTTTGAATATTTAAAGAAAATAAATCCAATAATTAATAAAAATATTAATCAATGAGTAAAATCTCATGAATTTAATTCTTCAAAAGGTGAATTTATTAAATCTTCCATTGGATATCTGAAAGTATCTAATAATTCCTCTTCTAATTCTTCAAATCTGTCTTCTAAGTCGTTTTCAAGATTTTTAAATTTAAGATCCATTCTCTCAAAAACTTCTTCACCTATAATAGTTTGAATATCTTCATTTACATTTTCTAATTCCTCTCATTTTTCAATTATTTTATTAAGAGTGTAACCTTCTCTAATTTCATTAGCAGTTTGTCCTGATAACTGAGAAATAGTATCTGCTAACAAGAATTTAGTTCTAAAGATTGCAAATGCTAAAGAAGAAAGTGTAGGATATTTAAAAATATTAATTTTAAATCTTTCAAAAATTAATTCATTAAATTTAGAAACGATTTGATGTAAAGAGATACAATCGATTTCACAGTATTTAATAGTTTCATCTTTAAGATTTCAGCTAGTACCTTCAAATTCATTAGAATAATTTAAATATTCAGTTTCTGAAATATCGAAATATTTTAATTCCGGTACATCTCCAATATAATTTAAGTTATTTTCATTAACAAATGTATAAGGGAATATAGATTTTTGAGTATCTACACCAAATGATTTGGCTAAATTTCTTAAAGGACTGATTAATAATTGAAGTGAGTCTCTAAATGAAACATCATAATCTTTATATCTAAAACCAATAGAAATAATTTTATCATTATGAATAATTGGATTACATTCACCTAAATTAGCTAATATTCTTAATAAAAATATACCATCAAATCTAGCTAAATTATGAATATAAACTTTATAATTATCATATTTTTTAATCATTAAATCTTTAATAGCTAGAGTAATCATACTATCAGAATTTTTGAAATCAGTTAAATAATATGAAAAACTATTTACACCATCATGTCAACTAATAGCATAAGGAACATGAATATTATCTTTGATAAATGTTTCAATATCCATTGTAATAAATTTATTAGTTATTGTCTCCGATCTTACTAAAGGTTGAATAAATTTGGCTGATTAATTCAGCTTTTGTAAATTTTTGTAAATTCATTTTTATAATACTTCCACTATGGAAGAGAATTTCGCTAGTCTATATTGTTTTAAATATGTCTACATTATCAAGATTATCAACATACTCTTGTATTGCTAAAAGAATTAGTATAAATTAAAAGACTAAATTATATAAAAGAGAATATTAAATATTCAGTATTCGTTGATTAATCATATTAATTTTACGATTTAAAAAGAATTATTATAAAATATTATAATAATATTTCAAAAATATTCTTTAATTAGAATATTATATTTTTAGGTTAAACCTACATTAAAATTTTTATTAAATTAAATGATTGATAGAAATTAAATGTTTACAGCCTTAATCGTTAAATTTTTATTTTAATATAAAAGAATAAATTTTAGATCGAACATTAAAAAAATATAATTTTTATAAATAGGCTTAAATTAAAGTTAAAAATGAAATTCTTATTAATAAATATATTAAGTTTTACAACAATAATATCAAGTGTATTAGTTATAACATCAAAAAATCCTGTGATATCAGTAGTATATTTAATTTCTGTATTTATAAATGCAGCAGGTTATTTAATATTATCTGGTATAGGTTTTCTTGGTTTATCATATATTATTGTATATGTAGGTGCTATAACTGTATTATTTTTATTTGTAATTATGATGATTAATATTTCATTAACAGATATTATAGATACAGGAAAACAATATACTAAAAATTTACCTTTAGTTTTTGTAGTAGGTTCATTATTCTTATTTGAAATGTTTAACATTTTACCATTTAGTTTTAATAATGTATCTGGTTTAAATTTAATTTTTGATACTATTACTAATTTTAATTTATTTATTTGAAATAATGAGAAATTAAATTTTGTTAATAATATTCATACTACTTATCAATCTAATATTGCTGATACTACATTTATTTCATTTAGTCAAATAGAAGCTATAGGACAATTAATTTACACTTATGGTGCTATATTATTAATTATATGTAGTATTATTTTATTATTATCTATGATAGCACCTATTTTTATATCATTAAATAAAAAATAAATTTATCTTATTTATTCAATTATTATTTATTTACCCCCTTTTTATCTAATTTCACATCATAATGTTTAATTTATTTGTGTTTTAATAAATTAGAGTTAAGTTTACAGATGGTTTCTGTAATAGATCTGCAAAATCTATAAATATTAGGGTTCGATTCCCTCTTAACTCTATAATCATGAAATTTTCATTTAATAATAAATTAAATTATTATAATTAAAAGAAATCTATTAATTTGATGAAATTAATATAATTAAAATATATATTATAAATTCTCTTAGTTCAATGGTAGAACTGCATTCTTCTAAAGTGTTAATTTTGGTTCGAATCCAAAAGAGAATAAGAATATATTAAACTATTTAAATAAAATTATATTTCTAAAGTTAAATAGAATAGTTAAATATTTTTCATAATAATTCTTTAGAGAATTAATTTACAAATAATGTTTGTACAAATCATTTAGAACCTATTAATTAGGTTGTTAATATAAAAATAAATTATTGTTACAGTATCTTTTACTTTATATATTTTTTTACAATATATTTATAAAAAATTATCTCTAATTAAATTTAATTAATTATTTATTTTACTTATAAATATTTAAATTATTAATTAAAAAGAATTTAAATTAATTTATAAAGTTATGTTGTTAATTTTAATTAACTATAGATCAATATTTATATCTATTTCAATTTTATGAAAATGTAATATAAGATTATATTAAAAAAATTATATATTTAAATTATTTTTTAAGAAATTTAAATAAGAGAATTTAAAGACTAAAGTATAAATTTAAAAATGGATAGTCAATTATAAAATAAAAATATAGATATAAATAAAGATGAGAAATATATTTATCTATGGATACAAATAATTTAATTTTAACTCTGTTAAATATAATAATAAATTTATTAGATGTATTATTAGTGATATTACCTATATTATTATCTGTAGCCTTTATGACTATAATAGAAAGAAAACAATTAGCTGCTCATCAAAGAAGAGTGGGTCCTAATACTACAGGATATTTTGGTTTATTACAACCTTTTAGTGATGCTCTTAAATTAATAGTTAAAGAAACTGTTATACCTTCTCAATCTAATAAAATATTATTTTATTTAGCGCCTGTGTTTTCTTTAATATTTAGTTTATTAGGATGAGGAATAATTCCTTTTGGACAAGGTTTAACTTTATCTGATTTTACATTAGGAATATTATATACTTTAGCTTTATCTTCTTTAGGAGTATATGGAGTATTATTTGCAGGTTGATCAGCAAATTCTACTTATGCCTTTTTAGGTTCTTTAAGAAGTACAGCAGCTATGATTAGTTATGAATTAATTTTAAGTTCAGCTATATTAATTATAATAATATTAACAGGTTCATTTAATTTTACAATTATAATTGAAAATCAACAAGCTATTTGATATATAATACCATTATTTCCAGTATTTATATTTTATTTTATTTCTATATTAGCTGAAACATCTCGGACACCTTTTGATTTACAAGAAGCTGAATCTGAATTAGTAGCTGGTTTCTTTACTGAACATTCTAGTGTACCTTTTGTTTTCTTTTTCTTAGCTGAATATGCTTCAATAGTTTTATTTAGTTGTATTACTTCTATTTTATTTTTAGGAGGATATCATATGCCAGAATTATTTATTAATGATTCTTTAATTAATTTACAATCTATCATACTTGGATTAAAAACATGTTTATTCTGTTTTATGTTTGTGTGATTTAGAGCTACTTTACCTAGAATGAGATATGATGCTTTAATTGAATTATGTTGATTAAATTTATTACCTGTTTGTGTAGCTTTTATTATTTTAGTACCTAGTATTTTAATAGCATTTGATATCTCACCTTATTAAATAATTAAATATAAATTATTTTATTTAAAAATATTTATTCTAAATTTTAAAGAATTCTTTATTTATTCAATAAAAAGATATTTAAAGTTTTTTATAATATATATTAAATTAATTTTATTCTCTCACCCCCTTAAATAAATAATGGACAATAATTTTAAAACAACTAAAATCGATTTTTTACATAATATCGATAAATCTATTTCTATTAATAGTACTGAAAAATTTTTATTATATTAAAATTTATGAGTGAAATATTGAAAATATTGAACCATTTCTTAATTGTATAAAACATGATGAAACTTTAATTCTATTTCCTTTTGTTTCTATTACTTGTCTACTAAAGGATCCTTATTTGAGATTATCTGAATATTTTTTAGTTACAAATAAGAGTAATCCTGAATTAATTTAAAAATTTTTAGATGAGCAATGATATAACTCTGATTTCTCTATTGAAGGTGACAAAAGAGGTATTTTATACTTTAAAATTAAAAAAGTTACTATTGAGTCCCATTCTTTCTAATTACCCCCGTATAAAGGATTTATTGATAATTGGTATTATCTACAATTTAAGAGTGAATTGTAATTGTGGTTCGATTCTGCTAAATTCTAAATTATCGAAATTTTTAGGAAATGCATTAAAAATATTCGGTGTTTTAAAATAATTCATATTATTTTGTGTTTTTAGGATAGTTTTAAAATGAAAATATATTATGAAATAATAATCGTATATAGAATAGGGACTGTTTTATGTAGCTGGTTTTGAGGAGGGTTTAAAAGTCTTGTTTTTCCTGAAGTTGGATACTGAGGTTAAATTTTTTAGTATGTGTAGGCTATAATACATAATTAAATGTCTTTCTATATACTAATTGAATTAGAGGTCAATCTTCTGGATCCAGTGACGATGATAAAAATAATAAAAAAGATGAAAATAAAAAAGATAAACCTGTACAACATAATAACGCCAATGAAAAATAATATAAGATATTTATTCTCATTTCCATTAGTTCTAACTAATTTAAATGTAAATGTTAATGATTCTGACCCTATGATCACTCAATTAGCTTATGGAGTATTCTTATTAAGTTTAGTTTCTCTATTCTGTTTTATAAGCGTATTAGGTTATATTATCGCATATTATCTGGTTGAAAAAGGTAATTATGAAAATAGATATCCGAAATTTAAAAGGATAATTAATTCCTTTAAAGGAATAACTTTAACTTTTCTAATCATAGATGGTTTATTATGTCTAACATGTTTAATCTTGCTAGTGGTATTCTCTTTCTTATTTATTATTAAATAATATTTACCCCCTTTAATTAAACATTTTTAATTAGAATTACCCCCTTTGCATGAAAGTAAAACCAAAATATCAGAAAATAATAATATATTTTATACGCGATTTGTGAGAAACACTTAGTAGATTCTCAATTTTTATTAGAAGGATTTATAATATTTTAAATTATGTATTACATTTAATCACATAAAAGAGAGATTTAAAAAAAACGGATTAGTTTTTACATGTGTTTGAATGATAGGATGTTTAATATCATCAGGAGCAATTATTTTACAATAAAAGAATCCAAAAGCATTAAGATCAATAGATCTAATGTTACCACTGAAAAAAGTTGGAAATCCTATAGGCAATAAACAATCTTTCATAACAGAAGGGTATAAAGAATTTACATCATAGCATTTTATTTTGATATCTGGTTTAGATTCAGGGATAAAAACATCACAACTTCCTCCTGTATAACCACTTCTAATATCACTAGCAATTTTACCAGATAATTGAGGAATATTTTCTTCCATCATAAATTTACTTCTGAATATAGCAAAGGCTAAACTAGGTAATGTTGGATAATGATGAACATTTTTACCAAACAATTCAAAAATCATTTCAGTAAATTTTGTCATTACTTGATGAAGAGAAATACAATCTAAATTACAGTATTTAATTGCTTCATTTCTTAAGTTTCAATTATTGTTATTAAAATTAGATTTATAATTTTGATAATCTTTTACTGATACATTTTTAAAATGTTTAATACTTGGAACTTTTCCAATATAATCTAGATTGTCCTCCTTAACAAAGAAAATAGGGAATACAATTTTAGCATTTATTACATCAAAAGATTTACATAATTTATTTAAAGAACTTAGTAATAAAAGGTAACTATCTCTAAATTGAAGTTGGTATTTGTTAGTTTTACCAAATTTAAAGTCTATATTGATTATTCTACCATTATGAATTTTAGGCTGAACTGTACCCAATTCAACTAAATATTTTAATAAAAATATTATATCAAATTTTGCCATATTATGCATATAAACATTATAACCATTATATTTTCTGATCATTATAGATTTTAAAGCAGTGATTATTAATTCATTTACGTTTTTAAAATCAGTTAAGTAGAAATAACTTTTTATTTTTCCATCATAAATAGATACACAATAAACTATTAAGATAGAATCTTTGATAAATGTTTCAATATCTAAAGTTATAAATTCATTTTTCAAGTTTTTAGTTGCTGATAATTTAGATATGAATTTTCTTTTTATTTCTTTAGTAAATAAAATTTCAAGATTATTTTCAAAATAAAAATTTTTATTGTCTAGATATCTCACAAATTTATTCTCTGAAACTCATTCATTTTTAAAATTTAAAATAGTATTACCTCCAGAAATTAAACTTACTTCATTATATTTTTCAAATTGATTAATTTTAATTAATATATTTCCAATATTTTGTAAAATAAATTGAGTATAATTTTCAATTTTAATTTTTGAAATCAATCTACCATAATCTAACGGATTGTAGCTTATTACTAACTTATTATTTTTATAATTTTGAATATTTAAATCAGTTTTAATTATTTCTTTAGCAGATATTTTTTCATTTTTGAACCCATAACTAAATATTAATGATTCGATTGCAGTTTCATTATAATATTCTGATTTTAAGATCATATTATTGATAATTCAATTTAAGTATCATACTTTATCATTTTGATTTATCCTTTGAAGATTACCGATAGTTGCATAATCACTTCCTTGATATTTAACTTTAAATAAAATGAACATGTGATTATCTATTGTAAATTTAGGATCAACTCTATCTCAAAATAACTTGAATTTGCTTTTAAAAAGATCCTCGGTAAAAAGTAAATTATCTAGTTTAAATTCCATTGCGTTTCAATTATGAATACTTTTTCTTTTTCTTAATTTAATAATACTTACCATGGACATAGTAGCTACGGTTAAATCATTATTATCTATATTTAAGAATTGATCAAGTAAAAATAAAAAAAATAAAATCACTAATATTAAACATAATTCTCAAATTAGAAAAGCTTTAAATGGATCTTTTGAATTATCTATTCAATCAAATATAGAACCAGTATTAAGGGGGTTAACTGGAACAGAATCTTCTACAATTTCTTGTGTAGTAAAAATTTTTATAGGATTACCCAGACCAAGAATTTCGGTTGAAATTAATTTATTTTTTTCAAAAGTAAATCTTTGATCTGAGATAGTTCTAGTAAATTTGATATCAGATATTTTTTTAT
>Ga0209890_10000512_pt1 | contig 17906 bp, 12 predicted proteins | sample OrgsoiDNA2013049_FD_185799 | JGI IMG/M metagenome (GOLD analysis project Ga0209890, IMG submission 185799) | Permafrost soil microbial communities from the Arctic, to analyse light accelerated degradation of dissolved organic matter (DOM) -... | ecosystem: Environmental > Terrestrial > Soil >...
CGATCCGCTACCCGCTTCCACCGGCATTCAGGCGATCCTCTGCCGTCCCGATCTGTTGATCGAAATTGAAGCCATTGCAATGTTCAGGCGGGAAACGCCTACGGAGTAGCCATGCGCCTCGTCAGTATCTCCGTCCTCGCCGCGGCATTGACCAGCGCGGCGTTGGCCCAGACGTCCGTTTCCTGTGCCTGCGGCCACAATCCGCCGGGCCGACCCGTGCCCCGTTCCCTCAAGCCCTACACCGGCGCGCCGGAAGACTTGCGTCCGTTCTCGAAGTACACCACTCCCTACCACGAGTACTACCAGGACCTCGTTGAATACAACGGCGCTGCCCGCGACATCCCCGATCCGGACTTGAAGGATCTGAGCGAGATTCGAATTGGGTTTCTAGCGCCACTTTACGACCATCCCGAACAGGTGCTCGGCAATCGCATGCTCAACGGCGCAACCATGGCGATCGATGAGGCGAACGCCACCGGCGGTTACGGCGGCAAACCCTTTCGCCTGATCACTCACAACGACTACGACAACTGGCAACTGAGCAAATCTGCGACGGTAGGCACTTCGAAAGATTCTGCCATCTGGGGCGCGGCTTCGAACGACGCTGTCCGGATGATCTATGACGACAAAGTGTGGGCCATGTTCGGCTCCATTAGCTCGGAATCCACCCACATCGCCCTGCGCCTCACACTCAAGGGTGAGACTCCGCTGGTCAACAGCGCCTCAACCGATCCCACGATTCCGGAAACTATCATCCCCTGGTATTTCACCGATATTCAGGATGATCGCGAGCAAGGATACACGCTTGCGCGCCATCTCTATACCGAGCTGGGGTTCAAGCGAGTCGCCCTTCTGCGAGTGAACAGCCGCTATGGCCGCTTTGGCGTGATCAAGTTTCGCGACGCGTCGCGACGTCTCGGCCATCCCGTGGTGATCGAGCAGAAGTTCATGCCCGGGGACACCGACTTCCGCCGCCAGCTCCAGGTCATCGAAGATTCGCGCGTCGACGCCATCGTACTCTGGACCGACATCGGCCCAGCCGCGCTGATCCTGCAGCAAATGCAAGAACTAGGTATGAAGCAGCGAGTATTCGGCAGCCACCGCACCATCGGCGATGAACTTGTCAAGCTCGCAGGTCCCGCCGCCGAAGGCTTCGAGGCTGTCTTCCCTTATGATCCCAACCGAACCGATCCGGCCTGGCAGGAATTTACAGCGCGCTACGAAGCGCGTTTCCATGAGAAGCCCGATCATTTCGCAGCCCTGGCCTACGATGCGATGAAGATTCTGCTCGAAGCCATCTGCCGTGCAGGCCTGAATAGGGGCCGAATCCGCGACGCACTGACCGCGACCGAGACTTACAAAGGCGTCACAGGCGACATGGTTTTCGATCCCAACTGCAAGAACATCGCGCCCTTGTTCCTCGCTCACGTGCACAACGGCGCGATTGAGTACCGGCGTATCACGATGGAGAAGCCTTACGCCCGCGTGGGTGAGAACGGCGTTCAGTACTCCGGGCCGAAAGCGCCCGACCAGATCGCCTCCGATCTGAAGGTTGGCGTCTTCGGGCCGCATGCCGACGAACTCGTGCGCTCCCCCGAAACAATTCGCATGCTGAACGAGTTCAATAGCACAGGCAAACACCTCTCGCTGATTGCGATTCCGTCGGAGACGTCTTGGGGCAAGGCCTCCGACGATCTGGTGAAGGCGGTCTACCAGGAACACGTGCTGGCGTTGATCGCACTAGACCGGCCCTCCAGCCATCTCGCCGAACAGATTGCGGTGAAGTCTTTCGTCCCCGTCGTGGCCATCTCCTCCGACCGCGCTCTTACCTCAACCAACATCCCTTGGATCTTCCGCCTGCCCGAGGGCACCCCTCTACAGCAGGCCGTGCGCTGTCTTTCCGCTGCGATCGAACAGGTTGGTCCGAACCGGGCCAGCATACGCGAGTCTCTAGCTTCCGGCAGACCGCTGGCTGGAGTCCGCTTTGCGTCGACAGGGGAACTCACCAAATAGGTCGCGACGGCACCCCCCCGACCTGCCTGACCGATTACTCATCTGTCCAACTGCGCTTCCAGCAAGGCTTTCCGGCGATTTCGTCGCGACATTGCATGGCCATAAAGGGTGGTACAGTTGCGGTGGAAAATCATATAAAATGCTGTGGCCCTGCCTAGCGGGGCGCCCCATGGACACCACGGGATCACCGAAAAAATTGGCCGGTCGCTACGAGGTGAGGCAGATCCTCGGGCAGGGCGGGATGGGCCTGGTCTATCGCGCTTACGATACCGTTGTTCGCCGCGAAGTCGCAGTCAAGACGATTCTCGATATCCCCGATCCGGCGTCCCTGCAGTTGTTCTACAAAGAATGCGACGTTCTCGCCTCGATGAGCCATCCCAACATCATCGAGATATTTGACATCGGAGAATTTGAGGATGACGGGAAAAAGAAGCCCTACTTCGTCATGCCGCTTCTGCCCGGCACCACTCTCGATCATTTTGTTCGCAAGTCCAGCCATCGCCTGACCGTCGAACGCACGGTCGAAATCATTTCCCAGACCTGCCGCGGCCTGCAGGCGGCGCATGAGCGCGGACTGGTCCATCGCGACTTGAAGCCGAGCAACATTTTCGTGATGGAAGACGATTCGGTCAAGATTATCGACTTCGGCGTGGCGCACATGGCCGACACTCATACCACGCGGGCGCAAAAGGGAACGTTGCTCTACATGTCCCCAGAGCAGATTCAGTTGAAAGCTCTCTCCTCGGCCTCCGACATCTTTTCTCTGAGTGTCGTGTGCTATGAGGCGTTGACCGGAAGGCATCCATTCCAACGGGCTCGGGCGGACGAAGTGGTCGAAGCAATCCTCAATCAGATTCCGCCTCCCGCTTCGGATGTGAATTCTGCCATCTCGCAGTCGATCAGCCGCGTCGTCCACAAAGGCATGGCGAAGCAAGCCTGGCATCGCTTCACGAGTGCGCGAGAACTCGGCGATACGTTGGGTAAGGCGCTGCGCAACGAGCCGATCGAGTTTTTCGACCCGGAGCGCACCCGGCCCCGGTTGCAGCGTGCTACCAAGGCACTCGCCGATGGCGATCTCCAGTTCGCTGGCGAGATTCTCGGCGAGGTAGAAGCCGAAGGCCACACCAACACCGACATCGGATCACTTCGGCGACAGCTCGACAATGCCGTCCGCCGCAAGACGCTGGCGCAGTTGCTCGATGCGGCCCGGGCGCGGTTTGAAGAAGAGGAAGATCCGCTCGCTCTTCAGAAGTTGCAGGAGGCGCTGCAGATCGAGCCCGACAACGCCAGCGCGCTTGCGTTGAAGAGCAAGATCGAGAACCGGCGCAGCGAGAAGCAAATTGAAAACTGGTACCGTCTGGCGCGGCAGCACATCGACAATCATGCTTATCCGCACGCCCGCGAAGCCTTGCAGAATGTGTTGCAACTGCGGCCCAAAGAGGCGCGCGCCCTGCAGTTGCTGGCGGAAGTGGACCGGCAGGAGCAGGAATACAAGAAGCTCCGGCAGGACAAAGAACAGATCCACAAGGCTGCCATGGACGCCTGGCAGAAGGGCGATGTAAGCAGCGCTCTTGCCAAGTTGGGCGTGGTGCTCGAACTTGACCGCAAAGCTCCCGATTCCGTCAATCGTGAGAGCGGGGCCCGTTATCAGAGTTTCTACAACGAAGTTCGCTCCGAACACGATGCGATGAATACCGCATACGCGGAGGCGCGGAAGCACCTGGCGGAGCGCAATTTTGCCAAGGCGATCACCACCTGTCAGACGTACCTCGCGAAGTATCCGACGAATGCAATCTTTCAGGCCCTCCGCTACGACATCGAAGAGCAGCAGCGGCAGGAACTATCCGCGCTCATTGCGCAGGTCGACCGCCAAGTTGAGGCGGAACCGGACCTGGACAAGCGCGTGAGTATCCTTCGCGAAGCGTTGGAGCAGCATCCGGGAGAATCCCATTTCGAACGCGCGCTGCGCCTCGTACAAGACAAGCGCGATCTCGTCAATTCCATCGTGGCGCGCGCCCATCTGCACGAAGAACAGGCCGCCTTTGGGGATGCGTTAAACGACTGGGAAATTTTGAGAACGATTTACAGCCAATATCCTGGACTGAAATTTGAAGTCGAGCGCCTGCAGAAAAGACGCGACCAGCAATCCCGCATCGAGTCCAGAACCCAATTGATCGAGCAAATCGACTCCTGTTTGCACTCCAGCGACTACGGGCGTGTGTTTGAACTCCTGCAGGGCGTGGCGGAAGAGTTTCCCAACGACGAGGAATTGCAGGAACTAGAAAAACATGCCCAGCAGGGCGTTGACCGCAAGACCGAAGCGCATCGACTCATGGCGGAAGGGCAGGAGTTGTATGGGCAACAGAAGGCTGCAGAGGGCATCCGGTTGCTGCGGCAGGCCTACGAACTGGACGAGAACCATCCGTTGGCACGCGCGGTATTGGCCAACACTCTGATCGAGGAAGCCCAAACCCATGTTGAAAGCGATTGGCGTGAGGCTGAAAAGCTAGCCAAGGAAGCCTTCGAACTCAATCCATCTCACCCGATGGCGAAGACTCTGCGCACGCTGATCCTTGATCAGAAACGTGAGACGTTTGTTGGCGAATGCGTCTCTCAAGCACGCAAGCTTCAAACTTCGGGCGACCTCGCATCGGCTCTTTCGCGGGTCGAGGAGGCGCTATCGTCTTATCCGCGGGAGATGCGGCTGATCCAGGTCCGGGACGCCGTGCAGCGCGATCTTCAGACTCAACGCCGCCAGACGCGGCGTCGCGATCTTGAAGAGTTGCGCCGATTGGAAAGCGAGGCCGATTCGGCCAGCGATCCGGATACAAAGCACACGCTTGGTTCGAAAGCGCGGGCGTTGGCCGATAAGTATCTCGAAGACGAAGAAGTTCTATCCAGCGCCAACGGTCTGCTGCAAAAGTTGAACCTGCCAGGCGTAACCGGCAAGGGAAGTAGTAAGGATCTGACTTCCAGCGCGACGCTTTCGTTCGCAAGCACGCCAACCATAGAAGATATGCCGCGGGAGGGAGTGCCGCCGCAGGCTCCACCAACCGATCCCCCGCCCGCAGTCGCGCAGATACCGCCGGTCTCCAGCAATCCCGTAGCGGCTGCCAAGCCGGCGATGACCGCGCCGGCGCTCAAGAAAATCTCACGTGCACCTGCCCGCCAACCGGGCACAGTTGCCCCCAACATAAAGCTCATAGTAGGAGCCGTCTCGGCGATCGCGCTGTTGGTCCTGGTCTCGCTATTCTTTCGCAGGTACAAGACGCCTGCGGAGCCTGCTCCTTCCCAAGCCGTTGGAGTTCAGTCAACTCCGGCCGTGGCGCAAATCGAGACCGAACTGCCGGGCATCCGGTTGTCCGCCGACACCGCAGCGGGCCAAGTGGCGTTGGACGATCAGGCTCCTGCGGACCTGCAGGATGCACAGTGGATTCTGGGTAAGATCCCTTCCGGCGATCATGCGCTGAAGTTCGACAGCCCTGCGGGCGGTTTCGCCCTCGCTCTTACCTCGTCTGCGGGAGCTTTGCCGGTGATCAAGACGCCAATCACCGCCAAAGGAGTTCTCGCCGTAGTCGTGAGCAGTATGGGCGACCGCGTTCACGTCTATTCAAGTGATGCCGCTTCCAAATTAAGCCTCGATGGGCAACCGTCCGTCGATCTTACGGCCGAGGGCGTCGATCTTTCGCAGGTGGCTGCCGGCATACACGAATTGACCGTGAGCCACGCTGGCGAACAATACAAACTGGCAATCGAAGTCGGGGCAGCGCCGGCACTGAACGCATTTGTCGAATCGGGACAGAATGTTGGCACGCTAGTCGTCATAACCGGACAGGACAAGTCGCACGTATTTCTTAACGGAAAGACGCTTCCACAACAGACCGCGGGCGGCCAGTTACGTATTGCTAACCTTGAGCCCAAGGAATACGTGGTTCGCGTGTCGAAGCCCGGTTATCAGGATGTACCGGAACAAAAGATACGCATCCGCAAGGGCGAGCAGGGCAAGTTGGTGTTCGGCCTTCTTCCCGCGCCGCATCTGGCGTCGCTCAGTATTCAGGGCGGCCCTCCCGGGACAACGGTTCTCATCGATCAGACCAACGCCGGGACGGTGCAGCCCGACGGCACGCTTACCTTGTCGGCGATAGCGCCTGGCGACCACGTGATTGAGCTGCGCAAGGATCGTTTCAAGGCTCGCCAGTTCAAGAAGCACTTTACCGTGGGAACACCGGTAACTCTGGCCGCGTCCGACACGGCCCTGGAAGCCGCTCTCGCGGAATTAAAAATCACGTTTTCGCCGGCTGATGCGCAAGTCACGTTATCAAAAGCTGGCGAATCGCCAGTCAAGGTGAGTAGCGCGACTCCGCTCAGTCTGCCCAGCGGCACCTACACTCTCTCTGCCCGCACGACTGACAATCTCGTGCGCACTTCGACTCTGGAACTCACAGGCGGCCAGTCGCGGAGCTTCGATCTGGCGTTGGCTCCTAGCGGAATGTCGAAATGGGACGATCCTTCCGGGTGGAAGCAGGAAAACGGAGTGTTCGTTCGCAAAGGAGGCGACTACATCCTTTACGGCGTCTCGCCCACCTCGGGAACCTTCGTCTTTTCCGCTATGCTGACGAAAGGCCACCGGCTCCAATGGGTGGTCAATTACACAGACCCGAACAACTACGACCTGTTTCAGATGGACGACAACAATTTCTACCGGACCGACATCCGAAACGGTCAGAAGACGAGCGACGCCAAGATTCCGCACAAGGCAGATAAGAAGAGCTTTCGCACGTTGCAAATTCACGTGTCGCCCACCGAAATCGTCCACCAGGTCAAGCAAGGGAATGCATGGTTCGTTCTCGACCGGTGGACGTTGCCAGGAGCCAATCTCTCCTCGGGCAGGTTCGGTTTTTACTTGCCTGGCGGAGATCAATTCTCGCTGGCCAGCTTCGGTCACTATACTGATTTGAACCTCCGCTAGAGGATGCATCGTTCCGAAGCTCCCGGGGGAAATCACAAGAAATATGGGTGACGGCAAGATTCACAGAGTTCGAGTGATCGATTCCCACACCGGCGGCGAGCCCACGCGGCTAGTAATTAGCGGCGGCCCAGATCTCGGGAGTGGCTCGCTGGCCGAGCGTCTGGGACGCTTTCGCGGCCACCATGACAATTTTCGATCCGCGGTCGTAAATGAGCCGCGAGGTTCCGACGTGATGGTGGGAGCCCTGCTATGTGAACCCGTGGATACTAGCTGCGCTGCGGGAGTCATCTTCTTCAATAACGTGGGGTATCTCGGCATGTGCGGGCACGGGACCATTGGCCTGGTTGCAACCCTCTCCTATATGAAGCGGATTCAGCCAGGAGAGCACCGCATCGAAACTCCAGTAGGAACGGTGAGCGCCGTGCTGCACTCCAGCGGCGAGGTCATGGTGAACAACGTTGCCAGCTATCGCCTGGCCGCGAACGTGGAAGTAGAAGTGCCGCGATACGGCAAGATACACGGCGACGTTGCCTGGGGCGGAAACTGGTTCTTCCTGGTGGGCGATCACGGCATGGAACTATCGCTTCAGAACATTGAGCAGCTCACGAACTTTACGTGGGCAATCCGCCAAGCCCTGCGTTCGCAAGGAATTACTGGAGCTGTCAATCAGGAAATCGACCACATCGAGTTATTCGGCCCATCCCATCTGCCGTCCGTCGATAGCAAGAATTTCGTACTGTGTCCCGGAAAGGCCTACGATCGTTCGCCCTGCGGCACTGGAACCAGCGCCAAGCTCTCCTGCCTCTATGCGGACGGAAGAATCCGCGAGGGTCAGGTGTGGAAACAAGAGAGCATCGTCGGGACAGTATTCGAAGGTAGCGTTACTGAGCGCGAAGGGAAGGTTTATCCCAGCATCAAAGGTTCTGCATTTGTGAATGCCGAAGCCGAACTTGTTCTGGATCCGCAGGATCCATTCTGCATGGGCATCCGGGAGTGACGAGGCGGATGAAAGCATACGAACTCACACAGCACTTCGAAACACTCTTCGGCGAAACACCCAGAATCTTCCGGGCGCCCGGCCGCGTCAATCTGATTGGCGAACACACTGACTACAATGACGGCTTCGTCATGCCCGCGGCTGTCGGCTTCTCGACCTACGTGGCCATCGCGGCGCGCCCGGACAGGAAGATCGTGATCCGCTCCGAGGAATTTCCCGGAAATTTCGAATTTGACGTTGACTGCCTGCCCGAGAAACGCACCGGCGCCTGGTGTGACTACGTGGTCGGTGTTGCCAGCGTCCTTCAGCAGAAGGGGCACCGGTTGCATGGAGCAAACGTGCTGGTTCACGGCGAAGTGCCGCTCGCTGCAGGACTGAGTTCATCCGCCGCGCTTGAGGTTGCCTCTGCGCTTGCTCTGATGAGCCTGGACCAGACGCAACTGCCGCTGCCTGAGGTCGCCAAGCTCTGCCAACAGGCGGAGAACAATTTCGTCGGCGCACGCGTAGGAATTATGGACCAGTTCGTCTCCTGCATGGGAAAAGTGGGGCACGCTCTTCTTCTCGATTGCCGCTCTCTGGAATTTCAGCTTGTTCCCATCCCTGCTGGTATCCGCCTCGTGGTCTGCAACACAATGGTCAAGCACGACCTTGCGACCGGGGCTTACAACACGCGTCGGGAAGAATGTGAAGAAGGTGTACGCTATTTCACGAAATGGGATCCTGCGATTCGATCTCTGCGCGATGTATCGGTCGAACTGTTGGATCAGCACTTGCTCAACCTTCCGGTTACGATCGCGAAACGGTGTTCCCATGTCGTCCGCGAAAACCAGCGAACGCTCGATACTTCTCTTGCGCTCGCCCAAGAGGATCTGGCCCGAGTAGGGAGATCGATGCGCGAGTCGCACAACAGCCTGCGAGATCTCTACGAAGTCAGCTGCAGGGAACTCGACACCATGGTCGAAGCGGCCGAAGGCCTGCCCGGTTTCCTCGGTGGACGCATGACCGGAGGGGGGTTCGGCGGATGCACGGTCAATCTCGTGCGCGAAGAGAGTGCCGAGGATTTCGCGAAGCAGATCGCCGGTCGTTATCGACAAGCAACCGGAATCGACCCGCAGGTCTACCTATGCACCGCAGAAGACGGAGCAGGAGAATTTAGCTAGAGCCCGTCTGACTTCCGACGTTCGGCGCCCACCCTTGCAGTTTGACCAGCCAGTCCGCAGGCTCCGGGAGAATCGCGAACTTGGGCAGATCCCCACGCACCATTGCTACTTCATCGCAGCAATGAAACCTGGGACAGGCGTGACAGTCTTTGTAGATCTTGTCGGGAAGATCTTCGCGCTGGGCAACGGAGAACCCCTGGCCCGCGAAGAAATGCGGCTTGCGCGTAAACAGGCAAATGCAGTCCACACGATGCCGCTTCGCTTCGGCCAGTAACGCTTTTACGAGCCTTCCGCCGCCGCCTTTACCTTGCGCCCAGGGTGCAACTGTAATCGACCGAATCTCAGCCAGGTGAGTGCCATAAAGATGCAGCGCTCCGCACCCGATAATGCGCCCGCCATCCTCGAGGACCACGAAGTCTCTGACGTTCTCGCAAATCTCTGGCAGCGTGCGCGGCAGCAGCGTGCCGTCGCCGGAGTATCCCGCGATCAAATCGTGAATCTGCTGTGCGTCCGGCAAGATTGCTTTACGCGTGCGCATGGGCCTCCTCGCGAAGAGACTCAATTCTCTTCCTGGTCGCGTTAATTGCCTGCCGTACCCGGCCTGGTGCGGTTCCCCCCAGAACATCGTGAAGCGCCAGCACGGAAGCCAGCTTCAGCGATTCGTAGAAATCCTGATCGAAGGCCGGGCTCAGCGACCTCAGTTCTTCGATCGGTAAATCCTGTAGCTCGCAGTTCCGCTCGATACACATCTGAACCGCCTTGCCAATCCGCTCATGCGCCAGTCTTGAGGGGACGCCACGCTCCACCAGATATGTAGCGCCTGCCCAAGCATTCATGAATCCCGACTGTGACGCCTGCAGCATTCGCTCGCTGTGAAACTCAACTGCCTTCATCCATCCCGTCACCAGCGGCAACATCTGCAGGAGGGTGTCGGAAGAGTCGAATAGCGGCTCTTGCGTTTCCTGCAAGTCTTTGTTGTAGGCCAGAGGCAACCCCTTCACCGCAACCATCAGCGCAGTGGCATTTCCAAGAATTCGTCCACTCTTGCCGCGCACCAACTCAAGCAGGTCGGGGTTCTTTTTTTGCGGCATCGCACTACTGCCCGTGGAATAGGCCTCTGGAAGACCAAGAAAGCTGTATTCCTGCGACGAGAAAAGGATCATCTCCTCCGCCCAGCGGCTCAGATGCAGGGCGAGGAGCGACAAAGCGTTGACAAACTCAAGCGCAAAGTCCCGGTCGCTGGTCGCATCGATGCTGTTGGCGGTCGCGCCGTCGAACCCAAGACTGTCCGCCATGAGCCCTCGATCCAGCGACAGCGTCGCACCGGCGACCGCGCCCGATCCTAAGGGACAAACGTTCAAGCGCTTTCGGCAGTCCGCGAGTCGCTCCGCATCGCGCAGAAACATCTCGACATACGCCAGCAGCCAATGTCCGAGCAGCACTGGTTCCGCCTTTTGCAAATGCGTGTAAGCAGGCATGGCAGCGTCGCCGGCCTGATCGGCACGATCCACGAGAATACTGCACAGTTCGGCAAGTTCGTGCCGCAACTGGTCGATCGTAGCCCGCACATACAGCCGAAGGTCCGTTGCGATCTGCTCATTGCGACTGCGGCCGCTGTGCAGCTTGTATCCCGTTTCCCCGATCAGAGCGACCAGTTGCTTCTCGACGAAATGATGAACGTCTTCGGCTTCATCGTCGTCGAGAAATGCGGGCGACGCTGCTGCCTTCTCGCCAATCTGCCTCAGTCCCTGCAGAATGCCGATCAGTTCGTCGGACGACAGAATGCCAGCAGCTTTCAGCGCCCGCGCGTGCGCGCTGCTAGCTAGCAGTTCGCACTTCAGCAAACGCCGGTCGAAGGTGAACGACCGCTGCCAGCGCTCGAAATCTGGATCCAGCGGTTGCCGGAACCTTCCCGACCACATCTTCATCGCGCGACCTCCACGCGGGATCGCGCCCTCGACCGCGACGGCAGCCCAAGGATGCGGATGAACCCCGCCGCATCCTTCTGGTCGTAACTGTCGCCCATCGTGAACGACGATAGGTCCGTACGGTAGAGCGAGTTCTCGGACTCGCGGCTGAGGATGGAAACATTTCCTTTGTACAGAGACAGCGTAGCGCTGCCCGTCATTTCTTTCTGGGTGCTCTCGACGAAGGCATCCAGCGCTTCGCGCAGCGGCGTGAACCACAGACCGAAATAGACCATCTCCGCGTATTTGAGCCCGATGTGCTGCTTGAAGTGCGCGACCTCGCGCTCCAGGCACAAAGCTTCCAGTTCGCGATGGGCCGCGATCAGCAACGTGCCGCCCGGGGTCTCGTAGCATCCCCGCGACTTCATCCCAACAAAACGGTTTTCCACCAGATCAATACGGCCGATGGCATTTCGTGCGCCAATCTCGTTCAGCAGTTCCACCAGCGAGACGGGATCCATCTCCATGCCATTCACGGAAACCGGAATTCCCTGCGCGAAGCCGATACGCACATGTTCTTCTTTGTCCGGAGCGTCCTGCGGCGAGCGCGTGATCTGCCACGTAGTCGGCAAAGGCGCGTTCCCGGCATCCTCCAGTTCGCCGCCTTCGTGACTGATGTGCCACAAATTGCGATCTCGGCTGTGGATCTTCTCGCGGCTGGCGGCTACCGGAATCCCGTGTTGCTCGGCGTAATCAAGGCAGTCCTCGCGGGACTTCAACGTCCACTCCCGCCACGGCGCAATGATCTTCAACTCTGGAGCCAACGCCTGGTAGGTCAATTCAAACCGCACCTGGTCGTTGCCTTTGCCCGTGCATCCATGCGAAACCGCCGTTGCTCCTTCACGCAGAGCAACTTCGACCTGATGCTTCGCAATCACAGGGCGAGCCAGCGACGTCCCGAGCAGATACTTGTGCTCATAAACTGCCCCGGCTTTGAGGGCAGGGAACACGTAACCCGTCAGGAATTCCTCGCGAAGATCTTCCACGACGACCTTGCTGGCGCCAGTCGCGTAAGCCTTCTCGACCACCGCTTCAATGTCGTCTCCCTGGCCAACGTCGCCCACCATGGCAATGACGTCGTAGGAATAGTTCTCCTTCAACCAGGGAATGATGATCGACGTGTCCAAACCACCGGAATAAGCAAGAACAACTTTCTCAGGCATGAGCGCTCCTAACGGGCAGGCGAACCGCGCCGCCCAGCAATAAATAGAGAATGGATTTCTGAACGTGCAGCCGGTTTTCCGCCTGCTCGAAGACGACCGAATTGTCGGAGTCCATTACCTCATCAGTAACTTCCTCGCCGCGATGCGCCGGAAGGCAATGCATAAATGCCGCATGCGGCGCGGCCTTGGACATCAGTTGCCGGTTCACCTGGTAAGGCGGAAATATGTCAGCGCGCTGTCCCGCTTCGTGTTCCTGACCCATGCTTGCCCAGGCGTCGGTATAGATCGCGTCAACCCCCGCGACCGCCGCATGCGGATCGGTGAGCAACTCGATTTGTGCACCAGTCTGTTTGGCGATCTTTCGCGCATCGGCCACGATCTGTGCGTTCGGGGCGTAGCCCTTCGGCGTGGCGATTCGGATGGATGACCCGAGGCAGGCACACGTCAGCATGAGGGAATGCGCCACGTTGTTGCCATCCCCGACGTACGCCAACGTGACGTTCTTGAGATCGCCAAACCGCTCCTGCAACGTGAAGTAATCCGCCAGTGCCTGGCACGGATGCTCCAGATCGCTGAGCGCGTTGATGACAGGCACGGACGCGTAGCGAGCCATGCCTTCGACGGTTTCCTGTGCGAACGTACGCAGCACGATCACGTCCACCCAGCGCTCGAGGTTATGCGCAATGTCGCTCAGCGTCTCGCGGGCATCCAGCCGGCTCTGCGACTGGTCCACAAACATGGCCGTGCCGCCCAGGCTCGCCATCCCTGCTTCAAAGGTCAGACGGGTTCGGAGAGACGGCTTCTCAAAGAACATCACCATTTGTTTCCCCGCCATCGATCGTTGAAAAACGGATGGACGAGACTTCATGAGTTCCGCCAGATGCAGCACGGCCTGAACCCCTTGCGGTCCGAGATCGCGCGTCGAAACCAGGTCTGGGCACCAGAAGGTGCTGGGAAACGTGTCCGGCACCGCCGGCACTCTGCTTTGCAATGGACTGTTCAACTCTGACTCCTATCCTGAACCTTCATTCCTGAACTCACGCGCAGGTGACCTCTGTTCCACAATTTATTTTCGTGAGGTAGAACTGCGGCAGTGCCTCGGCTTCAGCAGCGGGCAATATCCGCACCCTGCCTACGCCCTGCTTCAACGCCTGTCGGCAGGCTTCGAGTTTGGGCAACATGCCGCCACTGACAATTGATCCGTCCACCATATCCTGCGCCTGCTTGGTGCTGAGCCACGGAATCACGGCTCCTTCCGCGTCTTTCACTCCCGGTACGTCCGTGAGAAAGATGAGCGCATTCGCGTGGCACGCCGCCGCGCAAGCCGCCGCCATCTCGTCGGCGTTCACGTTGTAATATTCGCCGTCCGCTCCGAGCGCAAGCGATGCGAGAACCGGAATCCCGCCTTGCTGCCACAGTGCTTCGATCCAGCACGGTTCTGCAAAGCAAATCTCGCCGACGAATCCCAGATCGTTGCCGCGAACATGTTTCCGCCGCGCGCGAAAAGTCATGCCATCGCCGCCGCAGAATCCGAGTGCGGGCATGCCGGCTGCTTGAATGGCGGCCACGACCTTCTTGTTGACCATCCCGCCCAGCACCATGAGCGCCACATCGCGAGTTTCGGCATCGGTCACACGCAGCCCACCAATGAACTCGCTTTGCTTTCCCAGGCGCTTCAGCATCTGGGTCAGTGCACTGCCGCCGCCGTGAACCACGGCCACGCGATGGCCATCCTGCGCCAGCTCCGCAATCGCCCGGGCGCATTTGCGCAGAGTAGCAGCATCCTCGAGCGCGGCTCCTCCGATTTTGACCACGATCGTCACAGCAGACCTTCTTCCTCTGACCAGCCGTACATCAGATTCATGTTCTGCACAGCTTGTCCCGCTGCACCCTTCAGCAGGTTGTCGATGCAGGAGATCAATACCAGGCGCCGGCCATCCTCGGCCAGGCAAAATCCGAGATCGCAGTAGTTCGTTTGCAGCGAAAACTGCACCTGCGGAAGCTTCGGCGTCTGAAAAACCCGCACCCAGCGTTTGCCCGAATAGAAATTACGAAAACACGATTCCACTTCCAGCGGTGTCATCTCGGAGTTCAGGTTCAAATAGATCGTCGACAAGATTCCGCGAGGAATGGGCAACAAATGCGGCGTAAAGATTAATTCCAGGGGGCTTAGTGCGAGTTGCTCGACCATCTCGCCTACGTGCCGGTGGTTGAACACCGAATACGCAGACAGGTTGTCGGCCACCGAGACAAAGTGCGTCTTGGCTGTCGGTTCCTTGCCCGCTCCCGACACGCCAGACTTCGAATCAGAGACGATCCCGTGGTTTCGATCCACCACACCAGCCTTGAGCAGCGGCGCCAGCGCCAGAATCACCGACGTCGCGTAACACCCGGGATTCGCCACCAGGGTGGCATTCGCCACCCGATCGCCGTTCAATTCTGGCAATCCGTAAACCGCCTTCTGGGTCAACTGCGCCGCCGTAAGCGAGTCAGAGTCCTGGAAGTTGTAGATTGCCCGATGTTGCTCCTCCTTCAACCGCCAGGCACCACTCAGATCGATAACGCGCAGCCCGTGAGACATCGCCTCCGGCACAAGCGAGCGCGATACATCATGCGGCGTGGCCAGGAACAGCAACTCCACACCCTGCTGCCTCATCGCCGGCCACGAGAACGAGTGCATCGGATAGCCGCCATTCCCGGAAAGAGCCGGGAACACGTCCGCCAGATCCAGAGCGCTGCCATTGTCGGTAGTGCGCCGAAGCAGAAATGGTTTCTCCAGCCGGGGATGCCGCAGAAGGATCCGCGTAAGCTCCAGGCCGGAATAGCCGGTGGCACCCAACACAGCAGTTTTGAGTTTTGCAGTCATCAGCCCAGCATTTCCTCAATCCGCGCCGCCAGTTTCCGGGCATCATCCTTATCGGGACACACAATCAGGATCGTGTCGTCGCCCGCAATCGTACCCACCACCTCGCTCCAATCGGCTTCGTCCAATGCCGCTGCCACAGGTTGCGCGCTGCCTACGATGGTCTTGATCACCAGTTGATTCTGAGCGGAGCGTATATCAAGCACAAACTCGCGCACCAACCGCGACACCGGAGGCAAAGCAACTCCGGCTCCACTCTCCCCCTGGGGCAAGGAATACCCGTGAGAAGTCTTGCTCAGGTTCAGATCGCGGATATCCCGCGATAGGGTGGCTTGTCCGACCTTGAAGCCCCGTTTGCGCAGAAGCCTTTGAAGGTCCTCCTGGCTGGCGATGGATCCGTGTTTTAGCACGTCCAGGACCGCCCGTTGACGAAGTGTTTTATTCATAATGAATAAATATGCACGCTAATGAATAAATATGTTCCTATCTTACGGACCCCTCCCCAAATGTCAAGGGAAAAGGCCCCTGGCGGTTACTTTTCGGAGCCCGAGACTGGGAAGCGACTCGGAGTCTGCGGGTTGCGAAAAACGTACGCCGGCTGCCGCGCCTTGGTAGACTACTTCGCGGTCAAGAAGCGCGGTCGACCGGAGCGCCGGAGATACGAATGAACCCGAAGCCCACCCTGATGGCGGAATTGATCGCGGAGTTCCTGGGCACCTTTGTGCTGATCCTGTTTGGCACGGGCGTAGTCGCCATGGTCGTGCTGTTTCCGTCGAGCAATCCGGGCGAGACAATCCACGGGGGCTTCACCAACATCACTCTGGGCTGGGGACTCGCCGTGACCATGGGGATTTACGTCGCCGGCAAGGTGTCGGGCGCGCATCTGAATCCCGCAGTGACGCTGGCTTTCGCGGTCTTTCGTGGATTCTCGTGGCGCAAGGTGCTGCCGTATTCCATCGCCCAGACGGCAGGCGCATTCGTGGCCGCCGCCCTCGTGTATTGGAACTATCTACCAGCCTTCCGGCAGGCAGATCCGCAACTCGAACGCACGGCCGGAATCTTCACTACATTTCCTGCTTTCCCCGCAATTCTGCAGGCTGGCTTTCTGGATCAGTTCATCGGCACCGGTTTGCTGCTCCTTCTCATCTTCGCCATTACCGACGAATTCAATTTACCTCCCGGGGCGAATCTGACTCCCGCACTGATTGGGCTGGTCGTGGTTGCCATCGGCATGAGTTTCGGCGGCATGCACGGCTATGCCATCAATCCGGCTCGCGACTTTGGCCCGCGTCTCTTCACCGTGTTCGTGGGCTTTCGAAACAACGGCCTCACGGACGGAACCCGCGTCTGGTGGATTCCCGTAGTAGCTCCTCTGCTCGGAGGCCTGGCGGGAGGAGGACTCTATGATTTTGGGATTCGGCGCTTCCTGCGCCCCTCTTAGCGATTCGTGGCCCGCAATATCTTCGAGGAGGAACCGTGCAATACGTTCTAGCGCTGGACCAGGGCACGACCAGCTCGCGAGCTCTCCTGTTTGATCAGGAAGGAGCCGTTCGCGCGGTCGCCCAACGCGAATTTGACCAAATCTTCCCGCAGCCCGGATGGGTCGAGCACAATCCCGAGCAGATCGCTGCGTCACAGATTGCAGTAGCTCTGGAGGCTCTATCTCAAGCTGGAGCACGTCCGTCCGATATGGCAGCCATCGGCATCGCCAACCAGCGCGAGACTACGATCGTCTGGAATCGCGAGACTGGAGAACCCGTCTACAACGCGATCGTCTGGCAAGACCGCCGCACCGCCGACTTCTGCGAGAGGCTCCGGAGCGAAGGCCACGGTCCTCTGATCCAGCAGCGCACTGGCCTCCTCATCGATTCTTATTTCTCCGCCAGCAAAATTTCCTGGGTCTTGGACAACGTACTCGGCGCGCGAAGCCTCGCTGAGGCAGGCAAACTCGCGTTCGGTACCGTGGATAGCTGGCTCCTCTGGAAGCTGACCGCAGGCCGAGTTCACGCGACCGACGCCAGCAATGCTTCCCGGACCATGCTCTTCAATATTCACACGGGCGCCTGGGACCGCGAACTCCTCGATCTGTTTCGAGTTCCAGTATCGATGATGCCAGCAGTGCAGTCTTCCAGCGAGATCTATGGCGAAGTCAGCGCAGTAAAAGATCTCGAAAATACCCCCCTCGCGGGAATTGCCGGCGATCAGCAAGCGGCCTTATTTGGTCAGCGCTGCATCCGGCCCGGCCTTACCAAGAACACCTATGGCACCGGATGCTTCATGTTGCAGAATACTGGCCGCCGCGCGGTGCCCTCCTCCCATCGGCTGGTGACGACCGTCGCCTGGAAGATCGGCGATGTAACCGAGTACGCGCTTGAGGGCAGCGTGTTTATTGGTGGCGCCGTCGTCCAGTGGCTGCGCGATGGCCTCGGCCTGATTCGCAAATCAGAAGAGGTCGAAGCGCTGGCGAAGTCCGTGCCCGACAACGGCGGCGTGTATTTCGTTCCTGCCTTCGTCGGCTTGGGCGCGCCGCATTGGGATTCCTACGCGCGCGGCTCCATGTTTGGACTCACCCGCGGCACCACCGCCGGTCACCTGGCTCGTGCCGCGCTGGAAAGCATTGCCTATCAGGTTGCCGACTTGCTCGATGCGATGCGTCTGGACTCCGGCGCCGCAGTCCAGGAGCTGCGCGTGGATGGCGGCGCTGCGGCCAACGACAGCCTCATGCAATTCCAGTCCGACATTCTCGGGGTGCCCGTCGTTCGTCCTGCCGTCAC
>Ga0209890_10000513_pt1 | contig 17879 bp, 17 predicted proteins | sample OrgsoiDNA2013049_FD_185799 | JGI IMG/M metagenome (GOLD analysis project Ga0209890, IMG submission 185799) | Permafrost soil microbial communities from the Arctic, to analyse light accelerated degradation of dissolved organic matter (DOM) -... | ecosystem: Environmental > Terrestrial > Soil >...
AGGGCAACTTGTCGGCGCTCTTTGACAACAGAAGTTGAGACGGACCAACGGGCATCAGCCCGCCGCAGGGGAACGGATCCCGTAAGTCCTTATTCCGGATACTTTGATATAAGTCTTTTAGATTCAAAGACCAGATGGGAAAATTCCACCTAACTCCATGATTCCATAAGACCGGGGGGGAGGGGGGTACCGGTACCAAGTAGTAAACAACCATCCCCGTCCTCCGCTTTTTTCCATATTTCATACATGGAGCAGAAAATGAGTTTTTCGGGCGGGCGGCGTAGTGTGGAGGTGTAAACCTCGTGAAGTTCCGGCTCCGCTCAGGATGACAACTTAGATGGCGTCGGCGGCATTGCTACTCTCGCATCGCCGCCGGAAGCCCGCTGTTGATTGCCGCTCGCACTTTGGCCATCAGGCAATCGCGTTCTCCGAAATCGGCGGGCTCGATGGGATCGTGAAACTGCACCGTCACCATCCCCGGACGAATCGCAAACCGCGCTTTCGGCATGACTTCTTCGGTGCCAGAAATCGTGATCGGCACGACCGGCACGTGACACTCCTCGGCGAGATAGAACGGCCCTTTTTTGAACGGCAGCAGACGGCCATCGAACGAGCGATGCCCTTCCACGTAGATGGTCATGTTCAGTCCCTGTTCAATGGCCTTGACCGCGTCGCGCACCGCCGAGATGCCCGCATCGCGATTTCCCCGGTCCACCGGCACCAGCGATCCGATCAGCATGATCCGGCCGAGAATTGGAACCCGGAACAAACCCTTCTTCACCATCACTGAACTTCGGCGCGGGATCAGCGGCAGCGTGATGGGCGGATCGAGATTGGAGATGTGGTTCGACATGAAGATGTAGGTCCGCGCCGGATCGATTTTTTCGAGGCCGATCGTCCGCACCTTCACGCCCGCAATGCGCGCGCCCGTCCACAACGCACGCATGCAGATGCGGTACAAGAAACTAATGTCTTTGGTCAGATAGGTCCAAGGAAATCCCAGAAGCGCCGCCACGGGCAGCGAGATGGCCCAAAACAACAGCATGAGAATGGTGCGAAACACTTTACGTCTTCACCCCGAGCCCCCGCAATCGTTGGGGAAGCTTCTCATAGATGCCGCCGAATCCGCCATTGGAGAGAATGGCAACCACATCTCGCTCACGCAGTTCGGGCGCAATCGCGTTCACGATGGCATCGGCATCGGCAAGGATGCGGGCTTGCTTTCCGCGCTGTTTGATTTCATCGATCACGCGATTCAGATCAAGACGCTCCGCTTCAGGAATCGCCTCCGACTTGAAGATGGCAGCCACTACGACTTGATCGGCGAGCGCGAGGCTGCGGGCCAGCGCATCCTGCAGCACGTTGCGGCGCATGGTGTTCGAGCGCGGCTCGAGCACCACCCAGAGCCGCGATTGCGGATACCGCGCCCGCAACGCTCGAATCGTCTGCTCGATGGCCGTTGGATGATGCGCAAAGTCGTCGATGATCGTGATCCCGTTCACTTGCGCTTTTATTTCGAGCCGCCGCTTCACGCTGCGAAATGTTTCGAGCGCCGTCGCAATCACGTCTTTCGTAATTCCATAATTCACCGCCAGCGCCGCCGCTGCGGTGGCGTTCCAGACGTTGTATTCGCCGCCGAGCGGGAATTCGAAATCCGCCCATGCCTTTCCATCGCGCACCACCGACCAGGAAGTTCGCTCTTCGCCCAAATTCAGATTTACGATTTTCCATCCTGCGCGATTTGAGACGCCGTAACGCTCGACCGGGCAGAATGCTTTCTGCAGACAACGGTCCAGGCTCTCACCCGAGCTCCCACCCGAATCAAAACCAACAATCCGTCCGCGTCGCGGAACCAGGTTCACCAGCCGCTTGAAAGCCGTCTCCACCGCGTCCAGATCTTTGTAGATATCAGCGTGGTCGAATTCAACCGAAGTGAGAATCACCGAATCTGGAAAGTAGTGCAGGAACTTCGGACCCTTATCGAAGAATGCGGTGTCATACTCGTCGCCTTCCAGAATAAAATGCTTGCCTTCGCCCAGCCCAAAACTGCGGCCGAAATTTTCGGCAATGCCGCCGATCAGGAACGAAGGCTGAAGGCCAGCAGTCTCGAAGATCCACGCCAGCATCGACGTGGTAGTGGTCTTGCCGTGCGTTCCAGCAACCGCCAGAACTTCCTTCCCGACCAGAAACTCATCATGCAGAATCTGCGGCATCGAGCAAAACGGAATGCGCTCGTCGAGCAGGAGTTCCAGTTCCAGATTCCCGCGAGAAAGCGCATTGCCGACGACGACAAGATCGGGCCGAGGATTCAGGTTCGCCTCGGCAAATGGCTGCGCAACGGGGATTCCCAACGATTCGAGAAATGTCGACATCGGCGGATACGACGCCGCGTCCGAGCCCGTGACGCGAAAGCCGCGCTCCTGCAACATGCCAGCCAGCGAGGCCATCGCTGTGCCGCAAATGCCAATAAGGTGAATGTGCCTGGGTTTATTCATTTGGGGTTGGTCATCAACAATTACTCATTTGCTCGTGGCGGACTCCAGGATTTTCAACGTGACTTCGCTGCTGACTTCGAGCCTCGCTTTCACTCCAATCGGCAGCGTGATGTTCGCGCGCGAGACATGCCCCGACCGCAACCCGAACGCCACCGGAATCCGCAAGTCTTCAACAATTCGGAGAATCACTTCCTCCAGCGTGTAATCCTGAGTTGGACTTTGCCGGCAATCCATCATTTCACCGAAGATCATGCCGCGCACGTCTCTCAACTTGCCCGCCAGTTTCAGTTGCATCAGCATGCGGTCAATCTGGAAAGGCTTGGCCGCAACGTCTTCGAGGAACAGGATCGTGCCCGCGGTTCGAATCTCTTGCTGCGTGCCGAGCGACGCCACCAGCATCGAGAGGCACCCGCCATAGAGAATTCCCTCGCCTTGTCCCGGGACGAGCGGCCTTGCTCCCGAGCCTTCCGCTACTCTCCACTCCGCCGCTCCGCCCAACGCGTTCTGCCACGAATCCAGATCCACACCGTCGGCAACAGCGAAATCCTTGGTCACCATCGGACCATGGAAGGTGACGAAGTTCACCGAGTCCGCGATGCAGCACACCAGCGTCGTGATATCGCTGTAGCCCACCAGAATTTTGGGATGAGCAATGATTTTTGCGGGATCAAGCGCCAGCGGCAGGTAGTTGGATCCATATCCTCCTCGCGCACAAACGATCGCACGGATATCGTCGCGCGCGAACATGTCTTCGAGTTCTCGCGCCCTGCGCTCCACCGATCCTGCAAAGTACAGATCGCGATCCAGGATCGATTCGAAATAAAACGGCTCGTAGCCAGCGCGACGAAGACCGTCGCAGCCCGCCTCCAGCATTTCGCGGTTAACATTCGACGCGGGCGCAACAATTCCCACCTTGTCGCCCGGACGGAGCGCGCGTGGCTTGATTCGCGAATTCTGGGAAGCGTAAACCATTGGAACCCGATCTTATCTGGAATCGATCTTGCCTAGGCTCGATCTTAAACGAAGAACTCTCCCCGGCAGACGAGAGTCGCCGGGCCCCGCAGATAAACTTGATTCTCCCAGCGCACGGTCTGCGTGCCTCCGGGCGCCGTCACCTTCACCGGCGAAGCAACCCGCCCGCTTGCAATCGCAGCTACGGCCGACGCGCACGATCCAGTGCCTGAAGACTCGGTCTCGCCTACGCCCCGTTCAAACAGCCGGATCTCGATTTCATTCGCGCCGCGCACAGCCACATACTCCACATTCGTGCCCTGCGGAAACTGCGGCTGCGTCCCGATCAACGCCGCTTGCCGCTGCCATCCATCCTGAAAGTTCTCCACAAAAATTACGAAGTGCGGATTCCCCGTCGAAACCTTCGTCCCCACCGCCCGCACCCACATCGTCTCAATCGATAACTGGCTGCCGACGTCGGGCTGGCCCATCTCCACTTCGAACTCAAATGTGGAACCTTGCCTGCCCGCGAGGCGGCAGGTCTTCAGTCCGGCACCGGTGCGAACCACAACTTCCGTTTTGCCTTCGCGCGAACAAATCTCCGCCGCCACACAGCGCGTGCCGTTGCCGGAAATTTCCGCCTCCGAACCATCCGCGTTGATCAGGCGCGCCTTTACGTCCGCTTCCGCATCCGGAAACAGCCATTCCACGCCGTCGGCGCCGACTCCGCGATGGCGATCGCACAACCGGCGAGTGAGCGCAGCCAAGTCAACTGAAGCGTGCGCGACGTCCACCAGCAGAAAATCGTTGCCGCAGGCCGACGCCTTGATAAAAGGGATGGTCGCGTCCTGCCGGCGCTCGTTTTTCTGCCCGAAGCTCTGCGGCGCACTCATTCGTGTTCCGTGACTCCGAGTGATGTCACGCGGCTAAACACGGTCGATTCGTGTAGCCGTATGGAAAACACGCTCTGCTGTTCACGCTCGCAATCCACCGCGAACACCATGCGGGATTCTGGATCGCTGGACGCGATGTGCACACTCTGCATGGTGAGTTGCTCGGCGTCCAAGAGGCGGTTCAGTTCCCGCAACATCCCATCCATGTTGCGGCCCGTCACCTCGTAGGTAGTGATAAACGATTTCAGTGAGAACGCCGCCTCCATCCGTCCGAGAACCACCAAGGCCATCAAAATGATAACCGTGGCGAAGCATGCCGTCAGATACAAGCCCCCGCCCGCTGCCATCCCTATCCCTGCCACGACAAACAACGTGGCCGCCGTCGTCAGGCCCGTCACCGACGCCCGCGCATGCAGAATCGAGCCAGCGCCGATGAAGCCTATGCCGGGAATAATCTGCGCCGCGATCCGAGCGCTGTCTGACTCGACGCCCGCGAGTTGCCGCGACAGCACGGTGAACATCGCCGCGCCGAAACAGATGAACATATTCGTGCGCAGCCCCGCTGGCCTGTGCCGCAGTTGCCGTTCCAGACCTATGATGCCGCCGAGCAGCGCCGCCAGCAGCAACCGCGCCAGCGTCGAACTCAGCAACACGCCCATTTCATTACCTAGCAGTTGGATGATTTGATGCATTGAGTTCATAGCAGCGCCCCGGCTCCGAGCGGATTCTATCACCGCCATCCGGCGCTTTCTGCGCCGCTTGCCGGGAAGGGTTAACGCGATTGATTCGGGGCACGCCGCGCCGCATAGATGCGCGCGTGCGGCTGTCCGGTCGCGTGAATTTCCGACAGTACCGTCAGGTTGAGGCGATTGGCGCCTTGGTCCACCACATCGCCATCGAAGGCAATCACATAATCCACGTAGCGCGGCGGATCGGCCAAGGCGCGCTCCCACAGGCCGTCTGGATCCGTTGGCCGCTTCCACGGACGGTGATTTTCGTTATTCACCACCTGACGCAGCGGAATTCCTGCCTGCTCCATGACGCCCACATGTTCCCCGAGGTCCATCAGGAACCGCGAGTTGCGGGGCAATCCCTCAACCACGCGCTGAACCGCGGAATTCAAGGTATGCCGGATTTCCCAGTTCCTCTGCGCTTCCTTCAAGCATTGAGGGGCCGCCTTCCACACCGAAGCATAGCTAACCACCACCAGCGCGAGTATCACCGCCACCAGTTTTCCGCCGTGCCGCCCGCCGGCGCCGAGAAGAAAAACGGAGGCAGTTAGCAATCCGGTCGAAACCGCAAACAAGGGCAGCAATTGGAGTCCGTAGCGCTGATTGAAGGTGGCAAAGGGCCACCACGTGTAGACGTGAAGCGGTACCGAGCCGTATGCGATCGAAAGCGCGTAAAACACCAACGGAACCCATAGCAACAGCATCGGCACCGATTGCGCACGAAGTTGCCATGCTCCGATTGCCAACCCCACAAAGGCCAACGCCAGCCAGAAACGGCCCCAGTTGCCATGCGCCATATTCAACTGCGCCGATTTCAAGAAATAGATCGCCGCAACCCCGGCATTGTGTAATGCCGGATTCGGCGCACCTACTCGCTGCTCAATCGCTTTCGCCGAATAGGGGCCGTTAGCGAACTCCATCGCGTTCCCATACACCACCCCGTTGTACACCAGCCACAGGACCGGAGCCACCGCGATGCTCAACGCGAACTTCACTGCCAGCCATCGCAAGATGCGATCATGCAAGCGCCGCAACACGATGACGGCGACCGCCGCTCCCATGACACCCGCCAGAAACCACCCGTCGTAACGCGTGAGTTCCGCGCCCGCCAGGCACAAGGCGCAGCGCAGCAGTGGGATGTGCGCCGCTTGCGTCTGGCCTGGAGATTCGTTGTTGCGCAGTTTCCGAATAGATTCCGCGAAGTACACCACGGCCCAGATAAACAGCGCAAGATAGACTGACTCTGTCATGGCCGTTGCCTGCATATAGATCAGGTTCGGATTGGCTCCATAAGCGAATGCCGCGGCCGATGCGCCCATGCCAGCCGCCGTTTTCGTACGGAGACCGGCTTCCAGCAAACCGCGTACGAGACGAAATATTCCGACGACTCCAAACACATAGGCGATCATCGACGGAATCGAACCGCCCGCGCCGCTCTGCCACATCGTGTCCGACCAAAGGAACGGGATCATCAGTAGATGAGGTAGCGGCAACCACACAGTCCCCAATCCCAGCAGACCGGGAGTCTGTGAATCGAACACGCGTCGCGCGATATTAATGTGCGCGACCGCGTCGCCATACAGCAGCAGGTCGCTCCGCTGAAAGTAGTAGAGAAAAGAAAACAGAGACACCAGGACAGCTATGCCGGCCACGCGGGCCGCGCTGCGGTCCCTAACGGCAGGTGTCTTTGCAGTCACTTTACGCTCGCTGTGCGCGCTGTCATGCCTCGAGGATAAACCGCAATGATCTATTCCAGGTGCGTCAGTTCGCGAAATATCTGAAAGCGCGCATCAATTTCTCCACGCGTAAGATTCTGCAGCCGCTCTGTCCCGAAGCGTTCCACGGCAAACGATCCCATCACCCCGCCGTAAAACAAGGCACGCTTCAGCACCTCGCGATTAATCTCGCCCTGCGACGCGATGTAGCCCATGAACCCGCCGGCAAACGAATCGCCGGCCCCGGTCGGGTCTTTCACTTCTTCAATCGGCAACGCGGGCGCGCGAAACGGATGCGCTCCGATGCCGAAGGCTCCCTCGCGGAAGAAGATGGTCGCTCCGTACTCGCCGTGCTTCACCACCAGCGCGCTTGGTCCCATGGAAAGAACTTTTCTCGCCGCGCGCGGAAGATTCTTTTCCCCCGCCAGCATCTTGGTTTCAGTGTCATTGATCAGGAGAATGTTCACCAGCTTCAATGTTTCCGCCAATTCTTTAGGCGCGCCCTGGATCCAGAAATTCATGGTATCGCAGCCCGTCAGACGCACACCATCCATCTCCAACCGAACCGCCGCTTGCAGCGTGGGCTGGATGTTCGCAAGAAAAAGGAACTGGGTGTCCGAATACTCTTTGGGAATACGAGGCTGAAATTTCTCGAACACGTTCAGTTCCGTGAAGTCGGTCTTGGCCTCGTTCAGATTGTCGAGATACTGTCCGCCCCACCGGAAGGTCTTCCCCTGGGTGCGCTCGATGCCGCGCGTATCCACACCGCGCTTTTTCAGCACGGCTTCGTTTTCGGGCGTAAAGTCTTCGCCCACTACCGCCACCATCCGCACTTCAGTGAAGTAACTTGCGGCCAGCGCGAAATAAGTCGCGGCCCCTCCGAGAATGTCTCTCACCTGGCCGGAGGGTGTGGCGATCGTGTCAAAGGCTACTGAACCAACTACCAGAATGCTCATGAGTCTCCGTAGATTAGTCGCTGGTTGTTCGTCGTTGGCAAACTTTCGGAATGATGCTAACGACCAACGACTACTTCAAATACTTTCCCAATATCAACTGCAGTTTCTCTTTCGTCGCCGCCGGAATCTTCGTCGGATCGGTCAGAATGGCATGGGCCAGCGCCCGCCCGCACTTGCAGGAGCGCTCTTTCGGCATCGCTGCCACTGTGGCCTTTACAACTTTGGCGGCATTCTCAGCATTTTTCACCAGCACGGATACAATTTGCTCCACCGTCACCGCATCATGATGCGGATGCCAGCAGTCATAATCGGTCACCATCGCAATCGTGACGTAGCAAATTTCCGCTTCGCGCGCGAGCTTTGCTTCCTGCAAGTTGGTCATGCCGATCACATCCGCGCCCCAACTGCGATACACGTTCGATTCGGCCTTAGTCGAAAACTGCGGGCCCTCCATGCAAACGTAGGTGCCGCCTAGTTTCGCGGATACGTCTGCCACCTTGCATGCGCCGCGGACCACCCTCATCAGTTCGTCGCATACCGGGTCTCCGAATCCAATATGCGCCACAATGCCGTCGCCGAAGAAAGTGTCAACGCGATGCCGGGTGCGGTCGATGAACTGGTTCGGAATCACAAAATCCAGCGGCTTGTGCTCTTCCTTCAGCGACCCTACGGCCGAAACCGAAATGATGCGCTCCACTCCCAACTGCTTAAAGCCGTAAATGTTGGCCCGAAAGTTCAGTTCGCTCGGCAGCAGTTTGTGCCCGCGGGCATGGCGCGCGAGAAACGCCACCTTACGGCCATCGAGTGTCCCGAGAACGTAAGCATCCGAGGGGTCTCCAAATGGAGTCTGCTGCCGCACCTCTTGCGCGTCTTTGAAACCCGGCATGTGGTACAAACCACTGCCGCCGATAATGCCAATCTCTGCCTGCTGCAATTGCGCTCCTGATTGGTTTGGAAATGACTGCGGAACTGCTGATTATACAAGAGGGAAAGTCATGGCTTGTCGGGCGCGGCTTTTTCTTCCGCCCAGAAATCCACCTCCGCCCGCTTCGTCGTCTCGTCATCCAGACTTTCGCTGATGAGTATCTCGTCGTTGCGGACTTCAATCACTACAACTCCCTCTTCCGTCAGCCAGGCATGGCGCCCGCGCAAAGTCTGCCAGGAATCCACCCTCGGTGAGTCGTCGGCAACTTTGCCATCCGTTCCCAGCCCTTGGCACTTCTGATACCGTTGCGCCAGCGATTTCGCATACACCGCCGCGAACTCCGCTGCTTTCGCCGGATTTGACCAGCGCGAAACGTACAGCAAGCCGATCGGCGCCGATTTATCTCCCCTCGGCCTCCCGGCAAAATAATACCCGCCACGCCACGCCGGATACATCGCCCCGGCCTCATCCCGCCCCGCATACTGCTCAACTAAAACATCAACGTCGAACTCGCCCATCGCCCCGATATCGAAGGGAACGTAGCCTTTGAAGTCTTTCTCCATGTCGATTACCTTCATCGGCTCCAGTTTCTCGTGCGCGAGGTACGTCAGGGGCTCCATGATTTCGCGCGTCGTTTTCGGCGGATTCTTGAACGCGCCCGCATAAGCCCGATCCTTCCCGCCCGCTTGCAGGAGCGCGGCGGTAAAGTCGAGACCGTAGCGATACGGGAATGTCAGCTCCTCTTTCAAAAAGATCGGGGCATCGCGAAACGCGGGAGAATCCGCCGTCCCCATCAGCATGCCCTGCTTGAGCGCTTCGACAATTTGCGGCGAGTCGAGCATCGTCTTCCCCTGCTGCGCCAGCGAATAGTCCAGCAGCACTGCCATCGCCTGGCCTTCAACTACCGCCTGCCGCGCACTAGTTTCCTCATCATTTTGTATGTCGCCAGGGCTTGGATCATTCCTTTTAGTATCAGTATTTTCTGCTGATCCCTTCATCCATTTCTCGATGCCGAACGACTGGTCCTGGAGCGCGTGCGTCAGCTCGTGCGCCAGGACCGGCTTCTGCTGCTCGACGTCCAGCCAGTTCAGTAGATTCACCGTTCTTGTTTTGACATCGTAGTATCCCGCTACCTGCTCTCGCAGCATTGCGACCAGAAAGTTGGGCAGGTCGAAGTTCCGCGGCAGCAACCCGAATTTCTTCAGGACCGCCGACGACCTCTCCAGTCGCTTCGCGTCCTCGTCCTCTTTCATGCTCTTCTGGATGTAGGACTGCACCTCGTCGCGCTTGGTAAGCCGGCGCTTTACGTTGTGCTTGATCGGCAGGCCCGTGTCGTCGCTGGCGAATTTCAGAATCTCGTCCACCGAGCGAAACAATTTCTTCGCTTCTTTCGGCGAGACAATGGTTTCTTGTGTGGCACGGGCTCCCTCGCCCGCCGGAGTCTTGGGGGGCGACGTCTGCGGCTGATCGTGATTCTGATCCTCGACCTGGAGGCCAAGGCTCTCGAGGTTCTTGTTGTTTGCTGGAACTTGCGGTTGGTTTTGCGACCGCGCTCCGCGGACCAGCAAAGCAAATAGCAAGACAACTACGGCGGACTTCCACAACTTCATGTTCCCTCTGTCTTGCAAGCCTGTGTCTCAAAAGAATGGTCGCGGATCGCGCATTCCTTAGCGGCGGGCAACTTTCTCGGCCACCCACTCGCCCGCCTCGCGCGTCCCCAGTGTTCCGCCGATGTCGTTCGTCGTTTTTTTCTGCCGGACAGCTTCGAGCACGGCAGCTTCGATTTTCTGCGCTTCGACGGCCATTCCCAGATGCGCCAGCATCATCGCCACCGTCAGAATCGCACCGAAGGGATTGGCAATATTTTTCCCTGCAATCAGTGGCGCTGAACCGTGGACAGGCTCGAACATCGATGTATGCCCCGGACGCAGATTGCCGCTCGCGGCCATACCCAGACCGCCCTGCAATCCCGCAGCGAGATCGGTGATGATGTCGCCAAACATGTTGTTGGTGACGACGACATCAAACCCCCGCGGATCGCGCACCATCTGCATGCACAGCGCGTCCACATACCTGTGCTGCGTCTCGATCTGCGTATGCTCTGCCGCGACTTCTTTGAACACGCGCTGCCACAAGCCGCCGGCGTGCGTCATGGCATTCGATTTGTCGCACATCAGCACGCGACGCCGCGGCGAACCATCGAGCTTCCGGTTGCTCGCGCAGTACTCAAACGCGTACCGGATAATGCGCTCGACACCCTTGCGCGTGTTGACGTCTTCCTGGACCGCAACTTCGTCGTGCGTTCCCTGCTTGAAGACGCCTCCGATGTCGCCATAAACGCCCTCGGTGTTCTCGCGAATCACGACGAAATCGAGGTCTTTCGGTTCGATGCCTTTGAGCGGGCAAAGCGACGCGTCCAACAACAGCACCGGTCGGACATTGGCGAACAGGTCCATCTGGCAGCGCATGCCCAGCAGGATCTCCTTCGCATGAACATTGGAGGGCACGCGCGGATCGCCGAATGCGCCGACCAGGATGGCGTCGAAATCTCGGGCCAAGGCAGCGAAGCCGTCCGGCGGGACCGTAACTTTGTCGGCGAGATAGCGGTCGGCTCCCCAGTCGAACGCGGTCAAACTCACGGCAGCACCCGCGGCGCCCATGACTTTTACCGCCTGTGGAATGACTTCTTTGCCAATCCCGTCGCCGGCAATCACGGCAATCCGCTTAGTCGCGCTCACGCTCGCAACGTTAACACAGGCTCGGAGCATTCATAAACTCGTTCAGCTCTAGTTCATCACCGGTGGAGTGACGGGCGTCCCGGCCCAACCGGACGGGCGAGGGCGCCTGTCACTCCACCGATCCTCATCAGGCGACGACGCACTAGCAATACGGCGCTTGGGTTGCGACTTTTGCGCACCGGAATCATCTGCTCATAGTAAGAGTTAGTGGTATAAGGTCGTGCGGCGGCTGAATCGCTGCCTTCGTTATAATCAAAGATTGGACCTATGACTTCGACGACACTTCCTGGGGCGAACCCGACCGAGCACAGCGGAGCCACATCTGCGCCCGACTTCGGCGATGCTCGCGCCGAATTCCAGGCGTTGCTCTCAGGTTGCGGACTCTATGATTTGAGCGGGCGTGCCAAGATCGTGGTAACCGGAAGCGACCGCGTTCGCTGGCTGAACGGCATGGCCACGAACAACGTTCGCGATCTTGCCCCCGGACACGGCGTCTATGCTTTCCTGCTGAACGCGCAGGGCCGCATTCAGGCGGACCTCTACACTTTCCAGCGCGGAGAATCGTTGCTGGTGGATACGGAACGCGGACAGGGTGAAACAATATTGCGGTTGTTCGATCGCTACATCATCGCCGACGATGTCGAGATCGCCGACAGCAGCGCCACACTCACGGCGATCGGCCTGACCGGACCCGAATCGTGTCACGTTCTCGAATGCGCCGGCATCGCCGTTCCTGATCTCGCGCACCTGCAGTTCGCAGACGTTGCGTGGCAGCAGAAGACCGTTACGCTCCTGCGTTCGGGCGAGGAAGAGAGCGAGTCCTGGCAGATATGGATTGCCCCTGAGCACGCGGGCGAACTTTGGGATGCGCTGCTTAAGGCGGGAGCGCAGCCCGTCGGCATGACTGCACTGAATCTGTTCCGCATCTCGCGCGGCATCCCGCAATTTGGCGTGGACATCCGCGAGCGCGATCTGCCGCAGGAAACCGGACAGACACGCGCATTGAATTTCACCAAAGGCTGCTATCTCGGTCAGGAGATCGTGGAACGCATCCGCTCCCGCGGGACAGTGCACCGGCAGTTCACCGCGTTCGTCGTCGAGGGCGCGCTGCCCGAACCGGGCGCGAAACTTTTGGCGGACGAAAAAGAAGTTGGGGAGATCACCAGCAGCGCTGTTTTACCGCTGGCGGGCGGAGATCGCCCGGTGGCGTTGGGTTACCTGCGGCGCGAGGCTGTGGGAAAGGAACTACACGCGGGGGCGGCAAAGTTCACGCCAGCGCGGATTCCGATCCAGTGAGAATCGTGTAGCGCGGACACTCTTGTCCGCATTGCATCTAGCGTCGTACCGCATGCCGCGCGGACAAGAGTGTCCGCGCTACACATCCAGAAAAGAGAACAAAGATATGGCTCAAAAAAGAAGAGAAGAAAGCGAATTCAAAGTGAGCGACAAGCGCTTGTTTACCTCCGAAGGAGAACTTCGCGATTCCTCCGAAGAACAAGCCCCTCCTCCTCCAGTTCCCGCCGCAGCGACGACTGCGGCAACAGCGACTCCAACGTCAGCTGCAACAACCGTTTCGACCGCGCCCGCTTCAACGATCCCAGAGGCCGCACCCACAGCTGTCGCACACGCTCCCCAGTCGGATATCCCAGAACCTCCCACCGTCTCCGAGCAGCAGGCGCAGCACGACGCCTACCGGCAGTCGTCGCGTGATCTGGATACGCGAGTCGAACTGAGCGGACACTCGGCAAAAGAACTCGAAATGAGTTTTGAGCGCTTCATGGCTTCGCTCTACATGACGGCCATGATGCAGCTTGGCCTGATGCACGAGCAGGGCGGCCAGCCCGGAGTTGACTTGATTGGCGCGCGCCAAACCATCGACACTCTGGGTATGATCGCCGAGAAAACTAAGGGCAATCTCACTGCGAAAGAACAGGGATTCCTGCAGAACTGTCTCTATGAACTGCGCATGGCCTACGTCGAAGTAACCAACACTCTCGCGCATCCTCCGCAGGCGCCCGGCCCAATTACAGGTACGAACGGCTGATGCATGCGACTCTGACGGTATTAGGCAGCGGCACGTCGATGGGCGTTCCGACGATCGGCTGCGACTGCGCCGTGTGCCAATCGCCAGACCCCCGCGACCGCCGCACCCGTCCCTCCGTAATGATCAGCTACAACGGCCGCCATGTGATGATCGACACCACGCCGGATTTTCGTGAGCAGGCGCTGCGCGAAGAAATTACGCAGCTGGATGCCGTGTTCTATACTCACACGCACGCCGACCACATCCTGGGAATCGACGACCTGCGTCCCCTCACTTATCGGCACAAGCCGGGCAAGCTGCCTCTTTATGCCGCGCCGCGAGACTGTGAATTCCTGCGCAACATGTTCCGCTATATTTTTGAACCCACGTACCGGTTCGGCGGACTGCCGCAGGTTGAACTTCATCCAATCGAGGGCCCTGTCGAACTGCTTGGCGCGTGCTTCGAGCCGTTGACGGTGATCCATGGCGAAACTCCGATCCTTGGTTTCCGTTTCGGAGCGGCCGCCTATTTGACCGATCACAGCGGGGTTCCGGCCGAAACGCTGGGGAAGTTGCGCGACCTCGACATCCTGTTTCTCGACGCGCTGCGCTATACGCCACACCCCACGCATTCGACTGTCGAACAGTCGCTGAAGATCGTGGAAGAGGTCAAACCGCAACGCACATTTTTCACGCACATATGCCACGACCTGCCGCACGAGGCGACCAATGCCGCGTTGCCGCCTGGCGTGCAGTTGTCGTTTGACGGAATGAAGCTGGAGTTTGAGATCTAGGTATTTGCGGAAACACTTTTCTTAGAATTGTCATCCTGAGCGAAGCGAAGGATCTGTTTTTTTGGCGGGCACGAGACAGCAGATCCTTCGCTCCGCTCAGCGGCAAATTTACTTTTCAAGAACTGGGTCTCGCTTTCAAGACGGCGGCTAAGACTTGCTGGGTTTTGGCAACGAAGAGCTTTTGCATGCGAATTTTCCACCATCTCGACGATGTTCCCCACGACTTCGGTCCGGCGCTGGTTAGCGTCGGGAACTTTGATGGCGTGCACCGGGCTCACCGGCACGTGATTGACGAGATCGTGCGGCGCGCGAAGGCTGGGAACTTGCAGTCGGTGGTGGTTACGTTCGAACCCCACCCTGCTCGCATCCTGCGTCCCGATCACAGTTTCAAGCTGCTGACTCCGCTTCTGGAGAAGCTGCGGCTGCTCGAAGCTACCGGCATCGACGCGGTGCTGCTACTTCCCTTCTCGCGCGACCTTTCGCTGATGACACCGCACCAGTTTGCTCATGAAATTCTGAAGAAGCGCCTGCATGCCCGCGAAGTTCACGAAGGCTACAACTTCCACTTCGGGCATAAGGCGGTGGGCAACATTCAACTGCTGCGCGATCTGGGCCGGGAGATGGGGTTTGAGGTCCACGATTATCCCGAGCTGCGCCTGCGCGGGGAGAACGTTTCGAGCAGCCACATCCGCAAACTGCTTTCTGAAGGACGGGTCAGCCGGGCGCGGCACTTGCTGGCGCGTCCGTTCAGCATTCTCTCCACCGCCGGACGCGGCCGCGGATATGGGGCGAAATATACCGTCCCGACCATCAATCTGGCGCACTACGAAGAACTCGTGCCCAAAGATGGCGTGTACATCACGCGTACGCGCATCGGCAGCGGTCATAATGGCGAGTGCTTCGACTCGGTCACGAACGTTGGGAACCGGCCCACGTTCGGCGCCGATTCTTTTGTCATTGAAACGCACCTGCTGAACTTCCATCCGATCGAGCTTTCGGCGGAAACGGAAGTCGAACTGCATTTTCTGGATCGTCTGCGTGATGAGATCAAGTTTCCGTCGGTCGAAGCGCTGAAAGAGCAGATCGGGCGGGACGTGCGGAAGGCGCAAAAGTATTTGCGGCGGTTGGGACACGCTGGGGTTCGTTCCTAGTGAGATTCATGCCTCCACAACTGTTTTGCCAAGAAGGCTCGTAACTCTCGAAGCACGTCCCCCTCGTTCGAGAGGAACACAAAATGGTCCGCACCCCATAACTCGACCACGCGAGCACCGCCTGGAGAGTGGTTGATTTTATCTATCCGAATTCTTGCCATGCCTACAAAAGTACCGTAAACGGCTTCTACGATGGTACGTTCCGTTGGGTCCGTCACATGGTTTTTCCGAATCTGGTCTTGGGGAGGCACGTCGTAGGCAACGAACGCAAGGGCCGGCGAACGAATCTCGGAAAGATCGTGTTTGGAGCCACCCTTCATGATCGCGTCAGGAACATATCCCGGTATTTTCCAGCTGCCGACACTTCCATCCGGATTCTCCGCAAACTGATTGCGCAATTCGGATTCAGGAACTCGAACTCCTTGGGTCAGAAGTCGCCAGTCCCGATAGGCGGAAAATGATTTCAGGTTGGAGGGGGAAGGCGTAGGTGGCCTTTGCATCGCTTCCGGCAACTTGCTGCAGAGCGCGTCGTAATCGGTCCAGTCGTCTGCGCCGTCATGCAGGGCATCGAGGTAAACGACTCCACCGATCCGCTCATAATGATGAATGCCCAGTTGTGACAACTCATCCCCCGCGACGGAGTGCCCTACCACAACCGGCGCGACCAGTTTGAGCGAATCGAAGACGCGCAGGTCGTCTTCTGCTCGGTGCTGCCCCGTGTAACCCGAGGCGGGCCGGCTCGATGCCCCGTAACCGCGGCGCGTGATTCCATACACGTGATATGCGTCGGTTAATTTCTCGGCGAATCCGTCGAAAACATGCGCAGTAAATCCAAGTCCCGCCAACAATACGACAGGCCGTCCCGACCCTCCCCAATCGAGAACCTCCAACTGAACGCCGTCGTCCACGGTTACGAACTGCACACTGTGTTTGGAAGGATCATGCCATGGCACGGACTCCTGTGCTCGGCAAGTTGCGCCCGTCGCCAAACCTAGTACAAGCAAGCGAAACAAAAAAGTTTCTATCGGAGCAGCAATCGAAGATCGCTTCATTCCCATTTTCCACTTCCTTATGGACCATTACACCACCATCCTCGCTCCACGCATGGCGATCGGCCCAATTCAACTCCTGCGACAGGCAACGACCGAGCAACGCCGCACGCGGCTGGCGGCTGCTCTCGGCTGGATGCTCGATGTCTTCGACGCGATGCTGTATGCGCTGGTGCTGACCCACGTCATGCGCGATCTGGGAATGTCGAAGGCGACTTCAGGGCTGCTCCAAAAACTGCGGGAGGCTGGTGCCGCAGCTCGCGGGCGGGGGCGCCCGCGCCACACGCCCACCATGGTTCTTCCGTCACTTGCCCAAGCCAGTCACCAGGTTGATAATTTCATCGCAGCGGCGCAGTATAGTAATCTGGATTTTCACAATGCCTTACGCTCAAACCAAGGAAAAAGCGCACGAACTGATCGACCGCATGGCCCCCAGTCAGTTGTCCGCCGTGGTCGGTCTGCTGGAGACCATGCTTGATCCCGTCTCCCGCGCCATCGCCAACGCCCCCATCGACGACGAACCGGAGAGCGAAGGAGAGCGTCGGGCCGTAGCTGCCTCAAAGGCTTGGATGGCACAGCATCCCGGCGAAGGCGTTCCGCATAAGGACATCCTCGCTGAGTTCGGCCTCTCCGCCGAAGACCTCAAGCCCTGACGGGACTGGCATGAAGAAGGTCATCTTTACCGTTCCGGCACGGGCCGAAATCCGCCGCATCGACCGCAGTGCCGCGATGCGCATCCTTGCTACTCTCCACCGCTTCGCCGAAACCGGCGAAGGCGACATCAAGAAGTTACAGGACGACTCAGGCGACCTGCGCCTTCGCATCGGCGACTACCGCGTCCGCTTCACCGAAGAGCCCCAGGACACTCTCCTCATCCACTCCGTAAGACACCGCTCCGAAGCCTACCGCTGAATCCATCCGCCTTAAACGAATGTCGCTTCACAGGGGGCTGCCTCGATTCCTTCATCGCCCTCCCCGCCCTGCTACAATCCCTCGCGCATGCCCATCGGCCCAATTCAACTCCTGCGCCAAGCAACGACCGAGCAACGCCGCACGCTGCTGGCGGCTGCTCTTGGCTGGATGCTCGACGCTTTCGACGCGATGCTCTACGCACTCGTGCTCACGCACGTCATGCGCGATCTGGGCATGTCGAAGGCGACTTCGGGGCTGCTCTACACGCTGACTCTGCTGGCGTCGGGGATGGGCGGCGTGCTCTTCGGCTTTCTGGCAGATCGCGTTGGACGCAAACGCGCCCTGATGCTGAGCATCCTGACGTATTCGATCTGCTCGTTTGCTTCGGGGCTCTCGACTACCGTGCTGATGCTGGCCGTGTTTCGCTTCATCCTTGGGCTGGGGATGGGCGGCGAATGGAATACGGGGGCGACGCTGGTCGCGGAAACCTGGCCCAATGAATTTCGCGCCAAGGCCATCTCGATGGTGCAGAGTTCGTGGGCAATC
>Ga0209890_10000514_pt1 | contig 17873 bp, 16 predicted proteins | sample OrgsoiDNA2013049_FD_185799 | JGI IMG/M metagenome (GOLD analysis project Ga0209890, IMG submission 185799) | Permafrost soil microbial communities from the Arctic, to analyse light accelerated degradation of dissolved organic matter (DOM) -... | ecosystem: Environmental > Terrestrial > Soil >...
ATCGCCAGTTCGTATTCGACCGGGGTGCCTATTCCCGTGAGATCGCGAAACACCACGCCCGGCCGGTTGGCGGTTGCGATGATGCGGGTGACGAGGCCGACCCCCATTCCGCCGGCCACCAGACTGGCGATGGTATCCATCTGCGAGGCTTGCTGGCCGACCCGCGGCACGAAGCCGGCCTGCGCGCAGGCGGTGAGCACGCGTTCGTGCAGGCCCGGTCCCTGCCGCGCCGGAAAGATGATCCAGTCTTCGGACGCCAGATCCGACAATGTGATCGATTGAAGCTGCGCCAGCGGATGGTTTTCGGGAAGTGCAGCGACCATCTGGTTTTTCGCCAGCACCTCGACGCTTAGTCCGTCGGCATCGCGAAGCGGTGGGATCACGAAGCCGACGTCGGCGTCATCGGTCTGGATTTTTGTGACCTGCTGCGCCGTCATCGCCTCGGTGAGCATCAGCTCGACGTCGGGATATTGCGCGCGAAACGCGCGCAGAATGGCGGGGAGGATTTCGCGGGCCGCGCTTGCCACGAATGTCACCCGCAGCGCGCCGTTCAATCCAGCTCCGGCGCGGCGCGCCGCGACAATCGCGCGCTCCGCCTGGACCACCGTGCGCTTGCATTCCTCCAGAAACACCCGGCCGGCCGGGGTCAGGCGCGCGATGCGATTGGTGCGCTCGATCAGCAGCGTTCCCAGTTCTTCCTCGATCTGCTTGATCGTGACCGTGAGCGGCGGCTGGGCCATGTGCAAACGATCGGCGGCGCGACGAAAACTGAGCTCTTCAGCGACGGCAATAAACTGTCGAAACTGACGCAACTCGATCATGCCCGGTCCCGGCGCCCCGCGAATTCCCACCGGGCGCAGGCTATCGGATCGAGGCAGAAAACACGAACGAATTCAGGTTCGCGAGCAGGCTCGCGCCCCCACTCTAACCCTCCCCCGCGAGCGCAGGGCTATTGCATATGGAGTTTTTCCGCCTGACGTTTCAACGAGTCGTCCCGGCGAACGCCGGGACCCATACGGCGAGGACTCGCGTTTTGACGCTGGAGCTAAAGGCCTTTTTTACTTTTGAGGCCAGGGTTGATGGGTCCCTGCGTTCGCAGGGACGACCTGTTGAGGGTTTGTCGGAATCTGCGCGATCGACACCGCGGGCTCACTCAGGTGACCATCAATTTCTTCACCGGCGTGGGATCGAGGTTGAAAATGCGCGCCGCGTTCAGTCCGAGAATGTTGCGCTTGGCCTGTTCGGTCAGGAACGGCAGATCGCAGATTTCCTGCGGCAGGTCGAAATCGAAATGCGGCCAGTCCGACGCGAACATCAGCTGGGTTTCGGCCTTGATCATCTCGAAGGTGTTTTCCAGCGCCTTCGGATGCGTCGTCTCCATCGGCTGGGTCGTATAGAAGCAATTATGATTCATGTACTCGCTGGGCATGCGCTTGAGCTGCGGAGCCTCGGAGGGGCGCATCAGATACTGGTCGTCGAGCCGCTGCATCAGGAACGGCACCCACGCCAATCCGCTTTCGACCCACAATGTCTTGAGTTTCGGGAACCGTTCGGGAATTCCGTTCAGCACCCAGTTCGTCATATGCACCATGTTGCACCAGACGAAGCCCAGCGCGTGCATGCCGAGAAACCGGTTGACGGTCGCCAGCGAAGGGTCCTGCCAGTGATAACCGGCATGAAAGGCCAGCGGCTTGCCGCGCTCCTCGATCATGGAATAGAGCCGCATATAGTCGTTGTGGTGCACCGGCTTGTTGCGGGTGCTGGTGACGCAGAAGCCGATCACGCCCTTCTTGTCGCCCAACTGCTCGACGGTCCGCTCGGCCTCTTCGGGCGTATTGAACGGCAGATAGATCAGCGATTTGATCCGGTCGTCGCCCGACAGAATGCGGTCGATCAGCCAGCGATTGTAGGCGCCACCGAGCCAGACCTCCATTTCCGGCTGGGGATGCATGCCGAGAAACAGCATCGGCGTCGGGAACACCACCATGTTGTCGATGCCGAGCGAATCCATCGCCCGGCGCGTAAGGATCACGTCGCGATGGACATCGGTTTCCTCGACGAGTTCGCGCTGACCGTCCTGATGCGGAATGCGTCCGCCGACCGACTGATAGCGAAGCCCGAGGTCGCCGTTCAGTCCGTAGGGCGGTGCGCCGAGCCGCTCGGCCTGGAATCGCATCGCGTTGTCGCGGACCACGGGATCCTCGATATAGGTGACAATCTCCTTCCACGACACCGTCTCGACGTGGTGGGCGTCGATATCGCAAACGAACCAGTCCTGCAGGCCGCGCTTGAGCGCGTTGCGCCTGGCATGGGCGAGGATGTCGCGCGTATCGGTATGAACGTCGATCTGTTGTACAGGCGAATATTGCGGTCCGAATTTGCCTTGAATATTCATGATGTTTCTTTCGCGGAATAAGTGTCTTCGTCTGGCCGCCGCCGATACCACAGCGCCAGCTCCATCGGGCCGAGATGCAGCGCGCGCAGCATTTCGGAAACAGCTGACAGCAGTTCGGTCGGCGTCATTTCGCTGTCGCGGGTGCCAGCGATCGGCGGAAAGGTGCGTTCTTCGCCGTCCGATTTCGCGACATAGAGGCGGATCGCCGCCGTCAGGATTTGCGCTACCGCTTCATCCGATACGCGGGACGCCTCGCCTTTCTCGACCAGTTCGCGCGAGGCGCGCAGCAATTCCGGTGCTGCCGAATCGATCCAGCCATAGAGATCGTTCCTGCGGTCGGGTTCAGACGCTGACATAGATCTCTCCATCGCGGATCGTCAGCTCGGCCTTGCGCAGCCGCACCCGGCTGTTGCCCTGGTGAAATCCGCTTCTGATGCTGTATTCGTAGCCGTGCCAGGGACAGACGATGTGGCTCTCGGCTTCGTCATAGGCCTGCGACCGCGTGGTCTTGTCGCTCGCGACCGGCTCGAGCACGCGCTTCATGATGCGGCCCTGGCAGACCGGGCCTGCGCGGTGCGCGCATCGGTTATGCCAGGCGTAGAATTCGCTCCCGATCCGGAACACGCCGACTTCCGCATCCCCGCACACGACCACCTTGCGATCGCCGTCGGCGTAGTCGTCGACATTGCCGGCCATGTACTCGGCCATCCGCTTCCTCCAAATTCTTCTAGCCCGCACGAGCGGAACTGCCGCTCGCCGATCCCGCAAGCGCCGGTCGGCATCGGTATTTGAGTGCCATGATCGGCGGCGCTTGATCGAGCCGCCAATACTATATTTGGATGGAGCGATACGTGGCGTGTATCGCGAGCAGGCCATGGCCGGCGTCAACCAGTGGCTCGATAATGGTGGCGACGCCGGGCTCGAGAATTTTCAGCCGCGGCCCGAAGCCGAGCGTATCGAACGACGCGCGCAGATCGCCGGCGTTCTGCCGGAAGTGCGCCCAGCCGTCGGTGTGCAGCGGAACAATCACGGCATCCGGAAACGCCCGCGCGGTTTCGATGGTGTCGTTGGTATCCATGGTGAGATGAAACGGTCCACGGGTCTGCGCCGCGCCCGCGAACGGCAGCACCACGCCGGCCTTGAAGCGCCGCGCGACTTCGGCGACGCCGTCATATCAGACCGTATCGCCGCTGATGTAGATCGGTGAACTCTCTTTCGAGGTCAGCACAAAGCCGATGACATCGCCGGACAACGGTTCGATACCGGCCGGGCCATGGCGCGCAGGCGTCGCGGTGACGGTCAGCGAACGGCCATGGTCGCCTGTCAGTTCGGTGGTCGCCCAGGGCGCAAAACCTTCGGCGCGGCCGCCGAGGCGCTTTGCGCCCGCAACCGTCGTCAGCACGCGATCGGCCTTGGCCAAAAAATCCTTGCCCGAACGATCGAGATTGTCGGCGTGCTGGTCGTGACTGAGCAGCACCGCATCGACCTTGCCGATCGCCTCGGGCGGAAGCGCCGGGCCGGACAACTTCTCAAGCTTCACATGCGGCAATTGATAGGCTCCGGGCGCATCGAAGGTCGGATCGGTGAGGATCCGAAAGCCGTCGATCTCAATCAGTGCGGTGGGACCGCCGATCAGCGTAATACGAAGCGGATTCATGTGGACCTCATTGCTTTACGGCCCGACGCCGCGGCGGGACCGGTTACCAGATAAATACCGAGCGCCACCGGAACGATCCCCATCAGATCCCTGGCCTCGACGTGCTCGCCAAGAATAATCCAGGCGAACAGCATGCCAAGCGGCGGCATCAAAAAGTGATAGGCGCTGCGGCGGTGGCGCCGCACACCTTCAAGAGGTGGAACCACAGCAGATAGGCAAGAATCGAGCCGCCCAGCACCAGAAATGCGAATGCACCGAACAGCCGCGCGCTCGGCACGACATCGCCGATATCGGCGAAAGTGAACGCGATCGGCAGCAACACGATCCCTGCCGTGAGATTCTGGATGCCATTGCCGATCCACAGGCTGCCCTTTGGCGCCAGCAACTTGAACAGGATGGTGCCCGCGACGATCGAGGCGAGCGAAGCCAGCGTGAACAGGATGCCGTGCCAGCTGTCGGTGCCGACCGACATGCGATGCCAGACAATAAAGCCGACGCCGGCAATGCCTAGCGATAGCCCCACCACCTTGCGCCAGCTCAGCCCCTCCCCGAGAAAAAGCGCGGCCAGCCCTGCAGTAAACACCGGATTGGCGCTGACGATCAGGCCGCCGAGGCCGGCAGACACCGTCTGCAGCCCGGTATAGCCAAGACCGAGATAAAGCGCGTTGTTGGCGACGCCGAGAATCGCGAATACCCAGGCATCGCGCCATGACAGCGACCAGGCATCGCGGCGCAACGCGGAAATTCCAAGGATCAGAATTCCCGCCAGCGAAAATCGCGCGGTGAGCAGGATCAGCGGCGGGCAAGCCATGACGGCGATTTTTCCCGCGACAAATGCAAAGCTCCAGAGCACGCAGAACAGGCCGATATAGACCGGCAGCGGATTGAGGGCGGCGCGGGGAACCGGAATCGAGGGCGCGAGCGACATGGCAATTCTCCTTTGCTCTTGATGTAGGCCGGCAGCTTGATATTTGAAAATTAAATGTTAAACTGTTTTGCAGTGGAAATATAAATGAGTGACCCCATGCTCGATCTCGAATTGCTGCGCAGTTTCGTTTCGGTGGTGGATGCCGGCGGTTTTACCCGCGCCGGGGAACGGGTTCACCGCACGCAATCGACCGTCAGCCAGCAGATCAAGCGGCTGGAAGACGATCTCGGCCAGCCGCTGCTGAACCGGACGGCCAGGGACGTGACGCCGACCGAAGCCGGCGAGCGGCTGTTGTCCTATGCACGGCGGCTGTTGGCGCTGGCGGAGGAAGCCCGCGACGTGCTGGCGCGGCCGGGCAACGAAGGCGCGGTGCGGCTCGGCATCCCCGAGGATTTTGCCGCCTATCGCCTGACAAAATTGCTGGCGGCGTTTTCCCGCGCGCGGCCTGGCTTGCGGCTCGACGTCCGCGTCGATCAGAGCGCTTTTCTGCGGCGCGACCTGGAGCGCGGCGAACTCGACCTCGCATTGTTCAAGCGCAGCGCCGGCGAAAGCGGCGGCATCGCGGTGTGGCCCGAGCGGGTGCATTGGGTCACCAGCAAGAGCCATCCGATCGATCCCGAAACCCGCTCCGTACCGTTGATCGGCTTTCCGGCCGGCTGCCTGTACCGGACCGGCGCGATCCATGCCATCGAGAGCGCCGGCCGGGCGTGGCACATGGCCTATACCAGTTCAAGCCTCACCGGCATCCAGGCCGCCGTCGCCGCCGGATTGGGCCTGAGTATTCTCTCCGAGATAGCGATCCTGGCCGAGCATCGCGTACTCACCGCAAAGGATGGCTTTGCGCCGATCGACAAGACCGAAGTGGCGCTGGTGGCGTCGCCGGACGCCAGCCCCGCCACGCTGCGGCTCGCCGATCGTCTGGCGGAATTTTGCGGCACCGTGCAGCCGAAGGCGGCGTAGCGGCCGGCTCTCCGCGCGGCGTCACTGCGAGCGCAAGCAAAACACTCCATCGCTCCGCTTGTTGAGGCATGGATTGCTTCGTCGCTAGCGCGCCTCGCAATGACGGGCTGAAACGTCGGATTCAAATTTCAAACAGCGAGAGGACGAGAGGATATGCGTTCGCGTTCTCGCGGCGCGGTGCGCCCGAGGTTTGCATCAGTTTCACCCTCCTTCGGAACAGAGGGCGCAGGGAAAGCCGGATGCCGATTGCACCCGCGGTCGTGCGCACAAAAAGCGCACGAGTGGACCACAGGTTCAACCGGATCACTCCGGCTTTCCCCGCGCGAATGGTTTACGGCTTACTTCGTGCTCTCCCCGGTGACCGGCTCTTTTGCCACCGTCGCCTTGCGGATCGATGATACATCTCAAACCCGGTTGGGCCGGATGCATCTCCACAACACTTGACGCCAGCATCGGGGCGCCAGGACCACACGACTTCGCCGTCCGCGCCCGTCTCACGCCAAAGGTCTTGCCGGGCCTCGTGCCGTCCGGCAAGTTCTGGCGAAGACGGTTAGCAGCGTCGTTCGTCCGCGCGCCGGCCGATCGCTCACGGGAAGACCCGCCCTGCGATCATATTGCGCGCCCGACGCTGTCGCGTCCATCGCATCCCACCGCGCGTTCGTGACGACTCGCGATCCGCCCCTCATCGGGTGGGATGGGGCGAGCTTGTAGAGATGATTTGCCCGACGGGTTAAGCGAAATATTTTTGCAAAAGGGGCTGGACAGGTTTTTGCTGATTTGCCCGTCGGGCGGTTTTTGCGACGTTGGAGAGCTCGATTGCAGCGGCAGGGATGGTGCCACCTCTCCCATCGCGAGAGGTGGCGCTGAACGCGACACCGTAAATTTTGAAAAACTCAATAGCAGCGCGAGGCGGCGATGGTGTGCAGCCTGACATCGCCGAGCACATGCGCCATCAGGACCGGCGTCTGGAATATTTTTGCGAACGCCGCGTCGCGGATGCTCAAGCCCCCGGCATAGGCGCCGAATGCCGGCATCACGGCACGCTCGCCGTCGCAGGCAAAACAGCGCCGCTCCATCGAACGTCCGCGTGTCGACACCCGCGCCTTGGGATGCAGGTGTCCGGCGATTTCACCCGATGCTCCGGTCGGCTCGTGACGAAACGCGATCGGGCCGATCGCGACTTCATGAGCGACCACGCCGCCGAGATCGGACGGCAGCGCCGGATCGTGATTGCCTGAAATCCAGATCCAGTCGCGCCGCGCCTGCATCGCCGAGAGCGCGGCGCGATCCCTTGCGGACAGCCGGTCATGGGCGGTGCGGTCGTGAAAACTGTCGCCGAGCGCGATCACCATGCGGGGGTGGTGCCGGGCGATCACGCCAGCGAGACGATCGAGCGTCGCCACGGTATCGTAGGGCGGCAGCAGCACGCCGCGCGCCGCAAAGCTGGAGCCTTTTTCCAGATGCAGGTCGGAGACCACGAGCAAGCGCTGCTCTTCCCAGAACAACGCGCCGGAGAGATCGGCGACTAAAGCTACGCCCGCGATATTCAGTGAAGCGTAACCTGCGATATCGACAGCAGCTCTCGTCATGGCCGGGCATAGCCGTCTGAAGCACGGCATCGCTTCCGCTCGCCTATGCCCGGGCATCCACGTTCTTGCGACATCAAGAAAGACGTGGATGCCCGAGACAAGCCCGGGCATGACGGGGTTGATATTTCGGAGCCGAACAAACTCATTTTAGCCTACGACATCGCCTCTTTGACCAGTTCATCGGCGGCTTCCGCCAGCAACTCGTCGGAGGCTTCGCCATAAACTGATTCCCGGCCGATTTCCAGCATCACCGGCACCGCGAGCGGCGAAACCTTGTCGAGTTCCTTGTGGACAATGCGTCTCTTGATTCGCAACAGCATATCGCCGAGCCGGCGAAGATCGAGCAGCCCGGTCGCGGCATCGGCGCGCGCCGCGCGCAACAGCACGTGATCCGGCTGGTGTTTTCGCAGCACGTCATAGATCAGGTCGGTGGAGAACAGCACCTGCCGCCGGGTTTTCTCTTCGCCGGTAAACCGCCGCGCGATCAAACCGGAGATGATCGCGCAGCTTCGAAAAGTGCGTTTCATCAGCGCGGATTCCGCAAGCCAGGCTTCGAGATCGTCGCCCAGCATGTCCGGATCGAACAGCGCATCGAGATCGAGCCGGCCCTGCCGGATCATGAACGACATGTCGCCGAGCCCCCACACCGCCAGCGCATATTCGTTGGCGACAAAGCCGAGCGGCCGGACCCGCGCGCGCTCCATCCGCCGCGTCAGCAGCATGCCCAATGTCTGATGCGCCAGCCGTCCTTCGAACGGGTAGCAGACAAGGTAATGCTTGTTGCCGCGTGGAAAAGTTTCGACCAGGAGTTCGCGCACGCCGGGCACCCGCGAAATATCCCGCTGCAGCGATAGCCAGTCGCGCACCTGCTCCGGCAGAACCTTCCAGGCGCGCTTGTCGTCGAGCAATTTGCGAACGCGCTCGGCGAGGTACGTCGAGAGCGGAAACTTGCCGCCCATATAGGATGGCACTTTTGCATCCTTGTCGTTGGCGCGGGAGACGTAAACCTGGTCCTCCGCCAGCGCTTCGTAACGCACGACCTCGCCGCCAAAGACGAAGGTATCGCCGATCACGAGGCCCTCGATGAAAGCTTCCTCGATATGCCCTAACATCCGGCCGCCGCGCCCGAGTGCGCCGGTCGACCCTGCGCCACCGGCGCGCGAGCGCACCAGACGTACTTTCAGCATCGTCTCCTCGACGATGGTGCCGACATTGAGGCGGTAGCTCTGCCGCACCCTCGGATTGGCGACGCGCCATTTCCCGCTTTTGTCCTGCTTGATGCGCGCGAAACGCTCATAGGTTTTCAGCGCGTAGCCGCCGGTGGCGACGAAATCGACCACGTCGTCGAAATCGGTTCGCGTGAGGTTTGAATAGGGCGCGGCGGTCAGCACTTCGCGATAGAGTTCGTCGGACAGAAACGGCTCGCCGCAGGCGCAGCCGAGTACGTGCTGCGCCAGCACATCCAGCGCGCCGGTGCGCAGCGGCGGGGTGTCTTGCGCGTTCTCGGCCACCGCGTCGATCGCCACCGCGCATTCCAGCACCTCGAAGCGATTGGCCGGCACCAGCACCGCGCGCGAGGCCTCGTCGATGCGGTGATTGGCGCGACCGATGCGTTGCATCAGCCGCGAGGCGCCTTTCGGCGCGCCGATATTGATCACGAGATCGACATCGCCCCAGTCGACGCCGAGATCGAGCGACGAGGTGCAGACCACGCCGCGCAATTTTCCGGCCGCCATCGCGTCCTCGACCTTGCGGCGCTGCCCGACATCGAGCGAACCGTGATGTAGCGCAATCGCAAGGCCGTCATCGTTCATGCGCCACAGATCCTGAAACAGCATCTCGGCCTGGCTGCGGGTGTTGACGAACACCAGCGTGGTCATGTTCTGCTTGATCAGGTCGTAGATTTCACCCAGCGCGTGGCGCGCGGAATGCCCGGCCCACGGCAATCTCTCGCGCGTGTCGAGCATCTCGACAACAGGCGCCGCCGCACCGCCGGCAACGACGATATCGGCGGCTTCGCTGGCGCCATCGCGCTGCGGCACCAGAAACCGCGCCAGCGATTCCGGTTCCGCGACGGTGGCCGACAGCCCGATCGAACGCATCTGCGGCGCGAGTTGCCACAGCCGCGCCAGACCAAGCGACAACAGATCGCCGCGCTTGGAAGTGACCAGCGCATGCAACTCGTCGAGCACGATGCGCTTGAGCGAGGAAAACAGAAACGGCGCGTCGTCGGACGACAGCAATAGCGCCAGTTGTTCCGGCGTGGTGAGCAGAATATCCGGCGGATAGCGCCGCTGCCGCTGCCGCCGCGACACCGGCGTGTCGCCGGTGCGGGTCTCGACCTTGATCGGCAGATTCATTTCGGCGATCGGCGTTTCCAGGTTGCGCGCGATATCGACCGCGAGCGCCTTCAGCGGCGAAATGTAGAGGGTGTGGAGGCCTCTCGATCTAACTCCCTCCCCCCTTGTGGGGGAGGGTCGGGGAGGGGGGTAAACCACATCGCCAGGTGCTTGTGGCTCACCCCCCTCCCGCCGCCCTTCGGGCGTCGACCTCCCCCACAAGGGGGGAGGTAACCGAGAGGTGCGCGGAGTAACGCTCAGTTCCACCAGCGTCGGCAGAAATCCCGCCAGCGTCTTGCCGGCGCCGGTCGGCGCTATCAAAAGCGCCGAACGATCATGCCGGGCCTTTTCCAGCAACGCCAATTGATGCTCACGCGGCGACCATCCGCGCGCCGCGAACCATCTTTGGAAGCGGTCGGGCAGCGGGGGCTCGGCTTCGGCCGACGGCGCGGGCAGGACAAGGGGTGGCACGCCTGAACAGCTAAGCCGTCAGGGCCGCTTCGTCGAGGGCCACTCGGTCGCCTCGCCCCGCTTGCGGGCAAAGGGCGCGGCGAGGGAGACCGACGCCGCCCGTTATTCCGTGACCGGCCGGTCGGAAATATCCCAGTCCTTGCCGTTGAAGATCGAGATGTAGAGCGTCTTCATCGGCGTGTAGTCGTCCGGCGTATAGCTGTAGGTCACGCCATCGAGGAAGAATGGCGAGTGGAAGCCCGCCAGGTGATTGGCCTGCTTCAGGACGTTCTCCCGCGTCAGTTCGTCGCCGCAGCGGCGGAGGATTTCGGCCATGGTCACCACCTGGCCGTAGCCGGCAAAGGCGATGGTGTTATCGGGATCGACATTGGGCAGATATTTCTTGCGCAACTCCTCGAACGCCATCACGTCCGGATCATTCTGCCAGCGCGGCACGCCGGCATCCTTGGCGTAGCGGATCGCGACAATGCCGGTTGCGTTCTCAAAGCCCGCGGCATTGAGGATCGAGCGGCCGGTCGATCCCGCCGAAAGCAACTGCAGGGGTTTCCAGCCGAGTTCGACCACCTTGCGGATCGACTGCGACGTCGCCTTGCCGGTGGAGATATTGTAAAAAACGTCGGCGCCCGATTTGGAGAGATTGATGAGCTGGGAATCGACCGTTGGCTCGGAGAGATCGTAGGTCTGCTCCATGATCACCTTGGCGGTGCCTCCGGCATCCGCCAGCACCTGCTTGAAGGGCCCGAGGAAATCGCGGCCGAAATCGTCGTTCTGATAGAGAATGCCGACCTTGGCGTCCGGCTTCACGTTCACGACATGCTTGGCGAGAATTCGCGCTTCGGTCGGATAGAGCGGCAGCCCCGCCATGGTCCATTTGTTGTTTTTCGGATCGTTCCATTTCGACGCGCCGGTATTGAGCAACAGCTGCGGAACGCCTTTCGAGTTGAGATATTTGTGCACGGCCGTCTGCGGCGCGGTGCCGAGCGAGCCGAACAGCGCCAGCACCTCCTCCTGCTCGACCAGCCGCCGCGTCGCTTCGACGCATTTCGGGGCGCTGTAGGCATCGTCCAGGGTGAGGAACTTGATCTGGCGGCCATTGATGCCGCCCTTTTCGTTCAGCATCTGGAAATAGGCTTCGCCAACGCGGCCGAGCACGCCGTACAGCGAACCCGGACCGCTATGCGGCACGGTTTGTCCGAGCTTGATTTCGGTGTCGCTCGCACCCGGATCGTATTTCTTCTCGGCGGCCCTGGCGGAGGTGGCGGACGCGAGGATCGTCGCGATGGCGGTGGCGCAGAAGTCGCGCCTCGATTGATTATTGTCCATTGTCGTTTCTCCCTAGATCGCACATTGATCTACATTCCGGCGCGCCCGGCAAGTACGAACTTGCCGGTTTGCGACGCAATGTCGCCGTTCGCCGGCGGAGCAGCGCCTAGACGCAAGTTTTTGTGGCAACCACCACCAGACCGGGCACCGGCGCATGGTCCTCATTGCGGGCCGACAAATCTTCCAGAAGCGACAGCGCAAGGCCGGCGGCTTCGATCGACGCACGCACGTAACCGGCGCTGTGCGCGTAGCGCAGGCCGCCGCCGAGGATGACGCCCTCCCCGCCATGCGTTTCCGCCGTGAACGCGAGCAAGCCGCCCGGGACCAGCACGCGGTCTGCCTCAGCCAGCAGCGATGCCAGATCGGACAGATAGACCGCAGCGTCGGCGGCGAGAATGAGATCGGCGCTGGCGTCAGGCTCGCCGCGCAAAGCCTCCGCCATCTCGGCCACTTCGACTTTCGCATAAAGCCCGGTGGCGCGGGCCCGCTCGATCATGCGCGGCGACAGATCGATGCCGAAGAACTCATCGACCTGGGCGGCGAATGCGGTGGCGGCAAGCCCGGTGCCGCAGCCGAGATCGATCGCCCGCTTGAAGATGGCGGGCTTGCGGATGGCGGCGCGCACCGACAGCACCGCCTTGAACAACAGCGCCGGGCCGCGATAGCCCAGATCTTCCGCCAATGCTGATTCGAATTTCGGCGCGTATTGATCGAACAGCGCGCGGACATAGGCCGCCGGCATCGCCGACAATGGCTCGGCGCCGAGCAGCATCAGCCGCAGGCTCGCGCCATGGCGGTCATCGGGATCGGCGACGCGTGCCTTGCGAAACGCCGCGATCGCCGCATCGCGTTCGCCGAGCCGCTGGCGAATTTCGCCGAGCGTGAACCAGGCCGAGGCAAAGCCGGGCGCCAGTTCGATTGCCTGCAGCAACAGATCGGCGGCGGCGGCCAGATCGCCCTTCAGCTGCAGATCGCGCGCAAAATCGAACCGCCGGTCGGCCATCAGATCGCCGGAGGACAGGAATAATCGTGCAGGCATCAGTGGAACCGATTGCGGATCAAAAGGTAGGTTGGCGGGACAAGACTCGTATGAATCTCACGCCGGACTATATAGCCGAGATGCGTCCGCAAGACATCCTGATGCCCGTTGCCGCGGGCCTGTGCTGCAGGCCCGGCGGCTTCCATATCGATCCGGTACGCCCGGTCGAGTGGGCCGTGATTACCCACGGCCATTCCGACCATGCCCGGCCGGGCCATGGCGCGGTGCTGGCCACCCAAGAGACGCTCGACATGATGCGGCTGCGCTATGGCGACAATTTTGCGCGCAGCACCCAGGCCATCGCCTATGGCGAGGAACTAAAGCTCGGCGACGTCACGGTCAAATTCCATCCCGCCGGCCACGTGCTGGGTTCGGCCCAGATCGCGGTCTCCTGCAAGGACACCTGCGTCGTCGCATCAGGCGATTACAAGGACGCGCCCGATCCCACCTGTGCGCCGTTCGAGGTGGTTCCCTGCGACGTCTTCATCACCGAGGCGACCTTTGGCCTGCCGGTGTTCCGTCACGGCGACGCGGCGGACGAAATCAACAAGCTGCTGGCCTCGGTGGCGCTGTTTCCGGAGCGGGCGCATCTGGTCGGCGCGTACTCGCTCGGCAAGGCCCAGCGCGTGATCGCGCTGCTTCGCCTGGCCGGTTACGACGCACCGATCTATCTGCATGGCGCGATGGAAAAGATCACGCGCTACTACGAGAGCCGCGGCGTGGCGCTCGGCGAGTTGCGCCTGGTCAAGGGCATCAAGAAGGCCGATCTCGCCGGCACCATCACGCTGGCGCCGCCTTCGGCCACGTCGGACGTCTGGACCCGGCGGTTTCCCGATCCGGTCACGGCGTTTGCGTCGGGCTGGATGCGGGTGCGCGCGCGGGCGCGTCAACGCGGCGTCGAATTGCCGCTGGTGATTTCGGACCACGCCGACTGGGACGGATTGACCGCAACCATCGACGCCACCGGGGCCGGTGAAATCTGGGTCACCCACGGCCAGGAAGACGCGCTGGTGCATTGGTGTACCGCCAAGGGCCTCGCCGCGCGGCCGCTCGATCTGGTCGGCTACGGCGACGAAGACGAAAGCGATGCGCTGCCGGTGGGCGAGGACGCCGAGGCATGAACCGTTTTGCCGAACTGCTCGACCGCCTCGCCTACGAGCCCGGCCGGAACAACAAGCTGCGGCTGATCACCGGTTATTTCCGCAAGACCGAGGATCCCGATCGCGGCTACGCGCTCGCAGCCCTGACGGGCGCGCTGTCGTTCAAACACGCAAAACCAGGATTGATCCGCGACCTGATCGCCGATCGTACCGATCCGGTGCTGTTCGCCCTGTCGTATGATTACGTCGGCGATCTCTCCGAGACGGTAGCGCTGATGTGGCCGAAGGCGGTGGACGATCGCGAATCCTCGTTGCTGGGTTACCCCCCTCCCCAACCCTCCCCCGCAAGGGGGGAGGGAGCCGCGCAGGATCCTGAGCGACCGGCTCGCAAAAAATCCGAGGCTGCGACAATAGCTCTTTCTGTTCCCTCCCCCCTTGCGGGGGAGGGTCAGGGAGGGGGGTACCGCGAGCAAGATGCTCATGATGACCCCCCACCTCACCACCGCCACAACAACCCGCCGCCCCCCACCCTCACCGAGGTCGTCGCCACGCTCCGCACGCTCGGCAAGACCGAACTGCCAAAGCAGCTCGCGCGCTGGCTCGACGAACTCGACGAGACCGGCCGCTGGGCATTGCTGAAACTCGTCACCGGCGCGATGCGGATCGGGATCTCGGCGCGACTGGCGAAGACCGCGGCGGCAGCACTCGGCGACAAGGATCCGCACGATGTCGAGCTGATGTGGCCGGGCCTGGCGCCGCCCTATCTCGATCTGTTCGCCTGGCTGGAAGGCCGCGCCGAAAAGCCCGTCAATCTCGATCCGACGCCGTTCCGCCCGGTGATGCTGGCGCACGCGATCGAGGACTCGGATTTTGCCAACCTTGACGCCGCCGACTTCTTCGCGGAATGGAAATGGGACGGCATTCGGGTGCAGGCGGTGAGCGGCCGCGACGAGCGCGGTCTCATGGTGGCGCGGCTGTATTCGCGCAGCGGCGAGGATATTACCAAAAGTTTTCCCGACCTGCTCCCCTCGCTGCATCTGCCTGGCGCCATCGACGGCGAGCTGTTGGTGCTGCGCGACGGCCGCGTGCAAACCTTTAACGTGCTGCAACAGCGGCTGAATCGTAAAGTGGTGTCGCCAAAACTGATCAAGGAATATCCGATCCACCTGCGCGCCTATGATTTGCTCGATGACGGCGAAACCGACCTGCGCACGCTGCCGTTTGCCGAGCGCCGCAAGCGGCTGGAAACCTTCGTTGCAAAACTCGGCGATGCGAGGGTCGACCTGTCGCCGACCATCGCCTTCGACAGTTGGGACACGCTGGCCGCGGCGCGAAAGGATCCCGCCAGCGCCGGCGAAGACGCGGAAGCGGTCGAAGGCGTGATGCTGAAGCGCCGCGACGCCGCCTATCTGCCGGGCCGGCCGAAGGGGCAATGGTGGAAATGGAAGCGCGATCCGCACATCATCGATGCCGTGCTGATGTATGCGCAGCGCGGCCACGGCAAGCGCTCGTCGTATTATTCGGACTACACGTTCGGGGTCTGGACATCGGGCGAGGATGGCGAGCAATTGGTGCCGGTCGGCAAGGCCTATTTCGGCTTCACCGACGAAGAACTGTTGCAGATCGACCGCTTCGTGCGCCGTAACACCACGGAAAAATTCGGCCCCGTCCGGCACGTGGTGCATGAGCCGGACCAGGGACTGGTGCTGGAAGTGGCCTTCGAGGGCCTGGCGCGCTCGCCACGGCACAAATCCGGCGTGGCGATGCGGTTTCCGCGCATCAACCGGCTGCGCTGGGACAAGCCGCCGCGCGAAGCCGACCGCCTCGAAACGCTGGAGCGGATGCTGAAGGCGGACGCAATTCCGCAGGCATAATGTTTTCCGGCGGCCACCGGCCATTGACGAAAACAAGCCGGTTCCCCATCTCTGTTACACCGCGCTATAGTGCGGATTCGAATGGGTGCGGGAGATCATCAATGCCTAACGACACCAGGGAATTGCCGGCGGCCGCCAATGACGGCCTCTACCGCTTTCTCGGAGGCTCGCCCCTGATGGTGGCGTTTCGGCTGATCCTGCTGTCGATCCTGGTCGGCGTGGTGCTCGCCGCCGTCGGCTTCGATCCCTGGAATATCGTCAACAGCATCCGGCTGCTGTTCCAGCGGATCTGGGATCTCGGCTTTGACGCCGTCAACGGGTTGTGGCGTTACTTCCTGCTCGGCGCCGTGATCGTGATCCCGGTCTGGCTATTGTCGCGGATGTTCGGCGCACCGCGCGGGCGATAGATCGCGCGCTGGCCGGTTTCGTTGACTTCCGTATCCAGGGTTACGACCGCGCAGGTGTTTGCCATCGCCGGACCGGCGATGATTGCAAATCTGACGACGCCGCTGATCGGCATCGTCTCGACGATTGCGATCGGGCGGTTGGGCGACGCGACGCTGCTCGGCGGCGTCGCCATCGCGTCGGTGATTTTCGACTGCCTGTTCTGGCTGTTCGGCTTCCTGCGCATGAGCACGCTGGCCTTCACGGCTCAGTCGCTCGGCGCCGGCGAGACCTGTGAATCGCGCCCGATCCTGATGCGCGGGCTTTTCGTGGCGGCGCTGATCGGCGCGGGGCTGATCATCCTGCAAATCCCGCTCGCCGCCATCCTGTTCAGGGTGATGGGCGGCAGCGAAGGCGTCACCGGCGCGGCGAAAGTCTACTTTGCCATCCGGATCTGGTCGGCGCCGCTGGCGCTGGCCAATTATGTCGTGCTCGGCTGGCTGATCGGACAGGCGCGTGCGCGACTTGCGCTCGGCGTCCAGATCGCGATCAACGTCATCAACATGGCGGCGACAGCGTTGCTGGTGCTGGTGCTCGACGCCGGCATCGCAGGTGCTGCGATTGCGGCCGTCACCGCGGAAGCCGCCGGGCTGGTGCTCGGCGTTCTGATCGCACGGCGTCTTTCGCGTGGACAACCCGCCGCCCCGCGCGCAACGCTGCTCGACCGCGCCAGGCTGATGCGGATGCTGGCGGTCAATCGCGATATCATGATCCGCACCGCTTCCCTGATCGCGGTATTCCTGTTCTTCACCGCGCAAGGCGCGCGCTCGGGCGACGTGACGCTCGCCGCCAACGCGGAGCTGAACAATTTCCTGCTGATCAGCGCGTTCTTTCTCGATGGTCTGGCCAACGCCGCCGAGCAACTCTGCGGCCGCGCCTTTGGCGCCCGCGACCGAGGAGCCTTCTCCAGCGCGACCCGGCTGGTGATCCTGTGGGGATTTGCCTTTGCGCTTGCGGTGACCGCCGTCTACGCGCTGTTCGGCCCCAGACTGATCGATATCATGACCGCAAGCGAAGACGTCCGGCGCAACGCGCGAGATTATCTGTGGTTCGTGGTGGTGTCGCCGCTGCTCGCCGTCTTTGCCTTCGGCTATGACGGGATTTTCATCGGCGCGACCTGGGCGCGCGACATGCGCAACCTGATGATGCTTTCGCTGGCGATCTTTCTCGGCGCCTGGCTGGCGCTGCGCTCGTTCGGCAATGCCGGACTCTGGAGCGCCTTTCTGGTGCATTATGCCGCGCGCGGTGGCTTGCAGGCGTTGCGTTATCCGGCGCTGCTACGCGCCTCGTTCCCGCAAAAGCCGCTGTCCAGCTGAATCCGGAGGATCGTGCCATGCAATTGCAATTTGTCGGCTGCGGCGATGCGCTCGGTTCCGGTGGCCGGTTCAACACCTGCTTCCATGTTACCGGCGACCGCGTCAATTTCCTGATCGATTGCGGCGCGTCCTCGCTGCCGGCGCTGAAGCGGCTCGCGATCGCGCGCGACGCCATCGACCTGATTTTGATCACGCATTTCCACGGCGATCACTTTGGCGGCCTGCCGTTTTTGCTGCTCGATGCCCAGTTCACCGGTCGGGCGCGTCCGCTGGTGATCGCCGGACCGCCGGGAATCGAAATGCGGCTGGCGCAGGTGATGGAAGCGTTGTTCGAGCATTCATCGAAAACCAGGCAGCGGTTTGACCTCTCGGTGGTTGCGCTCAACCCTGGCGAAACGCAGGCATTCGGCGCGGTGAACGTGACGCCGTTTCCGTTGG
>Ga0209890_10000515_pt1 | contig 17856 bp, 17 predicted proteins | sample OrgsoiDNA2013049_FD_185799 | JGI IMG/M metagenome (GOLD analysis project Ga0209890, IMG submission 185799) | Permafrost soil microbial communities from the Arctic, to analyse light accelerated degradation of dissolved organic matter (DOM) -... | ecosystem: Environmental > Terrestrial > Soil >...
GTCGCCGACGGCGGTCACCAGCGGCGCCCCCTTGGTGGGGCTGTAGAGCGCCAGCGCCACCGTCTCCTCGATCCCCGGGCTCATCACCGACCAGTGGGTCGGCAGGTTCTTGTCGAGGTTACTCATGTCGTACGTCTCCCACCCGCCGTAGCCGGTGGTGAACATCGCGTGATCCGAATCGGAGGGATCGATCTCGACGTCGAACAGCCAGTGGATGTCCGTGTCCCTGACGTAAGGCGCGAGCTTGTAGTCGAGGACGCCACCGCTGCCAAACACCGGCTTCCAGGTCGCACCGCCGTCGGTGCTGCGAAAGACCTCTTCGCCCTTCGGCCGGTAGAACGAGCTGGCGATCAGGACCTTCGGATTGCGCGCGTCGACGGAGACGGCGCCGTATCCGAACTTGCGTTGCGCGTCCGGCTTGTCCGGGGTGATGTCGGTCCAGGCGCTGCTGCGCGTATTCAGCTTCCAGACCGCGCCGTCGACCATCGGCATGGGACCTGGATCGGTCCCGTAACTGATGAAGAGGTTTCCGTCGGAGGCGAGGACCGCGTGGTTGGGGCGGTACTTGGTGGGCTGCCCCGGAATGAGCTTCCAGGTGACGCCCGCGTCGTCGCTGCGGAAGAGACCGGGCTTGCCCATGACGGACACGCCCGCAAACAAGGTCCGGCTGGCTTTCCCCTGAGTGCCGCTCGCCGGATCGAAGACGACGAAGACGATGCTGCTGCGGCCCGCACCGCTCCAGGCCGGCAGCTTGGCCTCCTCGGCGGAGAGTTGCAGCACGTCGCGGGGAAAGGTCGCGACCTTGTTCCAGGTCACCGCGCCGTCCACGCTCTTCCACAACCCGCTTTTGCGCGTGCCGAGGAAAAGCAGGCGGCCGTCGTTGGGATCGACGGCCATGCGCTCGCCGTTACCGCGCCCCGCTTCGTTGCCCCCGAACTTGATCGGGACGTTGGTGCGTTCCCAAGTTCGGCCCTGATCGTGAGAGCGCAAGATCGCTCCATCCGGAACCTCGGGCGCCGTGTACGTCCCGCCGGCCAGATAGACCTTGCTGGGATCCGAGGGATCCACGGCGATGCTCTCCACGCCCATCAGATTCAGGTCCGCATACGGAACCCAGTCGAGCATCGGGATCCATCTGTGGGTCTGCGGATCTCGGCGGTAGGCGCCCCCGATATCGGTGCGGGCGTAGACGACGTCCTTGGCTGTCGGATGAAACACGAACCCGTCGACGAAACCGCCACCGACGATCTGGACGCTCTTCCAGATGTAAGGGATCGACGTCGGAGGCTCCGCGGCGAGCGCGGAGAGCGCCGGGAGCGCGGCGGAGAGCGCCAAGAGACGGAGTGCGGGGCGGAGGGTATTCACGGTTTTCCAAAAGGACCACAGATTGCGCGGAACGTACAGGTTGTGGTGTGGGCTGCGCGCTCACGCCGCACCGCCCGGCTGACGCCACCCCAAGCCTGGGTTTATGATCGCGGCATGCGCCCCAAAGTGCTGCAATTGCCCCTGCGTCTGCATCCGGGTTTCGTCCGCAAGTCCTACCTCGGCCTGTGCGCCGCGGTGATCTTTGGCCTTGCCGCCGCGATCATTTACCCCGTCATGGAGCTCGGTGAGGCGCGCAAGCTGATGGACGCCACTGCGCTCTGGCAGACCGGGACCGACGCGGAGAGTGCCAGCGTGGAGGGGCACGAGACGTCCCACAACTTCATCCTCAACAGCTACCGCCTGAACGTCGAGTTCGTCGATCAGACAGGGGGGCAACACAAAGGGAAGGTCGAGTTCGACTCGCTGTTCGCGTCGGTGGACCAGAAGGCGCCGGTGCACGTGAAGTACGATCCGCAAAACCCGGACCGCTTCACGTTCAGTTGGATGATCGACATGAAGGCGACGGCGTGGGCCTCCATCGCGTTCATGTCGCTGATCGGGCTGGGCATCGGCCTCCTCTGCCTGGTGGTGGCGCGGCAGTTGATCCACAAGCTCGCCGCCGCGCGCCGCGCCGCGGTCGACGCGGTGGAGAGCAGCGTCGCGCTGGTGAAGATCGTCGAGATCCGCAAGAACGGTCGCGCCACCGGCGTGATGAAGTACCAGTACAACACCACCGGCGCGGCGGGGAAGACCAAGCGGCGCGAGGTGCTGTTCAACGTGAAGAAGCAGCAGGCCCCGCTCTACTTCGATCGGGCCGGCTCGCGGATGTTCGTACTGCAGCCGCCGGCGCCGCATCAGCCGGTGGTGCTGCGCAACGACTTCTATCCGTTCGACGTGTCCGAGCACGATCGCCCGGCTCTGCTGGCGCGCCTGGAACGGCTGCGCGGCGAGTCCGAAGGCGAAGCCTAGTCGGAAGACGCTCAGACTCGACGGTCGCTTACTCGGTCTCACCGATTGTGTGGACAAAAAACTGACCGGCCCGCGTGAGCGGGCCGGTCAGATTGAAGCGCGAGCCGGAGCGAGTGGCTACAGGTTTAGTTCACCGTCGCGACGGCTTGGATGCGGAACTGCTGCGAGCTCCACTTCGCGTACGGCTCGACGTCGAAGGGCACGTTGGCGGCCTTCTGCAGCGTGCTCGAGCCAGGGTTGGTGAGGTTGAGGGCCGTTCCTCCCTTCACGTTGGTGATCATGAAGGAGCCGTAGCTGTTGCCGAGCGCGGTGATGGTCCACTGTTGCGAGGTCGACTGGCTGTTGCAGGCCTGCAGCGTGACGGCGGAGGAGCAGGTGCCGGCGCCGGCATCCAGGCACTTGGTGGGCGAGCCCGCCGCCGCGATGGTCCAGTTGCTGCCGTTCGCCGTGAGGAGGAGCTGCGAGGTCGAGAAGTTGGACGACATCGCCTCTTGTACGACCGGGCTGGTCGCGGTGTCGATCACCATCGGGTTGGCGCGGGTGAGGAGCGAGTAGATCACGTAGCGATACGACGAGTCGAAGACCGGCGTATAGCTGCCGCTGCGCCACACCGTGATGGCACTGTTCCAGGGGGCTCCACTCGCGTTCAGCGTGCTGTATCCGTCTGGATCCTTGGTGGTGCCGTTGCTGTTGTACTTGCCCGCGCTCCACTGCTGGATGGCGCCCGCGCTGTTCTTGCAGAGCACGCCGTCGCCGAAGGGATTGAGGTAGGGTGCGGCAACCGTCTGGCCGACGCCCAGCCGACCCGCGACCTCGCCGCCGCTTCCGGTGGCGAAGCCGTCGCCGTCGCAGTAGTAAGCGGCGGGAGCGGTCACTGTCGGCTTGCCCATGCTGCTGAGGCTGCCCGTCTCGATGATGTTCCCGAAGAAGGTCCCCTCCTGATACGGGAAGCTGGGGCTGACGCCCCACCCGATCGCCGGCGCCGCGGCGTCGATCCAGAGCGGGATGTGGATGCCCGCCGTGTTCACGTGGGCCATCATGCAAGCGGAGACCAGCTCCTCGCAGGTGGAGTCCGTGTGAACGCCGCCATTCTTCCACTGGGGGCAGAGGCCGAGGCCACCCGCGAAGGTGTAGTTGGTGCCGTTCTGGTCGCCCTTGACCAGCGAGTCGTTGGATGCCAACGCGCACTTGACGAGGTAGGAGACCGTCTTGCGGCCCGCCGACGTCGTCATCAGGCCGTTGATGGAGCTGAGCCCGTTGATCGACGACAGCCCGTTGATGGAGCTGAGCCCGTTGATCGACGACAGCCCGTTGATGGAGCTGAGCCCGTTGATCGACGACAGGCCCAGGTCGCGGCTGGAGGCCTCGACGTCGCTCGCCTGCTCGCCGCAACCAATCAAGCCGACGATGGCGCCGAGCGCGATACTAATTTGGATGGTCCGTTTCCCCATTTCTTTCATTTGAAATTCCCCCTTGAGGCGGCCCAGCCGACTACGAGAGTCCCGTTGGCTTTGCGTCGCCCGATCGCTCGGGTTATGCCGTTTGTTCACAAGGTGTCGGTCCGACACACCACGAAGCAAAGCAGTAATCGAGCCAACGGTTTTTGCCGACTTACGGCCAGTTCTGCGGCCTCGGCATGGGTACATGCGGTCCCACCCGTTGCCTCTGGTACAACAGAGGTGATGTTCCGCGAACAACGTGCGCGGGACACCGAGCTATTCGGTGCCGGCTGCTAGTTCCAGGTCCCTGCGCCGACGTCGAGCTTCCAGCTGACCTTGTAGGTCGGCAGCGAGATCTTCGTTCCGGTGAAGATCAGCGGCTGAAACACGTAGGTGGCTAGATAATTGTGCTTGCCGGGCGCGGTCGTGTCCTGATCGCCGTACCAATGATCGCCCCAGAACACGTTGACGGTTCCCTTGGAGCCGACCACCGGCATCACCCAGGTCACCTGGGTCATCCAGGTCAGGTCCCCTTTCGGCGCCACGAAGCCCTGGTAGGTCCAGGGGCCGGTGATGGCGGGCGCCGTCGAATAGAAATCGTCGTTGGCGCGCCAGCCCGTCTTGGACGAACCGAGCCAGTAGTAGGTGCTGCCCGACTTGAAGATGGTGGGCGCCTCGATGCCACCGCTGGTGCCGTTGACTGCGGAGTATTGCTTGGCCGACACCCAGCTGTGGCAGTCGCTGGCCAGCGTGTAAACCCAGCCGCTCTCGGTGATCACGTAGGCGCTGTTGCCATCTGTCAGCGCGCTCATGTCGCTATGCGACGCGGTCGTCCCGCTCGCGTTGGTGAGCGATCCCTTGAAGGCGTACTTGCCGTTCACTGTCGGCGAAGTCGCATAGACGACTTCCTTGTCGACCTGGTAGGTCGTGTCTGCCGCATGCGCGAGCAAGACGAACTCGCCGGTGGCGGGGCACTTGATGATGTGGGGCCGCTCGCCCTTGCGGTTCGGGCCCAGCTGGCCGCTCGCCTGCTGCGGCAGGATGATCCCTTCGTTCTTCCAAGTCGCGAAGTCCTTCGACGAGTACATCGAGAACCCGTTGAAGTTGTTGTCGGTCGTCGTGCTCAGGAAGTATTCGCCATGAAGGTAGAACGTGTCACAAACCTTGATGATGCCGCCGCCGTGGGCGTTGACGAGCGCGCCCGTCGTGTCCCTCAGGCTCATCCCGGGCGGATTGGGCGGGGTGATGGGGGTGACCGTGTCGGGATCCGTGAAAGTGCCAATCTGCGAGCCGGGCGCAACGGTGCAGCTCGTGACCGCGCTCGTGTCGGTCGTCGTGGACGGTCCAGAGCCCGCAACGTCTCCCTCTTCGTTGGTTCCGCAGGCGACCAATGCCAGACAGACCAGCGACGACGTCAAACGGGCGATCGAAACAGTTTTTCGCATCGAAGAAGGCTATCACGCTCACCTGTCTCAGCTCCCGGCATTGATCGCGTCCGTATTTGATCTCGACACGCGGCGGCTATCGGCGGCTTCGCGGCTTCGCGCCAAATTCCTGGCACGTCGATGGCGACGTCTCGAGCCATAGAGACGCTCAGCGGGCGACGACGCGGACGCCGTCGCTGTGGAGGCGGACCTCCGGAGCGGGACCAGACTTCGCATAAAAGAAGCGGAGGTGGGTGCCGCCGCCGGGAAGGTGGCGCACCCACACCGCGCGCAGGCCCCTGACGGCGGGCTTGTACGTCCCCACCTTCATGGTGGAGTGGGCGTTCGGAAGGTTGAACGCGACGCCGTCGGGCGTATGAAGCGCGTACTTGTGCGCCCCCCTCAGCGAGCCGACGAGCCCAACCGCGAATTCGCCCGTCTCGCCGAGCGGCTCTTCGGGCGGCTCCGGTTCGGCGGCGTCCACCGGCTCCGGTTTGGCGGTCGGTGCGACGGTCGGAGGCGCCTCCGCAATCGGCGGCGCTGTCGGCGCGACGGTCACGACGGGTGCTGCGGGCGGCGCGGACGCTGTCGACGGCGTCATGACGATCACGGGCGCCGCCACTGTATGGGCCGCAGCACGCGGCGGCCGGATCCGAATGGCGATGACGGCGGCAACGGCAGCCAACGCGACCGCAGAGGCCGTGAGCGCGACCGTTCGGGCACGCCCCCCGCCGCGCCGACGAGGCGAGCCCTGGATGTCGCGGAACCGAATGATCTCCGTCTTGTCGGGGTCTAGGCGAACCGGTGTGGCGGCGTCGACCGTGCTCTGTGGCGGGTCGGTCTGCGAAGACTGGGTAGACGCATCGTCGGCCGCGTTGAAATCCCAGGGCTCCCAGACACGCTCGGGCACGGCCCCCATCTCAGGCGACGCGACCGACGACTCCACCTCGCCCGAAACCGCGGCGTTCGGCGCGAGGCGGGGCGTGGCGCTCTCACCGGCGCGAATGTCGATCACCAGGCGCGGGATGCCGTCCCCCTGCCCATGGTCGAGCGCGACCGACGAGACCCAACCCTTCGTGGCGAGGTTCGCGTCGGGGGAGAGGGAGATCTCGACCTCCGTGTCGGAGCGCAGGAACGGCAGCGCCGTCGTGAACTGAAAGCCCTCGGCGGTCGGCAGCGCGCGCGTGCAGATGAGCTGGCTCTTTCCCGCGAAGCGCAGCTTGACCAGCTGGGCCTTCTCGTCGCTCTCGTCGACCACGCCGCGCAGCTCGGCGACCATGTGCGGTGACAGATCGGTGAACGCGATCCCCATCCCGACCTTCGCGGGCGACAACACCCGGTGGTGTGCGACGCGACCGCGGAGCCGCAGCGACCCCCGCGGAAGCGCGACGTCGCACAGAATGGGCGAGCCGACCGGGCACGGCTCGGGCGTGAGCGCGTCGACGAGAATTCCGGTCGGCGACAGGTTGACGGCGCGCGCGACCACGCTGCTGACCTGGCCCGGCCAGATCACGCGCACCTCGCGTCGAAAGCCGACCCGCGGCTCAGTCCTTCTGCCCAACCAACCGACCATGGTCTTGCCCTCCCCACTCTAGAAGCGCCGTCGGTGAAGGCAAGCGCGTCGATTCAAAACTCGAGCGGCGTTTCGCAAACGTCAAGGGTTTCGCGTTTCGGGCCGGTGAAGAATGTCGGCCTGGTTACAACGATAGGCAGCGTCTTCCAGCGCGCTGGAATTCCGCCGATGGCTACGACGCGCGATATGAACCCGGACCGGCTTTCGGCAGGGCATCGCGATTTTTCGGGACCTCGGCGCTCTGGCCGATCGCTGGGCCCGCAACGGCTGCGCCAAGTAGAGCCAACTGGAGCCTAACTCGTCTGCTGGCAGGTGAGGGTCGTCAGGTCGCAGGAGAAGCCGGCGTTCGCGCCCTCTATGCCGAGGGTGGTGCCCACGGTGACGATCGCGTCGCCGCCGCTCGCGACCGGGACCCTGAACCTGACCTGCGACTTCGAGATCTCGAAGTCGAACGAGGCCGAGCCAACACGCTCACCAACGCCGATCGACCCGCTGAAGCTGACCAGCATTTGCGCGTCCGCGGGATCGGACGGCATGGGGCCGAGGAGATAGAAGATCAGCGTCCCATTGAGGGTAGCGTTCACGACGGTGGATGTGGCCGAGGTGACCGTGCCCGCCGGACTGCCAGCGGGCGGAAAGCGCGCCAGGCAAGAGGTCGCGGTTCCCCAGACCTGCGGGTTGAGCTTGCCGGTGTCGACGATGGCGGTCACCTCGACAGAACCGTTCGCGGCCTGGTCGGGTGGGCCCGCCGGGTCGCTCCATCCCGCGCAGATGCGCGTGATGCTCGCGACGGCCGTGAGCTGACCCTTGCTCATGTCGGGCTCGCTGGCTGGATCGTCGGGGACACCTGCGCCGTCGAGGCGGCTCCGAAGTTGGGCCAGCGCGTTGGAGAGCAGATCGGGGAGCCAATCGAGGTTCAGCTCGTCGAGGCGGGCCTGCGCGTCGGCGCGCACCTGATCGATGTTGCTGGTGTCTAGAATCGCCGTCGGCATCTGGTAGGTCATGACCAGCGCCGCCGTCTCCGCCTCCATCGGAGGGGTCGGCAAGGTGACGTTCCCCGACCCGCAACCGAGCGCGAGCGCCGCCAGCGCCGGCGCGGCGCCGCGCGTGACGAAGCCCCAGCGCGGGGGCTTCACAGCACCACCGCGAGCGAGGCGTCCGGCACGAAGGTCTTCTTCGTGTTCGCGATGTCGAGGCCGGGAACGAAGTAGTACCCGTACCCCGCCCCCACGATCAGGTGGACGTAGTGCCAGAGAAAGGCGACGCCCCCGATCGCCTCCCAGGGGTGCTGCACGCCCGGTACGTACTGCCCGTTCAGGGTGCCGGTCGTGTAGGGGTCGATCGTACTGCTGCCGCTCAGCGGAACATCGGAGACGTAGAACTGGTAGCGTCCGGTGGCGGTGAGCGAAAAAATGCGCGTCACGCGGTACTGAACCATGAGACCCAACTGGCCCGCGCGCACCGCGCCCGCGCCGTTCAGAGACGCCTGCGTGATGTCGCCGGTTCCTGACACGTGCGCGTAGACGTACGCCCCCTCGGCATGTAGCGTGATTCGCGGGTGGACCTTCACCGAGACGAACAGCGAGAGGGGGACGTTGATCAGGCTGCCGCTGAAGTTCGATTTGCTGATGGTTCCGTAGTAACCGGCGGCCAGGACCGCGACCGCCACCGGATCGCGATCCAGGATCTGAAACTTCAAGTGGAGGTTGGGGACCAGGACGCCGGTGAACGCCCGCAGCGCCCAGGAGGGGGGATCTGATCCGATCGAGAGCTGCTGGATGATCCCGTATTCGAACGCCAGGATGCCGAGCTTCAGCGTGTGCTTTCCGACCATGTAGGCCGTCCGCTCGTCGAGCAGCGGGATCGGCTTCGGAGGCGGAGCCTCGACGGGGGGCGGCGCCTGCACGGTCGTCGTCTCGACCGGTTGAATCGGCGACAGCGACTCATCGCCGGCGGCGAGCGCTCGTGCAGCGAGCGAGACCAGCAGACCGATAGCCACCAGGGTGCTCCACACCGTTCGCGCGCACATGAGGATGAGCCTTAGGCCGATCCCGGCTGCAACCAGGACCCGGCGCGCATTTGCGGGAGCGACCTTACGGTATGCTCGCCCGGTGTCGGTGGATCCGGAGAGCGATTGGGGGCCTGCGGCTCTGGCATTGACCGAGCGCGGATATGTCGTGTTGCCGGGCGCGTTGCCCGAAAGTGGCCGAGATGGGGAAGCCGCCTGGTTGGGACTGCGGCACGAAGCCGAGCAACTTTTTGCCGACGACGCGTTCTCCGCGGCGCGCGTCGGGCGCGGTGAGGGCCCCGTCGACGGCGCGCTGAGGGAGAGCCCGATCCGCGGCAGCTCCGTCTGCTGGCTCGACGCGAGCATGCCGGTCGGCCAGGCGTTCATGCGCTGGATGGATGGGCTGCGCGTCTCCCTCAACCGCGAGCTCTTTCTGGGGCTCGATTCGTTCGAGGCCCAATACGCCCACTACCCGGTCGGCGCGAGCTACGAGACGCACGTCGATCGGCATCGTCATTCCAACGCGAGGGTCGTCTCGGCGGTGCTCTATCTCAACTCCGATTGGCCCGCGGACGCCGGCGGCGAGCTGGTCATCCACGACCGGCACGACGACCGGCACGACGGCGGGCACAACGACGAGCACGACGTCCCCCGACTGACGCTGGCCCCCGAAGGGGGAACGCTGGTGCTGTTCATGAGCGACGAGACGCCGCACGAAGCGAAGAGGGCCACACAGGAACGCTGGAGCATCGCGGGATGGTTCCGAACGCGCTCGGTCGTCTAGTGCTACGCCCAGTTCTCCAACCGTAGTCCCGCGACGCGTTTGAATTCGCGTTCGTTGTTCGAGACGAGGGTCAACTTGCGGGCCACGGCCTGCGCAGCGATCAGGGTATCGAGCGGACCGATAGGCGTACCAGCATGCTCGAGCTTGGCGCGAATCGCTGCGTAGGCGAGCGCGTCCTCCGACGTGAACTCGACCACAGTCAGGGGGCGCAAAAAGTTCTCCAGCAGGCGCGTGGTTTTCGCCGCCGAGGCGCTCTTGGCGGCGCCCGTTCGGAGCTCGGCCTCCGTGATGACGCTGAGTCCAACGTCGATCGGGCGTTCGGCCAGCAGACGCGCCAGCACGGATCGGCTTTGCTTGAGCGCATGGATGCAAATGTTCGTATCGAGCAAGAACCTCATCCGAGTTTTTCGCGCCGCTCCTGCGACCCTTGGGGGCCTCTCTCGAAGTCGTCTGGCACGCCCGCGAACGACATTGCATAGCCGTCGGGCCATCCATCGGGCTCCAGAATGACCGCCGCCCCCTCGTGCCGGATGAGCACCGTGTCACCGTCAAACCGAAACTCCTTCGGGAGACGAACAGCCTGACTCCTGCCGGTCTGAAACAGCTTGGCGCGCTTGATCGACATGATATATATCATGGTATATACCATTCGGAGCAGGGTCAAGGTCGACACCTCTAACCGCGTGGCACAATCTGGCTCGACCATGACACGCGGTTTCGCGATGACAGACTTCCGGACGCTCGGTCGCACGGGCGCGCAGGTCTTGGCGGTTTCCCTCGGCGGCGAAGGGATTCTGCGCACCACCGGTCGGGCCCAGGAGGCGGTTCCCGTGATCCTCGAAGCGCTCCGTCTGGGTGTGCGCTACTGCGATACGGCGCCCGCTTACCAGCAGAGCCAGGACTACTACGGCGAGGCGTTCCGCAGCGCCGGGCCCGGCGCACGCGATCGCGTGTTCCTCGCGTCGAAGACCCACGAGCGCACGCGCGACGGAGCGCTGCGCCTGCTAGACGACTCGCTGCGCCGGCTTGGCACCGATCGGATCGATCTGTGGCAGATGCACGATCTTCGGCACGCAAAGGAGCTGGACGTCCTCTTCGGCCCGAAGGGCGCCATCGAGGCCGCGCGCCAGGCGCAGGCCGACGGCCGCGTCCGTTTCATCGGCCTCACCGGGCACCACGATCCCGACATTCTTCTCCAAGCGATGCGCCGTTTTTCGTTCGACAGCGTGCTGCTCCCGGTGAACCCGGCCGATCCGCGCCACCGTCCGTTCGCGCCGACGGTGCTCGCCGAGGCGCGCCGCCAGGGGATCGGCGTCGTCGGAATGAAGGTGATGGCCGCCGGGCCGTTGCTGGCCGAGGCAGGCGCGGACGAGCTGATCCGCTACGCGGCATCCGTCGCGGATACGGTCATCATCGGCTGTTCGACGATCGCCGAAGTTCAGGAGAACCTGGCGGTCGCGCGCGCCTTCGTGCCGATGTCCGAGACCGAGCGGCGCGCGCTGGAGCAGCGGATCGCGCCGCACGCCGCCGACTACGACACGTTCAAGCGATAGCGAGCGTCAGATCGCGCGCAAACGCGAGCGTCAGCTCGCGCGCAAACGCGAGCGTCAGCTCGCGCGCAAACGCGAGCGTCAGCTCGCGCGCAAACGCGAGCGTCAGCTCGCGCGGACGTACGGCGGCTGCGGCGCGCCGGCCGGTGTGGCCACGATCTGATAGAGGTTGTGCTGGCGCGTGCGGAAGTAGGCGGCGCTGATGAGCAGGTAGAACTTCCACATCCGGTAGAACGCGTCGCCGTACTTGTCGCGCAGGCGCGGCCAGGCGGCTTCGAAGTTGGCCCACCAGGCCATCAGCGTCCGGTCATAGTGGGGGCCGATGTTCTGAACGTCCTCGGGAACCAAAACCTCCTCCATCGCGCTGGCGAGCTGGCCGAGAGTCGGGATGGCGGCGTTGGGGAAGATGTATTTGTCGAACCAGGGATCGATATGCGTGCGCGGGCTGGCGCCGCCGATGGTGTGGATGAACGCGCGCCCGCCCGGGACGAGGCGGCGGGCCGCCAGCTCCATGTAGCCGCGGTGGTTCTTGGGCCCCACGTGCTCCATGAGGCCGATCGAGACGACGGCGTCGTAGCTGCCGGTCGCGTGGCGGTAGTCCTCGAGGCGGATCTCGATCGGGAGCGCGGCGTAGTGCTCCTTGGCCCAGGCGGCCTGCTCGCGCGAGACCGTATAGCCGACGACGCTGGCGCCGTAGCGCTCGGCGGCGAAGGAGGCGAAGCCGGCCCAGCCGCAGCCGAGATCGAGCACGCGCATCCCGGCCTGGAGGCCGATCTTCCGGCAGACCAGATCCAGCTTGGCCTCCTGCGCGGCGTCGAGGGAGTCGGTCCCCTTGAAGTAGGCGCAGGTGTACATCATGCGCGGCCCCAGCATCTCGCGATAAAGGTCGTTGCCGACGTCGTAGTGACGGACGCCGACCTCGAAGGGGCGGGCCGCCTGCAGGTTCAAGAGGCGGGAGCGCACCACCTGCGCGCGCATCGTCCAGCTCTTACTGAGCACGCCGTACAGGTTGCCGCGCACCGCGCGATCGATCATCTGGTCGAGCCTCTGGCAGTCCCACCAGCCTTCGGTGAAGGACTCGCCGACACCGATGGTCCCGTCGCGCATGATGCGCTCGTAGGTCCGGGTGTCGTGGATCTGGATGTCCCACGGCGCGTCGCCACCGACGGTGATTCCGGCGCCGGCGAGCGCTTCGCGGATGACGTCCGGCGCGTTTCGGTCGAGCGTGGAGGCGAGCTTGCGGGCGAAGTCGATCATGTGCGTCCTCGGCGATTGTCGGCCCAGCGCTCCGCAATAGCCAACCCGGCGTCGACGAGGCGCGGCGCTGGGAAACGCGCCCCCGAGAACATCCAGGCGAAGCCGTTGGCGACGGCGCGCCGGGCGAGGCGCGATCCCGCCTTGCCGTCGCCGGTCCGGTGGCCGTTGCCATTGTCGTGGTCCTTCTCCGCGCCCTCATGATCGCTCGGCCTTCCGCCGAGGGCCGCGGCCGCCTCGCGGAGGCGGAAGACGCGGCGGTAGTCCTCCATCACCGGGTGCGCGGCGAGGCGCGCCGGGTAGCTCTCCGGCGCACCGTTGAGGATCGCTTCGGCGGCGAGGCGACCCGAGAGCACCGCGGGCAAGATCCCCTCGGCGGTGAGCGGCTGCGCGAGGCCCAGGCTGTCGCCGCAGAGGAGCACGGCGCCTCTTTCAGCCGTCGGACCTGGGCGAACAGCGCCTTGAAGGTGGATCGGATCGAAGAGGTAGTAGGTGTGCCCCTTCATCGCCTCGAGCTCGGCGGCGGACTCCGCCGGGACGTGGCCCGCGGCGGTGAAATGGGCCCGCGCGTTCTGCCAGGCCGCGCGCACCTCGTGCGGCTCGACCGTTCCCGAGCCGACGTTCAGCCAGTCGGTCTTGGGCACGTTCCACGAATAGCCGCGCAGATCGTCGTGCAGGAGCAGCTCCGGCTCACCGTCGCGCCCGGCGCGCGTGCGCGCGATCGCCGCGCGATCGGCCTGGAACTCGTGCTCTTGAACGCCGACCGGCCCACTCGGCCGCGGCGGCGCAACCAGGCGAGCGACCGGGCAGTTCGTCCCACCCGCGCCGATCAGATGGCGCGCGCGCAGGCCCGCGACCGACCAGAGCCCGTCGCTGTCGCGCACGATGTCGTGGACCGCGACGCCCAGGTGCAGCTCGGCGCCGCTTCGACGCAGCAAGAAGTCATCGAGCTCGAAGCGGCGGATGAACCAGCCGTGGCAGCGGATGGACCGCTCCTCGCCGCGATAGCTCACGTGGCAGCTGTTCCACTCCCAGAGGCCGCCGCTGTATTCGCGCGGCGCGAGCGCCAGCGCGTCCCAGATCGGCGCCGAGACCCACCCTCCGCACAGCTTGACCCGCGGAAACTCCGCGCGATCGACGATCGCGACCCGCGCGCCCCCCTGGGCCAGGAAACGCCCGCAGGTGCTGCCGGCCGGGCCTCCCCCGACGATGAGCACATCGTGGATCACGCGATCGGTAAATTGCTCGGCCTCGGCCGGAAGTCAACGCGATTCGCCGCGCGGACGGTCACCCGGGGTACAATGATGTTTGTAGGAGCCAAATCGGATGGCCATTCGGACCACGGCGCAAGACGAAGATTCAGAGGAAGAGCCCCGGTGCGATCACCAGGACCTCCCATCCGAAATGACCTGCCGCAAACCGGGCATCGCGGTCGGCGCAGAGGGCCCTGACGGTCGGACCCCCTACGTCTGCACGGCGGGCCATCACTTCCTCTGGCCCGGCTCTTCCCCTTCCTAACCCCCTCCGCTGTCGTTCGTGAGCGCGTCGAGATCGGCGGTGAGCAGGTATCGCTCTTCGCTGTTGAGGTCGACGAGGAGAGCGTCCGCCAGCTCGCGGATCCTCTCGATCATCCGCCCCGCCGACAGACTGTCGGGCTCCAGCGCCAACATGGTGGCGGCCAGAGAGGCGCGGCACCTCTCGTGATCCTCCTCCATCTGCGCCCGCAATTCGGGCCCCCAACCGATGACGTCGCACAGCGCCGTCGGTAGGATTCGCTCCTCGAACTCCATGTGCTCCGTGAAGGCCGCGAAGAGATCCTTCGCGTGGAGCCGCAGCGGTTCGAAGTCCACCTCCGATTCCGTGGTTGATTCCGTCGTCTCTTGCGCGACATGAATCGTCTCCTGCACCAGCCCGCGAAGCTCTTCGTTGCTCGAAAGAATGGCGGCGCGTGCGTCGCTCGAAGACATTGGTTCCCGTGTCAGCGTCCTCATGTCCACACCTCCCCAGGTTTCTGCCCGGATTTTTGCCTCCCTCATCTTGGCCACATTCGGAATGACTCGTCAGCGCGGATCGCGAAGGTTTACGCAAGTCATTCCGCTGCGAAACCTTCCCTTGACCGGCCCTTGACCTCCCGCCGAGGCTGGTGCCGGCTCGGCGTGCGGCGTAGCTTTGCCGCCATGTCACGTCCCCTCGCTCTCGTCACCGGCGCCTCCGCCGGCATCGGTCAGTCTTTTGCCGAGCAGCTGGCGGCGAGTGGCCACGACCTCATCGTCGTCGCCCGCCGGCGCGATCGGCTGGAAGCGCTCGCGCAGCGCCTGGGCGCCGCGCATCAGTCGAAGGTCGAGGTGCTGATCGCCGATCTGACCAGCGAGGCAGGCATCGACGCGGTCAGCGCGCGCGCCGCCGACGCGCCGCTCGATCTGCTGGTGAACAACGCCGGCATCGGCGGCTACCGCCGCTTCGTCGAGCTCGATCCGAAGGTGGCCGATGCGCTGGTCGCGATCCACATCCGCGCGGTCGTGCAGGTGACCCGGGCTGCGCTGCCCGGGATGGTCGAGCGCAAGCAGGGCGCCGTCATCAACGTCGCCTCACTCCTGGCGTTCTCCGGCAGCGCGACGGGGAACTTCCTCCCCCAGCGCGCGGTCTACGCCGGCGCGAAGGCCTTCATGGTGACGTTCACCCAGGTACTGGCCAACGAGCTCGCCGACAGCGGCGTGCGCGTTCAGGTCTGCCTCCCCGGCGTCATCAAGACCGAGTTCCACGAGGTCCAGGGGATGGATCTCTCGAAGATGCCGCGCATGAGCCCGGACGACCTGGCGCGCGCCGCATTGGCCGGCCTGCGGCTCGGCGAGATCGTCTGCGTACCGGCGCTGGAGGATCCAGCGGCGCTGCAGCGAATCGACGAGGCGAACCGCGCGGTGGTGGAGGTCGCGCGTTCGACCGCGATCGCCCCGCGCTACCGCTGAACGCGAGGGCGCCCGCCGCTACATCCAGCCGCGCCGCTTGAACCACCAGAGCGGCACGAGGCCGCTCACGATGATGAGAGCGAGCGCCATCGGATAGCCGAGCGCCCAGCGCAGCTCCGGCATGACCCGGAAGTTCATCCCGTAGATGCCGGCGACGAGCACGGGCGGGATCCCCACGACGGAGGCGATGGTCAGCGTCTTGACTATCTCGTTCTGCTCGATGTTGATGAAGCCGAGCGTGGCGTCGAGCAGGAACTGCAGCTTGCCAGAGAGGTGCCCCTCGTAGTCGGTCAGCGAGGCGATGTCGGCCCGGATCCCCTTGAGGCGCAACGTATTCACCCGCGGCGCCCCCGCGATCCCGCTCTCCACGAGGTAGGCGCCGATGCGCCCCAGGCCGAGCAGCTCGTCCCGCAGTCGCGAGATCCGCTCGGCGGTGGTGCCGATGCGGCGCAGGGCCGCGCTCAACTTGGTTGCGATCTTGGTCGTGCCCTTGGGCGTGACCTTGGCGCGCGCGCGGCCGCCGCCGAAAGCGGCGCGCGACAGCTCATCGCAGGCAGCGCCGGCGTGCTCCAGGTTGTCGGCCGCCCGGTCGACGATCAGCTCGAAGATCCGGAGCAGCGCCTCCTCGGCATTGTCGGGCGGCCGCGCGGCCGACTCATCCCGGTAGGCCTCGAACGCGGCCAGCGGCCCGAAGTGAATGGTGAGCAGGACCTGCGAAGAGAGCACGAACCCGACCGGCGTCAGCTCATGCTCACCGTCGGCGTCGACCGCCACCAGCGGCGCCGAGAGATAGAAGGCCCCGCCTTCGAACGCCAGCCGGCTGCTCGACTCGATCTCGCTGACCTGACCCTCGGTCGGAACCCGCAGCCCCGTCGCCGCGCTGACCTGTGCGATCTCCTCGGCCGTCGGCTGGAGCAGATCGATCCAGACGGCGGACGAGACGGCGGCGGCGCCGTCGCCGGGTGGATGGGTCGCGATCATGGGCCGGCGCTACTCTACCCCGCCGGGCCCGGTCGCCTGGAGGACCTCAGAGATCTTCCCGTCGGTCGTGGTCGAGCTGTTCTTCGTCGGTTGGCTCGCATGGGGCGAGCGCGCCCGACTCGGGTTGAAACTCGACCGCCGCCTCGGTCGCCTCGTCGGCGTTACCGACGTCAGCCGGGACGGTCCGCGGGTCTGCTTTACGCTGTCGCGTGGGAAACGTGCTCATCCCCAACAACCTAGAATCGAATCACAGGCAAGCAAGCTCGGCCGAGGCCTCCTGGTCCTCCGCTACTGACAACGGCGCGAGCCACCGCCGTCCGGGGTGGTGCAGGCCAACCCGGTGTTGCAGGTTCCGCCCCCACCGCCGCCCGTGGCCGCGCAGCACGGCTGACCCTTGGTGCCGCACGCCTGGCAGCTGTCGGCGCCTCCCGCCATACCGCCGCCGGCACAAACGAGGCCGGCGTTGCAGGTTCGGCCGCAACAGGCTTGACCTGAGGCGCCGCAAGTCTGGCAGGTCGCGCCCCCTCCGGTCCGACCACCGGCGCCGCTCCCGGCGGTGCCCGTGCAGGCCAATCCGGTGTTGCACGTCCCGAATCCGCCGCCGCAGCAGGATTGGCCCGCGCTTCCACAGGCGACGCAGGTCCCACCCGTCCCCATGGTGGCGCCCATGCAGGTCCCGCCCGACTGGCAGGCACCGCCCGGGCAGCACGAGCCACCCATGGCGCCACAATTCATGCAGGTGCGGGGCATTCCGTTCCCGGGATTTGCGCAGCCGAGCCCGCTTTCGCAGGCGTCGCCGGAACAACAGACCTCTCCGCTGGCGCCGCACGGCTCGCAGGTCGTTCCACCGTCGCCGGATTGACACGAAAGGCTGGCCGCGCAGCCGTTGTCTCCCCCACCCGCGCAGCAGACGGCACCACGGCTCCCGCAGCTGACGCAGCTCGCGCCCGAGCAGCGCGCCCCCGACGCGGTGCAGGTCATGAAGCCCCCGGTCCCCATCCCACCCCCCGCGCCCGCGATGCCACCTCCGCAACAGGTCTGACCGACGGCGCCGCAAGCAACGCCGGCGCTGCTTTGGCACGACCCGTTCGAACAGGTCCCGCTGGTTCCCGCACCAGTACAAGTGGATCCGCTGCCGATGCACATTCCGGCGACGCAGCATCCGCCGCCCTGGCAACTGTTCGCCGCGCAGCAGGAATTCCCCACGGTGCCGCAACTAGTGGCACCAGTCCCGCCGGTGGTCGTGGACGAAGCGCCGCACGACGCGACCGCGACCACCGCAACGACCCCAAACAGAGCCAATGACCGTACGTGGTAATCAACAAACAGGCGAAGGCAAATCATTGTCTTGATCCTCCAACAACCGTTGGTCGGCTGACCGCAACGGCCGAAGATTTTGTTTTCAGACAAGTTGGTGTGCGATGCTCGGCGCCGTCATCGTTTTCGTTTCCATGTGAGCCGAGTCACGCGCGTGCCATCACGCCGAGGCAGCCAGCAAGGCGGCGTGAATCGCCGAACCCGACGGGCATAGTAGGAAGCTCGC
>Ga0209890_10000516_pt1 | contig 17856 bp, 13 predicted proteins | sample OrgsoiDNA2013049_FD_185799 | JGI IMG/M metagenome (GOLD analysis project Ga0209890, IMG submission 185799) | Permafrost soil microbial communities from the Arctic, to analyse light accelerated degradation of dissolved organic matter (DOM) -... | ecosystem: Environmental > Terrestrial > Soil >...
CAGAATGCCTGCATGTGAAAGCGCGCGTTGAAGCCGCTGCCGATGAACCCAACGCCAAGACGCCTCTGCGCGTGTTTGTCTTGCTTGTGACGCATGTTCCCTATTATATGCGGCGGTGCGCCTCACTAACGACGCAATCGCAACTGCTCCACTGTCACGCCCATGACACAGTTCGCGCCGCGGCGCCCTGCAAACCCTTCGCTGGTAAATTGTAAATAGCTGATTTGGAACGATTTCTAGTCGCGCTCGATTTTCTTTTCGCATTTGCCGCCGATGGCATAGGCATTGCTATTCCATGATGGCGGCCCAAGGCGGTGGTGCCTATCGCTGACTTACCGTCTCGTTGGGATCAGACTGGCTGCGGTTGGTTCGCGGCCGGACGAATATAAACTAAAGGTAAGCATCGCGAAGGAGGGAGTTTTGGCAGCAACGACTAACAACGATTCGAATTTCCGCACGGCACTTAAGGTTAAGGACTGTGTGCAGAGACCCCACGCAGCAGGAGAATTGAGATGAAATGGCTTACGTCAAAACGTCAGGTCAAGATATGGTACGCCGTCGCAGCGCTTGTAACGACCTGTGGTGCCGCGATGGCCGCCTCGGATTCCGAACAGTTCCAACGCTTCAAGGACCCCAATCAGTGGGGCGCCCCGGCGGGTGATTTGAATCAGACCCGCTACAGCTCACTCAAAGAAATCAACACCGGCAACGTCAAGGGCCTCAACATGGTGTGGGCGCAATCGAGCGGCACCTTGCGCGGTCACGAAGGTCAGCCGTTGGTCATCGAAAATGTCGGCGGCAAGCCGATGATGTTCATCGAGAGCGGATGGCCGAACATTGTTCAGGCGCTCGACTTGAGCGATCCGGATCATCCGGTGCAGGTGTGGCACTACACCAAGACCAGCGGCCGCGACGAGTCCGCAGTGCCTCGGGCCTGTTGCGATACGGTCAACCGCGGCATGTCATACGCGGACAATAAGCTCGTGTTTGGCACCTTGGATGGCTATGTCATTGCGCTGGATGCGACGACCGGCAAGGAACTCTGGGTGGTCAAGCATGCACACCCGGATAAGGGCGAGACCATCACGCCGGCGCCGATCATTGCAAATGACAAAGTGATCATCGGCTTCGGCGGCGACGAGTTCGCCGCTCGCGGAAGGATGACGGCCTACAACCTGGCCGACGGCAAGAAAGTGTGGGAGTGTCATTCCACGGGCAGCGACGCCGATGTATGCCTGACGAAGAACACCAACAAGAAACATCCCGAGTACGGCACTGCCGGCAAGGATTTGGGCATCTCAACGTACGTGGGCGACGAGTGGAAACGCGGCGGCGGAGCGGCATGGGGCTGGTATGCCTACGATCCGGCGCTGCACCTGGTTTACTACGGCACCGGCAACCCCGGTTTGTGGTCGCCCCAGTTCCGCTGCGCCGAGCCGCTGACGCAAGCCAATTGCAACAGCGGAAAGTTCGACAACAAATGGTCCATGAGTATTTTCGCGCGCAATGTCGATACCGGCGAGGCCGAATGGGTGTATCAGATGACCCCGTTCGACCAGTGGGACTATGACGGCATCAATGAAGTCGTTCTGGTCGACATGGATGTGGACGGCAAGGCGCGCAAGACTCTCGTGCACTTCGACCGCAACGGTTTCGCCTACGTGTTCGACCGCACCGACGGCACGCTGTTGCGCGCCAACAAGTACGTCACGACGAACTGGGCCGAAAAGGTCGATATGAAGACCGGCCGGCCTGTCAAAGTCGCGGAGCATTCTCCGCTCAAAGTGGGTGAAAATACGCAGGCCTGTCCTTCCGCCATGGGCGGCAAAGACCAGCAGCCGGTCGCGGTGGATCCGAGCGACGCGCAGAACTTCTATGTGCCGACCAACAACTGGTGCATGGAACTCGAACCGCAGCAGCGTTCGCATACCACGCAGGGAACGGTCTACGTGTTTGCGAACGTGTTCATGTATCCCGAGAAACCCGGGGTGACCGGTAAGTTCAAGAAGTTCAACGTGGTGACCGGCAAGACCGAGTGGGAAATTCCGGATTCGTTCCCGAACTGGGGCGGCGCGCTGGTGACGGGCGGCGGTTTGGCCTTCTACGGCAGCTTGGGCGGCGACTTCCGTGCCGTGGATCGCGCCACCGGCAAGGTGTTGTGGTCGCGCAAGCTGGGCTCCGGCATCATCGGCAACCCCATCACGTATTCCGTGAAGGGCAAGCAGTATGTGTCCATATGGTCGGGCATCGGCGGTTGGATCGGCCTGCCGGTTACGGCGGGTTTGGATCTCAACGATAAATTTGGCGCCATTGGCGCTACCGCAATGACCAAGGCGGCCAATCTCGCGTCGGTTCCGCAGGGCGGCACCCTGTACACCTTCAGGCTGGGTGACTGACCTCGAAATTGACTCAAGTTTGGCAATAGGAAATAGGCCCGGTGACGTGAGTCACCGGGCTTTTCTTTAAGACGCACGTGCAACCTTCGTTCAAGCACCAAGTCCAATAATGAAAGCCGGCCGTAGCTTTTGGGCCCATCTAAGGAGATCAGCATTGAACAAAAAAAACACCGGAATTGCCCGGCAAATTGCGCTGGCTGCGGGGTTGCTGGCGGAAAGCGGTGCAGCCATCGGCAGTGAGCTCAGGTCGCTGACCGTATGTGCCGATCCCGGAAACATGCCGCTGTCCAACCAGAAGGGCGAGGGATTCGAGAACAAGATCGCGCAAGTGATCGGTACGGCCCTTGGGACCGGCGTGCAGTACTATTGGCGGCCCTCGATCGAGCGGGGACTCATGCGCACGACCTTGAGCGAGGGTAACTGCGATCTATGGATGGATATGGCGACGGATACGGAAGGCGCTGTAGTCCTAACCCCGCTGTACCGTTCCACTTTCGTCCTGGCTTACCGAAGCGATAAGGGTATCGATATCAAGAGCCTGGATGATCCAGCTTTGAAGAAATTACGTGTCGGGGTGTTTCAGGTATCCGCGATTCGTCAGGCGCTGGCCGATCATCACGTGGTCTCCAATACCGTGATTCATTACCTCAGCCACAACGCCGATATCGTGGCGAACAACCAACCCTCGTACCAGGTCCAGCAAGTCATCGACGGCGGCCTCGATATCGCGGCTGCGTGGGGCCCGATGGCCGGCTACTACAAAGCGGTCGTGCGCGCTCCTTTGATCATCCAACCAGTGAATTTGATGGAGGACAGGGAACAGATGGAGTTCGACATGGCGCTTGCGGTGCCGAGGGGCCGGCCGGATGTCAAAGCTGCCATTGAACAGGCGGTGGCGCAGCACAAGAGCGAAATACATCAAATTCTGGTGGACTTCGGCGTGCCCCTGGTGAAGTGCGATGAATGCTCTGTTTCAGGTGATCTGCCCGCGCACGGTCCGTATCAACCCCCCAAACCCGAGATACAAACGGCGGCAGTCGACGTCAAGGCGCGGGCGGCAAGAATGGCCGACCTGAAAAAATGGCTCGCACAAGGCGCAAATCCCGACGACGAGCTGAGCAACGCCATCGTCGCCAACGACATCGACCGCGTGCGCTATCTGGTGAGCCACGGGGCCCACATCGATGCGGTCGACGGCGAAGGTCACCCGGCCTTGGTCAACGCGTCGCGCTACGGATTTAAGTCCGTGGCGACTTTTCTCGTCGAGCACAAGGCGAGCCCGAATCTGTCCGATCGAAGCGGCTGGACGCCACTCATGTATGCCGCGTGGGGCGATGACCCGGGGTTGGCCGCAATGCTGCTCCGCGCCGGCGCAAAACTGGACTCAACCGATAATGACGGCCTGACGCCGCTCGCCATCGCCGTGCAAAACGCCAAGGTCAATGCGGCGCGGACGTTGCTGGACGCCGGCGCCGATGTCAACGCCGCGGTCGCAAAAGGCGGATACACTCCCCTAATGCTTGCATCGATGTCGGGCTCAACCGAAGTTGTGACGTCCCTGATCGAGCGCGGTGCAAAAGTGAATGCCGCCAACGCGGGAGGCGTGACCGCTCTGATGATCGCTGCCGCCGGCAACCGTTCGTCCATTGTCGGGCTGCTGCTCAAATCGGGTGCCGACGTCAATGCGCGCAGTGAGGACGGCCGTACCGCACTCAGCATCGCGCAGGCTAACAACAGCGAGGCCGTCATAAAGATCTTGCAGGAGGCCGCAGAGAGCGGCTCCAAGCCAGGCTGATCGTGGCGGGCGCGGCCGGCGCCGCTTCGCCAAAGTAGAATGTGAAAGGAGAGACTTAAGTGAGACGAGGTGTTCTGATTGTCGGATTGGTCACGATATTCGCCGGTGTGACGGCGCTTTGCAGCCTTGGGCTGGTATGGGCCGACGACGCGGCAGCGGTCGACTACACCAAGATCTTGCCGGCTGACCTCGTAAAGAACACGCCTAAGGGCAAGCTCTCGAATCCCTACAAGGACACTCAAGCCGACGCTGTCGCCGAAGGCGGAAAGTTCTTGCTGAGCTATTCTTGCAGCGGTTGCCACGGCGGCGGCGGCGGCGGCGGCATGTGTCCCGCGCTGACCAACGATATCTGGGTCTACGGCGGCGATGACGACACGCTATTTCGACTCGTCGTTCTCGGCAGCGACGAACTGCAAAAACTTGGCTATACCCGCATTGGCCGGGAAAACGTCGTCGGGCCGATGCCGCCGTTCGGCACCATCATCAAAAGTGCGGACGATCTTTGGAAGATATTCGCCTTCATGCGTTCCAAATACAGTGGCGATCCCGCCTATAAATTCGGCACTCCTCCCGATCAGCAGTAAAATGCTGCGGTGCATATTGCGTGAATGCCGCAAACAGGCCACGCTTTGTGCTCGGTAGCCGGCCCTGGCAGGGTTCGGCGCACTGTGGGCTTTCCGCAACGTACGGGAGGCTCATTTGAGCACGGATATGCTTTAACGCGGGGGATGTATGACCAACCTGAATCTCGCTACGAGTCACGCGTCGCGCATCCTTCATATCGTGCAGAACGGGCTGCAGCCCGCGGGCATCGAGCCGCATGTCACGCGCTCCTGGTATCGATGTCTTCGGGAATACGGCATCGAGCCGTCGGCCCCGCGGCAAAATACCGTGCTCAATTCCCAATCCCTGAAGGAACTGCAACAGCGCATGGGCGAGCTGCTTCCGGTCGCGCGTGCCGAGATGGAGAGCCTCTACGAACAGATCGCAGGGTCCGGATTCGCGGTCATCTTGTCGGATACGCAGGGCGTCGTGCTCACGACCATCACCGATCCGTCCCTGCAGCGCGAATTCCGCCAGGCCGGCTTGTCGCTCGGCGCGCTGTGGGACGAACGCCACGAGGGGACCAACGGGATCGGTACCTGCCTCGAGGAAGGGTGTCCCGTGACCGTGCATCGGGAGGAGCACTTCCGCGGCTACAACCTGTCCTTGTCGTGTTCGGGCGCGCCGATAGTAGACCCCCACGGCTCGATCATCGCGGTGCTCGATGCGTCCACGGCGAACTCGAGCGACAGCCGGCTGATCCAGCGGCACACGATGGCTCTCGTCAACATGTCGGCGCACCTCATTTCGCGCTGGAACTTCCTGAACGAGTTCAGCCAATCCTGGATCCTGCGCTTTCACAGCAGACCTGAATTCGTCGGGCTGTTGCACGAAGCGCTGGTCGCGATCGATTGCGCCGGCAATATTCTGGCCGTCAACGAAAGCGCGCTCCTGCAGCTCGGCTGCTCGACGCGAAAGTCTCTGGTCGGCGAGTCGATCGAAAGGTTTTTCCAGTTCGATTTCGCGACGCTGGAACGGCGCGCTCAGTTCGAACCGAGTACGATCTGGCCGGTGCGGGATCTGGCCCATGGCCGGCGATTCTTCGCGATCGCGCGGGCGCCGCTGCGCCCGGCGGCGCGCACCTTGGAACTGGCCGCGCCGAATCCGGCGTCAGACACGGCCGAGGGAATGCAGCAGGCGCGCGGGCAGCATCATGTCGGTGAAGACCCGCAAATGCGCAAGAACCTGACCTTCGGCAGGCAACTGTTCGCGAAGCAAGTTCCGATTCTGCTGCAGGGCGCGACCGGCACCGGCAAGGAGGCGTTCGCCAAGGCGTTGCATCACAGCGGCCTGTGGTTCGATAAGGCATTCGTGACCGTCAATTGCGCCGCCATTCCGGAAAGCCTGATCGAGAGCGAGCTGTTCGGCTACACGCGCGGCGCCTTCACGGGCGCGGTGAAGGAAGGGCGGGTTGGAAAGATTCTCCAATCGAACGGCGGCACGCTGTTTCTGGATGAGATCGGCGATATGCCATTGATGCTGCAGACCCGCCTGCTGCGCGTGATCGAGGAGCGCGAAGTCGTTCCGCTCGGAAGCGACCAGGCCATCCCGGTCACGTTGCACGTGATCAGCGCCACGCATCGCGACATCCGCCGGATGATCGAAGACGGTGAATTTCGCGAAGATCTGTACTACCGCTTGAACGGGATCACGTTGCACCTGCCGCTGTTGCGCGACCGCGGCGATAAGGCGGACCTGATCCGCACGCTGTTGAAGGAGGAAAACTCCGACCAGGAATCGATCGAGATCGCTGAGGATGCCTTCCAAAAGCTGCTGGATTACTGCTGGCCCGGCAATATCCGTCAGCTGCGCAACGCACTGCGAACCGCCTCGGCCCTATGCCGCGACGGAATGATCCGGCTGTCGAACTTGCCTCAGGAAATTCTCCACACCGAGACGCGGGCAATCGCGCCGGCAAGCGTTGCCGGGCTGGAGGCCGCCGGCGCGACCGCGAACCTCCCGTCCGCCGCTCTACGCAACGCCGAGTGCGCAGCCCTGCTGCGGGAGCTGGAGAGAATGCACTGGAATATCAGCCGTACCGCGCAGGCACTCGGCATCAGCCGCAATACGCTGTATCGAAAAATTCACAAACACAACATCGTTCTCGAGCAATAAACCGCGAGGCGGGATGTGATGTTGTCCGTGCGTGGGCTCCGCACGGACAACATCTGCTCGAACGATCCGAAGCTACGACTTTCGAACACCCGACAGCTTGGCCGCATGCGTGGCAAGCGCGTCCATCAACGGCGGATTCAGGCAGTCGTATGGCTCCAAACCCAGCTCTCGGAGCCGGCTGCGTACCGCACCCATGTTCGCGGGATCCGCGCCCGACTCGATGATCGAGGAGACGAAGGCCGCAAACCCAGGCGCCGCCCAGCCGGACTCCGTCGACAATTCCGGGTGAATGAAATCGAGACCGTAAAATGCATGCTTGCCGTTCTCGATGCGGCCGAACATGTGGACCCCGCACACCTTGCATGCATGACGCTGAATGGTGGCGGACGGATCGACGACGCCAAGCTTGTCGCCGTTCTGTGTGACTTTCACCTTGTCCTTCGATACGACCGCGACGACCGAGAACAGCGAACCCTTCGGCTTCCAGCACTTGGTACAGCCGCAGGCGTGGTTGTGCGCGATCTGCGCGCCGATCGACACCTTGACGGGCTTATCCGTGCATTTGCAGGTCAAGGTTCCCCCCGCGAAATCCTTCGATCCCTGCTTGACGCCGTTGTCGACCGACGGATGAATTGAAACTGCCATGATTCTTCCTCCACTGGTTTCCATATACAGCCGTTGTCACGGCATCTCTCGAGAGTCCGCTCAGTACTTGATAACCGAGCGAATAACCTTTCCCGCATGCATCATCTCGAAGGCATCGTTGATCTTGTTCAATGGCAGCACTTCGCTGATCATTTCGTCGATCTTGATCTCTCCGGCAAGGTAGCGATCCACGTAGCCGGGCAGCTGCGATCGGCCCTTCACGCCGCCGAACGCCGAGCCGCGCCACACGCGGCCGGTGACCAACTGGAATGGCCGGGTTGAGATTTCCTGGCCCGCACCGGCAACTCCGATGATAACCGATTCGCCCCATCCCTTGTGACAACACTCGAGCGCCGATCGCATCACGTGAACGTTGCCAATGCATTCGAATGAAAAATCCACACCGCCATTGGTCATGTCGACGATAACCTGCTGAACCGGCTTGTCGTAGTCCTTCGGATTGACATAGTCGGTTGCGCCGAGCGCCTTGGCCATCGTCCATTTGCTCGGATTGAGATCGATCGCGAGGATGCGCGAGGCCTTGGCCATCACGGCGCCCTGCACGACCGACAAGCCGATGCCGCCGAGGCCGAACACCGCGACGGTCGAGCCGGGCGTAACTTTGGCGGTGTTGAGCACTGCGCCGATACCGGTGGTGATGCCGCAGCCGAGCAGGCATACCTTATCGAGAGGCGCCTTCGGGTTGATTTTCGCCAAGGAAATTTCCGGCAACACCGTGTATTCGGAGAAGGTGCTCGTACCCATGTAATGCAGCACGGGCTTGCCCTTGAACGAGAAGCGCGAAGTGCCGTCCGGCATCACGCCCTTGCCCTGGGTGACGCGGATTCTCTGGCATAAATTCGTCTTGCCGGACCGGCAGAACTCGCAGGTTCCGCATTCGGGCGTGTACAAGGGAATGACATGGTCGCCGGCTTTGACGCTGGTCACGCCGGCACCCACTTCCTGCACGATGCCGCCGCCTTCGTGACCGAGAATCACCGGGAACAGCCCTTCCGGATCCGCGCCGGACAGCGTGAAGGCATCGGTATGGCACACGCCTGTCGCAACGATGCGTACCAGGACCTCGCCCGCCTTCGGTCCGTCGAGATCGACTTCTTCGATGCTCAGCGGTTTATCGGCTTCCCAGGCAACAGCCGCTCTGGTCTTCATTGATGAGAGCTCCTCGGTATAAAAATTCCCGCGCGCAATTCTTGATGATGCAGACCGCTGCTGGTTCTGTTCATCGACAAGCAGCAAGCGTGCCAGCCGCACCTCGGGCAAACATATCTGTGGCTGATCAATTACTTGCGACGCAAGACCTAACGCGGGCCGGTATCCCTGGACCCGGGTGTTTCTGATCCGTCACAGTGTGTGCTTCAAAAATGAAGCAATGCAGGCCGCTGCTCCCGCCGTGGTGCCCAGTCGAATCGCGAGAAATGCAGGTGAGCGCCTGTCACTAATCCAACACAGAGTGCGACAAATTTGATCCTCCGGCGTGACAGTGATGTGCCGGCACCCGCGCCGGGCGGCCGCCTTCATTTGCGCTAAAACCACAAATGGCCCCGCCTCCTGCGGCGCGCAGGGGCGCGCAGGGCGCGCCGTGGGTGCAATGGCGAAATACCTGTTTGCCACGCGTTTTCGGTCGGCAGGATTTATTTGGAGGCCCGGAGCCGGTTGCCGCGCGGCCTTCGATCGACCTCAAGGTTGCACGATTGGTACGCCTCTTGCACACATTGGAACTAGGCTTCACCCGACGCCAGGTGGCGTTTGGCGACTGCGGGCAGGATAAAGAACTCGAAACGGAGGGAGTTTTCATGAATACGCGTACCAAGCTTGCGATCGCAGTTAGCGCCGCGATGTGGATGGTTCCGATTTCCAGGGCCGTTGCCGGCATCGACGTTCAAGCCGGCGACTGGAAGATTGATTTTGCCGGCAATGTGAATGCTTTTTATGTGGGGACCAGCTGCGACAATGCGAGTTCTACGACGGTGGTAGCGGGCGGACTCGCATGCACCGGTGACCATTCCACATCGATTCGCAACGGCTTGCTGCCCGCAGCCCTGGTGTTCAGCGCCACCACGCGGCAAGCCGACCTCGACATCGATGTGACCATCGGATTCTATCCCGGCATCAACAGCGACCTCGCAGGGGGTGCCGTCAACGGCACCGGTAATCCTTCGGCATTGCAGTCGCCCGGCATCGATGCGCGCCAAGTGTATTTCACCTTCGGCGACGCCAGTTGGGGTACGGTGAAGATGGGCCGCGACATTGGCCTGTTCGGCAAGGATGCCATCCTGGCCGACATGACGCTGCTCGGGGTCGGAACCGCTTTGGGCAACCCCGCGCCGAGCAACACCAGTCTCGGCCGAATCGGCATTGGCTACATCTATACCGACTGGGAACCGCAGATCACCTACACCACGGCGAACCTCGGTGGCTTCACCGGATCGTTCGGTATCTTTCAGCCCCTGAATGGAGGGGCCTATACATCGCACAACTCGCCGCAAATCCAAGCCGGACTGGCCTTCGCCTTTGGAGACCCGAAGAGCGACCCCTTGACCGGCAAGGTTTGGTTCGACGTCGTCAGCCAGCAATTGAAGCTGCCCTCTAACACCGCCGGCCCCGGCCAGTCCACAAGCTTTACGGGCACCGAGGTCGACGGCGGCGTCAAGCTCGGTGTCTCGGGCTTCGAGGGCGTGCTCTACGGCTACACCGGCAAGGGCGTCGGCACGATCGGCTTGTACGTTTTGGCGACATCGGCCTCCGGCGACACACGCAAATCCGATGGGGGCTACGTGCAAGCGACCTACAAATTCGACAAACTCAAAGTCGGCCTCAGCTACGGCATATCGGACCTCAAGCTTGCTGATGACGAGCGGGCCGGCCAAGCGACCAGCACTCTGGTCAAGAGCAACAAGTCCGGCGTCGTGGGCTTGTATTACAGCCTCACCAAGAGCATCACCCTCGTGGGTGAATACATCGATACCAAGGCCGAAGCCTGGAACGGGAATTCAGCGACGCAAAAGGACTTTGCGCTCGGAGGCATCCTGTTCTTCTGATTTTTTAGGGTCGATGATGGTAGTCACGGTGGTGCGAGTCGGCGACGCAGCGATGCGTCGCCGATTTTCGCTCGAATGTGCCACACTGGGGGCGTGCCGACCGTGTATCACCCAACCGCTCGATGGGGCGCCTGCGCCGCCGTGATGTTCTTGATTGCGGGCCCGGTCCATGCAATCGGGGAAGAGCAACAACCGTCCAGCAGCGCATGGGAATTGCTGCGCGCGAAATACTATGGCGATAAACCCATGGGCTTCGTCGACGAGACTTACATGAGTCTGGAAGTGCCCGGCAACACGCCCGATCCGGCCGCAACCCCGCTGACCCTGCGCTTCGCGGACGACGCTCATCGGCGGATCAAGCGCGTGCGGGTGTTCATCGACAACAACCCGTCGCCGCTGGTTGCGACTTTGGACTTCGCAGACACGCCGGTGACCGAGCTCAACATGCGCGTGCGCATCGATCGATTTACCTCCGTGCGCGCCGTTGCGGAAACCGCCGACGGCGGCTTGGAAATGCGCAGCGGCTGGGTGAAGGCGAGCGGCGGCTGTTCCGTTCCGCCAAGCGCGGCGGCCGGAGGCGTGCTGGGCGAAATCCGCGTGCGCCCAGCGGCCGATGCAAAATCGGTGCTGGTCGGGATCCGGCATCCCAACGCCTCGGGCTTTCAGATCGATCCGCTAACCGGGGATCCCATTCCGGCTCACTACATTGCGCACATCCGGATTAATGCCGGCGCCAGTGTGCTGCTCGATGCGGAAACCGGCATTTCCCTGAGTGAGAATCCCGCGCTGCGAATCGCTTCCGACGTTTCCTTGCCGCTGCCCATCGCGGTCGACGCGGTGGATTCGGAAACGCAGGCACATTACACCGCGTCCAATGGGAGCCGCTAAGCCGCGCATCGCCGTGTTGCTGCTTGCCTGCCCGATGGCGTTCGCCGCGGATGTGCGGCAATCATTCAATCTGAGCGAGCCCAAGCCCCAGGTCTTTGTGCATATGGGGCGTCAACTGGCGCTGGATATGCCGGGACACGACGATATCGCCAACATCGGCTTCATCGTCGGCGGGAAATGTGTCGCCGTCATCGATACCGGCGGTTCTTCAGCCATCGGCCGCGAGTTGCGCGCGGCGATCGGGAAACACACGCCATTGCCGGTTTGCTACGTCATCAACACCCATGTGCACGTCGATCACGTGCTCGGCAATGGCGCGTTCAAAAGCGATGGGGTGAGCTTTGTGGGAAATGCGCTGCTGCGCGAGGCGATCGGCCGCAGCGCAGATTTCTTCGTCAAGGAATACGCCGGCGATATGGACTCGCCGCCGGGCGCGGACCAAGTCATCGCACCCGACCGTCTGGTCGAGCATGAGCTGTCTCTCGATTTGGGGGAACGGCAATTGGTGCTGCGCGCGTGGCCGACGGCGCACACCGACTGCGATCTCACGGTTTACGACGCGAAGAGCGGCACCTTGTGGACCGGCGACCTGCTGTTTCGCGAACGCCTGCCGGCGTTGGACGGCAGCGTGAAAGGCTGGCTGTCGGTGCTCGAGGAACTCAAACGGATGAAGGTTAAGCTCGCGGTGCCGGGCCACGGACCTCTCACGCGCGACTTGGCATCGGCGATTGCGCCTGAACGCCGGTATCTGGAAGCCCTGGCGGACGGGGTTCGGGACGAACTCGCACAAAGCAAGCCTCTGGATGACGCGATTGAACACGTCGCCGCGGCTGAGAAATTGCACTGGATGCTATGGGACAAGGTTCATCCGCACAATGTCGTGCGCGCATACGAGGAACTCGAGTGGGAATGAACCGCAACCGCGCCCGCAGCAGGGGTCGTTGAGGAATGCACCGTCGGACGTTCCTCGCGCTGTCGGCCGGCGCCGCGGGAGCCGGTATTCTGCGAAACGTTCATGCGGCGGACGTTCATGCGGCGGAGCCGCGCGCACTAGTCAGAGCCAATGTGGTGATCGTCGGCGGCGGGTTCGCCGGCTCGAACTGTGCGCTTGTCCTGCGCCGTCTCAACCCCGGCATCCGTGTCACGCTGATCGACCCGGACGATCGCTACGTCACCTGTCCCATGAGCAACAGCGTGCTCGCCGGATGGCGCGACCTCAAGTCAATCAGTGTGCCGCGCCACGGCCTCGAGCGCGCCGGAGTCAACTATGTGCGTGGCCGAATCACCTCGATAGACACGCAGCTTCGCCGCGCGAAACTCGCCGGCGGCGGCGTACTCGCGTACGACCGCTTGGTGCTGGCGCCGGGAATTCGCTTTCTTTGGGACAAGCCGCAAGGCTATGACCTTGCCGCGGCCCAGTCGATGCCGCACGCATGGCAGGCCGGCGCGCAAACCGAAATTCTCGCGGCCCAGTTGCGCGCCATGCGCAACGGCGGTGTGTTCGCGATCAGCGTGCCGCCGGGACCGATGCGCTGCCCTCCCGGTCCGTTCGAGCGTGCCAGTCTAGTCGCGGGGTATCTGCAACAGAACAAACCGCGCTCCAAGGTGCTGATCTTCGATTCCAACAACCGATTTCCCAGGCAAGACGCCTTCACCGACGCCTGGAATTCGCTGTATCCCAAGATGATCGAGTGGATTCCGGTCGTCGAGGATGGCGCCGTCGTGCGTGTCGCCCCCGCAGAGAAGGTTTTGTACACTTCGCGCGGCGCGCATCGGGTCGATGTCGCCAACATCATTCCGCCGCAGGCCCCGGGGCTGCTGGCGGCTCAGGTGGGGCTGGCTTCCGATCATGGGTGGTGCCCGATCAAGCCGGAGACTTTCGAATCGTTAAGCGTAGCGAACGTCCATGTAATCGGCGACGCGTGCATCGCGGATCCCATGCCGAAAGCCGCCTCCGCCGCGATCGCCCAAGCCAGACAGTGCGCGCTGGCGATCGTCGCCGCCCTCGAGGGACGCGAGCCGCCCGTGCCGGTGTTCGAGAGTGTGTGCTTCAGCATGCTGGCGCGCGGCAGCGCACTGTCGATCCACGGCCGATTTCGATTGACCGAGGGAGTGATCCAGCAGATCCCCACGGCGGAAGATGCCGCCTCGCCGCGCTCCGCGCAGGAAGCGCAGAACGCTGAGGATTGGTACAAGGGCATCGTGAGCGACGCGTTCGGCACGTGAAGACAATGGCGATGAATCTAGTCTCGACGGGCGCTCATTTTCCGCCAGCCGTCCCGCGCGCGCTCGAGATGGACCTGCGGTTGATCGAGGAAGAACTCGAGCGAGGTGCCGCTTGCAAAACAATACAGCTTGCCGTCGTCGGGATCGACCCAGTTGAGCGAGCAGTCGGCCTTTATTCTCGCACCCGCCGCTACTCCGAGCGGATCGAGGCTCTCGAATTCGCCCTGCATCGGTTTCGGCGGCACCGCGGCCTTCCAGATTCCGCCGCTGCGCCCGGCACGGGCGCTCGCGGATTCCGCTTGGGCTGCGCCGGCCGCGGCCGCTGCCGCGAGCAGCGCAAACAGCCAAACCTTCCATGCGGGACCCTTGACCATCAGCCGTATTCCACCAATGACGGGCATTGCTTGCAAGTGGTTCAGTTCCGAAACACTGTTTTATATGGGTGACCGGGCGAGTATTATCGAAAAAAGGGGAAAATCACTTGGCGTCATCGAGAAAAATACCCGCTGCGCCGCCGGCGTGCGCGTGTCGCTACTTTGCCTTGATTTCCTTGATCGGCATATCCGCCGGCTGCATCCAATATCACGCGGCGCCGCTTAACTCGGCGCGCAGCGCAGAAGAATTTGCAGCCCGCCGCCTCGATGAAGTTCAATTGCGCGGCGATCTTTTGCGCCTGATGCCGCAGACATCGGCGTGGCCGCCGCGCGAATGGGATCGAGCCGAATTACTGGCGGTCGCGTTGACGCAGAATCCGCAGCTTGCGGTGGCAAGGGCAGAGGTAAGAGAGGCGCTGTCGCGCGAGATCACCGCGGCGCAGGCGCCAAACCCCGACCTGACTCTGCAATCGGAATATGCGCGTCATGACGCACATCCCTGGCTGTACGGGGTCAGCTTGAATTGGCTGTTGCGCACGCCCGGACGGCGCCGCCTGGACACCGAAATTGCGGCAATCGACACCACCAATGCGCGTCTGCAGCTGATGGATGAGGCTTGGTCGGTGCGCAGTGCATTGGCCGCTGCCTTATCGGCTTGGGAGAGCGGACGCCGGCGCCTGAGTCTGCTCGATCGACTGGCAGCGGCGGAAGATCGGCTGATCGCTGTCGAGCGGCAAAGGGTCGAGGCGGGCGAGGATGCGCCCAACGAACTTCTGATAAGCCGGCAGGCGCGCATCCAGATTGAGCGCGAGCAGGCTGAATTGCGCGAAGTGGTTGATGCGTCCCAAGCCGCGGCCGCCAAAGCATTGGGGTTGGCGCCGCAAGCACTGGACGGCGTGGCGTTCGCATGGCCGGACTGGGGCGCGCCGCCGGCCATCGGCGACGACATGCAGCGCGAGGCGCGCGAGCAGGCGCTGCTGTCGCGCGCCGATCTTGGACAGGCGATCGGCGATTACGCGGCCGCGGAGGCGAAACTGCGGCGGTCGGTCGCCCGCCAGTATCCGCAGTTCGTACTTTCGCCCGGCTACTACTGGGATCACGGCATTGCCAAGTTCCCCTTCGATGTGGGCTTCACGCTGCCCCTCAATCGCAACAGGGGCGAGATCGCCGAGGCGCGCGCGGGCCGCGATCTGGCCGGGCAACGCATCCTCGCACTGCAAGCCGGCATCTACGGAGAGATCGCTGCCGCGGAGCGTGCGGAGCACATCGCCCGCGCGAGCACCGACGCGGCCGAGCGGCAGCTGGAGGCGGCACTGCGCCAGAAGCAAACGGCCGACCTTGGATTTAGGCTGGGTGCGGCGGGTCTGCAAGAGCGAGTGGGTGCGGAAATACTCACCATGCGCACCGAGCTCGAAGTGATGCAGTCGCGCGCCCAGCTGCAGAACTCGCGCAACAATCTCGAGGACGTGCTGCATGCGCCTTTGTCGGGACCGGAACTTATCCTGGCGAAGTCCATGCCATCGATCGTTGCCGGAGCCGGCACGTGACCGGAATGCGCAGCGTGCTGCCGGCCGCCTGCTGTGCGATGTTGAGCTTTTCGCCGATCGCGATGGGCGAGGACGATGACGCTGGTACGAACCGGCAGTCCTTGCAGCCCGGTCTCACCAGCGAACAACAACATGCGGTGGGCATAGTGGTCGCGCATCCTCTCACTGCGAAAGCGCCGGAGCGCATCGAGGCGTTGGGTCTGGTGCTCGATGCGACGACGCTCGTTTCCGATCTGGGTGAATCGACCGCGGCTGCCGCCGCAGAGCGCTCCGCCTCGACGGAGCTCGCGCGATTACATGCACTCTACGACGGCGGTGCCGGAGTTTCGCTCAAAATGCTCGAAGCGGCGCAGGCGGAGCATGCGAAGGCGCAGGCGCAGGCTGACTTGTCCGCGGCGCGGTTCGCGTTGCATTGGAGCCCGTTGGCCGCACTGCCGGCCGGCGCACGCCAAAGAGTGATCGAGGCAGCGGCGAATGGACACAGTCTGCTGCTGCGCGCCGATCTGCCGGGCCGGCATACGCTCGGCGCCAATCCAGGCAAAGCCGTATTGGACGTGGACGGCATTCGGGTGCCGGGACGTGTGCTGGGAGCCCTGCGGCAAACCACGGATTTGCAGAGCGTCGGTCTGTTGATCGAAGTGCCGGACGCGCCTGCAGGCTTGGGTCCGGGCGCGCGCATACGAGTTGCCCTGTTGATGGCCGAGCGTGAAGGAATGCTCCTGCCGCGCGACGCGCTGCTGTACGACGAAAACGGCGCCTACGTTTACAAGCAGTTGACGAAAAAGACCGACGCGGAAAAGGCGCGCTATGCACCGGTGAAAGTCAAGTTGCTGCTTCCCTACGGAGACGGTTGGCTGGTCGAAGGCGTCGATGGCGATGACAACATCGTCGTGCGCGGGGCGGGCGTTCTGTGGTCGCTGCAGGGAGTGGGCGCCCGGCAGAACGCTGCTGACGACGACTAGCAATGCTGGCCGCCATCGTTCGCGCCTCTCTGCGCAAGCCGCGCATTGTCACGGCACTTGCTTGCCTGATCGCAGCGCTTGGCCTAGCCGCGGTGTTCGCGGCGCGGTTCGACGTGTTTCCGGATTTCGCGCCTCCGCACGTGCTGGTGCAGACCGAGGCCCCGGGTCTCGACGCGACCCAGGTTGAGGCGCTGGTCACGAGGCCCTTGGAAGCGCTGCTGGCGGGCACCGCGAATGTAAAGACACTGCGCTCGACGTCGAGTCAAGGCCTCTCGGCGATCCAAGTGGTGTTCGACCGCGGCGGCGATCCCTTTCGACAGCGTCAAGTCGTGACCGAGCGCCTGGCTGAGTTCGCCGGCGTGCTTCCGCAGGGAGTCGGGGCTCCGCTGTTATCGCCGCTGAGCTCCTCGATGGAATACCTCGTGCATTTCGGCTACACCAGCGATCGGCTTTCGCCGGTGGAACTGCGCGATGTGGTGCAGTGGATCGTCAAGCCGCAGATACTCGCAGTGCCCGGGGTCGCGCAGGCGCAGATTTTCGGCGGCGCGGTGCGCGAGCGGCAGATTGAAATCGATCCGGCACGGCTGGCCGCGGCCGGTCTCGTTCTCGAGGACGTTTTGGCCACCGCCAAGCGCGCGACCGCCCTGATCGGCGGCGGCTATCTCGAAACGCCGTCGCAGCGCATCGTGATCCAGGCGCAAGCGCCAGGCGCCACTCTCGAAGCGCTGGCACAGGCCGTGGTCGGCACGCGCGACGGATTTCCGGTGCGTCTGGGCGACGTCGCGACAGTGCGTGAAGGCGCCGCGCCGCGTTTCGGCGATGCCTTGATCGCCGGCAGGCCGGGTATTCTCATCGAAACCTCGACCCAGTTCGGCGCCAACACGCTCGAAGTCACGCGGGCGCTCGAATCCAGGCTCGACGCGCTCGCGCCGGCGCTCGCTAAGCAGGGGGTGCAATACCACCCGGCGCTGCTGCGGCCGGCCAGTTTCATAGAAAGTGCGATCGAGAAACTTCGCAATTCTCTTGCCATTGGCGCGGTGCTCGTGGTCGCGCTGTTGCTGATCACCCTGCGCGACTGGCGCGGCGCGTTGGTCTCCTTCAGCGCGATCCCGCTCGCCCTGCTGACGACAGTCTGGATTCTCGAGGCCTGGGGATTGAGCCTCAACACCATGACGCTCGGTGGCCTCGTCGTCGCACTTGGTGTGGTGGTCGATGACGCCGTCATCGACGTCGAGAATATTCTGCG
>Ga0209890_10000518_pt1 | contig 17825 bp, 17 predicted proteins | sample OrgsoiDNA2013049_FD_185799 | JGI IMG/M metagenome (GOLD analysis project Ga0209890, IMG submission 185799) | Permafrost soil microbial communities from the Arctic, to analyse light accelerated degradation of dissolved organic matter (DOM) -... | ecosystem: Environmental > Terrestrial > Soil >...
CTTGTCCGGGTCGGCAATAGCCTCAGCAATTCGGCCGGTGTTGATGCAGATCTCCATCGTCACGCAGCGCCCCTCGCCGTCCGCCCGTGGCACCAGGCGTTGGCAGACGATGCCACGAAGTGCGCTGGCCAGCGACAACCTGACCTGCTTCTGCTCGTGCGGCGGGAAGAAGTCGATGATGCGGTTGACGGTCTCTTGAGCGTCGGTCGTGTGCAGCGTCGACATGACGAAATGACCGGTCTCGGACGCTGCCAGCGCGGCCTTCACCGTCTCCTGGTCGCGCATCTCGCCGACCAAGATCACATCGGGGTCTTGGCGCATCGCCGCACGCAGCGCGGTGGTGAAGTCTTCGGTGTCGACGCGCACTTCGCGCTGGTTGATCATGCCCAGCTTGTCGAAGTGCAGCACCTCGATCGGGTCTTCGACCGTCACGATGTGCACTTCGCGGTGGTTGTTGATGTGGTCGATCATGCCGGCCAGGGTGGTCGACTTGCCGACGCCGGTCGGGCCGGTGACCAGCACGAGGCCGCGCGGTTCGAGGGCAAGGGAGCCGAGAATGGCCGGCAGCCCGAGGTCTTCGAGCGGAATCGCGCCGACGCTCACCTTCCGGAAAACCAGCCCAGCCGAACCCCGGGACCTGAACGCGTTGACGCGGAAGCGGCCCACGCCAGGCAGGGAGAACGCGAAGTCGGCCTCATTCGTGCGGGCAAACAGTTCGACCAAGTCACGGCGCATGACCTCGGCGACCATGGCCTCCGTGTCGGTCGCCGTCAGGTCGCGTGTCTGGAGCTTGCGAAGCACGCCGTTGATGCGGACGCGCGGCGGCGATCCCACCTTGCAATGAAGGTCAGATCCGCCTGATTCGACGAGAGCCCGCAAGAACGGCTCGATCGTCACGTCGCCTGTCACGCAGGTTTCATCGACCGTTCAGTATGCGTCCTTGACCGTCTCAACGCGTGAATTCAAGATCATGTCGCGGTACTCAATGACGGCGATCAGATCGCCCCTCTACCCAATGACGGCGATCAGATCGCCTTCTTGCACCACATCACCCTCGGCCACCTTCAGACTGACTATCCCCGAGGCCTCGGCGATCACCGGAATCTCCATCTTCATGGACTCGAGAATGGCCACCGTGTCGCCGTCCTCGACCTGGTCGCCCTCGGCCACCACAATTTTCCAGACGTTCGCGACCATCTCAGCGCGGACTTCCTCGGCCACTGACCGGCTCCCTTCAACGAGTGTGCTCGATCCAACCACGCGCCCGCTGACCCAGCTCCGGGCCCCGCTGCGGGCCTCACCTGCTTCGCCGCGGTGTGGCCGGCTAGGCGCTTGGCTTGGGCGCCCGCATCCGGTCGATCAGGCCGGTGTCGTAGACGCCGGAGATGAACTCCTCGTCGGCCAGCAGTTCGGTGAAGAAGGGCAGGTTCGACTTCAGCCCCTCGATCTCGAACGCGGCAACCGCAGCTCTGGCCAGCTCCAACGCGGCCGGCCGGTCGGCAGCATGGACGCACAGCTTGGCGAGCAGCGGGTCGTAGAACGTCGTGACCACGTCGCCTTGCGCGTAACCGGCATCAACGCGGACGCCGGGCCCCGACGGCTCGTGCCATCGGCTGATCGTGCCCGGGCTGGGCAGGAATCGCTTCGGATCCTCGGCGTACACCCGCAGCTCGATGGCATGACCACGCGGGGTGACGGCGTCCGGATCGAACGTCGGCGGCTTGCCCGCGGCCGCGAGAAGTTGCTGCTCGACCAGATCGACGCCGGTCACGAGTTCGGTGATCGGGTGCTCGACCTGCAGCCGGGCGTTCATCTCCAGGAAGTAGAAGTCCCCGCCGGTTGCCAGGCTCGCTGGGTCGAGCAAGAACTCGACGGTGCCGGCACCGCGATAGCCGACCGACTCGCCGGCGCGTACGGCCGCCTCGATCATGCGAGCCCGCAACGCGGGCGTCAGCACCGGGCAGGGCGTCTCCTCAGCCACCTTCTGGTGCCGCCGCTGCACCGAGCAGTCGCGCTCGCCCAACGCGACCACGCGGCCGTCGGCGAGGCCGAGAATTTGCACCTCAACGTGCCGGGCGCGGGGCACGTAGCGCTCGAGCAGAATCGACGGATTGCCGAAGAATCGCTCGGCTCGAGACTGCGCGGTCGCAAAGGCGGTCGCCAACTCCTCATCGTCATGGGCCACGCTCATGCCGATGCCGCCGCCGCCGCCAGCCGCCTTCACCATCAACGGGTAGCCGACCGCCTTCGCGGCAACCAGCGCCGCCTCGACGTTGGCCACCGGGTCGCGGGTCCCTGGCGCGACCGGCACTCCGGCGTCGCCCACCAGGTTGCGCGCTGCCACCTTGTCGCCCATCGCGACGATGGCGTCGGGAGCGGGCCCGATCCACACCAACCCCGCATCAATGACTGCCCGCGCGAATGCAGCGTTCTCCGACAGGAAGCCGTAGCCAGGATGGATTGCCTGCGCGCCTGACTGCTCCGCCGCTTCGAGCACCTTCGCGATGTCGAGATAGCTCTCCGACGGAGCCGCGGCGCCGAGAAGCACCGCGTCGTCCGCCTCTTTCACGAACGGCAGGGTGGCGTCTGCCTCGGAGTAGACCGCGATCGCTTTGAGTCCCATGCGCTGCACCGTGCGGATGACGCGGCGTGCGATCTCACCGCGGTTAGCGACCAGCACAGACTCAAACACCCTGCGGCTCCTTCGGATCGGCGGCCTGCCCTGTGGCCTGCGCCCGCGCGCCTCAGAAACCTACCGGTGCGCCAGTGCGTCACCCAGGCCGACCGCCACGAAGAATCAGGCCGAGGTTTGGCGGAACCGCTCGGTCGGAACCTCGATCCAGCGGGCGACCACGCGGGTCAAGGTCTCGACGACGCGCGGGTCGTATTCGTAGGCCATCCCGAGCCGAAGCCGTTCGAGGGCATCGGCATTCGCGTCGATAGTGGGTGCGGCGCCGACCAGATCGTCGTACGCACTCGCCGCCTTGATGATGCGGCTTTCGAGAGGGAGTGAGTGGTCCGGACTCTCGCGGTGCTTGCGATACGGGTCGGCTTGACGCGCCACGATCTCGGCAACCCGATCGAGCACGCCCGTCGTCTTGATGACGTCGGCGCCGAGTTCGGCCACTCGTCGTCGCTCGACAGGCGCTACGACGAGCGTGGAACCACCCGGGATCGGATCGATCAACGACAGCTGGCCGATGTCGTGCAGCAAGGCCGCGTACTCAAGGTCCAGCAGTTCATTCTCGGTCAGCCCGAGTTCGCGGCCCACGGCCAGCGCCAACCGACTCACCCGCTCGGAGTGCCCCGACTCGACGTAGCCCCCGACTTCGGTGACGCGCGAAAGCGAACGGATGGTTTGGCGATACGTCGTGCGGATCGCGGCGTACCGGCGGAACGCGAACTGCGTGAGCAGCAGCGGCACGCAGACGGCGGGCAACGCGTACAACCGCATCGCCGGCGTCGCGAGTGCCGTCAGCACGCCGGTCGCGCCGACAGCCGCGGCCAGCGCCGACGTGGCGCTGATCTCGTCGCGCAGCGTCCAGCCGAACGCGACAGCTCGACCGCGGGCACGAACAAACGCCGAAATCAGGACGTCGACCACGGACGTGAGTGCCACGACCGCCACCATGAGCAACGCAACCCAGCGCAGCTGCTGCTTGTACGCCGATAGGTGCAAGGTCGTCAGACTGTGCGGCGCGGTGGCTCGAAACGCGACGGCGGCAACACCGGCGAGCACGACTCGGCGAGCCACTGACGTCAGTCGCGACCGGCGTCCGGCAACGAGGCGCAACAACGTGCCGACGGTGCAGCCAGCGGCCACAACGACCACCACCTGCGCGGTCGATTGCGCCACCGGTCGACCGCCGATGTCGAACACCATCGCGTAGCCGAGGGCCGCGGCCGACGCGATCGGGGCGGTCGGACGGTCACCTTGGAGGCGCACGTCGAGGAGCTCGCCAATCGCGATGAGCGCTGCGAAGGCCACCGCCGCATCAAGCCTGGTCCACCCGCTACGGACGCAGGCGATGGTCGCGGCGATCGCGGCGGCACAGACAACGCCAATGAACACATAGCCGATGGCGGGCGAGGTGGTGCCCTCGCGGGCCTCTCCGTGAACGGCGGTCACGAGACCTGCTGCTCATCCCGAAGGCTGTAGGTGGCAAAGTCACTGCCTGCCGCAACTTCACCGCTCGGATCGTCGTGGTCGCGGAACATCAAGACGGTCGGATCGATGACGTCGTCGGTGGCGTCGACGCTGGCCTCCCAGCCGTGGACCGCGACGGCCCGCACAAGTGCGCCGACGATGGCGGGGTCGAACTGCGTCCCCGCCCATCGGGTGAGTTCGCGGATCGCCGCGTCGACCGATCGTGCCCCTCGGTACGAGCGGGTGGAGGTCATCGAGTCGAATGCGTCCGCAACCGCTATCAGGCGGGCAAATTCAGGGATCTGGTCGCCGGCCAGCCCGTCCGGGTAACCGCGACCGTCGACCCGCTCGTGGTGGTGGCGAATGCCTTGGGTCGCCTCCTCGAGGAACGAGATTCCGTTGACCATCTCGAATCCGCGGGTGGGGTGCAGCTTGATGGCGGCGAACTCGGCGTCGTCGAGCGGTCCGGTTTTTTGCAAGAGCTTCGTCGGAACACCCAGCTTGCCGACGTCGTGCAGCATGCCGGCGTAGCGCAACATTTCGAGCCGGTCTTCGCGCATGCCCAGCTGCTGCGCGATCATCACCGACGCCTTCGCCACCCGTTCGCTGTGACCGCGGGTGTAGTAGTCCTTGGTCTCGACTGCCTGAATCAGTGAGCCGACGGTCGCTTCGTAGGCCTGATGCTGGGCCGCGTATTGCTGGAAGGCCCATCGGGCGATCAACATCGGCGCCAGCACGAGCAGCCCGGCCACGGGGCCAACGCCGCCCGCCCACAAGACCGCGATCATGAGGCCGATCAGGCCGTAACCAAGGCTGGGCGCCGCCATCTCTGACATGCCGCCCCACCACACCCGAGCGAGAGGCAGCTTCGTCGAGAGCCCGATCACCAGCGCGACCAGCACCGAGTTGAGGACGGAGAAGGCGATGCCGGCGAGCACCACGGCCGGCAAGACCTGGGGGAAATGAACAGTGGAAAAGCCGTCGGCAGCGTGGCCGGGGATTGTCTGAAACAGCAGTCCAGCGGCGAGTGCGCTCAGCGCCATCTGACTCACATTGAACGCCCGCTTGAACCACACGACGCCATCGCGGCGGCTGATCGCGCTAATGGAGCACACCAGGCATGCGCCCCAAGGCCCGACCAACAACACGGCCGCGAGGGCGACCGGAAAGCCGGTGGAGATGGTCGCCGATCGCAACTTGGTTCGCACTGGCGCCGAGTCGCCGATCCAATACAACCCTGCGAGAACTGAAATCTCGGACCAGTTTAAGCCCGGCCGGAGAGCAGCACCGGCGATCGCAGCGAGCCCAACGAGCACGACAACGCACACATATGCCGACGCGAGGCGCGGCATCGTACGCATGTGTACACCTCGTGGGGGAAGCGCAGTGCAAACAGGGAAGCGCATTGCTAGACGCGATGTGCAGTGCGAGACGGAGGCGGCTTCTTCGTTCTACGCCCAGTGCCAGCCGGCGCCGAGCAAAACTTTTTCGACGATCGAGGTGATCTTCGACATGTAACCAACTCCCAAAACGCTCACGTCACGGTGTCCGCTAGTACCGTGCGGGATACGCTCCGCTTTTGGAGTTTGCCTACCTCTTAACGCTGACGTGCAGGTTAACGCTCACGTTGCTGCGCCGGGTCTCCGTCTCGCTCTGCAGTTGTCTGCGTCCCGAGAAATTGGGGGCTCCCCGGGGCACAAGCGACGGTCCACTCACCGGATTACCGAGTGAGAAATGACCGTCGCGTAGTAGGAGTGAATCGGTCAAGATCAGGACAAGTCAAGGCCTCAACGACACTCCAGCCACATGGGTTTCGGCCCACTCCTTGCTGGCCAGTTGCTGGCCAGTCACAAAGGACTAGCCCGCATCTGATCGGATGACGCGACAACCTGCCGATCATCCGGTTCATCCGATTGCAGCCGAAACTGCAGACGTATCTGTTTCGTGCCAAGCCGTAACAGAACTGACACGCACTCCTCAAAACCTGACCGTCGTCGGGTCTCCCCCCAGACCCTCTGGCTGCAATACGCTCTGCGCAGCACGTGACAGATGTGACAAGTGGGGCGGTGGACGAAGATGCTCGGCGATCGCAGCGACGCTGCCAGCAGGCTCGTCGGCGCGCTCTCCTCGACCGACTTACCGTCAAGCGACCCGCCGGTGAGGGAACAACCAGTGAGCGACCAACTGGTGCGCGACCTGCCGTCGAGCGATGCGGCCGACTCGCGTGGCGATGACGTGGACAGATATCGCGCTCTGGTCTCGGCGCTACTCGAGGTTCGCCCCGATCATGTCGGCTGCTATTTCGACGAGGCCCTCGACGCGGCGCTCGCGGCCAATCGGGTCGACGTCCATCTTGCTCGCACGCTTCGCTGGTGGCAGCGCGCGTCAGTTCGCGCAGTCGAAGACTTCGTCGCGCAGATCATGCCGACCGTGATGGCAGCGCTCGACGACGCCGACATCGCCGCGGAGCGTGACGCCGCCGCGAACGCGATCGCCTGGCAACAGGCCCTGGCGATTGCCGAACTCTCGGCGGTGGTTTCGCCCAGTGCCGAAAACGACGGTGCCGAGAACGACGGTGGCGACAGCAACGAGGCTGCCGACGCCGACGGTCACGACGATGGCCGCGGTGCCCGCGACGCCGTCAGCTGGAAGTCGCCGGTACGACTGGTGGCGGTTCCTGACCTGGCCGCCGCGCGACCAGCGACCCGGCCAGTGGCCTCGCCAGTCCGGCGATCCACGCGGGTGCGGGCTACGCGGATGCCCGATTTCGACGCGCCGGTCGCCGACGTATCGATCGACGAGATCGACAGCATGATGACGTTCGCACGAGAGGAGCCGCGCGGATATGCCCACCCTGCGTCTTTTGCCTGAGCTCGAAGAGGCTCTCCGGCAAGTGCCGGGGATCCGGGCTGCCAGCGTCGTCACCGGGCCCGATGCGGTACCGACCGAGATTCACATCGTCGCCGGCCGAGCCAAAGGCGCGAAGCAGGTCGTGCGCGACGTGCAATCGGTCGCCATGGCCGGCTACGACATTGACATCGACCATCGCATCGTCAGCGTCGTGCAATTCGATGACGACCTCGACCAGGCGGGCGGCACCGACCAGGCACCAATGGTGATCCGGCTGCCAGACACGCCTGCGACCGACGCCGGGCACGTCGACCTCGCGCCGCGCCCGTTGATTGCTTCGATCACCGTGCGAACCGCGGGCACCGAGGCCGACGCGTCCGTCGTGGTCAAGACCGGCGACGCGTCGTACGACGGCCGCTCGATCGGTCCGTCGACGATGAGTCATCGGCACACGCTGATCGCCCGAGCCACCCTCGACGCAGTCAGTGAGCTGTTGGGCCTGCCGGCTGAGGTCGAGTTCGTGCTGGTCTCGACCATGGGCGCTCGCCGCATGGCGGCCTGCGTGATTCAGGTCGCCGTGCCCGGCATCGGCGAGCTGGTGCTCACGGGGTCGGCGTTGGTTCGCAGCGACGAAGCGGACGCCGTCGCGCGGGCCGTGCTCGATGCGCTAAACCGACGACTTGCTGGCTGACGCTCGCTCTACTGTCTCTCAGTACTTACGGTGTCTCAGTACTTACGGTGTCTCAGTGCGCGTGATCTCGATGCGCACCGCACGAATGCGGGCGAGCACCTTGCCGCGCAGATCCTCTGAGGCGATGTCGCACCCGCACGTGCGGGCCACCAGCGCCTTGACTGCGCTGTCGAGGTCGTACTCCTTCAGGCATGGCGCGCACTCTTCGAGATGCTGGCGGATCTTGGCGCACTCGGCCTCGTCGATCTCGCCGTCGAGGTAGGTATAAACCCGGTCGAGGATGTCAGTGCACGGGGTGTCGTGGTGCTTGCCGCAACTCATCGCTTCGCACCGTCCTCGTTCTCCCGGTAGACGCCGCGCTCGCGTGCGTAGTCTTCCAACGCGGCCCGCAACGCACGCCGACCGCGATGCAGCCGAGACATCACGGTGCCGATCGGCGTCTCCATGATGTCGGCGATCTCTTTATATGCAAAGCCCTCGACGTCGGCCAGATACACCGCCACCCGGAACTCTTCGGGCAAGGCTTGCAAGGCGTCTTTGACGTCGGAGTCGGGCAAATGATCGAGCGCCTCGGTCTCCGCCGATCGCAGGCCGGACGACGTGTGCCCAGCCGCGCGGGCCAGCTGCCAATCCTCGAGTTCATCGCCACCAGTTTGCTTGGGCTCGCGTTGCTTCTTTCGGTAGGTGTTGATGAACGTGTTGGTGAGGATGCGGTACAGCCACGCCTTGAGATTGGTGCCCTCTTCGAATTGGTGGAACGCCGCGAACGCCTTCGCAAACGTCTCCTGCACCAGGTCTTCGGCGTCGGCGGGGTTACGGGTCATGCGCAGAGCGGCCGAGTACAGCTGGTCAAGGAAGGGCATAGCGCTGCGCTCGAATCGCGCACTGCGCTCGTCGGTCGACTCCGTGACGATCGTCAAAGACCGCGCTCCCTCTGTTCTGCTGGCGGTGCTGCTCTCGGTTCTCATCCGGGCCAGCGCGAACTCACGCTTCGACAGTACCGGTCGGGCTTCGCCCAGCTGCGCAGCGTGCAGGTCGGAGGTTCGTTGCCGCTGCGAGGGAGCTGTCAGCACCGGACCTACCGCCCTTCATTCGCGTCGTGCACCGTTGGTGCGCCGTCCGCGCACTACCTGCCGCCGATTCACAACACCGGCCGGTGCGGGCCGATTCCCCCGTCGGCGGACGCAGCGGCGGCCGCGAAGGTGGCCAGCAGCCAGCCGAGCACGCCAGCGAGCTGCGCGCCGAGCGCCGCCACAGCGAGTCGATGATCTGCCCCGGGCACCTCGCACACGGTCACGTGCGCAGGGAAATCCGTCGCGGTACCGAACGCATCGCGATCACCTTGCACCACCAGTAGAGGGACCCCGACCTCCAACTCGCTCGCTCGACTCTTCTCTGGATGGCCCGGCGAATGCAGCGGAAACGCGAGCGCGAGCACGCCCGCCGCGCCGGTAGCGACCGCCGTCCGGCAGGCCACTCGGGCACCACTGCTGCGACCGCCCACGATCACCGGCAACCGTTGCTCGACCGCAGTCGCGCGTAGGTGCGCCAGCACCGTCGTCCAGGCGAGGTCAAGCTGCGCCGCCGGAGCCGGCGCGCGGCGGCCAGCGACCCGATAGGGCTGCCGAACCCGCGCCACCAGCACGCCCTTTTCCAGCGCCAACGCGGTGACGGCGACAAGGTCGGGCGCGTCGATGCCGCCACCGGCGCCGTGACCGAGAACGAGCAGGCCGATGGGCGCCGACGCCGGCCGCTGCGTCACGACCTCCGCCGGGCCGAAGGCTGTGTCCACCGTCGCGACAACCGCGCGCGACCGGCCGGTCAGGGCGCCGCTGCCAGCGGCTGCACCAGCTGCGGCCCGTTGTTGCGCACATCGTTGACCTCGGTCGACACGGGGTAGGCCTCGAGCCGACCCGGCGCGGCCGGCACCAGCAGCTCGAGCAGCGGCTCGACGTCGGTCAGCTGGGGGTCGAGCCAGCGGTCCCAGTTCTGCGGCTCAACCAGCATGGGCATGCGGTCGTGAATCCGGCCCACACCGTCGGTCGCTTCGGTGGTGATGACGACTGAGGTCCATAGCCAGGGGTCGACGTCAGGCGCGGCCTGAGGGTCCCGCCAGAATTCGTACAGGCCGGCCATCGGCAGCACGCCACCCCCGCGGTTGCGGATGAAGTAGGGCTGCTTGCGCGGCTTGCCGCGGGTGGCGGGGCCGTCGTCTGTTTTATTGTCGCTGTACCACTCGTAGTAGCCGTCGGCGGGCAGTAGGCATCGGCGGACCGCGAACGCCTTACGGAACGCCGGTTTCTCGGCGAGAGTTTCGGCCCGTGCATTGATGAATTTGCTCGCCACCTTGCGGTCTTTCGCCCACGACGGAACAAGCCCCCATCGGACGACGCGTAGCTGGCGTTGTGGCGGCACCTCGGGGCTGGCTTTGTCGAGACGCTCGACCACGGCGTAGACCTCGTCGGTCGGCGCGACGTTGTAGTTGGCCGGCAGTTGAAAGTCGGGGGCGAGCCGTTCATCGAGCACGAACCGATCGACGCCGAACTCTTCGACGAGGTCGGCGGGGTCACGTGCTGTGGCGTAGCGACCGCACATGCCTTCAGGATGTCATCCCGATAGGTTCGACGCGTGCGCGAGCCAGAACGAACGCCGATGCCCGAACAGCTGTGGCGCGCGCCGATGGCGACAAAGCCCGTCGATGCCACGCTCGCGTTGCCGGGCTCGAAATCCATCACGAACAGAGCACTGCTGATCGCGGCCCTGGCCGACCAGCCGACTGTTCTGCGCGGCGCGCTTCGGTCGCGCGACACCGACTTGATGGTCGCCGGGTTGCGCGCCGTTGGCACGACCGTTGACGACGAAAACGACGAATGGCAGGTGCACCCGGCGGCGCTGCGCGGCCCCGCGGATGTCGACTGCGGGCTGGCCGGAACGGTCGCTCGCTTCCTTGTCGCCGTCGGCCCGCTCGCGAGCGGTCAGGTGCTATTTGACGGCGACCCGCGGCTGCGCCAGCGACCGATGCGGCCACTGCTCGACGCACTGCGGCAGCTGGGCGCCGACATCGACGACGGCGGCCGCAACGGCTTCCCCGTGACGGTCAACGGCACCGGTGTTCTTGCCGGCGGCGAGACCGTGCTCGACGCCTCGACGTCAAGCCAGTTCGTGTCAGCGCTGCTCCTCGTCGCACCTCGCGCAGCCGGCGCTGTCGTCGTCCGGCATGTTGGGCCTTCGCTGCCGTCGCTGCCGCACATTGCGATGACCGTCGCCATGCTGCGTGACCGCGGCGCTGTGATCGACGACAGCGAACCCGACGTCTGGCGCATCGAGCCGAGCGTTTTGGGGGGCGGGACGATCGCCGTCGAACCAGATTTGTCGAATGCCGCGCCATTTCTCGCGGCTGCACTTGTCGCCGGCGGCACAGTGCGAGTGGTGAATTGGCCCATCGCCAGCACGCAGCCCGGCGCGGCGATACGTGAGCTGCTCGTACAGATGGGCGCCGATGTTTCGCTGCACGACGGCGTTCTCGCGGTGAGTGGTCACGACCGAATCGCCGGCCTCGGTGATGTCGATATGCGCGAGTGCTCCGAACTTGTGCCAACGCTGGCCGTATTGGCTGCGCTGGCTAACGGTCCGACAACCATGGGCGGCATCGCCCACATGCGCGGGCACGAGACAGATCGGCTGGCCGCGATCGCCCACGAACTGAACGCACTCGGTGGCGACGCAACAGAGACGCCTGATGGCCTCCACATTGTGCCGAAACCCTTACACGGTGGAGTTTTCGGCACCTACCACGACCACCGCATGGCGACATCGGGTGCGTTGCTCGGCCTGGCTGTGCCCGACATGTTCGTCGCGAACGTGGCGACGACCGCGAAAACGATGCCCACGTTCGTCTCGCTGTGGGATGCGCTTCTCTCATGACCGATGCACGGCTCTCATGAGTAGAGATCCGCGCGACCTCGACGAGGACGACGTGCGCGTACGCCCTGGCCGAAGTACCCGGCCACGCAGTCAACTGCGACCGGCACATATCGAAGCAGTCTCGGGTGTGGTTCTGGCGGTCGATCGCGGTCGCTTCAGTTGCGAGGTCGACGGCCGTGAAGTGACGGCGGTCAAAGCGCGCGAGCTCGGTCGCAAGTCGGTCGTGGTCGGCGAGCGCGTCGGCTTGGTCGGCGATGTTTCCGGTGCCCCCGACACCTTGGCCAGATTGATCCGCATCGATGCGCGCACGTCGGTGCTGCGGCGCAGCGCAGACGACACAGACCCGATCGAACGGATCATCGTCGCGAATGCGGAGCAGTTGGCGATCGTGTGTGCTGTCGCCAATCCAGAACCGCAGCCTCGCCTGATCGACCGCTATCTCGTCGCCGCATTCGACGGCGGCCTCGACCCGTTGCTGGTACTGACAAAAGGTGACCTCGCCGATCCGTCGGCACTGATCGAGGCGTACGCGTTGCTCGACTTGCGGGTGATCGTCACCCGCGGCGGCCAACCTGGCGACGAGTTGCGCGCTGCGTTGCGCGACCGCCTCACCGTTCTCGCCGGTAGTTCGGGTGTCGGCAAATCCACGCTGATCAACGCGCTCGTGCCCGGCGCGGGTCGGGCGACGGGCGAGGTGAATGCGGTCACGGGTCGAGGTCGGCACGTGTCGGCGTCCGCAGTCGTGCTCGACCTACCCGGCGGCGGCCGCGTGATCGACACCCCTGGCATCCGGTCATTCGGGCTGGCACACGTTGATGTCGATCGGGTGCTGCGCGCGTTCCCTGATCTCGCGCCGGGCACCGAGCACTGCCCGCGTGGTTGCCAACACGAAGCGCCACCGCCGCACGCCGGCGAAAGCTGGCCTGACGACGTCGAACGCTGCGCACTCGATGATTGGGTCGCCGCCGGCCATGCCGAACCCGCCCGTCTCGACTCGTTGCGCCGGCTGCTCGCCGTTCCGCGTAGCGACGACGCCGCCTCGGGCTACCTGGCGGCGGACTAGGCGGGGTTCTTGCATGATCGCGAGTCGGCCGGCGCGGTAGCGTGCCCCCGTGCCTCTCGCCGACGATCTCGCGCTTGCGCTTGAGCTTGCCGACGCGGCCGACCGCATCAGCGTTGCACGATTCGGCGCGCTCGACTTGGCGGTCGAGACCAAACCCGATCTGACCCCTGTCACCGATGCCGATCGCGCCGTCGAGCAGGCACTGCGCGACGCTCTTGCGAGGGCGCGGCCGGACGACGCGATTGTCGGCGAGGAATTCGGCGCGACCGCTGATCAGCGCGGCCGTCGATGGATCATCGACCCGATCGACGCGACCAAGAACTTCGTGCGCGGCGTGCCGGTGTGGGCCACGCTCATCGCGTTGATGGACGGCGACGACGTGCTCGTCGGCGTCGCGAGTGCACCCGCGATCGCGCACCGCTGGTGGGCTGCGCGCGGGCTCGGTAGCTGGACGACGCGGCCTGGTGTCGCGCTGCATCGCAACGCCGTCTCGGGAATCGCCACCGTCGCCGACGCGTCATTGTCGTACTCCGATCTCGACGACTGGGGCGGAGCGACTCCGCAATTTCAACGGTTGGCCGAGTCGGTGTGGCGCACCCGTGCGTACGGCGATTTCTGGTCGCACGTGCTCGTCGCCGAGGGCGCCGTCGATATTTCGACCGAGCCGGAAATATCGCTGTGGGACGTCGCCGCGCTGGTGGTTATCGTCGAAGAGGCTGGTGGCCGAGTAACGGCTATCGACGGATCGGCAAGCCCGGCAGGGTCGAGCATCGTGTGCACGAATGGTGCGCTGCACGACGCGGTGCTTGCGCAATTGGCCGCAGGTTAGGCGCGGGTCAGGCGTCGTCGGAGAGCGTGATCGTCACCGCTCTCGCCGCAGCAACGCTGGCGTGCAGCACTCGAGCCTTCGGATCTGGTACATCGAGAATGCGCGGCACCACCAGCGGGCGCAGCGCATCAAGCCGACGATCGGCCAGCACCGCTCGCAACGCTTGCCGGTCGCCGCCGGTCACCACCGCATCGATGCGCTGCAGCCATGGCAGCACGACAGTGACGGCGTTGTCGGTCGCGGTCTCCAGTGCCACCTTGACCTGACCTTCTCGTCGACGCGCGAATCGCTGCTGCGACCAACCACCTGCCGACGACCGGCCGTGCACCTGGCGAGCTCCGACCTTCGTCGCCAACGCCTGGTCACCGTCAAAGACGCCGGCCGCATATCCCCCGAGCCGCACCAGCACGAGCGCGATGACGCGCGAGGCACCCGCGTGCGCGACGAACGCGCGGGCAGGGTCGGCGTCCGCCCAATTCGTTGGCGGGAATGCCGACGTCAGTACGGCGACTGCGCCGTCGGCCCCAACACACCGCAACGCATCGTCGAGAGCCTCGAACCGCGGCGGCCCGTGCCGCTCGGCGAATCCGGCCAACCACCGTTCGAGCCGATCAGGGCCGACATCGATGGTGCGGGCGTTGGCCACCTGCCGAGTATGCCGCCGCGGTCAACTGTTGCTGATGCGAACGGCCATCGGGCCGCCCTACGCCCAGCTAGAAGCTCACTGGCGCCCAGGTAGCTCCTGTATTTCGGGTCATCAGCAGTTGGCTCACCGCACCATCGCCGGGTCGACCGTAGATCGCGACGCCTTGGGTTGGCGTGGTGAAGCCGAGGTCGGTGAGACCGCGCCCGCCGTCGCCCTTGTTGAACGGTGTTGCCCAGGTAAGACCGACATCGGGCGAGCGATAGATCAGCGTCGCCCCCGATTGCGCCGACACGGCGACAACCGAGTCGTTGGCCGCAGCAATCGTGCCGGCGATGCCGCCGTTGGCAGGTGCCGATGGCGTGAGATGCGTCGTGGCTCCGCCGTCGAGGGAGATGAGCACCACCTTGGATTCGCTGCCCGCGGCGGGATTGCCTGCGCACAGCAGGAAGAGCCGCGAGGTACTGGCTGGCGCGACGCCCACGAGCGCCAGATCGGTGCCCGCTGACACGCACGGATTGGAGAGCCGGTGCCAACTCGTGCCGTCGGCGCTCGTATCGAAGGTGCCGGTCGAGCCGCCGTTGTCGACTACCCAGACCGCACTACCGTGCAGTGCGATCGATCCGGCGCCGTCGGGCAATGCCTGCATCGAAATCGCGTTCCATGCGTCTTGAGTGACCGCTGTCTTGAGCAGCCGATCGCCTTGGATACATGGCTTCGTGCCACAACTCGCGACGAGCGCGTACGCGACACCCGCTGCCGCCTCGACGTCGCTGACCGGGCCTGGCTCGGCCGCCTGGCTCCAGGTTGCGCCGCCGTCATGGGTGGCCCACAGCTGCGGCCCAAAGGCCCAACCGTCGCGCAGGTTCGCAAACCGAACCTCCGTGATCGGCTGCGAGTTCTGCGGTGCGACCGGCAGATCCGCCACGAAGGTGAAGCTGTGCCCGGCGTCGGTCGTCTTCGCCAACCCGTAACACAGCGTGCTCTTGCACGGCACCTGGCCGAGCACGAATCCGGTCTGCGCCGAGACGAACGTGACCGACATCGGCAGGAAGCCGGCTGGCACCGGGCCACCAGTAGCGGCGGACGTCGGGATGGCGGTGCGGCTCACGGCCGGTGCAGGTGCGGTCGACGTCAACGCCGGAATTTGGCTCGCTGGGGCAGATGACGACGGTGCAGCCGAGGCCGGTGGTGCGACGCCGGCGGAACTGACCGCTGGCGAGCTGCTGGTTTGTGCGGATCCGTGGTGCGCTTTCGAACACCCGGCGAGTGCGAGCGACGTGACGACGGCGAGGCTGGCAAGACGGCAAGAGGACGACGATGCGCGAGCGGTCATGCTCCTCGGACGCCGCAGCGACCCAAAAGGATGCGTCTCACACCCCACGAATCGTCGGGTTGACTCCCCCGGGGTTGGTCAGGTCGACCTCAGGGCAGGTCGCGCTCGCCTCCGCTGCGGAGCACGACTCGCGCAGGCGGTCGGCGACAGCGGCGCAGATCTCGCCCAGGTGCTGTACCTGCTGCGGGGTCAGCGCGTCGAACAAATGTGTGCGCACCCCCTCGACATGCCCGGGTGCGGCTGCCTCGAGGGCGGCAAAGCCGGCATCGGTCAGGACGGCAAGCTGCCCGCGACGGTCCGTGGCGCACGTCTCTCGGCGCACCCACCCGTTTTCTTCCAACCGCGCGACAGCGTGCGACAACCGGCTGCGCGACGACATTGATCGGTCGGCGAGCTCGCTCATGCGCAGGCGCCGCTCGGGTACCTCCGACAGTCGAACCAAGACCTCGTAGTACGTGTGCGGCATGGCGGAGTCGCGGGTGAGTTCTTGATCGAGCCGTTCGGTGAGCATGTGCGTGGCTTCGATGTAGGAGCGCCAGACGCGCTGTTCGGCAGCCGACAGCCATCTCGTCGCCTGCGGCGAGTCAGTTCTGGAGGACATAGAAGTGATCGTACCGAAAGTTAGGGAAGATAGTTGAGATCTCAATCGTTAGGTGCTATCGTCAATCTAGAAAGTTGAAGGTTCAACTAGAGAAGGGCACGAGTCATGACTCCCACCACCGCCACCGCCCCGGCCACGGCTGCCACCGCCGCCACCACTGTTCCCGGCTACCTGGCTGGTACCTGGGTCATCGATCCGGTCCACTCCGACGTCGGTTTCACCGTTCGCCACATGATGGTGAGCAAGGTTCGCGGCCGCTTTGCCCGGTTTGAAGGTCAGATCGTCACCGGCCCGACCCCGCTCGAATCGTCAGTGACCGCCAGCATCGACCTCGCATCGATCGACACGAACAATGCGCAGCGCGACGGTCACATCCGCAGCGCCGACTTCTTCGACGTCGATAACTACCCGACCATGACCTACCAGTCGACAGGTGTTCGACAAGACGGCGACGACCTCGTCCTCGACGGCAACCTCACGCTGAAGGGCGTCACCAAGGCCGTCCCGCTGCGTCTTGAGGCCAACGGCTTCGGCCCCGACGCGTACGGCGGCATCCGGGCAGGCTTCAGCGCCTACGCGGAGATCAACCGCCGCGACTTCGGCGTCGACTTCCAGGCCGCGCTCGAGACCGGCGGCGTCGTTGTCGCTGACAAGGTTGCGATCCACCTCGAGGTCGAGGCCGTACTACAGCCTGAATAGTCGATCCGGGGGCTGCGTCTGGCGTCCGCATCTGACATCGTTCACCCGAGCGCTCGGGCGCTCGTGCGATATCGGATGCAACGCCAGACTCGGAGCCCGTCGTGACCTTGCTCGGCCTTGCCGGCATCATCGCCCTTAGCGTGGTCGGTCCGCTGCTGGCGACCCCCCGTCGGCTCGGGGTCCCGGTCGTCCTGGGCGAGTTGGCCATCGGCATCGTCATCGGCACCAGCGGATTTCGATGGGTCCACCCCGGTGACCGGGTCCTGACGTTCCTCGCGCAAGCGGGATTCGCACTCGTCATGCTGATCGCCGGGTCGCACGTACCTCTTGCGCACTCCGCGATTCGCCTCGTTCTCGCTCGCGGACTCGCTTTCGCGGTCGGGGTCGGCGTCCTCGCCATACCCGTGGCGATGGCGTTGTCGGCCGTAGCACACACCCACCACACTGCGCTCTACGCCGTGCTGATCGCATCGAGTTCGGCGGCCGTGGTGATGCCGATCCTCGGAGACGAGTCGGCCGGCGGCGACAAGGTGCTGACGCTCATCGCTCAGGTAGCGATCGCCGACACCGCATGCATTGTCGCGTTGCCACTCGCTGCCGATCCGGGCCGAGCTGGGCGCGCGGCGGTCGGGTCGGTCATCGTGCTCGCAGTTGCCGGGCTCGCATTCCTCGCCCTCCGAGAATTGGCCGAGCGCGGACTCATCGCGAAGCTGCATGCGACCAGCGTGCGGCGCACGTTCGGACTTGAGATGCGGCTAAGTTTGGCTGCGTTGTTCGCTCTCGCCGGCCTCGCGGCGAGCGTGCATGTGTCCGTCATGCTGGCGGGCTTCGCGTTCGGCTTGGTGTTGTCGAGCCTCGGCACACCCAGGAGACTTGCCAGCCAGCTTTTTGCTGTGACTGAAGGGTTTCTAGGGCCGATCTTCTTCATTTGGCTCGGCGCGTCGATCGATCTCCGTGCCCTTGCTCATCACCCGAGACTGATGCTGGTCGCCGTCGGGCTGGCGATCGCGACGATAGCGCTGCACGCATTGGGCCGACTTTT
>Ga0209890_10000519_pt1 | contig 17822 bp, 18 predicted proteins | sample OrgsoiDNA2013049_FD_185799 | JGI IMG/M metagenome (GOLD analysis project Ga0209890, IMG submission 185799) | Permafrost soil microbial communities from the Arctic, to analyse light accelerated degradation of dissolved organic matter (DOM) -... | ecosystem: Environmental > Terrestrial > Soil >...
GACCTCACCGCGCAGCGTAGCCCGCCGACCGAATGAACAGAACCGCCCGCCACCGCCGGGACTTCACCTTGAGGTGGGGAACCCGCGAGCCGCCGAATTCGTCTTGCTTCTCAGGAAGCCCTGTTACGAGCGTCAGGAAACCCTCAGGATCGGAGCGCAGGATGCGGGTTGGAGGTGTCGCCCCCATGAGCGATTTGACCGTCCTGCCCCTACATAGCGGCCTAGCCGGCCTGTCCATCGACGCCGAGGCGCCAGCGTGGATCAGCCCGAGCTGGGACGAGGTCGTCCGCACCCACGGCGCCCGCGTCTATCGCCTCGCCTACCGCCTCACCGGCAACGCCCACGACGCTGAAGACCTCACCCAAGACGTCTTCGTCCGTGTCTTCCGCTCGCTGTCGACGTACACGCCCGGAACGTTCGAGGGCTGGCTGCATCGCATCACCACCAACCTGTTTCTCGACATGGTGCGGCGCCGCGCCCGCATCAGGTTCGAGCCGTTGGCCGACGACGCCCCCGACCGGCTGGCGGGCGACGCACCCACGCCGGCCCAGGTCTACGACGACACACATTGGGACGACGATGTACAGCGCGCGCTCGATGCGCTCGCTCCTGAGTTCCGTGCCGCAGTCGTGCTCTGCGATATTGAGCAGCTGAGCTACGAGGAGATCGCCAGCGTTCTCGGCATCAAGCTCGGCACCGTCAGGAGCCGAATTCATCGCGGCCGCAGCCAGTTGCGGGCCGCGCTCGAGCATCGGGCCGCGGGCTACCGCCCGGCCGAGCCAACCAACCCGGCGCCGACGAAGCGCCCAGCCGCTCGGCCCGTTCGACGCATGCCAGGGTTCGCCGCGTCGTGACTCATCTGGGCGACCTGACCGGCGGGCTCATCGACAACGAGCTGGCCGGCGGCATGCACGGCGACGCGGTGAGCCATCTCGCCGACTGCGCCATGTGCCGTCGCGAGGTTGCTACGCACCGCTACGTGAAATCGATGCTGGCCTCGTCGGCTCCACAGGTCGAGCCAGGGGCCGGCCTGTTCGATCGGTTGCTGCTGATCCCGCAGGTCGAGCCGGTTGCCGCGGCCGGTGCGGCGCGCGGTCCGTGGCCGAGCTGGTTTGCCGCTCCGCAGGTCTTGCATGGGCACGGCCTGCGCGCGGTCGCGGCCGTCGGCCTCGCGGCGTCCGTCGTGGTGGGGCTAGGCACTGCGATGGCGGGTGCCGGAACGGTGGCCGCTGGTGCTGGGCCTTACCAACCGCCGGCGTCGGCGACCGTGGCGGCCAACGTTGCGAGTACCCGCACCGGCATGGCAGTCGAGGTGGTGGCTCGCTACCCGTCAAGCCGGACTGCGGTCTCCGCGGTGTATCGCCGCCCGTAGAGACGTGTGTCCGATCGGCGTTCTCGAACGTCAGGCAGGTTGCAGGCCGAGTGGTCGACCAACGAGGCCGCGTTCGCGAATCGCCAGCGCGTGCGCGATGCGGGTGAGTTCGATCGACGCCGGCGCCTGCGGATTGCTGAAGACATAGGGCGTGCCGGCGTCGCCGGCTGCGACCAGACCGGGATCGAGCGGCACCTGCCCGAGCAACGGAATGTCGGTGCCGAACGCGCGCGAGAGTGCATCAACGACGCGCTGCCCACCACCCGAACCGAACACGTCGACCCGCTCGCCGCAATGCGGGCACGGCAGCCAGGCCATGTTTTCGATGACGCCAGCGACGCGCTGACGGGTCTGCAACGCGATCGTGCCGGCGCGTTCGGCCACCTCGGCGGCCGCGAGTTGCGGCGTGGTCACCACGAGCAGCTCCGCACCGGGTACAAACTGCGCCAGCGAGATTGCGATGTCACCGGTGCCCGGTGGCAAGTCGACCAGCAAAACGTCGAGGTCGCCCCAATAGACATCGGTCAGAAATTGATTTAGCGCGCGATGCAACATCGTGCCGCGCCAGGCGACCGGTGTGTTGCCCTCAACGAACATGCCAATCGAAATGACGCGGACGCCGTGGGCTGTCGGCGGCATGATCATGCCGGCCACTTGCGTCGGCTTGGCCTGCACGCCCAGCATGCGCGGCACGGAATGGCCGTACACGTCGGCGTCGAGCAAGCCCACCGACAGGCCGCGAGCCGCCAGCGCGGCCGCCAAGTTCACCGTGACCGACGACTTGCCTACGCCACCTTTGCCGGACGCAATCGCGAGCACCCGCGTCAACGAATTCGGATCGTTGAACGGGATCTCTTTTTCCGGCTTGCCGGGACCGCGCAACTGCACCTGCAGCGCTTTGCGTTGCTCGTCGGTCATGAATCCGAGGTTGACGTCGACCGCGGTGACACCACCGACCGTCATGACCGCTGCCGTCACGTCGGCCTTGATTTTCTCCTTGAGCGGGCAGCCCGGAACCGTGAGCAAGATGCCGACGCCGACCCGGCCGTTCTCGCCGATCGCAATCGACTCGACCATGCCCAGCTCAGTGATCGGACGCCGGATGTCGGGGTCGATCACGGTTGCCAAGGCCGCGCGTACGAGCTCTTCGGTCGCCGACGCATCGGCGGAGGTACGACGGATCGGCACGACATCGATGGTACGCGGCCTTACGATGCCTGACGTGATCGGTTCACCTGAGCAATCGACAGTTGAGCGCCCCACCGCGGACGAAGTCGCGGTCTGGCGGTCCTTCTTGCGCGCCCACGCCCAGCTCCTGCGCACCATGGAAGGCGACCTCGGCGCCGCCGGCGAAATACCGCTGGTGACCTACGACGTCTTGGTGCAGTTGATTGAGGCACCTGACCACCGGCTGCGCATGACCGAACTCGCCGATCGGGTGTTGCTTTCACGCAGTGGGTTGACCCGGCTTGTCGACCGGCTTGAGCGGGACGGGCTGGTCGAGCGGGTGCCGTGCCCTGACGACGCGCGCGGAACCCATGCCGCGATTACCGAGCTCGGCATGGACCGGCTGCGCTCCGCGTCGCACGTGCATCTGCGCGGCGTCGCCGAACAGTTCATCGGCCGATTCGACCGCCGCGAGTTGGCTCGGCTCGGTCAGCTGCTCGGTCGGCTCACCAGCGAGTAGATCTGGATTTGCCGACCGCGTTACTCAGCGGCTTTCCGGACCCTGGCGCGACGCTCGGGCTTCGAAGCTGCTTCGGTCGCCGCTGCTGCCTTGCTGTCCGCTGCCTTCGTGGCCGCTGCCTTCGCAGCCGACGCGCCGGCCGCGATCCGATCGGCCTCGTCGGCCGCCCGCCACGATGCGACGTGCGGGCTGCGGTTGGTCAGTTCGGTGAGCTGGCGCAACATCTGCGCCGGAGTTGCATCGAGTGGCAGCACGTCGTCGACACCGTTGCGCCGAGCCTCTGCCGGCGCCGCAGTCTCGATGTCGATTTCGCCCATGAGCATGAGCGGCACGGCGGCCGTTCGACTCCCGGTGCGCAGAGTGCGCAACAGTTCGAGGCCACCGACGCCGGGCAACGTGTCTTGCACGATGACACCGTCGTACTCGGCGTCCCAAACCGACGTCAGTGCGTCGTCGCCATTGCTGGCCGTGTCGACATCGATCGCGATGCCGACAGCGGAGCGAATCAACGCGTGTGTCTCGTCGTCGCCGACGACGAGCACGCGGGGCAATCGGCCGGAGTGCCGTTTCGCCTGCTCGGTCGTAGCCGCGGGAGTGCGGCACCAGGGGCAGATCTTCCAGCCAGGCTCGAGCGAGCGGGCGCATTCGCCGCAGTGGCCGCGGTCGACGACTGTTGCGCACCAGGGGCAGGCCAACATGTCATTGTCGACCGCGCGGTCACACGACTCACAGCGCGAACCGTCTGGTGCATCCACTTGCGCAACACGAAGCACTTCTTCGAATGTGGTTTCACCACGGCGCGCACGTGCGAGTCCGGTAGTTCGCATTGTGGTCATGCCGGCCGCGCGGGCGGCTGCGGCCAGGGCGGCCTCGGTCGGCGTGTGTGCCAACACGGCGCGCACACTTGCGGTCACCGGCAATACCTCGAAGATGCCGGTACGGCCACGATATCCGGTGCCGCCACACTCCGCGCAACCCGCGCCGCGCATCGGCGTCGCGTCGGCCAGGTCGGCTTCGGTGATGCCGAGCAGGGCGAGCACGCGGGTGCTCGGCATGTACGGCTCAGCGCAATCACTGCAGGGCCGACGAACCAGTCGTTGCGCCACGACCAGGGTCAAGGACGAGGCGATGAGGAACGGCTCGACGCCCATGTCGACGAGTCGCGTCAAGGCCGAGACCGCGTCGTTGGTGTGCAGCGTGGTGAGCACGAGGTGCCCGGTCATCGATGCTTGCAAGGCGAGTCCGGCGGTCTCGCCGTCGCGAACCTCACCCACGAGCACGACGTCGGGGTCCTGCCGAAGGATCGAGCGCAAGCCGTTGCTGAAGGTAAGCCCGGCCCGCTCGTTCGTCTGCACCTGGGTGATGCCAGGCAACTGGATCTCGACCGGGTCTTCGAGTGTCACGACGTTCTTGTCGGGCGTGGTCACGTGTGAGAGCACGGAGTACAACGTGTGCGTCTTGCCGGATCCGGTCGGGCCGGTAATCAGCACGAGCCCTTGGGGGGCCAGCGTTCCGGTGAGCAGCGCGTCGAGTTGCGACTCGTCGAGACCGAGTTGGGCGACCGACGGAATGGTGTCACCGCTGGCCAACAGCCGGATGACGACCTTCTCGCCGTGCACCGACGGAAGAGTGCTCACACGGGCGTCGACGACGATGCCATCGACAGTCAGTCGGGTGCGGCCATCCTGCGGAAGTCGCCGCTCGGCGATGTCGAGACCCGACACGATTTTGAGGCGGCTGACGAGTGCCGCTGCCGAGTGCCGCGGCACTCGCATGATGTCGCGCAGCAATCCGTCGATGCGGTAGCGCACGCGCAGGCCGTCGACTTGTGGCTCGACATGAATGTCACTGGCTCGGGCGCGCACGGCTTCCGACACGATGCTGGCAGCCAGGCGGACAGTCGGCGCCTGATCGGCCGCCGTCTCAAGGTCGTGATCGTCAGTGGCAGCGGCGTCAGCGTCGTCGGCGATGGCCGACAACTCGGCGTCCTGCTCGAATTTTGTCCACACACGGTGGAGTTGCTCGGTGATTTGAGTGTGGGTCGCGACGCAGACCACGACCGAGGTCGCGCCCGTGTACAGCTTCGCGTCGTCGAGGGCGACCACGTTCGTGGGGTCGGCGGTGGCGACCTGTACGACGGCACCGGTTCGGCCGATCACCAGCATGCCGTGACGCTCCGCGACCTGGCGTGGCAGCATGCGCGCGGTGACGAGGTCGAGACTGTGTTGCGAGAGATCGAGCAGCTCAAGATGCAGCAAGTCGGCGAGCGCGCGGGCCAGTTGGCTCTCGGTCAAATAGCCCTCATCGACGACCACTTGGCCCAGTCGGCGACGGGGGCCACCGTCGATCCGGCGCTGCGCGGCAAGCGCGTCGTGCAATTGGTCTTCGCTGAGCAAGCCATGCGAGAGCAGAAGCTCACCGATGCGGCGGCGGCGCTCAGGCTGCGCGTGCTCGTCGTGGCCGAACTGCATGCGGTCAAGCTGAACAGGGATCGACACCCGGACTCCTTACGTCCCCTCCATCATCGAACGCAGAGGAGGCGAGGTCAGCCGCCAGCTGACAGGGCGTGATCGTCCGAATGGTGCGGCGGTTGAGGCAGGTGGTCTGAGCTAATAGCGGACGCCGGTTAGGCCAACCGGCCGAATTGTTAGCTCGACGACACCGCTTGCAGACTGCGCATGCCGAGGTCTGGGCGCCACTCGTCGCGGTAGCCCGGGCGGTTTGAATACGTCATCGCCATCTCGCGGATCACGCCACGCGCCTCGTCGGCCGAGCGGGTGGTCGTCCACCACGCCTTAGCGAGGTTGTTGAGACGAGCGAGCATGCGGCGCTTCGAGTCGCAGTCGGCCAAGACTCGCTCGGGGTTGAAGCGCTCGATGAACATTTTCGCCTCGGCGCCACGGAAGCCGGTTTCTTGGCGGTCGGCGCCCCACGAGTCGGCGCAGATGGTGCCGTTCGTGCGCACCAGAGCGTCGCGCTGACTCGGGTTGTCGACGACGCGCCAGCGCCATGCTTCGCTGCCGGCGGTGCGCGCCTTCATCTCATCCTCGGCGATCTGCAGCAGCAGCCATTCGGTGAGGGTGTCGATCGTGGTGCGAGACGGTATCGACATGATGTTGCGGTCCTCCCGGCGCGCGCTGTTCTCGATTGCGCTGTAGCGGTAGCCCGATTGCGCTACACACACATCATCGAAGCGACCGGTGCAAGTCTTGACCGGCAAGCGTGTGAACAGTTCGCTTTAACCCGTTTGGCTCAATAGCATCCGTCCGGACGGCGGGTGCGGCCGGCCGAACGTTCAGACCAGCAGCAGTTCAGCAGCAGAGTCAGAGCAGCAGCGTTAGAGCAACGACGCGTACAGGTCGCGCGTGCGTTCGGCAATCGCCGTCCAGCTGAAGTGTTCGACCGCACGCCGGCGACCGGCCGCACCCATTTCGGCGGCCCGCCCGGGATCACGGACGAGCGCGTTGACGGCGTCGGCAAAGGCGCCAGCGAACGCCACGGGGTCGCGCGGGGCTCCGTAGGGGTCGGCGGGGTCGGGGTCGATCGGTACGAGCACGCCAGTCTCGCCGTCGGCGACCACTTCGGGGATGCCGCCGGTACGGGTGGCGACGACGGCGGTCTCGCACGCCATCGCCTCGAGGTTGACGATGCCCATCGGCTCGTAGATCGACGGGCACACGAAGACCGTCGCGGCCGAGAACAGCTGGATTAGGTCCGGCTTGGGCACCATGCGGCGAATCCAGAAGACCCCGTCCCGCTGTTCTTGCAGCTGCGCGATGCCGTGCTCGACCTCAGTCGCGATGTCGGGAGTGTCGGCTGCGCTCGCGAGCACGATCAGCTGGGCGTCGGCGTCGAGCGCAGGCGCGGCCCGCAGCAGGTACGGCAACCCTTTCTGGCGGGTGATGCGGCCGACGAAGATGACGATCGGTCGGTCGAGGTCGATGCCGTGCTCGGTGAGCACTGACCGGTCGGCGGTCGGGCAGTACTCGAAGGTGTCGATGCCGTTGTGAATCACGCGTAACCGCGAGGTGTCGACCTTCGGGTAACAACGCATGACGTCGTCGGCCATGCCGGCCGAGACGGCGACCACTGCGTCGGCGGCGTCGATGGAGGTGCGCTCGCAGAACGACGACAGGGCGTAGCCGCCGCCGAGCTGCTCGGCTTTCCACGGCCGCAACGGCTCGAGTGAGTGCGTGGTCATGACATGCGGCACGCCATACAGGAGCTTTGACACGTGGCCGGCGAAGTTCGCGTACCAGGTGTGCGAATGCACCAGGTCGGCGTCGCCGGTCGCCGCGGCCATTGACAGGTCGGTCGACATGGTGAGAAGTGCGGCATTTGCACCGATCTCGAGCAGCGCCGGGTTCGGCAGATGCGCAATGACGCCGGGTTCGTCGCGCGGGTTGCCGAAGCAATGCACGTCGACATCGATCAGGTGGCGAAGTTCGCGCGCCAGGTACTCAACGTGAACACCGGCGCCGCCATACACATCGGGAGGGTATTCGCGGGTGAGGAGAGCGACGCGCATGACGGGAACCCTAGCCGGAGGTCATCACGATGATCAGAGGTATCTCCTGCGGCGTGGAACAGGTAGGTTCCGGACATGGCGAACGGGCGCAAGGTTCTCGGCATCGTGCTGGCAGGCGGCCAGGGCACGCGGCTGTTGCCCCTCACCGCGGACCGAGCCAAGCCGGCCGTCCCGTTCGGCGGCATCTACCGCCTCATCGACTTCGTCCTGTCGAATCTGGTCAATGGTGGCTTTCTGAAAATCGTCGTGCTGACCCAATACAAGAACCACAGCCTCGACCGGCACATCACGACGACGTGGCGCATGTCGACGCTGCTCGGTAACTACGTGACGCCGGTGCCGGCGCAGCAGCGCGTTGGCCCGCGCTGGTTTGCCGGCTCGGCGGATGCCATCTACCAAAGCCTCAACCTGGTGCACGACGAACGCCCTGACTACATCCTGGTGTTTGGCGCTGATCACATCTATCGCATGGATCCACGCCAGATGCTCGACCTACACATCGAGTCGGGCGCGAGTGCAACGGTCGCCGGCATCAGAGTGCCGCGCAAAGAGGCGCCCGCTTTCGGCGTGATTCAGACGGCCCAAAAAGGCCCAGATGCCGGACGACGGATCGAAGCGTTCTTGGAGAAGCCGCAGGACATCGAGGGCATCGGGCTACCCGATTCACCGGACGAAGTGTTTGCCTCGATGGGTAACTACTGCTTCACCACCGACGCCCTGCTCGACGCGGTGAATCGCGACGCCGCCGACGAACGCTCACTGCACGACATGGGCGGCAACATCATTCCTGCGTTCGTCGACCGCGGCGAAGCCCAGGTTTACGACTTCAACAACAACATCGTGCCAGGCGCCACCGAGCGTGACAGCGGGTATTGGCGCGATGTCGGAAGCCTCGACGCGTACTACGACGCACATATGGATCTCACCTCGGTGCACCCGATTTTCAATCTCTACAACGAGAATTGGCCGATCTACACGCAGCACCGGCCGTTGCCGCCAGCAAAGATCGTGCACGACCGTACTCGCGTCGTCGACTCGATGCTGTCGAACGGCGTCATCGTCTCCGACTCCACCGTGGCGCGATCAGTACTGTCGCCCAACGTGCACATCGAGAGCCGGGCCAACATCGCCGGCAGCGTGTTGCTCGAGAACGTGCGGGTCGGTCACGGGGCTGTGATCCACAATGCGATCATCGACAAGAACGTGGTGATTCCCGCTGGCGCCAAGATCGGGGTCGACCCCGCTCGCGACCGCGAGCGCTTCACTGTGTCTGACCACGGCATCGTCGTCATCGGCAAGAACGCAACCGTCGAGCCCTAGCTCCACGGCCGACCGTTACACCCCGTCGTCCTCATCGGTCTTGGTCGTGCGCTCGTCGAGGTCTTCGAGCATCCGTTGCAATTCGCCCCTGATGAAGTCGCGGGTCGCGACGTCACCCAACGCGATGCGCAGCGACGCGACTTCGCGGGCGAGGTACTCGGTGTCGGCGATGTTGCGTTCGTTGCGCGACCGATCGTCTTCGAACTGCACCCGGTCGCGATCAGCCTGCCGGTTCTGGGCCAGCAGAATCAGTGGCGCCGCGTACGACGCTTGTAGCGACAGGATCAGCGTCAGCAGGGTGAACTTGTTCGCGTAGGTGTCGAAACGCAGGTGGTGCGGCGTGACCACGTTCCACACCAACCACGCGAAGATGATCAGTGTCATGGCGATGATGAACTTCGCGGTGCCCATGAAACGGGCGAAGCGTTCGGAGAGTTTGCCGAAGGCCTCGGGGTCGTAGTCGGGGCGCAGGCTTACCCGTCGATCTGCCTTCGGCTGATCGAGCCGGGCGCGTTGCCACTCACGTCGCGCCATCGGCCGCACCTTCGTTCGCACTGTCGATCGCAGCGTCGTTCGCGACGTCGGCCGCGCCTTCTTGGTCGTCGGTGTCGCGCCAACCGTCGGGTAGCAGGTGGTCGAGCACGTCATCAACGGTGACCGCGCCTAACAACCGATCTTGGTCATCGACGACCGGGGCCGCAACCAAGTTGTAGGTGGCCAGGTGGCTGGTGATCGCGGCGAGGGAAACATCGGGCCGCAGCGGCGCGATGTCGGTGTCGATGATGGCGCTGACCAGCGTCGCGGGTGGTTCGCGCAGCAGCCGTTGGAGGTGCGCCACCCCGAGGTAGCGACCGGTGGGGGTATCGGTCGGTGGTCGTACGACGTAGACCTGGCTCGCCGTTGCGGGCGACAGGTCGGGGTTACGCACGTGCGCGAGCGCCTCCGCGACCGTGGCGGTCGGATCGAGAATCACCGGTTCGGTGGTCATGAGTCCGCCGGCGGTGTTCCACGAGTAGTCGAGCAGCCGCCGAATCGGATCGGCTTCCTCGGGCAGCATGAGCCCGAGCAGGCGCTCCTTCTCGGCCTCGGGCAGTTCGGCCAGCAAGTCGGCCGCGTCGTCGGGGCCCATCATTTCCAGGACGTCGGCGGCCCGCTCGCCTGCAAGAGTTCCGAGGATTTCGACCTGCTCATCTTCGGAGAGCTCTTCAAGGACGTCGGCCAGCCGCTCGTCGTCGAGGGCGGCGGCGACTTCGGCCCGGCGCTTGACCGACAGATCGTGCATGACGCCGGCGAGGTCGGCCGGGCGCAGCTGGTCGAAGGCGGCCAGCAGATTGGCCGCGCCCTGAGCGTGTTCGAGCAGTGAGAGACCGTCAACGGCGTCCCAATCGACGACTCGGATCGCGCCGCGACGCCGCACCCGCCGACCGTCGGCCCGCACGGCGACTTTGGTGAGCAGCCAGTCACGAGTGCGGGTGTGCTCCATCGCGACGTCGGTCACGGTGACCTTCTCGCCGGTTTCGATCAGTGTGGCCTTGCGATCGAGCAAGTCGCCGAGCACGAGGGTCTCGGCATCGCGCTTGGCGAACCGGCGCAGGCTCACCGTGCCGGTCGTCATCACGGCACCCGCTTCGATGCCGGTCACGCGGGTAATCGGCAGGAAAATCGCCCGTCGCGGCGGTACCTCGACCATCAGACCGAGCACCCGCGGCTGCTGGTTGCCGGTTCGGAGCACGACGATCACATCGCGCACCCGCCCGACTTGATCGCCGTTGGGGTCGAACACGACGACGCCGGCGAGGCGCGCGACGAAAACCCGCGTCGCTGGCCCGCTCATGAGCGGAGATTATCGCCGCGACGCCTGGCGAGCCCTGCCCTGCGCTCAGACGCGCGGGCGGGGCTCGCCGGCAGGCGCCAGCTGGCCTCGGCTGCGCCACGCTGAGGTCGCCCCCTCGAAGCCGATTGAAGAGCCGGACGGCGGGCACTATGCGGTTATGAGAACGCCGGTCGGTCTGCGCCGCGAACGCGTGCGCCGGCACCGCGATCACGAACATGATCTCGCGCACGAGTCAGGGAACTATGACGCCGCGATGCGCGACGTCACAGTGGCCCGCGACGGTCTCGACACCGCTCGCCGGCATCGCGAGCGCCCGGAGGTCTTGCGGGCATTCCACCGGCGCATCGACGGCGGCCTGCAGCGCGCGTGCTCCTCGGCGGCCGTGGTCTACGAGTCGCTATTCGATGACGCGGGCGGCATGCGGCATGCCGAAGTCGATGAGCACGTCATGGTCTGGAAGCGTCGGCTGAACACCGCGTTGACGCTGCGGTCGCAGCACCAGCTCGGCCAGGTCGACGACGAAGCCGAAGCGCCGCTGGCGAGCTGGCATGCGCCGTCGCGGGCGGCCTACGGGCCGCATCAAGCTGGTCTTGATTTCGACTAGCTGGTGATGTCAGCTGAGGGACACAGGTGTGTCGCGGTCAGCACACGCCCCACGACCGCAGCGCTTCGAGCAACCCAGCGCTGAGACGGTAGCCAGCCAGCTCGGGCAGAGCTGCCCAGGCGATATCCGCTGCATCGTCGCCGGGTGCCTCGGTGCCGCCGATGACGGTCACCAGGAAATCGCGGATGCGGTAGACGGTGCCGTCAGAGCCGCGGCGCATTACCTCGCCGACGAACGCTCCCGCCTCGACGGCGAGGCCGGTTTCCTCGGCGAGTTCGCGCACGAGCGCATGCTCGGCGGTTTCGCCAGGTTCGACGCGACCGCCAGGGAGCGACCAGCGGCCGCGCGAGGGAGCGTGCCCGCGGCGGACCAGCAAGAGGTGATCGTCGCGGATCGCGATCCCACCGACGGCCTGCACCTCTGTTCGGCACGACGAGGGTGTTCGGCGCGGCGCGGACGACATCTGTGCAGCGTACGGATCGCCGGTCGCGACATCGGCGGTACGGGCCGACTGAGCCGTTCGGGGCACATCGACCCAGGGTCCCTTGACGAGCCGGTCAGGGAAGGAGACCGTCGGGACTATGCGAGATGAGCCGACCTGCCCGCGTTGCGGCGGTTCGCTGCACGCTCCGGGTCTGTGGACCAGCGCGTGGCAGTGCGACGCGCATGGACCAGTGGCGCCGTTGCAGCCGCTCGCAAAGCCCGGCCCCGAATGTCTCGAGCACGTGCGCTCGCACGCTGGCGTGCCGCTGTGGCTACCCCAGCCGATGCCCACGGGCTGGCTCGTCACCGGCTACGCACATGCTGGCGATGACCGCGCCGGCGCGGTCGCGACGGTCGTGGCCTGCTCCGGTCCCGCGCCACTCGGGGGGGCCGCCGATCTGCTTCTGGTCGCCGAATCGCCCGGTGTCGGGCTTGGCGCGCGACTCGCCGGGCTGCCTGGCCCCGATGCTGGCGCCGGCTTCGACAGCGGGCCGGCGCACGCCCGACTCGACGCGGCCGGGCACCCGACGCCGTTGTGGAACGTGGAAACGCACTCGGACAACGCCGTCTACGTCGGCGAAGCGAAAGCGGCTTGGATGTGGGTGATTTTGTGGCCCGCCGAGGCTGGCGTGCTGTTGGTCGAAAACCTTGGCTTGGAAGATGCGGCTGACCGCGAGGGTGGCATCGACGTCACCTACGGGGCATTGATGCCGCGGCTGGCCGCGATGGTGGGGTCCGATCGGCCGTGAGGCTGCTCGGCTAGCGGGCGATAGCCTGGCCGCGACCGGCCGTGATCATGGTGCCTCGTCGATGTGAGCCCAGTCGATGTGAGCCCCATCGATTTAAGGCCCTGCCGATTAAGGACAGCGAACCCGCATGCGGATCGACCTCCACGTGCACAGCACCGCTTCCGATGGCACCGATTCGCCCGAGGCGCTTGTCCGCCACGCGTTCGAGCTCGGCCTGGACGGCGTGGGGCTGACCGATCACGACACCGTCGCCGGTCATGCGGCCGCGGTCAGTACGGTCAACGCGCTCGCCTCGGGCGAGGACGCGCGACCGTTCGTTGTGGTGCCCGGTGCGGAAATCTCCTGCACGCTCGGCGGCACCAGTCTGCATCTGCTGGCCTACCTGTTCGATGTCACCGACGCCGCCCTGGTCGCCGAGTTCGAACTCCTGCGCACCGATCGAGTTCGGCGCGCGCACGCCATGGTCGACAAGCTGGTCGAACTCGGCGCACCCATCAGCTGGCCGCAGGTCGCCGCGATAGCCGGCGACGGCGTTGTGGGTCGGCCCCACGTCGCTCGAGCGCTCGTCGCGGCCGGCGTGATCGACGAGGTCCCAGCCGCGTTTACGCCCGAGTGGATCGCTGACGGAGGCCGCGCGTACGTCGACAAATACGCGTTGGCACCCGCGCGCGCGATCGCGATGGTGCGGTCGGCGGGCGGCGTCAGCGTCTTCGCGCACCCGGGGGCGTCGACGCGCGGAGACATCGTGGGGAACGCCGAGATCGAGGAGTTGGCAGCGGCTGGCCTCGATGGCATCGAGGTCGACCATCCCGATCATGACGAGCCGACGCGGCAGCGGCTTCGCGAGATCGCCGACGACCTCGGCTTGCTCGTGACTGGCTCGAGCGACTATCACGGGTCGGTGAAGTCGACCCAGCTCGGCGCCAACACTACCGCGCCGCAGATGCTCGACGCGTTGATCGAGCGGGCCACCGGTGGGCGGGTGATCAGCGCATGAGCTCGTGGTTCGACGCCCAGTTGTTCGGCCAGGTCTTCGTCACATTGCTCGTCATCATGGATCCGCCGGGGTCGGTGCCCATCTTCTTGTCGCTGACCGGTTCGTACAGCAAAAAGGCACGCAACCGAAGCGCCGATCTCGCCGTGCTGACGGCGTTTTCGGTGATCGTGGTCTTCGCACTGTTTGGCCAGCAGGTATTGCTGTACCTGCACGTGACCCTGCCCGCCATGCAGGTGGCCGGCGGGCTCCTCCTGCTCGTGGTCGCACTCGGTCTCCTAATGGACTGGGCCAGCAGCCAGCCGGCACTCAAAGACGACGTGAACGTGTCAATGGTTCCGCTCGGCACGCCACTCCTCGCTGGCCCCGGCGCGATCGCCGCGACCATCGTTTTTGCCCGTGCGGTGCACCACAGCCGTGAGGCACTCGCGCTCGGTGCGGGCATCGTCGCCGTCCACGTCGTGTTGTGGTTGACGCTTCGCTTCTCGACCGGGCTGCTGCGAGTGCTTGGGCGCAGCGGCGTCTCGATCGTCACTCGCATTGCGGGTTTGCTGCTGTCGGCAATCGCCGTGCAGCTAGTGGCCGACGGCGTTACCAAGTTCGTTGCCGCGAACTAAGCCGATCGTCGCCGCCGACCAACGGGCTGCGGCCGGCAATCGCCGGATATTGCGCGAATCGTTCGCCGTCGACACCGCGACCGCGACCCTGGTGCGCGAACAGTCGGGCCGCCGCGCGTACACGTTGTTGCTCGATGGGGTTGAGAGCTCCTACGTCGATCTCGATGATCCGCGGTTGCTCGCGTTCGAGTATGTGCGCTGGCTAGGCGACGTGCTCGATTGCCTGGCCCCCACCGCCCGGCCGCTCGACACATTGCATCTCGGTGGCGGCGCGGCATCGCTTGCGCGATACGTCATGGCGACCCGCCCGGCATCGGCGCAAGTTGTGGTGGAGGTCGACGGAGCCCTCGTCGATCTCGTGCGCACGAAATTGCCCTGGCGGGCAACGAAAAAGCTTCGGTTCAGGGTCGGCGATGCACGAGCAGTGCTCGACAAGACCAGGCCGACTGCATTCGACGTCGTCGTGCGCGACGCCTTCCTGAACGGCCTGCCGCCGTCGTCGTTGCGCACGCTCGAATGCGCGCAGCGTGTGCGTGAAGTGTTGCGACCTGGCGGCGTATACCTGGTGAACGTCGCCGACCGTTCGCCCTTCGCCGCCACCGGGGTGGAGTTGGCTGCGCTCCTCGAAGTGTTCAGTGACGTCGCGGTGATTTCTGAGCCGGCCGTATTGCGCGGACGACGGCACGGCAATCTGGTGATTGCAGCCAGCGATGCAATCTTGCCGATCGAAGCGATCAGCCGACGGGTCGCCGACGGTGGGGTGCAGGGCAGAGTTCGAGATCGACAGGAGGCGACCGCGATGAGTCGGGGACATCGCGCAGTTCGCGATGCAGAAGGCGGCCCGGCCGGCTAGCCGGCCGGTGGGCTCAGTACGTGTAGCGCTCGACCAAGACCTTCAGGCCATCGGCGAGCTGACGCAGCTCATCGGTCGTGGTGCGTGCCGCGGCGACACCGGTCAGGGTCAACGTCGATGCGTTCGCGACACCGGCGATCGATGCCACGATCTGGGCGCTGCCAGTGGCCGCCTCGCTGAAGCCCCGACCCATGTCGCTCGTGGTCACGGACTGCTCTTCAACCGCCGAGGCGATGGTGATCTGGTAGTCGCTGATCTGGCTGATGACATCGCGAATCGCTTCGATCGCGGTGATCGCGTCGCGTGAATCGGCGCGTACCGACTCGATGCGCTGCGAGATGTCTTCGGTCGCACGCGCGGTCTCCTGCGCGAGGTCCTTGACCTCGTCGGCGACGACGGCGAAGCCTTTGCCGGCTTCGCCCGCCCGGGCGGCTTCGATCGTGGCGTTCAAGGCGAGCAGGTTGGTCTGCTGGGCGATCTCGGTGATGAGCTTCACCACGCTGCCGATGTCGAGCGACGATTCGCCAAGGCGGGCGATTGCGGCGTTTGTCGTGTCGGCCATCGCCACTGCATCGATCGCGACGCCGGCGGCCCGATGCGCGTTGTGGGCGATCTCGCGAATCGACGAGCCCATTTCCTCGCTGGCACCGGCGACGCTGGCGACGTTGCCGCTGACTTGCTCGGCCGCACTCGCGACCGACTCGGCGCGACGGCTGGCTTCATGCGCCGACGATGCGATCTGCTCTGAGGTCGCTGACAGGTTCGCGGCTGACGTCGCGAGACCGGCGGCGGTCGATGCGACCTTGCCGACCAGTGCCTGCATTGACGCCACGAACCGATCGAACTCGCGCGCGAGTACGCCAATCTCGTCGTTGTGGTCGAAGCCCAATCGCCGGGTGAGATCGCCCTTACCGGCGGCGATATCGGTCATGCGGAGACGCAGGGTTTCGAGTGGCCGGATGACATCGCGCACCAGGAACAGGCCGATCAAGGATCCCACGACGACCAGGCAGACGAGAAGGCAAATGATGGCGGCGGCAACGTCAGCGCGCGCGGTTGACACCGCGGCGTCGGTCGCCGCAGCCGCGTGGGCGCCGGTCAGATGATGCAGCGAAGCCTCGGCTCGCTGGAGCGCGACGAGACCCACCGTCCCGACCACGACAAAACCGCCAACTGCAGTTGCAGCTGCCTTGTGGGCCAGCTTCATCCGAGCCTCCTTGTTGCACAAACAGCGAGGTCGCGCGAACAGCACACATGCGCCGCTTCCTTCCTCCCTTCGGCACGACATGGCCCCAAGCTGAGCGGGTATGTCACACCAGCGGGTCATCATGGGCCTATGACGGCCACGCGTCCCGACGACACCCGGCGCCTGTTCGCCTGCACGCCGTCGCGACTCACCTCGTGGGTCGACTGTCCGCGCCGGTATCGCATGACCTATCTCGATCGGCCGCAACCCAAGGCCGGCCCGCCTTGGGCGCACAACAGCCTTGGGGCGAGCATGCACAACGCCCTCGCTGGTTGGTGGCGGTTGCCGCGGCCCGAGCGCACCGTTGCGGCCGCGGGCACGCTGCTGGACGACGCGTGGTTGGCTGACGGATTTCGCGACGAGGCCCAGGCCAGCGACTGGCGCGCCCACGCCCGGACGCTCGTGCGCCGCTACGTCTCCGGGCTCGATGCGGATCGGGAGCCGATCGGCGTCGAACGCACGCTCGCGGTCAAGACCGAACGGCTCGCACTTTCCGGCCGGGTCGATCGGCTCGATGACCGTGACGGCGAGCTAGTAGTGGTCGACTACAAGACGGGCCGCCGGCCACTTTCTGGCGATGACGCCCGCGGCTCACTGGCTCTCGCGCTCTACGCGCTGGCCGCCACCGCCACCCTGCGTCGGCGGTGCGTCCGGGTCGAGCTGCACCACTTGCCCACCGGCGAGGTGCACGCGTTCGAGCACACGGAGGAGTCGTTGCGGCGCCAGCTGGGCCGAGCCGAGCAGATCGCCGACGAGGCGGTGCGAGCCGCGGAGTCAGCTGCGGAGGCCGGCGCGAACGCTGGCGCGAAGACCGGCCCCACGGGTGCGCCCAATTCCGATGCTGAGCTATTCGCGCCGCGACCGGGCTCGCAGTGCGGCTGGTGCGACCTTCGGGCGCACTGCCCTGAGGGTTTGGCGGCGGCCGCAGCGCAGGTGCCGTGGGCGGCGCTCGGCGACCTCGAGCCCGCCTGAGCCAGCCTCAGTCAGCGGCTGCGCAATCGCGACAGCAATCTGGGGCTCAGTTGTTCGCCAGAACCGCCGATGCAGACATGGTCGCTATCTGCTGAGTCGGCGACGCAGGCCCGGCCGGCGAGGAGTCTCGAGGAGTCTCATGGACGAGTTCGACGAGATCGTGCGCGAGTTTCTCCTGGAAAGCTACGAGAATCTCGATCAGCTCGATCGGGACTTGGTCGCGCTCGAGCAGGAGCCCGATGCGCACCCGCTCCTCCAGAGCATCTTCCGCACGATCCACACGATCAAGGGCACGAGCGGGTTTCTCGCCTTTGCCAAACTCGAGGTTTTGACGCACGCCGGCGAGGGCCTGCTGGCGCGGCTGCGTGACGGCGGGCTCCGCCTGACGCAGGCACGCACGACTGCGCTGCTGGAATTGATGGACGCCGTGCGCGGCATCTTGGCCTCGATCGAGAGCACCGGCGCCGAAGATGACCGCGACTACTCCGACCTGGTCGGGGTACTCAAAGCCCTGCAAGAGCCCACGTCCGACGTCGACGACACGGTCGTGCGGGCCGCCGACG
>Ga0209890_10000520_pt1 | contig 17821 bp, 15 predicted proteins | sample OrgsoiDNA2013049_FD_185799 | JGI IMG/M metagenome (GOLD analysis project Ga0209890, IMG submission 185799) | Permafrost soil microbial communities from the Arctic, to analyse light accelerated degradation of dissolved organic matter (DOM) -... | ecosystem: Environmental > Terrestrial > Soil >...
GCGCCGGGGGCCGAGGCAGGCCCCCCTCCCCCCGCGCCCATGCCCGCCTACGGCAAGTCGCGTGGGGAGCCAGGGGCGCTGGTGATCGTCCCGACCCGGGAGCTGGCTACACAGGTCCGGGGCGAGCTCGCCTGGCTGCTGGCTGACACGCGCCTCCGGCTGGCATCGTTTACGGGCGGCACGCCGGTCAGCGGCGATCTGCGGACGCTCGAGCGCGGCGTCGACGTCGTCATCGGGACGCCGGGGCGCCTGGTCGATCTGCTGCGGCGCGAGCGGCTGCCGCTCGGCGGGCTGAAGGCGGTCGTCCTCGACGAGGCCGACGAGATGCTCGACCTCGGGTTTCGCGAGGATCTGGAGACGATCCTCAAGGCCGCCCCAGCCGAGCGACGCACCCTGCTGCTTTCGGCGACGATCCCGCCGGAGATCCGGGCGATGGCCAAGCGTTTTCAGCGCGAGGCGGTGGCGATCGATCCGCGCCGCTCGCAGGCGGGCGGCGCGACACCCTCGCAGGCGCACGACGACATCAGCTACGTCGCGCATCTGGTCTCGGGTGGCGATCGCCTCGGGGCGGTCGTCAACGTGCTGCGCGCGTCGGACAGCGAGCGCGCGATTGTCTTCGTGACGACCCGCGAGGCGGTGTCCGACCTGCACGCGGCGCTGGTGGCGCGCGGGTTCGCGGCGACCGCGATCTCCGGCGATCGCGCGCAGGCCGAGCGCGATCGCGCGCTCGATCTGCTCCGACGCGGAGAGGTCCGTATCCTGGTCGCCACCAACGTGGCCGCGCGCGGGCTGCACCTGCCCGACGTCGATCTGATCGTGCACGCCGATCTGCCACTGAACGCGGAGTCGCTCACCCACCGGAGCGGCCGGACCGGACGGGCGGGCCGCAAGGGGACCGCGGTCCTCATTTCGACGCCGGCGGAACGTCGCAAGGCGGAGCGTCTGTTGATGAGCGCGCACGTCAAGCCGGTCTGGACGCCCCTCCCCTCGCGCGAGGCGATCGCGGCGGCGGCGCGCGAGCGATTGGCGACGGAGCTTCTAGCACCGGTCGTGGGGGATGAGCCGGCCCTGACAGAAGGCGCCGACGCGCTGGCACTGCGTCTCGAGGCCGAGATGCCAGCGCCGGCCTTGATCCGGCGGCTCCTGGGACGCGAGCTCTCTCGCCTCCCGGCGGGCGAGGCCGTTCAGTCGGTGGCGGCGCCCCGGGTCGAGGCCGAGCGCGGTTTCGGGGGCGGGCGCGACAGCGGCGGATTCGGCGGCCGCAACGAACGGCCGCACCCGCGCGACCGGGCAGAGTTGTCGAAGGAGGCGGTCCTCTTTCGGGTGAACATCGGCGCCAAGGACAACGCCGATCCGCGCTGGATGTTGCCGCTCATCTGCCGGCGCGGCGGGGTCACCCGGCGCGAGGTGGGCGCGATCCGCATCGGTCCGCACGAGACGACCTTCGAGATCGCCGGCCACGCCGCGCCTGAGTTCACCGACGCCGCATCGGAAAGCGACCCCCGCGCCCGCCACGTGATCATTTCGCGCGCCGACGCGGGGCCGGCACCGGCGGCGCCAACGCCGGCACCTGAACACGCCTCCAAACGCCGCGACGGGTTCGCGCCGTTCTCGCCAGCGCGCGACAAGCGCCCCCCCCAAACGGAGCCTCGTCATTCAGTGAAGCCCGAGCCCCACTCGGTGAAGCCCGAGCCCCACTCAGTGAAGCCCGAGCCCCACTCGGTGAAGCCCGAGCCCCACGGGACGTCGGGCCATCAGCCGAAGCCACACGTCGGCGCCAAGCCGCGCCCGCACGCGAAGCCCTTCTCGGGCGCGAAGCCCCACGCCCACGCGAAGCCTTCCCAAGCGAAACCTTCCTACGTGAAGCCTTCCTACATGAAGACCTCCTTCGCGAAGCCTCACGGGCGCCCCAAAGACAAGCACCGGAAGGGATAACGTGGCGATCCTGTTGGGCGTCGAGAAGTTGTCGGCCGCCTTCGGCGCGCGGCCGCTGTTCGAAGGGGTCAGCTTCACCATCGAGGAGGGGGAGCGGATCGGTCTCATCGGCCCCAACGGCGCCGGGAAGTCGACGTTGCTCCGCATTCTGGCCGACGATCTCGGGCCCGATGAGGGGAACGTGGCGCGGCGGCGCGGCCTGCGCGTCGCCCGCCTCGAGCAGGTGCCGAGCTTCACCCCGGGCGCGACGGTGCGCGACACGATCGAGGAGGGGCTCCCTTCGGTCAGTGTCGCCGGCGACGACGCGCGTGACGAGATCGCGCGCAAGGTGACGGCCACGATGGCGCTCGACGGCCGCAACGAATCGGCGGTCAATCCAGACGCCCTGATCTCGTCGCTCTCGGGCGGCTGGCAGAAGCGCGTGGCGCTCGCCCGAGAGCTGGCCCGGCAACCCGATCTGCTCTTGCTCGACGAGCCGACCAACCACCTCGACGTCGAAGGGATCGAGGCACTCGAGGTGTTGCTGGCGCGCGCGCCGTTCGCGACCCTGACCATCACCCACGACCGCCTCTTTCTGCAGCGGGTGGCGACGCGCATCCTCGAGCTCGATCGCCGCAACGCCGGGGGCCTCCTGAGCGTGGCCGGCGACTACGTCGCCTACACCCGCGTCAAGGGCGAGCAGATGCACGCCCAGGAGCGACGCGAGATCGTCCTGCGCAACACCCTGCGGCGCGAGACCGAATGGCTGCATCGCGGCGCGGCGGCGCGCAGCACCAAGCAGCAGGCGCGCATCCAGCGCGCCGGCACGCTGGCCGACGAGGTGACCGAGCTCGACCGCCGCAACCAGTCGCGCACCGCCACGCTCGACTTTCAGTCGTCGGAGCGCCGTCCGAAGCGTCTCGTCGAAGCGAAGGGCGTCGGCCAGAGCTACGACGGCCGGATGATCTTCCAGGGGGTCGATCTCTTTCTAGGTCCGGGCTCGCGCATTGGCCTCCTTGGTCCGAACGGCTGTGGGAAATCGACGCTGATTCGGGTCCTGCTGGGCGTCGAGGCGCCGTCGGAGGGGACCGTCCTGCGCGCCGACGGTCTCAAGGTCGCCTACTTCCAGCAGACGCGCGACGCGCTCGATCCGGCGCGCACGCTGGCCGACACCGTCTGCCCCGACGGCGACTACGTCAGCTACCGCGGCGCACGCGTGCATGTCCGCGGGTATCTCGAGCGGTTCCTCTTCACGAGCGAACAGATGAACACCCCCGTCGGAAAGCTCTCGGGTGGGGAGCAGAGCCGCCTCTTGCTGGCGGCTCTCATGCTTCGCGAGGCGCAGATCCTGGTGCTCGACGAGCCGACCAACGATCTCGATCTGCCGACGCTGGCGGTGCTGGAAGAGGCGCTCACCGGCTTCGACGGCGCCGTGCTGCTGGTGACGCACGATCGGTATTTCCTCGACCAGGTCGCGACGACGATCCTGGCGTTCGACCCCTCGCCATCGCAATTGCCTTCGCCGGGCGCCAACTCGATCGTGCCGTTCGCCAGCCTCGCGCAGTGGGAGGGGTGGCGCGCGGAGCGTCTGATCGCGGCGCGGGCGGCAGCGAAGGCGACCAACGCGGCATCCGCGACCGGGTCCGGCGCCGGCCGCCGCAAGCTCGGGTACAAGGACCAGCGCGAGTACGACGCCATCGAAGAAACTCTCGCCCGCGCCGAAGCGGCCCTGGGCGAAGCGATCGCCGACAGCGAGCGCCCCGAGCACGCCGCCGACGCCGGGCGCCTCCTCGAGCTGCTGGCGCTGGTCGAGCAGCGCCGGGCCGAGATCGACCGCCTCTACGAACGCTGGGCGGAGCTCGAGGCCAAACGCGCCTGATTTGCGATATAACCCGCCGCATGGCGATGACGACGACGACAAGCGGCCTCCAGTACGAAGACACCCAACCCGGCACCGGCGCCGAAGCGACCGGGGGAACGTGCGTGATGCACTACACCGGTTGGCTCTGGACCGACGGAGCCAAGGGCGCCAAGTTCGACAGCTCGCACGATCGCCGGAGCCCCTTCTCCTTCGCGCTCGGGCGCGGTCAGGTCATCAAAGGTTGGGACGAAGGGGTCGCGGGCATGAAGATCGGCGGCAAGCGCACGCTGCTCATCCCGCCCGGCCTCGGCTACGGCGCGCGCGGCGCCGGCGGCGTCATCCCACCGAACGCCACGCTGCTGTTCGAGGTCGAGCTCCTCGACCTCAAGTAGCCGTCGTCCCCTTTCGGGAATTTTCGCGCGCACGGTGCGTTACCCAGCCGCGACATTGCGCCGCGGGGGTGGGTTACACTGCCCTCCCCAAAACAAGGAGGCAGACATGCCGATGATGGATCGCATCAAAGCGATTTGCTTGAAGCCGAACGCCGAGTGGCCGGTCATCGAGGCGGAGACGACGTCGACGCGCGATCTGATGATTGGCTACGTCGCGCCGCTGGCGGCGATCACGCCCATCGCCGGCTTCGTGGGGGGCGTGTTCATCGGACGCACCATCCCCTTCATCGGGAGCTACCACGTGCCGCTCGCCACCGGGCTCACGCTGGCCGTGGTGACCTACGTGCTGTCGCTGGTGGGGGTCTACGTTCTTTCGCTCATCATCAGCGCGCTGGCGCCCAGCTTCGGCGGCCAGAAGAGCAACGCGCAGGCGCTGAAGGTCGCCGTCTATGCGTACACGCCGGCCTGGGTGGCGGGCGTCCTCACCGTCTTCACCTCGCTCGGGATCCTGGCGATCATCGCCTCGTTCTACGGCCTCTACGTGCTCTACCTCGGGCTGCCGGTTCTGATGAAGAACCCGAAGGAGAAATCGCTCGGCTACACGATCGTGATCATCATCTGCGCGATCGTGTTATGGGTGGTCATCGGCGCCGTGGGCGCTGCCGTGGGCGGCGCCGGGATGCTGGCGCGGGGGGGATTGGCGGGGCTGCCCCACGCGGGCGGAGCGTCGGCGTCGCCCTCAGGGGCGGTGCAGTTCGACAAGGACAGCTTCCTCGGCCGGATGCAGGCGATGGGGCAAGCGGCGCAGGAGAGCAGCAAGAAGATGGAAGAGGCGCAGAAGAGCGGCGATCCGAACGCGCAGGCGCAGGCGGCGATGCAGGGGCTGGGCGCCCTCTTGGGCGGCGGCAAGCGCGTCGATCCGATCGGCATCGACCAGCTGAAGCCGTTCGTCCCGGCGACGTTCGCCGGCCTCGACAAGACCGGCGGCAGCGCCGAGAAGAACGGCATGGTGGGGTTGGCCGTCTCCAAGGCCGAAGGGATCTACAGCGACCACGCGAAGAAGCACGTCACGCTGGAGATCACCGACACCGGCGGCGCCAGCGGCCTCATCGGCCTGGCGGGCTGGATGAACATGCAGGGGGAGCGGGAAGACGACAACGGCTTCGAGAAGACCGACAAGGTCGACGGACGTCTGACGCACGAGAAGGGGTCGAAGCGCCCGGGCGGCAGCAACGAGTTCACCGTCGTGCTCGGCGACCGTTTCATCGTCGCCGCGCGCGGCGACGGCGTGGAGCTCCCCGAGCTCAAATCGGCCGTGGCGGGCCTCGACCTCGGCAAGCTCGAGGCGCTGAAGTCGGTCGGCGTTCAGAAGTAGCGGGTGGAGGGCGCGAAGTCGGCCGCGCTCACTTGGCGCGGCAGGCCCAGATCTGCCGGCGAATGGCGCCGGCGTCGAGCCCCTCGCCGATCAACACAATCTCGGTCGCCGGCGATTCGTCGCCCCACGGCTCGCCCAAGCGCAGCTCGGTGTGGAGGCCCGCCCGCTCGAGAAACCCGCGGCGCGGGTCGCCAGCGAGGTGGACGAACCCCTTGGCCCGCACGAGCCTGGGGCCGAGGCGTTCCACCACTGCCAGCAGCGGCTCTCCGAGCAGCGCCGCCGTGTCGCTGTAGGCGATGGCGGCGAGCTGACCGTGGTGGTGTGGCCCCTGCGTCGGCCTCGCGCGCGACGCCGCCCGGACATCGAGCAGCCAGGGGCAGAGCTCGGCCGTCGCCTCGTCGGTCTGCGGAAAGCTGGCGCGCTCGGCGGCCGGGTTGCGGCGGGCGAGCTCGCGGTGCAGCGCCACCACCGCGTCGGGGGCCGCGAGATCCAGCTTGGTGAGGACGATTCTATCGGCAGCTTCGATCTGCGCACGTGCCTCCTCGTGCCGAGCGATCTGCCCCCCGCCCGCCTCGGCGTCGACGGCGCAGACGACGCCCGCCGCGACGGCCGGCGCAGCATCGCCCAGCCCGTCGAGCCCGTCGAGGATCGACCAGGGCTCGGCGATCCCGGTCGTCTCCAGCACCACCACCTCCGGGTTCGCGCGGCGGGCCACCTCGGCGATCGCCGCCCACAGCTCGGACTGCACGCGCACCTCGTGGCAGACGCAGCCGCCCGCCAGCTCCATCACGTCGCCGGAGCGGCTCTTGACCAGGCGGGTGTCGATGTCGATGCGCCCGAGCTCGTTGATGATCACGCCGACCCGGCGGCGGTGCTGCGCGCCGAGCACGCGGTTCAGGATCGTCGTCTTGCCCGCCCCCAGGAACCCGGTGAGCAGAACGAGCGGCGGCTTGACGGTGATGGCGGCGGTCACGGCGCCCGATTGTAGCGCGTTCAATCTTCGTCGACGTCGTTGCCGCCACGGGGAGGCGCGGCGTCGGTCGGTGGCGACGGCGGCCCCGGCGCGAATGCTTCAGGCACGCAGGCGCGCACCGCCGCCGCGATCTCCGGCGTCGGACGATCGAGATCGACGGCGCACTCCTGGCCACGCAGCGCTTCCAGCGCGCGGCGTGCGTAGTAGCGCACCAGCGGAAACGGGTTCACCAGCTGGCGGGCGACCGCCGGCGCCGCCGCCGTCACGTGCGCGGCGCCGAGTGTCGCCAGCGCCACCGCCTGCTCGTGCGCCCTCCCCCGCTCCAGCGTCGCCGGAAGCGGCTTCACGTCCAGGCTGCCGTAGAGAATCGTCAGCGCCGCACGATCGTATTTACGCCCCCACCAGCGCTCCATCGTGGTGATCAGATCGCCGACGGTCTTGTCGGTGTGGCAGAGCGCGCACTCGAGCGGGCGGTCGCGCTCGACGCGCGCCGGATCGTCGGGGAGGCCGATCCGGTGGTAGCGCGTGAGCGCGTAGCCGAGCCCCATGTTCTTGCGCGGCATGTGGCACCCGACGCAGCTCGCGCCGGCGCCGTTTGGATCGTGGTGCGCGTGGTTCGCCAGCGCGGCGGGCGCCGCGTACCGCGCGTGGCAGCGGACGCAGACCCCGTTGCCGGCCGGGGTGGCCAGCCGAGCGAGATCGGCGCGCCGGTCCTCGCCGTGTGGATCGTGGCAGGTCACGCAGGACATCTGGCGCGCGCAGCCCCCGAGCAGGAAGTCGCGCCCCTCGCCCGAGGTGATCGAGCTGCCGCCCGGGCTGTCGCCATGCCGCTGCCCCCCTTCCCAGGTGAACGGGTAGCGCGAGAACAGCACCTGGTGGCAACGGGCACACACCCGGTTGATCCGTTCGGCGCGCGTCACCTCCCCGTCGGTCCGCGTCCCCTCGGGGCGCGCCTCCAGGAATGCGCTCCTGGGGGCGAAGTCCGGGAGCACGCGCGGATCGTCGACGTGCTGGCGGCTGCCGCCGTGGCAGGCCTCGCAGCCGATGCCGACCTCGACGAAGTGGCGCGGCGCGAAGCGCGCGCGCAGCTCGTGAATCCCATGCTTGAGCGCCTCGGCGGGTGGCCTTCCCGCAACAACCGGCGCTCCGCCGACCGCCGTCACCTCGGCGCCGACCGCGTCGACCAGCGCGCGGTCGCTGCCGATCTCGAACCGAAACCGGCGATCGGGGGGCAACAGCTTGTCGACCACCTCCCCTTGGTACCCAGGCGCCCGGCCCAGGGTTCCTGACTGTTCGTACAGCGCGCCCCAGACATCATCGAAGTAGGGGACGGTGTTGTGGCAGAAGACGCAGGTCTGATTCCAGACGCCCCCCGCGTGCAGCCCCGGCCGCTCCGTCACCAGCACCGAGTAGCCCTTGAGGCGGAAGCTCTTGGTCTCGAAGACGTACGAGATTGGGAGGAGCAGCTCGCGCTCGCCCTCGGTGGCGCCCGCGCCGACCTCGACCCCCGCGAAGTCCTCGCGATAACGGCCCCCGATGACGCGCGTGACTCGGTAGAGGTGACGGCCGCCGCTCGGCGACGCCAGCTCGACGAACCGTGCACCGTCCTTCTCGGTGAGGCGCGCGCTGTCGTCCTTGAAGCGAAAGGTCGACCCATCGAAGGGCGCCCGGATGCGCGCCCCCTCCGGCAGCCGCGTCATGAGGTGCATCGGCGCGCCCTGCCAGGCGGCGGTGATCTCGGCATGGCAGGTGGCGCAACGCGCCGACCCGGCATAGTCCGCCCGCAAGATGTTGCTGCGAACCCGCGCCGGAACGGCGACTGTCGGCGCGCCTGCCGCGACGGCGCGACCGGCCGGACGCGAGGCGCCGCAACCGGCCGCCGCCAGAAGCGCCGCGACGATGACCCTTCCCGAGGCGCGCGGCGGCACGAGCCGAGACTATACGCAAAGCTGCACGTTGCAGGGTCCAGAGCCGCGCCGTACGCTTTAGAGATGGCTGCGCATGAGGGACCGGCGCGGACAGCGGATGGTGGGGCGGCGAGCTTCGAGTACCGATCGCGCCTGCGGATCGGTCGGTTGCCGCTGGTGCACGTGGTGCGCGGGATCGACCCGACGACCGGCCGGCGTCCCCCCGCCGTCGGCGTCATCGCGGTCGGTCAGATCGCCGTCGGTATCGTCGCTGTCGGGCAGGTCGCGCTGGGCGCGATCAGCATCGGCCAGGCGGCGATCGGGCTCGGATGGGGGATCGGACAGGCGGCCTGCGGCCTGCTCGCGGCGGGACAGGTCGCGGCGGGGCTTCTAGGCGCCATTGGACAGATCGCGCTCGGCCCGCGCGCCCTCGGGATGGTCACTTTCCCCGGCGCCTGGGTCGCCCTCGGATGGCTGGTGGGCGGCGCTTGCTTGCTGGCGGGGATCGCCCGGCGACGGCGACGGCTAGCGCCGCTGCTCTCGCCGCCCTGGCCGAGCGCGATCCGCTCGGTCACCGAGCTGGCGGAAGACGACCTGGCCCACGTCGCGGCGCGGGTGGTCTCGACCGATCAGCTGCGCGCACCGCTCTCGGGTTCGCCGTGCGTCTACTGGCACACGGTCGAGGTGAGCCCGGGGGAGCGGCGCCACGAGCAGGGCGGCGGCGAGGTGACGATCGCCGACGCGACCGGCGCGGCGCGCGTCGATCTCGCCGGCCCGGTCATCTTCATCCGCAGCGACAACTACCACGAGATCGCCGGGCCCGACTGGGCGCTGCACCTCGAGACGTCGCTGGCCGAGGGGGACGAGGTTCATGTCGCCGGACCGGTTACGCTGGCCCCCGATCGCGACGCCGGCGGCGCCCACCGGGGCGGCGTCTCGCCCCGCTTTGTCGGACGTGTCGACCAGCCGCTGATCGTCACCACGCGAAACCCGCTGGCCTTCGGCGCCGAGCTCCGCTTCGCCGCCGCGCTCGCCTGGACGTCGCTGGCGGGTGGCCTCCTCGCCCTCGTTCTCGGGCTCTTTTAGTCGCGTCGAGCGCAGGCCGGCTTTGCTGGCCGGAGCTCATCGCGGGGGGCGCGGGACCCCTCCCAGGGTCCCGATCTAGATACCGACGTCGCCCGGGCGGGTGACGGCGCGCAGGCGAGCGCGCGTGATGGTGGTGAACTTCGCGCCGCCTTGCACCTGTAGCTCCAGCATCACAGGCCCGAGATCGGGCGCGAACGTCGTACGCGTGACGCGGACCGGATCGGTGCGGGTGACCTCGATGACGATGCAGCCGAAATAGTGCTCGCCCGAGTCGAGCTTGAAGTCGGCCGTCACCGAGACGAGATGTGCCCGCCCACCCTCGACCGCCCATTCAGCGGCCGCCCTCACCGGGTTCTTGATGATGTAGTCACCAAGCATGCCGCCGTCCTTCTGCACGATCCCGTCGGGTGTGACGGCGTAGGTCAGCTTCTCGTCGCCGGTCTGCACCACCGCGGTATCGCCGGTCCGTTCGACCACGGCGTACGTCGCCAGGATGTTGATCCCGTCCTTCTCGACGTCGTAGGCCCACTTCCAACCCGGCGTCAGCGGATAGAAGTCGGCAGCCGTCAGATTGGGGCGCGGCTTGATGTCGTTGGGCGCCGCCCCTTCCGTGGCACAGCCCATCACCAGGCAACCGACCACGACCACGACCCCGACCACCGCGACAGGAGAGCGCATGCGTCGATAGCATCAACGATCTTGCCCCTTCTCTCAAGAATCTGAGGGGGCGGCGCGGCACGCGAACGAACTTCAACCGCAGCGAACACCACAACGGTGGTACGAGCATTGCTATTCTAGCGTCCCCAGGGGACGCCGATCACGATGTCGAACACCAGCTCCGCCCGGCTCTGCGCGCTGCTCGCGCTCGCGGCGACGCTGGTGGCGGCGCCGGCGGTCGCCCGCGCGGCTTCTCCCCCTGTCCCTCCCCCGGCCGCTGCCGGCGACGTGACGCTGACCGCCGAGCGGGCGCGCCTGCGGGCCCAGCTCGATCGCGTCAACGCCGAGATCGACGCGCTCAAGCGGTCCGCGCGAGGCGTTGGTGACGACTACCGCCTGCGCGCGCGGCTGGCGGACGCCGAGGCGCTGGCCCGCCGCCTGATCGACATCGAGGCACGCCTCGGGCTGCGCGCGCCGGCCGCCCTGCCGGGTCCGCTGCCGGTCGCCTCGCCGACGGACGGCCCGAGCGATCTCCAGGCCAAGGCCGACATTTTGGATGATCGCGCGCGCCGAGTGCGGCTGGAGGCAGACGCCCTCTATCGCCGCGTCGGCGAGGTCAAAGGGAGGCAGGATCTCCGGCGCCGCGCCGCAGATCTCGATCGCGATCCGTTCGCCCCGCTGGAAGGCTCGAAGCGCCGCGTGGCGAACATCGCCACGGCCGACGGCGCCGGACGTGCGCTGGTCCCCGGGGTATCCCCCACGGGCAGCACCAGTCCGGCGACGACGCCCGTCGACCGACCAGGCGTGGGCCTGACGAGCAGCACCAGCACCGGAAACAGCGCGGCCACACAGTCGGCCGGGAGCGCCCCGCCCACGCCGCTCACCGGGCCGCCGCCCACGGCACTGTCGCTGGAGCTGCGCGACCTGCTCGACCCCGCCACGATCGCCGACATCCGCCGCCTCGAAGGGGCCAAGTCGCAGACGGGGTCGGTGCAAGCCCTGGAGCGTGCCGTCGCCGCGCTGCGCGCACGGGCCGACGCGCTAGACGGGCAGGCGCGCGCGATGCGCCAAACCGCACGCATGCCGCGCTGACGGCGCACCGCCCCCCGGATACACTGCCCGGCCATGGGTCGCCCGGCGCTGAGTGCGCTTTCGCTCCTCGCCATGATGGGGATGGTGCACGGCACGGCCCGCGCCCAAACCGACGGCGCGCCCGACACCGAGCGCTACTCGCTGCGCGTCGAGCTCGGCGCCGGCTACGACACCAACGCCCATCGCACCGAGATCGTCGCCGGCGGAGATAACCCGCCGTTGGTCGCCTCGGCGCTCGAACGGCTCGTGCTCGCCGGCACGTTCACCGACGTGGTCGCCGACGGCCAGGTCGTCACGCTGGGGGCGACGGCCGCCGGCAAGATCTACGACGCGCCAGCGGCCTACGACGAAGACGTCGCGATCGCGCAGTCGTCGCTCGCCTGGGCAAAGAAGCTCTCACCGCGGGCCACGTTGACGTTCGCAGGCGGCTACTACGAGGCGTTCCAGCGGCAGGCCGCCAACCTCACCGACGCCAGCGAACGGCGCGACTTTCTCTCGCTGGCGCCGATGGTCCAGCTCGGCTGGATTCCGGCGGAGCACTTCGATCTGTCGGTCGTGGCCGGCTACCGTTGGTTCGTGTTCAAGCCCGACCGGGACGACGATTTCACCGCCCCAACTGCCGCCGCCGACCTGCGCTGGGTCCGGCAGAGCGACGGCGACGCCGACTGGGAAGCCAGTGCGGGCAGCGCCTACGAGCACCGGAGCTTCGGCGGGCCGGCGCTGGTGATCGACTGCCCCCCCATCATTCCGAAGGGGCTGGCCTGCGCGGGTCCCGACCAGAGGCGCGACGAGTTCCTGATCAGTCACGTCGACCTCCAGCGGGTCGGCCGTGTCCTCGTCGGGGCCGGCTACGCCTTCCACTACAACCTGTCGAACAGCTACGGCGAGACGGTCATGCGTCACTTCATGACCGCCCGCTTCGCGGCGGCGCTGCCGGGCGGCCTCACGCTGGCGGCCCGCGGCGAGCTGCTGCTCGCCTATTACAGCCAGCAGGTGCCGATCGGGACGGTCGCCGTGGGGAACAGCTTCTCGAGCGTCGAGAGCATCGACGACGAGAACCGCTCGAGCGTCCGAGTCGATCTGTCGCGCGACCTCGGCGAAAGATTGCGCCTCGTCGCGCGCTACACCTTCTACGCCAATGAGATCGCCAACGGCGCGGCCATCAGCTACCGGCGGCAGACGATCCTCCTGTCGGTCACCGGCACGATCGAAAAGTAGCGACAAAATAGCAACGGCGAGTCGGGAAGACCCGACTCGCCGTCTGTTGGAACGAGCGATGAACCGCGGGTGCGGCTACATCATGCCGCCCATGCCCCCCATGCCGCCCATGCCGCCCATCCCGCCCATGCCGCCGCCGCCGCCCGGAGCGGGGGCCGGAGCCTCCTCCCGCGGACGCTCGACGATCAGCGCCTCGGTGGTGACCATCAGCGAAGCGACCGACGCCGCGTTCTGCAGCGCCGAGCGCACCACCTTGGTCGGATCGATCACGCCCGCCTCGACGAGGTCTTCGAACTCGTCGGTGGCCGCGTTGTAGCCGTAGGCGCCTTTGCCCTCACGGATCTTGTTGACGACGATCGACCCTTCCTTGCCGGCGTTGGTGGCAATCTGACGGCAGGGCTCCTCGCAGGCGCGGCGAACGATCGAGACGCCGATCTGCTGCTCCTCCGAGAGTCCCTCCAGCTTGTCGGTCGCGGCGAGCGCCCGGATCAGCGCGACGCCGCCGCCCGGAACGATCCCCTCTTCGACGGCTGCGCGGGTGGCGTGCAGCGCGTCTTCGACGCGGGCCTTCTTCTCCTTCATCTCCGTCTCGGTCGCCGCGCCGACGCGGATGACCGCCACGCCGCCCACCAGCTTGGCCAGGCGCTCCTGCAGCTTCTCGCGATCGTAGTCCGAGGTGGTGTCCTCGACCTGCGCGCGAAGCTGCTTCACCCGCGCCTCGATCTCCGGCTTCTTGCCCGCGCCGTCGACGATCGTCGTGTTGTCCTTGTCGATCGTGATCCGCTTGGCGCGGCCCAGGTCCTTGAGGGTCACGCTCTCCAGCTTGATCCCCAGGTCTTCTGTGACGGCCTGACCGCCGGTGAGCACCGCGATGTCCTTCAGCATGTCCTTGCGGCGATCGCCGAAGCCCGGCGGCTTGACGGCGGCGACGTGCAGCGTGCCACGCAGCTTGTTGACCACCAGCGTGGCCAGCGCCTCACCCTCGACCTCGGCGATGAGGAGGAGCGGCTTTCCGGAGCGCGCCACCTGCTCGAGGATAGGGAGCAAGTCCTTCATGCTGCTGATGTTCTTTTCGTGAATGAGGATGTAGGGGTCGTCGAGCTTGACCTCCATCCGCTCCGCGTCGGTCACGAAGTAGGGGGAGATATAGCCGCGATCGAACTGCATCCCCTCGACCACGTCCAGCGTGGTCTCCATCGACTTGGCCTCTTCGATGGTGACGACGCCCTCCTTGCCGACCTTCTCCATCGCCTCGGCGATCGTCTTGCCGATGAACTCGTCGCCGTTGGCGCTGATCGTCCCGACCTGCGCCACGTCCTTCTGCCCCTTGGTCGGCTTGGAGATCTTCTTCAGCGCCTCGACGATCTTCTCGACCGCCTTGTCGATGCCGCGCTTGAGCTCCATTGGGTTGTGGCCGGCGGCCACCATCTTCGCCCCCTCGCGGAAGATCGCCTGCGCCAGCACGGTCGCCGTGGTCGTCCCGTCGCCGGCGGTGTCAGAGGTCTTGGAGGCGACCTCCTTGACCATCTGCGCGCCGAGGTTCGCGAACTTGTCCTCCAGCTCGATCTCCTTGGCCACGGTCACGCCGTCCTTGGTCACCGTCGGGGCGCCCCAGGACCTCTCGATGACCACGTTGCGGCCGCGCGGGCCGAGGGTCGCCTTGACCGTGTCGGCCAGCGCGTTTACGCCGGCCAGAATGCGGGAGCGTCCCGCCTCGTCGAACAGAATCTCTTTGGCTGCCATGGGATCTCCTTATTTGTCCAGCACGCCGAGGATGTCATCCTCGCGCAGAATCAGATGATCGACGCCGTCGATCTTGATCTCGTTGCCGCTGTACTTACCGAAGAGGACACGGTCGCCCTTCTTGACCGCGAGCGGGCGCAGCGCGCCCTTGTCGTCGAACTTCCCGTTGCCGACGGCGATCACCTCAGCCTCGGCCGGCTTCTCCTTGGCGGAGTCGGGGATGATGATCCCCCCCTTGGTCTTCTCTTCTTCGGCGATGCGACGGACGAGCACGCGGTCTTGAAGCGGACGAACTTTCATCTTTGAGCCTCCCTAACTTTGCCAAACGGTTGCGAACGGGTTCACGCCCTTGCCGAGCAAGGACGAACAAGCCTGGCACTCAACTTGGCTGACTGCCAGCGCGGGACTCTAGCCCCAAACCCTTCCGAGTCAACGGGTTGGCTCGACCGTCTGGCATCCGAGATCGCTGTCTGCCAACGAAACATGCTCCCATGTATCTGGAATCATTTGTGAATTCGTTGACTTTTGGCATCGCTGACCGCATAGCTGATCTATGGACCTCGCGCGCAACGTCGAAGGGTTCTTTCATGATGAGGTCGGCCGCGCGTTCCGGGACGAGGGGCTATCACCCGGAACCATGGTCGAGCACTACATCGTCCAGCTGCTGGCGAGCTATGCCGCGCACCGGATCGAGGAGACGCCGCTCGCGCTGCGGATGCTGGCGGCGAACGAGGCGCCGCTACCGGAGCGCCGGCGCCAGCTCCGCGACATCGGCGACACGTCGCTCTACCTGTCGGGGTTCTGGAGCGAGCACCTGGCCGGCGGCCCGGTCGACGTCGACTACTACATCGGAATGGGAGGCTCCGCGTACGGCGAGCTGGCGCGCGGGGGCAGCGGATGGACGGGCGATCCGTTCAGCGACGTGTTCAGCGAGCTGGCGGCGAACTTCGTCCGCTTCGTCGGCGCGCTGGCGCTGGTCAGCCGGCGAATGGCCGTCCCGGCCAGCAATCAGGACGTCGTGCGGCTCTATCGGCTCTGGCGGGAGACCAAGAGCCAGTCGGCGGCGGCGCGGTTGGCGGCGCTGGGGGTGGTGATCGGCCGCGGAGGCGAGCGACCGCAGTGAGACTGAAGCCGGCGCGGGCGGCCCGGCTCTCGGTGCTAGCGCGCCTACAGCTCGGGTTGGAGGCGCTCTATCGCGTCGAGACGCGCTTGACGATCGACGCGTTCGTGATCGACGAGGAGGCACGCACGGCGGCCGGCGTGACGCGCACGGCGCGCGAGCAGCTGTTGGTCCGGCAGGACGACGGCGAGCTCGGCCTCGGGCTGTTCGTCGACGCGGCGGTGGTGGCGAATCTCGAGCGGCACGATCCGACGGCGATCGGGATCGACGAGCGGAACTTCAGCGACTTCTGCCTCGCCATCGAAGGGGTGAGCCACTTCGTCTACGTCGCGCTGCGGGCAGCCCACGATCGCGGCGTCTCCCAGCTGGAGCTCGAGCTGCAGGCGGAAGTCGACAAGTTCGCCTGCTGCCTGCTGGTGTCGGGACCGACGCCGGGCCTCCGGCGGCGCCTCTACGGCGACGTGCGTTTCGCCGACGATCTCGACGAGGAAGAACGCGACCGCTATCGCGCCGCCAACAGCGGGGCCAACCGTTACGCCGACACCTTGGAGCGCCGCTTCGTCCGGCCTGAACGAACCGATGCCCTGCTCATCGAGCTGCGCCATTTCTACCGGATGGACCTGCCCGACAAGCTGGGCCACATCGCGCGCCTCGACTAGCGCCTCGTCGAGACGAGCCGGCGCTGCCGTCCAGCGATCTGGCTGCCGCAGTCGCGCCCCTTTCCGAGCGCGAACGACTTGATCCCGCAGTTGCCGCGGAAGAGAGGCCGGACTTACGCACCGATCTGGATGTTGTCGATGAGGCGCGTGCGGCCAACGAAGACGGCGACGAGCAGAACGGCCGGGCGATCGATCTGTACGAGAGTGGTCAGCGTCGCGGCGTCGCAGAGCTCCAGGTAGTCGATGCGATCGACGTCCAGAGCGACACGTGCGCCATCGACCAGCGCCCGCCCGTCGCGTTCACCAGCCGCCGCGCGATCGCGGGCAGCGAAGAGCGCGCGCGAGAGCGACAGCGCGCGCGTTCGCTCGGCCGGCGAGAGGTAGGCGTTGCGCGACGACATCGCCAGGCCGTCGGGCTCGCGCACCGTCGGCAGGCCCACGATCTCGATCCCCATCGCCAGGTCGGCGACCAGACGCCGAACGATGGCGAGCTGCTGGAAGTCCTTCTGTCCGAAGATGGCCACGTCGGGTTGGACGATGTTGAACAGCTTGGCGACCACCGTGGCCACGCCCCCGAAGTGCCCGGGCCGGAAGAGTCCGTCGAGGCCGCGGGCGAGCTCGCGCACCTCGATGGTCGTCTGAAAACCGGGCGGGTAGATGTCGATTGGCTCGGGGACGAATGCGACGTCGGTACCGGCGCCGGCGGCCTTGGCCAGATCGCCGGGGAGATCACGCGGGTAGCGGGCGAGGTCCTCGTTCGGCCCAAACTGCGTCGGGTTCACGAAGATCGACAAGACCAGCTTGTCCCCGCGGCGGCGACCCTCCTCGAGCAGCGCGACGTGGCCGGAATGCAACGCCCCCATCGTCGGCACGAAGGCGATCCGCTCGCCGCGCGCACGCGCCGCGCGCGACCAGGCCGTCATCTCGGCCGAGGTGCGAATGACCTGCGGTTCTCTCGCGGGCGCCGACACGGTGCCGACTACTCGTACGTGTCATTCATAGGTTTCTTCGGCCGCCGGGAACTTGCCGGCGCGCACGTCGGCGGCATAGGCGGCGAACGCTTCACCGGCGGCCTTGCCCATCTCGGCATAGCGGCGGACAAAGCGGGGCTTCCAGCTCGGCTGCAAGCCCAGCAGATCGTGCATCACCATCACCTGCCCGTCGCAGTCGGCGCCGGCGCCGATGCCGATAGTCAGCGCAGGCACCGCGCGCGTGATCTCGCCGGCCAGCGCGTGGGGAATCGCCTCCAGCACGATGGCGTAGGCGCCCGCGTCGCTGAGGGCGCGCGCGTCGTCGAGAATCTGGGCGCGCTGGGCATCGGTGCGCCCCTGCACCTTGAAGCCGCCGAGCTGATGAATTGATTGGGGCGTCAGGCCGACGTGTCCCATCACGGGGATCCCCGCCCGCACCAGCCGGCGACAGAGCTCGGCCACCTCGACGCCCCCCTCCAGCTTCACCGCCTCCGCGTTCCCCTCTTTCATGAGGCGCCCCGCCGACCGCATCCCGTCCTCGATCGACGCCTGATAGCTCATGAACGGCATGTCGGCGACCAGGTGCGCCCGCGTGATGCCTCGGGCGACGATGCGGCTGTGATAGACCATCTCGTCGAGCGTCACGGCGAGCGTGGAGCGCTCCCCCTGGATCACCATCCCCAAGCTGTCGCCGACCAGCACGACGTCTATCCCGGCCCCGTCGCAGAGGCGGGCGAAGACCACATCGTAGGCGGTCAGGACGGCGATGCGCTCGCCGGTCCCCTTTCGCGCGCGGAGCGTCGCCGCGGTGACTTTGGCCTCGGGCGCCATGGTTTTAGCCTAGCACGCTAGG
>Ga0209890_10000522_pt1 | contig 17789 bp, 19 predicted proteins | sample OrgsoiDNA2013049_FD_185799 | JGI IMG/M metagenome (GOLD analysis project Ga0209890, IMG submission 185799) | Permafrost soil microbial communities from the Arctic, to analyse light accelerated degradation of dissolved organic matter (DOM) -... | ecosystem: Environmental > Terrestrial > Soil >...
ACCTGCCCAGCCCTGATGCGGCGTCCGACCTGCCGGGCGCGCGCGGGATCTTTGGACCACACGTAGGCGGCCAACCCGTAAGGGGTGTCGTTTGCGATCTGGATGGCCTCCTCTTCGCTCGCGTACGGCAGAATGCACAGCACCGGCCCAAAGATCTCCTCGCGCGCGATGGTCATGTTGTTCGTAACGTTTGAGAAAATCGTCGGTTTGACGAAGTAGCCCTTCGCAAGTCCCGTGGGCCGTCCGCAGCCGCCAATTACGACCTTGGCCCCTTCGGCGATGCCCTGGGCGATGTAACCCTCGACGCGATCAAACTGGATCTTTGAGACCACGGGTCCAATGGACGTGCCTTCGGCTTTGGGGTCGCCGACGATCACGGATTCGGCGATGCGCTTGGCGATCGCTTCCACGGCAGCAAGCTTCGCGGCTGGCACGAGCATGCGCGTGGGCGCATTGCAGGACTGCCCCGAGTTCTGAAACACGTGCAGGACGCTTGCCTTCACGGCGCGCTCCAGATCGACATCATCAAGAAGCAGATTCGGGGATTTGCCGCCGAGCTCCTGATGAACGCGCTTGACCGTTGCGGCGGCGCTCTTGGCGACCTCGGTGCCGGCACGTGTCGAGCCGGTGAAAGACACCATGTCCACATCAGGATGCGTTGCGAGCGCCGCCCCAACGGTCGGTCCGTCGCCATTGACGAGATTGAAGACGCCGGCCGGCACGCCCGCCTCGTGCAGCACTTTGGCCCAGAGTATGGCGCTGAAAGGCGAGAACTCGGAGGGCTTCAGCACCATGGTGCAACCGGCGGCGAGCGCCGGCACCACCTTCGCGGCGACTTGGTTGATAGGCCAGTTCCAGGGCGTGATGAGCGCACATACGCCCACCGGCTCGAGCATGAGGCGTGCGGCGCCGTGCGGCTGTTCGAATTTGAAGGTCTTCAATACTTCAATCATGGCGCTCAGGTGGCCCACCCCAACTTGCGCCTGCGAATTGCGCGCGAGTTTCATGGGTGCGCCCATCTCATCGCTGATCGCGGTCGCGATCTCATCGTAGTGCGCCTTGTAGGCTGCGAGGATTTTCTCGAGTAACGTGCGACGCTCGTCCGCAGTGGTGCGCGAATAGGCATCGAAAGCGCGCCGCGCCGCCGCGACGGCGCGATCGACATCCTGGGCGCTGCCCATCGAGATTACGCCCGCCACCTCTTCAGTCGCCGGATTGATAACGCGATATTCGCGCGCTTCAATGGGATCAACCCAGCGCCCGTCAATGTAAAACTGCCGATCGTCGTACTGCATGAAGGCAACCTCAAAATTAAATGGCAGCGCCGCCGCCGGCCTTAATGGGGCCGCCCGTGCTGCGCGGCAACCACCTGGGAGAAGAAACTATAGATGCCGGCGTCGTCCATGTGGCGCGCGTCGATGACACCTGACGTGCGGCCGTGCGACGCCTTGTCGCGCTCGCGACCGTCCTTGCACGTGTTCGCCCCAAAGACTACCAGCGCGGGATCCTTGCCGGACGCGCGCGCCTGTTGGAGGCCCGCTGCAGCGTGACATGTGCGTCGGCCGACTCATCGTCGGGCCCCGTCGCGCCGAGCGCGCCAAGAATTCCCATGCGCTTAACCATAAACCGCAAGGCTCCCAGAGCAGTGGCCCCACGGGCCTGGAGGGTGTGATATTAATGCATGCGGTGGGAAAAGCCGCCACCCGGTGCGCCAAGCTCCGGGCCGGGCAAGTACAACGGCAGTAGACGCGATGGCATTAAAAAGAAACTCTCGTGGACGTTGAGCCGCCGCAGAAAATGCGCTTCGTCGACCCGACCGGCCCGGGCGGCCCTGAGGTGCTACGGATCAGTGAAATGCCGACGCCGCTGCCGCGCGAGCACGAAGTCCTTATCAAAGTTCACGCCGCCGGCATCAACAGACCCGACGTCCTGCAACGGCAGGGCAAATATGCACCGCCGCCGGGTGCTTCTCCGATTCTGGGACTTGAGGTCGCAGGGGAAATCGCAGCGCTCGGCGCAGGCGCAACGCTCAAGCTCGGCGCGCGCGTCTGTGCGCTGGTCCCCGGAGGCGGCTACGCCGAGTACTGTCGCGTACCGGAGAGTCATTGTCTTACCGTGCCGCAGGGTCTCTCGATGCCGGAGGCCGCGGGCATTCCGGAAACGTTCTTCACGGTGTGGGCCAATGTATTTCAAATCGGCAGCCTCAAGTCAGGCGAGCGCTTCCTCGTGCACGGCGGCGCGGGCGGCATCGGCACCACGGCCATTCAGCTTGCCCACGCACGTGGTGCAGAGGTGTTTACCACCGCCGGATCGGATGAGAAGTGCGCGGCGTGCCGCGCATTGGGTGCGGATCACGCCTTCAATTACAAAACCGAAGGCTTCGCCGAGGAGATCGCGCGCATCACGGCCGGCCACGGCGTCGATGTCATCCTCGACATGGTGGGCGGCGGCTATACCGAGAAGAACGTAAATAGCCTCGCGCTGCACGGACGTCTTGTGCAGATTGCCTTTCAACAAGGCGCAAACGTCACCCTGAACCTGGCAAAGATCATGCAGAAACGCCTGCTCATCACCGGCTCGACGCTGCGCCCGCGCAGTATCGAAGACAAGGCGGCAATTGCGAACGAGCTGCACCGGGAGGTCTGGCCGCTTCTTAGGACCCGGCAGGTCACAGTGATCGTTGACAAGGTCGTGCCGTTTGCCGAGGTCAAGGCGGCGCACGAGTATTTTGACAGTGCGCAGCACACCGGCAAGGTCATCCTGCAAATGCTGCCGTAAGTAGAAGAACAACTCTAAAGACGCGCAGATCTCATGGCGTCCGAAGCTCGCATCAACTGTGCTGCGATTGATGCAGGCCCGCGTTTTCAGGAACTGCATCGGCGCAAGAGCCGTTTTTTGTGGATTCTGATGGCCCTTTCGGTCGTCTACTATTTTCTCTTGCCGCTCGGCGCAGCTTACAGCCCAGCGCTGTTTCGGACCAAGGTTTGGGGCACCGTGAATTTCGCAATTGTGTTCGCACTGTCCGAATTCGTTGTCGCCTGGCTCATTGCCTACGTCTACTACCGCTACGCGAGCCGCACCTTTGACCCCATGGCTGAGGAGCTTGCGCGCGCCGCGCCGCATGCCGTGTCAGCGGTGGTCGCGAAACACCAGCGGATGCTCCGCGCGATACGGCCGTTCGGTGCGCGCCACCGCTTCGGTAACGAGGTGATGGTGTGGCGAGAGGTCGCATACCGGGTCGGCATTCGCCGCATCGCCGGTCAACAAATAGGCCTGGCAGCGGCAGCCGCCGAAGTCTTTGGCCTTGTCCGGACAGCTGCGGCACGGCTCCTTCATCCAGGAATCGCCGCGGAAGTGATTGAAGCCCGCTGAGTCGTACCAGATCGACTCGATGCTCGCATCGCGCACATTGGGAAAGTCGAGCCCGGGAAGCATGCGCGCCGCGTGACACGGCAACGCACAGCCATCCGGCGCGATAGTCAGAAAAATAGAGCCCAGTCCATTCATGCACGGTTTGGGGCGACGCTCAAAGTAATCGGGCACCACGAAAAAGATGCGCATGTTTTGACCGCTCTGTTCGCGGAAGCGCTTGGTCGTCTCTTCAGCTCTCTGCAGCTGCTCGCGGCTCGGCAGCAGGCGATCGCGGTTCTTAAAGGCCCAGCCGTAATACTGCGTATTGGCGAGCTCCACGTAGTCCGCGCCCATCGACTGCGCCATCTTGAGAATCTCCTCGACATGGTCGATGTTAAGGCGGTGCAGCACCACATTGAGCACCATCGGATAGTCGTATTTCTTGATGAGCGCGGCCACTTTCGACTTGAGCTCGAAAGTGCGCGTGCTGCTCAGGAAATCATTCATCTCCTTGGTGCTGTCCTGAAAGGAGAGTTGAATGTGATCCAGGCCTGCGGTCTTCAGAGCTTGCAGGCGCGCCTCGTTTAGGCCGACTCCGGAAGTTATGAGATTCGTGTAGAAGCCCAAGTCATGAGCGGCGCCGACGATCTCCTCAAGATCATCGCGCACGAGCGGTTCGCCGCCGGATAAACCGAGCTGCACCGCGCCCAAGGCGCGCGCCTCACGCAGTACGCGCAGCCATTCCTCGGTTTTGAGCTCAGGTCCGGTACGCGTGAAATCGGTCGGGTTGTAGCAAAACACGCAGTGCAGCGGGCACTTGTACGTGAGCTCCAGGAGGAGCCACAAGGGCGGACCCGGGCGACTGACTTGCGCGTTCACTCGCGTAGTTCCAGCCAGTTCTTGGCGAGTGCCATGGATACGAAGGCGGCAACGTCAGCGTCAAGTCCGCTGGTGGCAAAGCAGAGTTCAAGATCGGTCGTGATATCCGCGATGGTGCGCGCGCCATCGCAACGTTTCATGATCTCACCGGCGCTGCCGTTGAGTTTGATCATGCCTTCGGGATAGAGGAGAACGTGCGCGCTCTGCGCGGACTCCCATTGCAACCGGAAGCCCTTGCCAATGGCGGGCTTGGCGGTCACGGCAATGGTGTCCATGTCTGCGGCGCGCCCGCCGGACGCGCAATCGGCTTGTTACGAGGAAATCGGGCGCAGCCCGCCTGCGCGGGCCGGCGCCCTGCGAACTTCAACGATTGGCGATGTACATCGTGATTTCCATGCCAAACCGGAAATCAACAGCTTGCGGGGTTTCCCATTTCATAGATATATCCTTCGTCGATAGCAATCGGCGACCTTGAACTGCCGCCACACCCGTATCCTGTACTCGGCCGGCTGCTTCGCAAACGGGATCATCATGAAACACGCCTCATGATTTTCATGAGTCCGGGCAAGGGGCCCCAAAATCCATGGGCGCTGCTAACATCGAGCCACTGATGAAGCTGCGCACTCGCCTGAATCTCGTGGTGGCGGGCCTGACGGCCGCCTTTGTAATCGTGCTGATATCGGCCGAAGTGCAGGCGACGCGCTCATCCATCCGCGAAGAGATCGAAGCGGCGAACCGTGTCGCCGCCCAGCTCTTGGGCCGCCTGGCGTACATCTACTCGAGCACGGGCGGACCGGAACTCGTCCTGCCGTTTTTGCAGCAATTGGGCCATGTGCGCGCCAATGAGATTGTGCTGCGCAGCAGCGACGGGCAACTCCTGTATCGTTCCCCGCCGCCGACTTACAAGTCAGGCCGGACGGTGCCGGCTTGGTTCGGCCGGCTCATGTCGCCCGCTCCCGCAGAGTACCGATTCTCTCTTCCGGGCGACGTGTTGCTCAGCGTTGAGGCCAACCCCTCGCGCGCCGTGCTTGATGCCTGGGATGACCTCATGCACCTTTTTGCTCTGTCCACGATCATGCTCGTCATCTTCAATGGTGCCGCCTTCTGGTCAGTGAATCGGGCGCTTGTCGCTTTTCCCGTGATCACGGAAGGGTTGGAGCGTGTACAAAGGGCGATCTTACCTATCGCCTGCCGCCGCTCAACGGCTTCGAAGCAGGCGCGATCGGCGCCGCCTTCAATCGCATGGCGCAGGCGATACAGGACAAGGTGCAGGCGGAGCGCAAAGTTCATGAGGCGGAGACGCGCCTTGATGAGCGGCGAGAAATGGCATTGCTCGTTGAGCAGCGCGTCGAGGAGGAGCGGCGCTTGATCGCTCATGAGCTGCACGATGAGTTTGGTCAGTCGGTGACCGCGATCCGCAGCCTCGCGATGGCGATCGCGTCTCAAGGCGGCGCGCGCGACCCGCCCACCGGGGAGGCGGCGCGGCTCATCGCTGATGAGGCCGCGCGTTTGTACGATGCGATGCACGGACTTATTCCGCGTCTCATGCCGCTGTCGCTGGATACTCTGGGGCTTGCCGACACCTTGGAAAACCTCGTCAGAGACTGGCAACGGCGCAATGCTTCGATCCGCTTGTCGCTGCAGCAAGACCTTGCAGCCGACCTGGGTCCGAGCGTTACGCTTGCGATCTACCGTGTCGTGCAGGAAGGCTTGATTAACGCGCTGCGGCACGCCCACGCGTCGAGCGTGGACATCAGCGTGCAGTCGGATGCCGAGCGCATCATCGTCACGGTGGCGGATGACGGCGTCGGCATGAGCGCCGAGGGCTCGCAGCCGGGGCACTTCGGGCTGCGCGGACTGGCGGAGCGCGTTGCGCATCTGGGTGGCAGCTTCGAGGTCGAGCAACGCGCGCCTCACGGCGTATGCCTCACAGCCCGAATCCCATTGACGGTAAGCGCATGATCCGTGTGCTTCTGGTCGATGATCATGCGGTGGTACGTATGGGATTTCGGCTCCTGCTGCAATCACAGGGCGAGATGTCAGTGATCGCCGAGGCCGAATCCGGCGAGGTTGCGTGTCAGCGCTACCTCGAGTTGAGCCCCGACGTCGTCGTGATGGATCTTGCGATGCCCGGCATGGGCGGCCTTGAGGCCCTGCGGCGCATTCGCGCGCATCACCCGCAGGCACGTGTGCTGACGCTGTCCGCGCAAGACGATCCGATGCACGCGCGCCGCGCGCTGCGCGAAGGCGCGCTCGGATTTCTGTCAAAGCGCAGCGCACCCGAAGCCTTGATCGAGGCAGTGACCGCGGTCGCGGCCGGGCAACGCTACATCGACCCAAGTCTGGCGCAGAAGCTTGCGCTCGATGAGATCGACGGCACCGCAAAATCCGTGGTCGATCGCCTATCGGAACGCGAGTTCGAAGTGTTCATCCGGCTTGCGCGGGGCGCGAGCGTGCAGCGCATCGCCGAGGATTTGAAGCTCTCGCCTTCAACCGTCGGCACGCACCTTTACAACATCAAGCAAAAATTGCGTATGACAAATCAATCGGAGCTCACGCTGATTGCGATCCGCGAGGGTCTCATCGACGCCTGACGCGACGCGCGCACGGCAGCCGGCGCTTGGGTAGTTTGCTGCATTGCAACAATACTCTCCCGGCTACCCGAGCGAAATTCGGCGCGAGCGAAAATTTGCCTGTGCCTTATGGAAGCAACGTCCGGTTGTGTAGACAACGCCATCTACGAGTGCGTTGATCGCCTCGCGAGGCTTGCGAAGTACGAGTTTCCGTTTGAACTCAATAGCGTCACGCGCGGCAACGACGAGCGCATGGCGAAGATCGAGACCGGCGAGCGCGCGGCCGCGATGAACGCATCGGTATCGAGTCAGTCTAGCGCGGCAACGAATTCTTCTACCGCTATCTGAAGGCGATCGCGGCGCCCTGATTCGCTGGCATACGGCGCGGGCTCGTGTTTGACGCGCTTCACGAGCGCAGAAACCGCCGTGCCGCGGCGACGAACTGCTCCAGACAATCGTGATGCATCAAGTGTCCGGCATCTTCAAACACCGTTACGGTGCAGTTCTGAAAATACCCGGCGCGCCCGTCGGTTGCCGGATTTGACGCCCAGCTGTGCCTGCCGTACGCCAGCATCGTCGGGCAAGTGATGCGTGCCCAAAGTTCGCGCTGCTGCGCGCCGGTGAGATCCGGGGGCGGATCCAGGCGAACGTGCTCATCGTATTTCCAGCTATAGCTGCCGTCCGCATTCTTGTTGACGCCGTGGACTGTCAGCTCGTGCGCCTGTTCAGCCGAAAGGCGCGGGTTTGCGAGGCGCATGTGTACAGCCGCATCAGTGATAGCGCTGTAGAGCCGCAGTGGCCGTGAGGCAAGCGCGCGCTTCTGGAGAATCCAGCCGCGCGCACGCTCTGCGAAGTCCTGGGCGTCGCGCTCTGCGCGAAGCTTCGGCGGCAGCCCGAGCCCTTCCATCACGATGAGCCGATTTAGCGCCTGCGGGTAGAGCCCCGCAAAACGCAGCGCTATGTTGCCGCCGAGCGAATGGCCGACAATATTGACGGCGCCCAGTCCGAGCACATGGATGAGCTGCGCGAGATCAAATACGTAGGCCATCATGCAGTAGTTGCCATCGCTGCACCAGGCACTGTCGCCGTGTCCACGCAGGTCCGGCGCGATGACATGCCAATCCGCGCACAACGCCCGCGCGACCGCGTCCCAGCTGCGGCAATGGTCGCGCCCGCCGTGCAAAAGTATGAGCGGCGGCGCGGCGCCGTTCCCCCAGTCGGCGTAGTGCAAACGTAGCCGCTGCGAAACAAAGAATTGTGCGGCGGGGTCCGCACTGGTTGATGCGGCAGTCATCAAATAGACCGCGACGCCTGCAGCGCCGTGAACGACCGCAACTGCGCGTAGGCCGCTTGCATTGCGCAGAGCTAGCTAACGGCTGTCACTTGTGAATGGTGATTGTTTGCACACGCGAGTCTTTGCGCATGGTCGCAATGACCGCCCGGCACCTGATCGTCGGGCGCGGGGCCGGTCAGTTCAAGCTCGATGACCGACCCGGTCTGCCCGCGCCAGGCGAGCTGGAACCCCGGCTGCGTCAAGAGCGAACTTAGAAACGCAAGATCACGCGGATTGGGGACGTCCGGTGTGAGTTCGACCGAAAGATGCCTGGTGCAAGTCGGCGGCACGGCAGCGAGAGCAGCAACGCTAAAGATGCGTTTCGGATTCATGACCATTGGCCTCCCGAGGTATCTGCGCCACTACGCTGCGTGCTTGCGACACCGCGTGGTGCGCCGCTGTGGACCACGCCAAGTCTCGCACGAGATCTTTCAGGCCGGAAGTATCCCGGATACGCTCGTGACCCACAGGAAATGCGTTGTCGGCCGCCCGCGGATCGCGGCGTAAGGAACGTTAAGGTTGTTTGCATAATGCCGACATCGTCCGTCCTCGCACCGACCGATTCGCGCAAGCAACTCCTGCCGTGGCTGGTGGCCGTGGCGTTTTTCATGGAGTCGCTCGATACCACCATCCTCAACACGGCGGTGCCCATGATTGCACAGGCACTGAACGTCGCGCCCCTTAGCATGAAGGCCGTGCTCGCAAGTTACACGCTGTCGCTTGCGGTATTTATCCCGATCAGCGGCTGGATGGCCAATCGCTTCGGCACGCGCCGTGTGTTCGCATCCGCGATCGGCATTTTCACGCTCGGCTCGGTACTGTGCGGCATCTCGCGCGACATCCACCTGCTGGTGGCGTTTCGTATTCTGCAAGGCTGCGGCGGGGCGATGATGTTGCCGGTCGGGCGCCTGATGTTGGTGCGCACATTTGCCAAGTCCGAACTTGTACGCGCCATGAGTTTCGTCGCCATCCCGGGCCTCATCGGCCCGATGCTTGGGCCAATCGCCGGCGGCTTGATCACCGGGTACTTTCACTGGAGTGTCATCTTCTTTGTCAACGTCCCAATTGGCGTTGCCGGGTTGTTACTCGTGTACCGCAATCTGCCTGACTACCGCGAACAGAGCACCTCTCGTCTTGATATCGTGGGACTCATTCTCTTCAGCTCGGGAATCGCGCTCCTCTCGTATGTGCTCGAGGTATTCGGCGAACACACGTTAAGCGGGCGCGAGATTCTCGGACTGCTCGCCATCAGCGCTGCACTCCTCGCAGGTTATGGCGTGCACGCCACGCGCAGCGCGCATCCGTTGCTGCATCTGCTGCTGTTTCGCATTCGCACCTTTCGCGCCGCCGTCAGCGGCAGCTTCTGTACGCGCCTCGGCATCGGCGGAATTCCGTTTCTGTTTCCGCTCCTTTACCAACTCGGTCTCGGCTTCACTCCGATTCAGTCGGGACTGCTCATGATGCCGCAAGCCCTCGCTGCCATGAGTCTGAAATTGACGATGCCGCGGATTCTCGCGCGCTTCGGCTATCGCGGCGTGCTGATTGCCAATACTGTAATACTCGGGCTTCTCATCTTGCTGTTCGCAACCATCGGGGTCGACACTGCCTGGTGGCTAATCGTGCTGCAGGCGTTCTCGTTTGGGTTTTTCACCTCGCTGCAGTACACGAGCATGAACACGCTAGTCTATGCCGACGTCAATGAAGGACAAACCGCGAGCGCCAGTACCATTGCGAGCACCATGCAGCAGATGTCGATCAGTTTCGGTGTCGCATCTGCTTCGCTCGTTACCGCTATGTTTGTCCCCAACCGCTTCCACAGCAGCGCCGCGGACATGATCCACGGGATCCACAAGGCCTTCCTGGTGCTCGGCGGCTTAACGATCATATCCGCGCTCGTATTTCGCGAGCTGCGCGGCGATGACGGCAGCGCCATAAGCCAGCACAAGGCGGTTCTGCCGGTCGGCTGATGATTCTTAAGATGCGCTCGAGAGTCCCCGCCGCGAGGATCGACTTCGGGTAGCATGCCCTAACGCCACACGGAAAAAACCACTATGCGCTTGTCAATAGCCGAGTCGTTGGGATGTCTTCTCATTTTGGGCGCGGCAACCGCCGCAGCGAGCGACAATGATGTCGCAGCACCGACGGCAATACATTGCGGTCACTTGCTTGATACCCAGGCCGGAAAGCTCCTCGGGGAAACGACAGTAGTCATCCACGGCAAGCGGATCGACGCTGTCGTGGCCGGGCACGAGGCGCCGGCGGGCAGCACCGAAATTGATCTCTCAAGTCAAACCTGCCTGCCCGGACTCATCGACAGTCATACACATTTGACTTCCGAGACGAGCCGGACTGCGTACGTCGACCAGTATCACTGGAATAACGCCGACTATGTGGTGCGCTCTACCGTATACGCGCGCCGTACGCTGCTCGCCGGTTTCACGACCGTGCGCAACGTCGGCGACCAGGCGAATGAATCGGTCGCGCTGCGGAACGCCATCAACGCCGGAATCCTCCCCGGGCCGCGCATTTTCACGGCCGGCATCGCCGTCGGCTCAACCGGTGGCCACGCGGATCCCACCAACGGCTATCGCAGTGACCTTGCCGGTGATCCGGGCGTAAGCCGCGGCGTTATTAATAACGCCGAGGACGCCGTGAAGGAAGTGCGCCTGCACTACAAGAACGGCGATGACCTCATCAAGATCATGCCCTCAGGAGGCGTGCTCGATGAGAGCGCAAGCGGCGACAATCCGCAGCTGACGATTGAAGAGATTCGCGCCATCGTCTCGACCGCTCATGATTACGGTTTTACCGTCGCCGCTCATGCGCACGGCGCCGAAGCGATCCGACGCGCGGTCATCGGCGGAGTTGATTCCATTGAGCACGGCACTTTTCTGAACGACGAGGACATGAAGCTCATGAAAGAGCATGGCACCTGGTACGTGCCCACGATCATTGCGGGTGACTATGTCGCGACGAAAGCGAAAGTGCCCGGATACTATCCTCCGCAAGTCGCTGCCAAAGCCGCGGCGATCGGGCCTCTCATCCTCGCCACCGCAAGCCGCGCCTACAAGGCCGGAGTCAAGATTGCGTTCGGTACCGATGCGGCGGTGTATCCCCACGGCCAAAACGCGCATGAATTTGAGTTGATGGTGCAAGCGGGGATGCCGCCGATATTCGCCCTGCAGGCGGCCACGACACACGCGGCGGAACTACTCAAACACGACAAAGACTTCGGCAGCGTGACGGCGGGCAAATTTGCCGATCTGGTCGCGGTGTCGGGCAACCCACTCGATGACATCAGCCTCATGAAACAAGTAAGTTTCGTGATGAAAGACGGCGTCGTCTACAAGCAGGATGGCAAGGCCATTGAGGTCAACCTGCAGGCAAGCACGGATTCCGTGCCGCACGACACGCAGGTCGCTTTCTAAAATCGCCGCACCCGGTAGGTTAAGTGGCGACCGGCGCGAGCCGTTGCGCGCAAAGCCGCGCTTAGCTTGCGGCGGCCGTGCCCGCCGGCAGCGGATCAGCGATGAGCACGTCTGCGGCGAGTCGCGTCCCGCCCGGCGTTAACTGGTGCGGCACACACATGTTTCTGTAGTCGATGTTGCGCGTGGTGAAGAGCGGCAAAATCTTCTGCTTGACCTGTTCGACGAGCTCGCACTCGCCAGCTTCCGAGAGCGACGAGCGATCGAGCCGCAACTTGACCTTCTTCCAATGCGTCGCAACCGGCGGCACGTCCGTCTGGGCGTTCGCCGCGTCCGCAGGCTCAAGTACGCTCATCTTGACGGCGACACTGGGGAAGGGGTCGGGGTGGCCACTGCCCCCCGCGCAGCCCCACTGATTCACTTCCAGATCCTTGCGTGCCCCAAACGCTAGCAGAATGTCGCGCACCTTGTCACGCAAGCCGTCACAAGAGTATTTCGTCGTAAAGCCTTGATAAGTAAATTTAAATTCCTTCTGAGTCCAGACCGCGGATTGCTCGCCGGCGGCCCCTTCGGCCCGCCCCGGGGACCACAGGAAGGAGGCTAAGATCACAGCCGCCGTCAGCGCTGTCGGTAGCCGTCGCTCAGTTAAAACGCGCATGGGTGCCTCCGACGAAATGGGTCGTCCTTCAGTTAGTACCCGCTAGGCCTTTATTTGTTCCATGCATACGGCACTGGTAGCGCCGGATGCGTGCACGCGCCTAGGTGACGAGGTGCTGGGGCTTACCGGCTGCCCAGGCGTCGATGTTGTCCACCAACTGATCCGCGAGGGTCTGCATGGCGTCGTTGGACGCCCAGGCGACGTGCGGCGTCAAAATAAAATTGGGGCGGTGCAGGTTCAGGAGCGGATGGTCTGCAGGGGGTGGCTCAACCGTCAGCACGTCAAACCCGGCGCCGCCGATCAATCCCTCATCGAGGGCCTGAATCAGGTCCTGTTCATTGACAAGACCGCCGCGGGCGGTATTGATCAAAATCGCATGGCGGCGCATTTTGAGAAACTGCTCGCGAGCGATGAGGTTACGCGTCCCGGGGGTGAGCGGACAATGCAGCGTGAGGATGTCGGAATCGCGCAGCACATCGCTGAACGGCGTGAATTCGACGTTCGGCGCCTTGGGCGGTTCATGGTCGGCAAACAGCACACGCATGCCGAAGCCGCGCGCGATTACGGCCGTTCCCTGACCGATCGCGCCTTCGCCCATAATGCCAAGCGTCGCGCCGTTCAAATCGCTTATCGGATGCGTGAACAGGCAAAACTGCTCCGACTTCTGCCACTGGCCGCCGTCGACGTCTTGCCGGTACGCGAACAGATTGCGGCGCAATGCGAGAATGAGCGCAAAGACATGCTCCGGAACCGTATGTATCGCGTAGTCACGGATATTCGCGACCGCGATGCCGCGCGCGCGGCACGAGGCGATGTCGACCGCGTCGTAGCCGGTCGCTGCAACCGCAATCATCTTAAGGTCCGGAAGTTTTTCAAGAGTCGCTGCGCGCATCGGAATCTTGTTGATCACGGCGACGCTTGCGCCGTTTAAGCGCGGCACGATCTGCTCTATTGAAGTCTTGTCGTACTCGACGTAGTCGCTGGCGCATGACGGCTTGCGCACGCGCGCGCGCAGCGATGCGCGGTCCAGGAAAACGACGCGCCGGTTCATTGCTGCTTGCGCCAGACGCGCTCCGCGGCCGCAATGCCGCTGCCCGGCTCGATCTTCACGCCCACATCGAGCATCGCAAGTTCCGCGCCGCCGAGAGCGCCGAGTAGCATGACCTCGTTGAGGTCACCGAGATGACCAATGCGAAACAGCTTGCCGGCGACTCGTGCAAGACCCGCACCGAGCGCGAGGTTGTAGCGACGAAACGCCACGTCGACGACTTTGGCAGCGTCAATGCCCTCCGGGACCATGATCGCGGACACCGTGTCGGAATACCATTTGGGCGCCACGGCGCACAACTTGAGCTTCCAGCCTTCCTGCACCGCCGCCCGCGTACCTTGCGCCAAACGCCGATGACGCGCGAAAACGGTATCCAGGCCCTCCTCATCAAGCATTTCAAGCGCCTCGCGCAAGCCGTAGAGCAGCGTCAGCGCCGGCGTATAGGGGAAGTAGCCGCTGGCATTGGCCTTCACCATGTCAGCGTAATCAAAGTAGCAGCGCGGCTGCCGCGCTGTGGCAACGGCGGCAAGCGCCTTTGGGCTGACGCAGGTCACGCCGAGGCCGGCGGGCAACATGAGACCCTTCTGCGACCCCGACACGCAAACGTCTACACCCCAGTCATCCATGCGAAAGTCGATGCAGGCAAGAGAGCTCACGGCGTCGACAAAAAACAGTGCCGGGTGCGCGGCCGCATCGATCGCCTTGCGAACGCCCGCGACGTCACTCGTCACGCCGGTCGCCGTCTCGTTGTGGCACATAAGAACGGCCTTGATGGCATGTGCCTTATCCGCTTGCAGCGCGGCAAGGTAGCGCTCAACCGGTGCGCCCTCGCCCCAGGCGCATTCCAGAATCTCGACATCAAATCCCAGCCGCTGCACCATGTCGATCCACAGATGACTGAACTGGCCGAAGCGCGACGCGAGCACCTTGTCGCCAGGATTCAGACAGTTCGTCAGAGCCGCCTCCCAGCAGCCGGTGCCGGAGGACGGGAAAATAAACGGCGTGCCGCTTTGGGTCTTGAAGAGTTTCTTAAGCGCGACTAGGAGCGCAACGGTGAGCTCCGGGAACGCCGACGAGCGGTGATCCTGCATCGCGATGTGCATCGCGCGCAGCACCCGATCCGGGACATTGGTGGGTCCCGGTACAAAGAGGAAATTCCGGCCAGCCATCTTCAACCCCTATTATAAAAGTACATATGCTCGGCGGCATTGAGCGGCGCGCCGCTCCGAGAACAGTCCGCAGCCGTCGAGGTTACGGTAATTGCCGGGCCGCCGTCGAGAAAAACCGCTGCGCCGCCGCGGCCGCGCGCGCTAATTCGCAGCAGGCGGCGGCTCGAGGTCTTCGGGTTGCAGGTGGTTGGATTCCCACAGCACATAGCCGTAGTAGTACAGGTAGTAGCCAATCAGCACGAAGACAATGCTCAGCGTCAAGGGGTTCTGGTAGAGCGATCCGAGCGCAGCCCCCGCGCCGTGCGCTGCTGCCTCCATGGGCGAGTATCCGTCGTGCGGAATCAGGAAACGATAAATCAAGCGCCCGAGGAATAAAGCCGAGACCACGATGCCCGTATACGTATGCGGAATGTAATGCAGGTGGTCCTGATGCCGCTCGAAACGTGTGTGCTTGCCCGCCCACACCCCCAACCCTAAACCGAGGGCGAGGCCCACACCGATGGCAAGCGCGGCATCCATCGAGCGCAGCGCCGCTGGCGCGAGCACGAGGCCAATAATTGCGAAAATCGCCATGCGCACGAACATGCGTTTGGGACGCAGCGGTTGACGGCCGAAATTGCGCCGAAAGCGCCGATAGATGATGAATAACACGAGAGCCGCCGCGAGCGCCGAGCCCCACATGTGCTCCATTCCCGAATCCATTAGGTGCGCTTCCTGATCTTTCCGTAGTACCTGAATCCTAACATGGAGGCCGGCGCGAGCCGCGGCTCTCGAGATGCTGGGCGATGCCTGGCACGCTAGCGCCAGCATCTTGCCGCTAACATTGAGCGCCACGTCAAAGTCATCACAAACGCAGCGCTGCGATGACAATGCGCTTCGAGCATGCGAGGATGCGGCGCTATGATCCACGCATCCGCCGTTGTGCATCCGCAAGCGCGGCTGGATCCCACCGTCGCGGTTGGCGCGTACGCGGTCATTGACGACGGCGTGGAGCTGGGACCGCATTGCATCGTCGGCCCACACGTCTATCTCACCGGACGCACGACGCTCGGCGCGCACAATCGCTTGCACGCCGGCTGTGTCATCGGTGACGCACCCCAGGACTTGAAATACAAGGACGAGCCGACGCGGCTGCGCATTGGCGATCACAACACATTCCGCGAGCATGTCACCGTGCACCGCTCCAATAGCGGCACCGAAGACACGTTCATCGGCTCACATAATTTCCTCATGGCGCATTGCCACGTCGCGCATAATTGCCAGCTCGGAAACCACGTCATCATTGCCAATGGCGCGCTTCTGGCAGGCCATGTGACAGTGCAGGACCGCGCGTTTATTTCTGGGAACTGCTTCATTCATCAGTTCTGCCGCGTCGGCACGCTGGCGTTCATGCAAGGTGGCGCGGGCATCAGCAAGGATCTGCCGCCCTTTACGGTGGCGCGCCTCGGCGGCAATACGCTCGCTGGGCTCAACACTGTGGGGCTGCGGCGTGCAGGTTTTACCCTGCAGCAACGCACGGAGCTGAAGCGTCTCTACCGTATGCTCTTCTACCCGATGGGCAATTTCGCCCAAGCGCTCGCCGACGCACGCATGGCTTTTACGAGCCCAGAGGCAAAGATCCTGCTCGACTTCGTTGCACAGGCGAAACGCGGAGTTTGCATGGCAAAAGGCGCTTCTGATAACGATGACGACAACGCAGCGCCCGCCGGCGCCGCGCCGCTATAGCTGGTGCATGGATTTAAAGCTCAAAGACAAGATTGCGCTCATCACCGGCAGCACGGCGGCCATCGGCTACGCCATCGCTGCAGCGCTGGCGCGCGAGGGCGCAGCCGTCATCGTGAATGGCCGTTCGCAAAGCGCCGTGGATGCCGCGGTTGCGAAGCTCAAACGAGCAGGCGGCGCCGCGGTTTTTGGATTTGCGGGAGACCTCGGCACTGCTGTCGCGGCAGACTCGATCGCCGAACAATTCCCGGACGTTGCAATCCTCATCAACAATCTCGGCATTTTCGAGGCCAAACCGTTCGAGGAGATCCCCGATGCGGATTGGATGCGGCTATTCGAGGTCAACGTTCTAAGCGGCGTTCGCCTGGCGCGGCTCTACCTTCCCGGCATGAAGCGGCATAACTGGGGCCGCATCATCTTCATCTCCAGCGAAAGCGCGATCCAGATCCCGGTTGAAATGATTCACTATGGCATGACTAAGACCGCGCAACTCGCGGTGGCGCGCGGTTTGGCGGAATCGGTTGCCGGCACCGGTATCACGGTGAACAGCGTGCTGCCTGGCCCGACCCGATCGCGCGGTGTTGAGGATTTTGTCAGTGCGCTCGCAACATCGGAAGGCACATCCTTAGCCGAAGTTGAGAGAGATTTCTTTAAGAAAGTACGCCCCACTTCTCTTATTAAGCGATTTGCACCTCCGGAAGAAGTCGCTTCGCTCGTGGCGTATCTGGCAAGCCCGCTTGCATCCGCCACCACTGGGGCTGCGCTGCGTGTGGATGGCGGCGTAATCAAGAGCGTGGTTTGACGGCTCGGATCGCGGCGCCTGCCGCGCCTTTCGCTTTAAGCGCTACGATGATCCCGCCAGCAGCGGGGAGACGATTCGCTCCAGCCGTTCAGCGGTCCAGCTCGGTTTCCTATCCTTCCAGCCATCGTCGATCAGCCGGCCCGCGCGGTCGATGGTGAAGTTAACGGGCAGCCGCCAAATACGCCCGTAGCCTGCTGCGCTGGAGTTGGCTAAAAGACCGACGGGGAAACGCAATGACTTTGCCACTCGATTCACCTCACGCAGCTTGGCGGCGCTATCCAGGCTAAAGCCGAGTACCCGCAGACCCGCGGCGGCATGTTCCGCGGCATAGCTCGATAACAGCGGCAGTTCCTCCCGACAGGGCACGCACCAAGTCGCCCAAAAGGTCAGAATGATGACCTGACCGAGCAATTCGGATGTTGAAATCGTCTCGCCATCCAGAGTCACGAGCGTTGCCGGCGGAGCCGCGGCGCCGAGGTACAGCGTATTGGCACGCACAAGTCGCGGTCGCCCTGCGCTCAAGAGCAGCACACCCCAAGCGGCAGCCCCTTGAAGGAAAGCGCGCCGTTTGATGCGCACGGAATGACTTTCATCGCAGAGACCGGCACGAGAATTCATTTTTTGCTACCTACCCTTGGAGCCGACCGCGCCGACGGCTCGCGTGCCGTCGGGCTTGCGCACTTCGAACTGAACCTGCAGAGATTGGCCTCCTGCGAAATGCAAGGTTACCAGCACGTGATCTCCGGGCTGAATGGCTCTTTTGGGCTCCATCAGCATGATGTGATAGCCCTCGGGCGCGAAGGCTACCTCGGCGTGCGGTCTGATCACG
>Ga0209890_10000523_pt1 | contig 17766 bp, 14 predicted proteins | sample OrgsoiDNA2013049_FD_185799 | JGI IMG/M metagenome (GOLD analysis project Ga0209890, IMG submission 185799) | Permafrost soil microbial communities from the Arctic, to analyse light accelerated degradation of dissolved organic matter (DOM) -... | ecosystem: Environmental > Terrestrial > Soil >...
ATCACACCACTGGCTGCGGCACAGGCGAAGGCTTCCGTGTCCGCTCCGGTACCCACCTCGACTCGAAGTCCGTTCGAGGGACCGAGCCCCTCTGTGACCACGCCCCAAGCACCGCTGCCGACTCGAACTCATTTTGAGGCATCCACTCCCTCTTTGAGTCCACCTCGAGCGCCGACACTAAAGCCGGTTCCCGCTCAGGCAGGCTCCACCGCGTCGACTCAGGCGCGGGCGACCGCTCCGGCACCGACTCCCGCCCCAACGCCAGCGACGGCGGTAACGCCCCCGTCCCAACCGGCGGTTCCAGAGCCGGTGGTGGCGGACGAGGCGGCAAGCGTCACCGTGGACGATATCCACGTTGTCAGCGACGAACCCATCCCGCCAGGAGAAGGCGCCCCCCAAGATGCAGTCGATGAGGGTGGTGTCTCGATAGGACCCCACCTGTTGATGAGGCCGATTGTCGAGACCGGCATGAGCCGCGTTGACAAGGCGACGAAGTCGGGCGCGACGGCCGGCGCGATCGGGTTGAGCGCTGCGGTGGCGCTACTCGGCGTCGTCGCCTGGTTCTTTGTCCACCACGCCCCAGCATCGACCAAAGTGCCGGCAGCTTCATCCGCTGCGGTCCCCAATCCAGGCACCCTGATCCGCGATTGCCCAACATGTCCTGCCATGACGGTACTGCCCGCGGGTCGATTCAAACAAGGGTCGGCTCGAGTTGAGAGCGGCTCCTCGTCGTTCGAAAAGCCGCAGCATTGGGTGGTCATCGGCCGACCGCTCGCCATGTCGACGAACCTCGTCACCGTGAATGAATTCCGCCAATTCATCGCGGCTACGGGGCGGGGTATGCAAGGCTGCGACACATACGACGGTGAATGGAAACACCGGCCCAAGAGCAGTTGGAAAGACCCAGGATTCATCCAAACCGGAACGCATCCCGTGACGTGTTCGTCGTGGAATGACGCCGACGTCTACGCGCAATGGTTATCGACCAAAACCGGACATCGATACCGATTGCCGAGCGCTTCGGAATGGGAGTATGCCGCGCGCGCCGGCGGCGAAGCCGTGCGGCCGTGGAATCCAAACGGATCGGACGCGTGTGCATACGCGAACGTGGCCGACAAAAGAGCGGCACACCGGTATCCGGGGTGGCTGGTATTCGCCTGTGATGATGGCTACGTCAACACGTCACCCGTCGGATCATTCAAACCCAACCCATTCGGTCTCAACGACATGTTGGGCAACGTCTTTCAATGGACTCAGGATTGCTGGTACGCAGATTATACCGGCGCCCCGGCCGACGGATCGGCGCGCACGGACGGCAATTGCTCCGAGCGCGAGCTTCGCGGAGGGTCTTGGTTCAGCTCTCCGGCCTATGTGCGGGCCAATTACCGCAACCACTTCGCGGCAGATTACCGAACCAGCAGCGTTGGAATCCGACTGGTCAGAGACATTGAGCAATGACGAGGTGGGTTCGCGTCAGGCAGGACGGAATCTCGATGTTGACGACTAGGTTTTTTGTTTTGGTATTCCTGTTGGTATCCATGGCAGCGTGGCCACGGGAGGCGGCATCGCCCTCCGCCTCTGAGGCGATCGCAGCGAGGCTCAAACGTGATTCCGCCCGCTGCAAGATGCACGCGGATCTAGGCGCATGCGACGATGCAATTCGTTGGAACCCGAATGATCCTGCACTTCTCGTTGCTTTTGCGGATGCTCTGGTACGTGCGCAGCGTCCGGCGGACGCAATTCGTCAATATCGCCGTGCCGCTCGGCTTGCGCCGAATATGGCCGGTATGGCCGCTAAAATCAGTGCGGCCCAAGCGCGGTTGTCATCCACGCGATCCTCGGTTGCAGCTCGACGCACCGTTCAGCCCGCACCCCGCGCGCCCGTACAGCCACCGGTTGCTCCTGCCCTCGTCGACAGGGACCCGGGCAGGCGCTATTCGAATGCTGCTCCGGAGACGGCATCCCATTGATGCGCTTGGACCCCGGGTTGCTCGAGCATAGGATGCGGCCCTACGGCGATCTCGCTTCCATGGAGGGTAACTAAAATGCAACCCGTCACTTAAGCAGACCAACGTACGGTTCATAGATATACAGGCGATCGCCCTTTCGCTCTCCCATTTTCTTGAGAATTGCGGCGCTTTGCAGAATCTCGATCGCTTTTCCCGCGGTGGGTATGGGTGGGACACTTCGATTGATGCGCTGAACCTCTTGAATAGTCATCCGCTGCTCTACAATACGGCACTGGAAACGGCGCACTTCGTGGGCCCAACCTAGACGATTCGCCCGTTGACCATGGGAGTCAGGACCATTTATCGATGGTAGAGTAAACGGATGATTCCCTTCGATCGACGCGAGTGGCTGCGATCGTTCAGCCTCACCATCGGCGGTTTAGGCGTCTCGCGCCTCCTGAGCGCGCAGGCATCATCGCCGCGCGCCGCGCTTGGTGGTGGCGCTCTTCTCGCGCGGCTGTCCCTCAACGAAAATCCGTATGGTCCCGCCCCGGCGGCGATCGCGGCCATTCAGCGCGAATTCTCGAATCTCTGTCGCTATACGGGCGCAGAATACCAAGTACTGATCGGAGCAATTGCGCGAAATGAAGGCGTACCCAAGGAACAGATCATTCTCGGGGAAATTTTAGAGCCGCTGGGGACTTATCTGAGCTTGCAAGGCGGACCCGGCGGCGAATTCATTTACTCCGATCCGGGCTATACCGCGCTCATCGATTCAGCCGTGGCGGTCGGGGGCCGCGGCGTCGGTGTACCGCTCAACTTGCAGATGGAAAACGATTTGCCGGCAATCGCCGCCAAGGTGAATGAACGCACGCGCGCTGTATTTATGGTGAACCCGCACAATCCGACGGGCATCGTCGGCGATACGAATCAATTGAGGAATTTCGCTCGCACGATCTCGCGTAACGCGCTACTCATCGTCGATGAGGCCTATCTGGAGTTTGCAGATCACTTCGCGCAACGCACGCTGGCGGATTTGGTGCGCGGCGGCGAGAACGTAATCGTCTTTCGAACATTTGCCAAAGTCTATGGTTTGGCGGGACTCGACATCGGCTATGGACTCATGCCGAGACCGATCGCGAAAGCGCTGAGCGCACAGGGCTTGAACAATCCGCATTTGTTCAACCGGCTGGCGGTTGCCGCCGCCGCTGCCAGTTTGCAGGATGCAAGCTACGTCGCCGGAGTGCTACGGCAGGTGGCTCAGGAACGCGAGAAGTGGTTTGGGCTGTTCCGCGACCTGAAATTGAATTTCACGCGGTCCAGTGGCAACTTCGTATTCTTCGAAACCGGCATGCGGAACGCTGAATTCGCGGCCGCCTTGTTGAAAGACGGTGTTGCAATCGGTCATGCCTTTCCGCCGTACGACCGCTGGGCGAGGATATCGATCGGCCTACCCCAGGAGAACGCCATCGCACGTGCTGCCGTTCGCAAATCACTGCACAAATTGGCAACGTGACGATTTGGGACCGATGGCGGTCCGGCAGTGAGTAACCAATAGCACTTGCGACTACTGCGGCTTGAAAACAAGCACTTTTGCTGTCGTCCACCCGAGATGTGGCACTGTCACGAATAGTCGATCGAGTTCGGACGAGAAGAGAGAGGCGGAACCGGGATATGAGCAACAAGGAAGACCGTCGTGACATGGTAATCGGCGCGCGGCAGCGTCGCCGCCGAAGTGCTCGTCTCGCGCTGCTCGCGGCCTTGGGTGTTGTGGTTCTTGGCGGCAGCACGGCCGCGTCCTATTACGTCGATGCTCTCTGGTTCGAATCGCTTGGTTATGCGTCCGTGTTCTGGACGCGGCTCAGCCTTCAGGGCGCGACTTTCGGAGGCTTTGCCCTCGTCACGTTTCTGGTGGTCTACGGAGTGTTCCGGGCGCTGAAGCCCGATCGGCTCGACGAACTGATCGGCGCCACGATTCTCATCAACCGGCGGCCGGTAACGCTGCCCGTCGAACCCGTCCTGAAGCTGATTGGGATCGGCCTGTCCGTGGCAATCGCCGCCGTAACCGGCGCCAGCATGATGGAGCGCTGGATGACCTTCGCCCTGTTCTGGGGCGCGCCGCGTAGCGCAACAGTGCTCGACCCCATTTTCGGGCGATCGCTCGACTTTTACCTGTTTACGCTGCCGGCTTCGCAGCTCATCGCCGGATGGCTGCTGACACTGTCGGTGATCGCCTGCGCGATCGCCGCCGTGTTGGTCGTCGTCACCGGCGGCACGCGTATCTTGAGGGAGGGGCGAGTTTCCGCGGTGCCGACCAGACTCTGGCGCGGCTTGTCGATCAGCCTCGCCGCGTTGTTCTCGATGCTCGCCGCGCGCGCGTATCTGGGACGCTTCGAGCGGCTGTTCCAGGACGGCACAGTCTTTTCGGGTGTCACCTACACCGACGCCCACGTCACCCTGAACGGCACGCTGGTAGTCTGCGTGGCGCTGGTCGTCGGCGCGGCCATCGCCGGGATTGCTGCGGTCTCGGCACCGCGCCCGCGCTGGCTGCTTGCTACCGCCGTTCCAGCCGTCGCCTGCTACCTGATCGTCGCCGTCGTGCACTGGTACGTCAGCGGCTTTATCGTCGCGCCGAACCAGTTGGTGCGAGAGCGGCCCTTCATTGCGCACAATATAGAAATGACACGGCGGGCTTACGCGCTCGACCGCATCGAGACGCACGCGTTTCCCGCCGACACTGGAATCGAGGCGGTGGAACCGGCCAATAACCAGACGACGCTCGAGAACATACGGCTGTGGGACTGGCGGGCGTTGCAGGATACGCTCCGTCAGATTCAGGCAATCCGGACTTACTACGACTTTCCAGATATCGACATCGATCGATATCAGATCGGCGGTTCGGTCCGCCAAATGATGCTGGCGACACGCGAACTCAATGTCGACAAGTTGCCGCAAAGCAGCCGCAACTGGATCAACGAGAAGCTGATCTATACCCACGGGTACGGCGTCACGATGAACCCGGTGAACGGCTTCACGCCTGAAGGGCTGCCGACACTCGTCCTCAGCAACATGCCGATCCTGAGCACGATTCCAGGTCTCAGCGTGGGGCGCCCGGAGATTTATTTCGGCGAACTCACAAATACCGATGTCTACGTCAAGACTCGCCAGAAAGAATTCAACTACCCGCAAGGCGACGCCAACAATCTGACGTCGTATCAGGGCGATGGCGGCATTCGGCTGGGGGGCTTGCTCCGCCGTACGCTGATCGCGCTCGATCGCGGCGATCTCGCGAAACTGCCGTTCAGCGACGACGTGAATTCGGAGAGTCGATTGCTGATGCGTCGCAAGCTGAACGAACGCGTTCAGGAGCTCGCGCCGTTTCTTACGCTCGACCCGGACCCGTACGTCGTGGTCGGCGAGGATGGCCGAATCTACTGGCTGATGGATGCCTTCACCACGTCCGACAGCTACCCGTACGCGCGCCGTTACACGCTCGGCACCGACAGCATCAACTACATTCGCAACAGCGTGAAGATCCTGATCGATGCGTACACCGGGGAGACGACATTCTATGTGTTCGACTCGCACGATCCGGTTATTGCCGCCTATCGGGCCGTGTTTCCCCGCTTGTTCACCGACGCGGCGGCGATGCCCGCTGCCATGCGCAAGCATGTGCGGTACCCGGAACTGCTGCTGAACGTACAGGCCGCCGTCTACGGCCTCTACCACATGACCAATCCCGATGTGTTCTACAACCGGGAAGATCTGTGGAGCGTGGCTACGGAAGTCGGTATGCCCGATCAGCGCCAACAGGTCATGGAACCAAACTTCGTGCTGATGACGCTGCCGGGCGAACGGTCGACCGAATTCATCGCGATCCTGCCGTTCACACCGGCCAATCGCAACAACCTGATCGGCTGGATTGCAGGTCGAAGCGACGGCGAACACTATGGCGAGGTTGTGGTCTACAACTTTCCCAAGACCAAGCTGATCGACGGGCCCTTGCAGATCGAGGCGCGCATCGATCAGAACGCCCAGTTGTCTGGTCAGTTGTCACTGTGGAATCAGCAAGGTTCGCACGTTCGCCGCGGCAGCCTGATCGTCATTCCGATCGGGCGGGCGCTGCTCTACGCGGAGCCCATCTACCTGCAAGCAGATCGCAGTCCCATGCCTGAGCTACGGTTGGTGGTGCTCGCGGTGCAGGATCGCCTCGCTTACGGGCCGACGTTCGAATCGGCGATGGCCGCCCTGTTTGGGACGGCCCCCTCCGTGCTCAGCGCGCAAGTCCCGCCGGTCGCTCCCGCAGCACGGCCAGCGAGCGCCACACCCATGGCGGCCGCAGTTCCGGGCGACGTCAACGCCCTGATCGCCGAGGCGGCTCGGGACTTCACCGATTATCAACAACTCACGGCTGCCGGAAAGCTCGCAGAGGCGGGTGAGAAATTGGAGAGGCTGAAGCGCACACTGGAGGAGTTGCAGACTCGCCGCCATTGATCGAGGATTCCTTGTACACCGTGGCTGCCAAAGCGTGGCTGGCCCGCACGCTCGCCTCCGGATCGCTATGAACACTTTTCACGAATGTTCCCGACGGGCCTCGCAGTGCCGAGCTGGACGTTGGTGCGCTCATTGCTGTTCCTCGACATCGTAGGCTGCGTCGAGCAGATGGCGAGACGAAGCCTTCGAGATCGTCGTCACGCGGCACAGCTCTCAATGAGCGCCTTCGCGCTCACCACAGCGGCTTGCTCAGATTCTTCGTGAACGAGGAAAACATGATGTTGAAGCTGATGCTGATTCTCTCCTCTTCGCTCGCGCTCGCGTCGACGGAGTGCTGCAGCGCCCATGAGGTCGATCTGCCGTGCCGCTCGAAGCCGACGCGTTCGAACCCAAGTTCCCGACTATGCCAGCGCAAGTGAATCAAAAGTTGCGGCCCGCGAGACCCCCCCCATTCGGCACTTTCCGAGGCGACTGGACGCCCCAAGCCTAATTTTCATCGCAGCGAGACGGTCGCCGTCGCTGCGGGGTCACTGAGTCTCCCGTTTTCTTCCGAAATCAATTGCAGAAATGTGTGCGAGCCCGTTATATAGTTCGGTCGAAGTGGGGTGAGCGATACATGCCACCCGGCGACACCAACAGTAGGCAGACACGGAGGCAGAATGATGGTTACGAAGAGCGTATCCCCTGGTAAGAAGACAACGAGGCGAAAGGCGACGGTGAGCGCAGCACCCGAGCTCATGGACAGCGCGGTGACTGTTGTCCTGGAATCGGCGCAATCCGCGACGGCCATGTCCACGAGTATTGACCCGGCCGTTCGCCGCCAGCTGGTGGCGGCGGAGGCGTATTTCCTGGCTGAGCGGCGCGGATTTGCGGCGGGGAACGAACTCGACGATTGGGTAGCCGCCGAAGTGGCGACGGACTCTCGACTCCAGCAGATGCAGGTCGATTAGCGTCGCAGACACAAGTCGCCGCACGGGACACACCGGGCCGCTAGCCTAACGGCACTGTGGCGATCGTTTGGGCGTGTGTACGAGTAGGCCACCGGTACCGAGCGTCGAGGTGCGGTCGTGCCCCAAATCTCTCAGCGTCCGGCGATCCCGCGGTGCGGGCCTGCCGATCGCTTTAGGGCAGGTCCTGCAGCGCCTCGAAGGCGCCTGAGGTGGTGGCACTTTGCAGCAATACGCCGGGGCTCGTCGCCACCACACCAGCCTGCATCGGTTGAGTTACGCCGCTACTGACCACGATATCGGGCTTGCCGTCACCGTTGATGTCCGCGACCGCGATCTCATTCGCGTCCGCGGCCGCATAGATGCTGGCTGCCAAGAATTTGCCGGGACTGGCCGGATCGTGCAGCAGCACGATCACGGATTGCCGGCCACCGATGACGATGTCGAGCTTGCCAGTGCCCTGTAGATCCGTGACGACGATGGACTGAGGCAGATCCTGCGTGGTGATGGGATAACTGACGGGAGCAAGGAAGCTGCCGTGATTGGCCGAATCCTGCAACAGCACGTTGACGGTCGGGGCCATGCCGCCGGTCGCGCCCGGATCCGTGATCACAAGGTCATTGAGTCCGTCACCATTCACGTCGGCGATCGCGATGATGTTCGCTCCCGCGACATTCAGGTTGGTGGTCTGCGTGAAAACAGTTGCCGGAGCCGCGTACATCGTCGCTGAGGCGGCGCCCGTATGCATCAGGACTTTGACGCCGACAGCGTCCGTCAGTGCCACATCTGCGGCGCCATCACCATTGAGATCCCCGACCGCTACCCAGTTGGCGCCACCGGAATATAGGGCGATCGGAGCGGCAAAGGTTCCCGGGGAGGTCTGTATGAACAACGATACGTTGAAATCCGCGGAGATCAGGTCCGGCAATCCATCAGCGTTCATGTCAGCTATTGCTACTTGCGAGGCGCCGGGGCTGCTCAGGACGAGCGGTGTGTTGAAGGTGCCGGGGCTCGCCTTGTCATTGAAGAATACGCTCAGCGCACCATCATCGTAGCTGGCGGAGACCAGATCCATGAGTCCGTCACCATTCAGATCCGCGCTCGCCAGATATAAAGGGTCATTTCCGTCCGCTGTCAGCGTTGGCGCAGCGAATGCGCCTGCAGCCGTCGATAGGTACGCCTTGAGGTTGGACGAGCCCGGTGCCGCACCCGGATGAACGGAGCTGAGCGCGACGACGTCAGCGAAGCCGTCACCGTTGAAATCGGCGCTGACGACGCCCCTGGAAATCTCCCTGGGCGTAACGTTGCCGCAGGAGTAGCAACCTCCGCCGCCGTCGTAGCCGCCCCCGCAGCTCGCAAGTAGTGCGGATAGCGCAATTCCGAGGACGAGTCGTCGATTGCGCAGTGCCGGCCGCCTCCGTCCCGCCGCCGTTGACTGAGATCGAAGCGCGATTTCGGTGGGAATTGACTGCAACATGCGTTTCTCCTGGCAGTTTGCCATTGCGGCCCGCTTAACTGCGTCGGCCAACTGACTACAACGGGGTATTTTACTCCCGGTTGACCGGATTCCACGCGGGCGCCGCCGGACGTATTCATGGAGACCGCCAGTAGCAGGGCGGGAGTGTGACTTGCAGCGACCGAAAAGGGTCCGGAAGAGACGTTATTCGTGCCGGCTTTCACTCCCGGACACTCGCAGCAGCACGAGGGAATTTGCTCATGAGAAAAATACCAAGGCGGGGGGTGCCGGGAAGATCGGTTTTGAGGCGCCGTTGACATGGTGGTTCATATCGTCAAACTATCGGAGTCACCGATCGATCCAGTCGCCACAGCCCTGAATCTATTGTCACGTCAAGTCGAACTCTATCCGCAGGCGCTGTCCGGCGACGTTGGCTGAATCCAGCGTGGCACGCTGCAAATTGTCTCGCTGGCGCCTGCTGGTCATCCTTGCATGCGGTGCACTCGCAGCCGCAACCACCAGCACCGTATGGGTCGTGCATCTCGACCGCGTCGTAACCCAAGAATTCCAGGGTCGACACTGGTCCGTGCCGGCGCGCGTCTTCGCTGCACCGCTCGAACTCTACGTCGGTGCTCCGGTAGCTGCCGGCGACCTCGAAGAAGAACTGCGCCGTCTCCACTACCGAACCGGTGATCCGTCGGCGGGCCCCGGTGTCTATCGACGGCATGGCGATGCTTTCACTCTGCATGCACGCCGCGTGCGCTTCATCGACGAGCTGCGGGAGCCCACGCAGGTGTCAATCCGCGCGGGCAGCGCCTCGATCACGGACCTCCGGCATGCCGATGGCACGGAGCTGCCGGTGTTCCGCCTCGATCCGCCCGTGGTCGGCAGCGTGTTTCCCGTGCACGGTGAGGACCGGCTCGTCTTGTCGCCCGCCGACGTGCCGCCATTACTGCGCACGGGCATCAAATTGATCGAGGACCGGCGCTTTGATGAGCACCACGGCGTCGACGCGTACGGTGTACTGCGTGCATTATGGGCCAACTTGCGGGCCCGCCGCGTGGTGCAGGGAGGCAGTACGCTGACACAGCAGCTAGTGAAAAATTACTTTCTGTCGGACGAGCAGACCCTTGGCCGGAAGGCGACCGAGGCCGTGATGGCACTGCGGCTCGAGGCGCACTTTTCCAAGGAGGAAATCCTGGTTGCGTACCTCAACGAGGTGTATCTCGGCCAGGACGGCGCGCGTGCGATCCACGGCTTCGGACTCGCCAGCGAGTATTATTTCGCCAAGCCCCTCGCTGAACTCGACGCCGGTGAACTGGCGCTGCTGATCGGGCTGGTCAAGGGTCCGTCCTATTATGAGCCGCGCAAACACCCCGACCGCGCACGCTCGCGACGCGACCTCGTGCTGCAGGAGCTCGCCGCTGCGCATCTGATCGACTCCACGACCGCGAAACGCGCCGCCGCGAATTCCCTCGGTCTGCGGCCGCCGGGCGGCAGCTACGTACCGGCCTATCTCGATCTCGTCCGACGGCACTTGAAGCGCGACTACGCCGAGGCGGATCTGGCCGCCGCGGGTCTTGCCGTGTACACGAGCCTCGACCCGCGCGCGCAGGCGGCCGCAGAGGACGCACTGGCACTGAACCTGAAGCGCCTCGATGCCGCGAGCCGGGTACTCGGTGCACACCTCGAGGGCGCGGTGATCGTCGCCGAGCCGAATAGCGGTGACGTGGTCGCGGTCGTCGGCGGCCGCGAGGTCGGCACCGACAGTTTCAACCGCGCGCTCGACGCGCGTCGGCCGATCGGCTCGCTGGTGAAGCCCGCGGTGTACCTCGCTGCACTCGAAACCGGCCGCTACAATGCGGCCACCCTGATCGAGGACGCAGCGATAGAACTCAAGCTCGGCGACGGCAGCGTCTGGGCGCCGCAGAACTTCGAGCACCAGATCTACGGGCAGGTGCCCATGGCGCGTGCGCTGGCCGAGTCCATGAATCTCGCGACCGTGCGGCTCGGGCTCGACATCGGCCTGCCGCGGGTTGCCGATACGCTGCAGCGGCTGGGGCTCGAAACGCCGCCGACCCTCAATCCGTCGCTGCTGCTCGGGACCGTGGAGATGACGCCGCTCGAGGTCGTGCAGGTCTACATGTCGCTTGCGAACGGCGGCTTTCGCGCCCGATTGCGTGCAGTGCGGGCGGTGCTCGACGAGCACGGCCGGCCGCTCAAGAACTTCAAGGTGCAGGTCGAGGCCGCTGCGCCAGCGTCCGCCGTCTACCAGCTCGATCGGATGCTGACGCTGGTGACTACGCACGGCACCGGCCGTGATGCGCCCGCCCGCCTGCCGCGAGGAACGGTCGTCGCCGGCAAAACGGGCACGTCCTCCGATACCCGCGACAGCTGGTTCGCGGGATTTACGGGCAGCTACGTGTCGGTCGTGTGGGTGGGCTACGACGACAACCGCCCGACCGGGCTCACCGGCGCTACCGGGGCGCTGCCGGTGTGGGCCGACACTCTCGCGAGACTCAAGTCCGCTCCGTTCCAACCGGTGCCCCCGGAACTCGTCGAGGACCGCTGGATCGGATTCGGAGACGGACTCGAAACCACACCCGCCTGTAGCCCGGACGCAGTCGCCATCTCGGTGCCGAAGGACACGGCGTTGCCTGGCAAGCCGGACTGCAATTCCTCGCCAGCCGGCACGGTGACTGACAAAATCAAGACATGGCTCAAGCACATCGTTCACTGAAGCTCGCCGCCACGCTCACCGCTGCGGCGCTGCTCAGCGGCTGCCCGGCGCCGGCGCCGCGCCCGCCGCCACCGAGTTCGCCATTGCCCAGTCCTTTATCGAGCGGTTCGCCGTCGTCCTTGCGGTCGTCGCCCAGTGCGCCGGCGCCGAGACCGCCAGCGCCTTCACGCGAGAATCGCCTCTCGCCAGCCACCCAATCGCTCGTTACCCAGGCCCGAACCCTGGTCGCCCACGGCGATCTTGACGGGGCGTCGTCGACGCTCGACCGGGCGTTGCGCATCGAACCGAACAATCCCTTGTTGTGGATAGAGCTCGGGCGGCTGCGGCTCACGGAGAGCGACGCGCACCAAGCCGAGGGCTGCGGCCGCAAGGCGCTCGCGCTCGCGAGCGGCGATCGCAGCACGCAAAGACAGGCGGGGCGGCTGCTGGCCGACGCATTGCGCGCCCAGCGACGCAATCAGGAGGCGCGCGAGGTAGAGAGCCAACCATTCATGAACTAGCCTGAGGACACGCCTGAGAACCAAGACGGGCGTTTTGGCGGTGCGTTTGATGGATGCAGCCGCCGATACGATCCGCCGCGCTTTTCGCCGACACGTTCTCACCGCGATCGGCGACCGCTCAGGCGAGCGGATCGCGCCTCAAAGCCTGCGCCATGCAGTGTATGCCGCCGCCGGTTTTTGAAATCTCGCTCATGTCGATCTCAGCCACTTCGAATCCGTGCGCGCGCAAGCGCTGGCTGAGGACGCGGCTGGACTTCGGCACGATGACGCGCCCGCGGCCAAGCGACATGAAGTTGCAGCCAAGGTTGATCGTATCTTCGAATGGGACATCGATGATCTCGTGTCCCTTGGCTTTGAGCCAGGTGACTATCCCGGGCTCGGTGCAGGCGAGACAAACGGCGGTGAGCTGGTGAGCGATGGGTACGACCATCAGGTCGATGTGCACGTAGTATTCGTCGAAGAACGCAAGACGCGTCTCCCATCCTTCCTTTTTGAACCAACCCTCGACCTGCCGTGCACCTTCCTCCTGGGTACGCCCGGCGCCGCAACCGATCAGCACGCAAGCATCCTCGATGACGTTGAAATCGCCGCCCTCGAATGTGCCGGCGGTGACCATGTCGTAGAGCGGAATCCCCAGTCGCTCGTACGTGCGGAGCGCAGCATAATTCTCGCCGCGGCGCCACCAATTGGCCATTGCGGTGATGATGGCGCCGTAGGGCGTCATGACGCTCGAGTCCCGGGCATAGACCTGCATCGGCAACTCCGGCTGCGGTGAATGCCAGTGAACTCGCACGCCAAAATGCACGTAGGCGGCCAGCAGCTCTTGATGCTGCGCTTGGGCAACACGGATGTCAGCCGGATGATCCCGCAGGGTTTTGCGCGACAAGGAACTCGTGGCCATGTGCCGCAGGTGATCCGCGGGGCCAAGCAGTACGTCCGTCAGCGCATCGGTCTCGTTGCGAAACCCCCAATAGTTCAGCGGCTTCGTGCCGCCATCGCGTTTGCGTCGCTGAAGGACGAAGGCGTCGGTTGCTTCGTTGAGTGTTTGCGTAGGCATCTTCATGTTCGTATTCATGGGTATGCTCGTTGCCATTGACGCGCCTCAGGCGCAAAAGTCGCGGGACCTACCGGTCCTTGAATGAGTAGTTCAGTAGACAGTCATTGATTTCATCTCAGAGCCGCCGCGGCGTCAGTATGTTTCGTCCTACCGGCAGTGCGCGTCAAGCGCCGGAAAAATGCCTCAGGTCCAGTCCCGGTGTCATAAATTAGCCAGTTGGGCACCAACATGGGGCTCGATGTGTTTTTCCGCGCTCTTGCACTGTCCGCTACTCGCCAAGAATTTTGCGATCATTCAATCTCCGGTGGGAATGATGCCGGCGTTCTCAACCATGAGGATGACTGTGCGCTGCGGTGCGCGTGTCCGATGGACAACGCCCTTGGGAACAACGAACCCTTGCCGCGGCTTCAGCGCAACGGTGCGACCTTCGAGGTCAATCAGAAACTCCCCGTCGAGGACGAAGAAAAACTCGTCATCCTGGTCGTGCTTGTGCCAGTGATATTCACCCTGCATGACGCCCAAACGCACAACGGCTTGGTTAACCTGGCAGAGCGTCTGGTTGTACCACTGGTTCGTACACGCCGCGACCAACGCAGGGACATCGATGCTCTCGAGCTGCGGGAAGAGCACATTCAGATGTGTGGCGTACCGAGACGTCTCCGATGCCTGGCTGGTTGTAGATTCGCTCATCGCTAATCTCCTTAATGTCTCCGTAAGTCGCGTGGTTGTACGCGATCACCACGGCTGATTAAATGAATGCCGTGCTTGCGCCCGGCTGATCGCGCGCTACGCCTTCACTCGTGTGCGAACCGGCGGACTCCCATATCGCGCAAGGTGTCGGCGACGGCGGCCACTGCCTGCCGCAAGGTATCGGCGCCGATCGCGCCGATACAGCCGACCCGGAATGTATCGACGGTTGTCAACTTGCCCGGGTACAGGATGAATCCGCGGTCGCGCACCCGACGATAGAAATCGTTGAAGTCGTATGCCGGATCGGGCGGCGAGTGAAACGTGACGATGATCGGTGCCTGCACGGCGTCCGACAAGAATGTCTTGAAACCCAGCGCCCGCATACCGGATACCAGCACGGCGCAGTTCTCGGTGTAACGCGTCAGCCGAGCCGGCTGTCCACCCTGCACCTGGTACTGGTCGATGGCGGCGCGCAGAGCGGCGACGACGTGCGTTGGCGGCGTGAATCGCCACTGACCGGTCTTCTGCATGTACTGCCACTGGTCGAGCAGGTCCATGGCGAGCGAACAACTGTTGCCGCTGGAGCGCTCTAACGCCGTCCGCCGGGCGATCACGAAGCCCATGCCAGGCACGCCCTCAAGACATTTCCCGGACGCCGCGATCAGAGCGTCGAAGCGGTTGGCCCGCGCGTCGATGGGGATGGCGCCGTAGGAACTCATCGCATCGACGATCAGGCCGCGGCCGTGGTTGGCCACGACCGTAGCGATCTCTGGCAGCGGATTCAGGATCCCCGTACCAGTCTCGCAGTGCACCTGGGCGACATGCGTGATCGCCGGATCGGCCGTCAACGCGGCGTCGATCCGCGCCGGGTCAGCCACTTCTTGCTCGCCATGCGGCAGGATGACGGCCTCGCGACCCAGATAGCCCAAAATCCTCACGATTCGCTTGCAGTAGCTGCCATTGTCCGGCACGAGCACCTTGCCGACCTTTGGAACGAGCGTGCCGAGCGCCGCTTCGACGGCGAACGTCCCGCTGCCCTGCAGCGGCACACAGACGTGGTCGCATTGCGCATTGACGATAGCAACGAGATCGCGGCATAGCGATGCGGTCAGCGCGTTGAAAGCGTTGTCCCACGATCCCCAATCCGCAAGCATCGCGGACTTGGTGGCAGCGGAGGTCGTAAGAGGGCCAGGCGTCAGCAGTATCGGCTCGGTCATGGGATCTACTTCCGTGGTTATTACTGGCCTGGTGTGAGTTAATTTGCGAGCCGCTCGAAGGCCGGCTAGCGCACCCGGTCGGCGCCCGCGGCGTACAAAAAGCTATTCACGGCTGCTTCACGATGCGCGCGGTTTGGTTGAGAGGCGGTCCTGCGGTAAACCACAGATAAAATGCGGCGAGTGTCCAAATCAGGCGTTCATGGCGGTCCAACGGAGCATCTCCGAAACGACCATTCAACGTAGGTAGCTGGTCGCGACTCCGTTAGGCTGTTGCCCTTAGTAAACGGACAGTTCAGACTAAAAATACGCTCGGATCAGAAAGTTGCGCACGCTAAAGCTTGCCGGCATGGCAAACAGGGCCGCCCCAGCCACATTTGTCGTCACTGAATGCTTACTGCTCAATCTTCGATGTCACTTGCCGCACAAACAACCACACTACTGATCGCAAGCGTATCAGCCAAGCTATTCACCCTAGTTTATCCGAAACACGATGCAGAAACAGTGATTCTGTTGCTTGGCGGCCCAGGTGTCCCGATGGACTTCTCGCCAATTGCAGAGCCACTTTCACGCAAATATCAGGTTATTGCCTTTGAGCAGCGTGGCACGGGCCGTTCCCCCGTGACCGGGGGAACGTCGTTGCTCGGAATGCTCGGCCTTGATAAAGCTTATCAATCGCTTTTCAAACAGGTGCTGGAAAACTATATGCGAGAGATCGCTCCAGCATTTACCGCAATCGATGCCATGGTGGAAAATGTGCGCGCCGAACCGATTAAAATGACTCGCGCTTGTATCCTGGATTATCCGCCCCCTCAAAGATTCGATGGACTACCGTTTCCCAATAGTTATCACATACGTCGAGAACGACATTTACGGCAAGAGCAAGCAGAGCGTTAGGGGTCGGTTTCCGAAAGCAACTTTTGTCGACTACGCGAACGCCGGACACATCGCCTGGACGGACAACAACGCAAAGTTCATCGACACGCTGACAGACTTTTACCAACTTTCGTAAGAGCGGCCGGATCCGCCACAGGTTATGTGAAGTCGAAGTCGCTAGAAAGACTGATTCGGCCAGCCGCGGCGTTCTTCACATAACGGGGTGCTGCATATAAGTTCAGGAAAATCTCCTGCGGGGAGGTCTGATGCGACGGTCGTCCACCGTACGAATGATGCGGACGCCGCGCATTACCAGCGAGGAGTCGCCCCTTGCAATGAAATCAACCGGTTGTGCAAGGGCGGATGTTACCGTCCATCCGTCGATCCTGCCGCAATCGATCCGCAGCGCAGCCACTGGCCTATGTGTGCCAGCGAGCAGACGAGTTAATCGTTTCGGTAAACAATACGCTCTTGGTGGGTGAAGCCGCGTTCGCATGTTGAGCAGGTAACGTATCAATACACAGGGGCGAAACCTATGCACACGATAAACACTCAGTGGATTTTTGTTGGCATCGTCGCCGTGGTCGCGGCATGGATTGCATTAGCGGCCTGGTTCTCTTACCGGAAAAAACAATCCAAGAAACTTCAAGTTCGCTTCGGACCGGAATACGGCCGAATGGTCGATGATCTCGGAAGCCGAACAAAAGCTGAATCGGAACTCAAAGCGCGTGAACGGCGCGTTGAGAGCCTCGACATCACACCTTTGGCGCTCGCTGAAGCCCGTCGATTCACTGAGTCCTGGAATGCATTGCAGGGTCGCTTCGTCGATGATCCTAGGGGCGTCGTGGTTCAGGCGGACCAGTTGGTTCGTGAGTTGATGTTAAAGCGTGGCTACCCGATGGGCGATTTTGAACACCGCGCCGCCGACATCTCAGTCGATCACCCCACCGTTGTACAATATTACCGGGCTGCGCAGGCCATCGCGCTGCGCGGTGAGCGTGGCGAAGCGAGCACAGAGGAGCTACGCGAAGCCGTGGTGCATTACCGGGCGCTCTTTGATGAACTGCTCGAGGTTAAGGAAACCAAGCAAGAAGTTGTGCAGGCAGCGCCAACGGCGGTGCACTCATGAACGCCAATCTAACAATATAACTAGGGTGCCCGAGAAAAGAAGTTCTACCAGCGGCGATTTGACGGCCGCATCAGCGATGCCCCGGAACGACAATGCTTAGCCCCGGGCCTTCCACCCGCGGGAACTTTTAGACCAAGACTTAGTCGCTCGTAGGTCTTTGGTCTGTGCGGTATCAGACAGAAGTTTGCATGCTCTACCGGTACGCTTCAACACTTCAACTACTCGCAAGGAAAGATCTTGAAATCAAATATCGTAACGGCCGTATTGGTCATGGCCACGCTTTCCGTACCCGTCCTCGCCCTGGCCGCCGAAGACACGGGTGCGGACCGCTCGCACCCGGCGGCCTTCGTGAAGGATTCCGTCATCACCACGAAAGTGAAGTCCAAGCTCGCCGCCGAGCACATCAAGAGTCTCGGACGTATTCACGTGGACACCGATGAGAACGGCGTCGTGTGGCTCCGTGGGACGGCAAGGACGCAGGAAGCAGCGGACCGGGCGGTCGCCATTGCGCGCGAGACCGAAGGCGTCAAGGACGTCCGCAGTCACATCAAGGTTCGACATGATGACTGACAGCCGTGACTACCCTGGATTACTCGGTGCCGGAGCGCGTCGCGTGTTTCGCGTGACGCGCTCCGGCCGACAGCGGTCGCTCGATCTCATCGTATCTGAACCCATCGATATGGAACTCGTGTAGAAAATAGATCGCGTTGTTGA
>Ga0209890_10000524_pt1 | contig 17762 bp, 12 predicted proteins | sample OrgsoiDNA2013049_FD_185799 | JGI IMG/M metagenome (GOLD analysis project Ga0209890, IMG submission 185799) | Permafrost soil microbial communities from the Arctic, to analyse light accelerated degradation of dissolved organic matter (DOM) -... | ecosystem: Environmental > Terrestrial > Soil >...
CGGCGCTTCCGGACTTCTTTGCTGTGCTCTTTGCTGCGTCCCTAGCTGCGCCTTTTTCGGGACCGAAGTTCTTGGTCAGGTAATTCAGAAAAGCACTGCGATCGGAGTCGGGGATGACAGCCCCGAGGCCTTCCATTTTTTCGAGTTGGTCGGACCATTGCGGGCGGGTCATGTGCTGCTGGGTGATGCGGCTGGTGTTATGACACGACGTGCAGGCAGCCTTCACCTTGGGTTGCATGGGCCCCGGGGGAAGCGGCTTCCCCGGAGCGCTGGGCGCTTGCGCGCTCGCCAGGACGATGGACGCGCACAGGAAGATTGGCGGAACAATTCGTTGAAACAAGCAGGGTCCCTACACACGTTCACGGCTACTGGAGCCGATCTAGAGTCGCCCCCACGGGCGCTGAGAATATGGTAGCAGGAGTTGCTGGCTCAACGCTCTCAGTTCTCAATTGGATTTGCTCATGGTTTGTGGACGGTCGCTGTTTCTTGTTTTGGTTTGCGATGTTGATGGGCCGCCGCGGCGTGCTGTATTTGTAGGGATTAAGTGTAAGCGTTCGACCAACACACCCATTCGAAGAGAGGTGAAGTCGAAGGGGTGCTTTTGCTTCATGACCAGTGGCCTCCGTGCCACCGATCAATCATCAGAGCAGTGCTGCGACTGCAAGGTCAGAGTAGCCCGTCACTCGCCCAGTGGAAACAACTCAACCTATTTCCTCAATTCAACGGCCATTTAGCGGCGGTGGAGCCAACTACGACAGGCCAAGTTTCTTGCAATCCAGCCACCTGCTAGAATCACAGCTCTTTTATCGAGGCCTTCTATACTCGGACGGTTTCGGCTCTGGATCTGCGCCCTCAAGTGACGCCTGGGCCTTCTTGCTCCATTCCGACCGAGATCGAATCGAACAATAAGCAGGATAGAATCCCGATGCAGCGTAGAGATTTTCTAAAAAGTACTGTCGCTGTTGTCGTAGCGGCAGAATTTGGAATGGGTAAAGCGCAGGCGAAGGTCCCCGCCCACAACTGGGGAAACCACGACTTCGGCTCCGGTCCCCAGGTGGTCGATCGCCTCAATCAGGGTCCGTTCCCTCAATACCCACCTGATGCCGTCATTCCCACTGACGATGTGGTAATGACCACTACTTCTTCGGAAGACGTTGTGCCGAACTATGGCAAGGGACTGGTCACCTACATCACAGCCGACAGCGGCACGGAGGAAATCAAGTCAGACAATATTCCCCAAGCGATCGAAGACCTGGTTCGATTTCCCTTGGGCCAGCAGCTTTATATCCGTCCGACTTGGAGGGAAGTGCAGCCGCGGCCTGGACGCCTGGAGCTGCCCGATTACCTGAAGCTCGTTTTTGAATTGGCGAAGAAGAACAACAAGCGGGTCGGATTGCGAGTTCAGATGTGCGCTCCTGACTATAGTCACGAAGCGGCCCTCCCGGATTTTGTCCTCGACAAAGTGCCGAAAGTTGATCTGGTCCTGAGCGATCAGGAAAGCAGTGCTTCGGGCAAGAGATTCTTGGAGAATCCGCACTCCCGTTATCAGCCCCGGTACGACCATCCTTTTTTTCAGCAGGCATTCAAAGAACTGGTTGGCCAATTGGCGGCGGAATTCGATGGCAATCCGCTCATCGAGTTTATCGATACCTTTATGTACGGCTTTTGGGGTGAAGGGCACACTTGGCCTTTTGGCAACAATCCTTTTCCGGATTACCAGACAGCCGAACGCACCTGGACCAATATGCTCGAAGTCCAGCTCGAGCACTTTAAGAAGACTCCTCTACTGACTAATACCCAACCGGACTACAGCCGGGTTGGCAATGCAGAACTTGTAGACCGCACGGTCCGCAGCAACAACTGGATTCGGAGTGATACCATCTTTATTGAGAACGAACAGATTGAGGCGCTCAGCAATCGCCCACCCTGGACCGCGGCATTGCTCGAGCAGGGGCTTCCCGGTAAACTTCCCGATCCACACGTCGTCTATGAAGGGATATCCCCGGCAGAGAACATGATTGCTCATGTGATTGATGTCGGCGCGAACTACTGGTCGCTCTGGAACTTTCACCAGATCAGCGCAAAGAATCTGATGAGCTACTACCAGGCTTATCCGGCAGCGTTCGACCAGATCAATCGCCGAATTGGCTATCGGGTGAGGCCGTCTTTCATCTGGAGTTATAAGGACGATGGCACCCTGGGGCTAATCGTCGGCTTCACAAATGACGGCATCGCGGGTGTGCCGGGCGTATTGAGGGTGACCGTGGAGAGCCAGGACGGGAAGGCGCTCAAGAGCGGTTGTCTGGACGCCGGGTACCCGTTACCGGGCAAGATTCGGCAGGCACAGTTCGTGCTTCCAAACGTCACCGATTGGAAAGGATTGAAACTTAGAGCTGAGATTGAGGTGAAGGGAATGCGCTATCCGGTGCGATGGGCTTGTCACCAGAAGCTCAACGATGACGGCTCGCTCACGCTGCGTCCCAATCTCCGTCAGGAGGTCTAGCCTGCGGCTGTTCGGCTCTGTCGAGAACGATGGGTCGGTTATGGGTTTCGCGGAACCAATGATTCCAGCGGAGGAATCGAGTAGGACGTGGTGGGGGAGTATTCGGCCGGTTGGGTTCCGTCCTGAATGGCTCTTGCCAGAATCTCCATCGCCTGTCCTGTGAGCGGGGGAATGTGAATCGTCGCTGTGAGCAGTTTTTTGCGTACCCAGGCTTGGCCCGTCGCCGGCAGACCATCACATCCGGTAAACGGTAGGCTCAGCCATCGTGAACGCTCTGCTTCGTTGGTGATCTCCTGAAATGCTCTGCGAGCGCCGATCGCCATCGTGTCATCCTGCGCGCCGACCAGCCTAATGGACGCGCTCTGTGAAGTAGCCAATTTCAGCCAGGACTGCACAGCCCGCTCGGCGCTTTGCTCCGTCCAGCGTGCCTTCAACGTCGCTACTCGAATGTTCGACGGCTTCGTCTTTAGCATTCCGGATGTACGTTCTTGAGCCGAGGAACTCTGCGAAGGTCCTTCTATGTACAACACGGAACCGCCTTGCGGCAGCAACGCTGCGAATTGCCTTCCCTGAATGCATCCAATCTCGAAGTTATCGGAACTGACAGCAAAGATGGGTACCGTTGCGGCACTGCGCAGAGTCGACAGATAATCCGGCCTCCGGTTAAGGACCGCCCAGCCAATTCCCGCGGTGCTGGCGGCCCCGGCCACTTGAGGTAGAGCCGTACCCCCAACCGGTTCCACCACAATCGCATCGGGTCGAGAATCAACCGGACTTTGGATTGCTCTTAGAAGTTGCGTACTCTGATTCACCGCGTCATCATCGGCATAGACGATCTCCGCATCGCTCCCCAGTTTGCGCGCGGTATCCGTTGCGGATTGGGCTTGTGCCACTTGGAAGTCGTTCTCGCGATTGTGAAGGGATATTAGGAACCGGAGCTTTTTCATGATGTCGCGGGTGTGTCCTGGCGATCTTTTTAACGATACACCTTCGGCGATCCTGCCAGAGACGGGTGGTCTTCCGGAGATTCCCCCGGCACCGGGACCCAAATGAGAGTTTTGGGCCCGGCTCGTAGGTACGGGTCCTCCGAATTTGACTCCAAGTATGCTTGGCGATCGGTTACCAGCTCGGCGCGGTCGGTGAATTGCAACTACGGCGCTGCTGTAGCGCTGGCGGCAGCATATATACGTAGCACTTGTCGAATATGCTCCTGAATCATCTGTTCCGAAACGGCTTGAATTCGTCCAGCGCGGATCGCTCGATACTCCTCGGGCAGATACTGACTTATTACCGTGAGAGGTATGGGACCCATCGCGAGGTTCCGGAATAACCGGTCAAGTTCTTCCTGGACTAAAGGCTCATTCCAATAATATCGGCAGCGATCGCTATAACCATAGATGAGATCCCGGCGCACATCTTCCTCAGCACCGTGATAATACGGCCGCCAATGAGCCGGATTGCGCAACATTGCCGCTTCGAGTGCTTCCCGTAATTGTGAGAGGCGGTGCTGGCGACTCGTCTGGAGCAGCTCGCGCTCGATGGCGCCCAGAGCCAGCACTGCCTCTCGAAAGGCGAAGGTCAACCACGGGCCCACCTTTAAAATGGCGAAATGATCTTGGACCAATTGGGCAAGTGAGCCAGGAGACTGGTAGTCCGTGGAATGGGCTTCGTAGACAATTCCGGCGTGTGTCTCGAGTGCGGCGGACAAAGAACGCGCTTTGTTCTTGTCATAGTTGAAGATTGTGTCGGCTCCGAAATCCACGCCCGGCTGGACCACCAGGGCGACCACTCTTTCCCAGGCTGAAGACAGGCCGCGTTTCAGGAATGCCTCTCGGAAGACTTCCAGTGTCTGATGGACATCGTCCGCTGCGGTAACCGTTAGACCATGCGTGGCAAGTACTTCACCGCCGGGTGCAGGAACCTCGGTTCCGATGACGTAGACAGGCTCCCGAGAGCCCGATGACAAATCACGCAATGCATTCTCCGCGGCTTCGCATAAAACGGCGGCCCGAGCGGCAATGGTGCGCTCATTGAGCCTGGCCTCGTCATCGTTAGCACAAGGCATGCTTGGATCGAGATGGATTTTCTTGTACCCCGCTAGCACACAACTGCGCACCAGTGCACAAGCTTTTTCTAGCGCGGAATCCGAGGCTTCGCTGCGCCATGGAAATGGGCCGAGATGGTCTCCGCCGAGTAGAACTCGCTCAGCAGACAGTCCGGCGCGGTGGGCCGCAGATTTGACGAAATGCGCGAACCGCTGAGGCGTCTGCCCAGTGTAACCGCCAAGCTGGTTCACCTGGCTGGACGTGGACTCCACAAGCAAAACTGAATTGTCTTCGATGGACTGCCGGATGGCCGCGTCAATCACCTGAGGGTGGGCGGAGCAGACTGCATACACGCCGCCGTTCCCGGACTGCCAGTTGCGGCGCAAGACATCGTGGAACTGGCCCCAAGCGTCACATCGAGCTTGGGCCTCCGCCACATCTGGTGTACTTCCCGAAAGATTCTCGATGTTTTCCGTCATACTTTGGCTCTGATACAGGAATTTGCAGTTTGGGTCAGGCTGCATGCATTTGGTTTCTTTGACATCGAACGCGACAAGGGCCCGGACTATGAAAACGAAACATCATAATACGTAACATAACGAAGGACGAAATGCGGTCACTCTGGGGAAACTCAGATCAGATCCGACGTCTGAAGATTTCCCCGTCGTAAAGGGAGCGCGAGGAGTTTTCATGTCGGCATTCCGCAAGAGCAGAGTGATTTGCTGTTGGCCCCGGTTGTTGGATTCATGCGATCTTGGATCGACGCTGAGCCCGTCGTTTTCTCTCTACGCGCCCCTCACAGGTCGATTGAGCTGCAGTTTTGCGCTTGTTGTCGACCACTTGATGGGGGCGATTTCGCTTGACAAGGAAAGGGTCGGTGGTAAGAATTACCATCGAAATAAAAAGTAACAAAACGAAACTCGCGGGGGAACGACGAACCTGCCCCAAAGAGTTCAGTCGACTCCCGGAAATGGAGTAATTTATGCGCCTGATTCGACAAATTCCTTCCTTGATCTTGGCCGTCAACCTGCTTGCGATCTTAGCCTTTGCGCAAGGTAACTATCGGGCGCAATTGCGCGGTGTCGTTTCCGACACGACGGGAGCGGTTCTGGCGAACGCGGCGGTGACCATCCGGGACGAAGGCACGAATGTTTCCAGTACCGCACACACCGATGACAAGGGGACGTATTTCTTCACCGGACTCCGCCCTTCCAGCTACGCAGTTAAGGTCGAGGCCCCGGGTTTTCGCGTGTCGGAGCGGACAGGCGTGGTTCTGGCGGTCGATCAGGAATCCTCGCTGAACTTCAAGCTGGATCTGTTAGGCGTATTGGCCACGATCGAGGTCACGGCCACACAGCCGTTGCTGGACACCGACAATGCCACACTGGGCACCGACATTACCAGTGAGTATGTAAGGGAACTCCCTCTCGCCAACCGCAGTTTCTTCGGCATGACATTTCTCTCGGCGGGCGTGACCGAAGTGGCCGGATCAGGAACGTCGGACAACTATCCTTCGGGGACGAACTTCGCCTCCAACGGGCAGCGGAACGCGACCGCCGAGGTACGGCTGGATGGCGCTTTAATCAGCGCGCCGGAACAGGGCGAAGGAGGGAACTCCAATGTCTATTACGAGCCCCTGGTCGAGAGCGTGCAGGAATTCAAGGTCCAGAACAACAGCTTCTCGGCGGAGTTTGGCAACAACGGCGGAACGGTCGTGAACATGGTCATGAAGAGCGGGACCAACGCCTTTCATGGCACCGGGTGGTATTTCTTAAAGCGTTCGCAGCTGAATGCCCGCGATTTTTTTAATCCGGCGCCGGGACCCAAGCCAGCCGAGAAGCGCGATCAGGGTGGTTTTTCGATCGGCGGCCCGATCGTGAAGAACAAGACATTCTTCTTCGCCGATTTTGAGAAAGTGCGCGACATTAATCCGACCAGCTGGGTCGCGTCCGTGCCCACCATGGCGGAGCGGAACAATGCCGACTTCTCGGCGACGGCGAATTCAATTTACGACCCGAAAGTGAATTGTGGTACAGCGCAGAACGTGGTTCGACCGCAGGTTGGATTCGACTGCAACAACGTGCCTATCGGCCCTGCAAATGTAATTCCGCAAAACGAGATCAACCCCATCGGGCAGGCCGTTCTTAATCTCTACCCGAAACCCAACCTGCCGACCGAGTTCAACAACTACAATTTCAGCACTACCGCGCTGGCGCCGGATTACCAGTTCGATATCAAACTGGACCACCAGATCAGCGACAAGCAGCGCATCAATGCCCGCTATAGCCGGGCCTGGAGCAATCCCACAACTGCAGAAACTCTGGGAGACGGGTTTGATAACGACGGAATCGCATCCGGTGTGACAACGGCCCAAAACGGCTCGTTCGAGTATTCGTGGACCATCAACCCGCGGGTCATATGGACGAACCACCTAGCGGTCGACCGGGTCCACGAAAAGGCGACATCCGGCATTCCATCGATTTCCAGCTTCAACGCTTCCTTGCCGGGCGGCGTTCAGGGATTGCCCGCTGTCTTGCAGCAGGCCAATGGGCTGCCCCGCATGCCTGCGTTCTTCATGAACGGAGCGTCGTCATGGAGCAATCTGTTCGATCAGTGCTGCATCGACACTACTTTTGCGCACACCCTGTATAGCTATTCGTCGCAGTTAGTGATTTCCAAGGGGTCGCACCTGATCAAGTTCGGTGGAGAACAACGACTCTTCTATAACAACTTCTGGCAACCACAGTGGCCGACAGGAGCTCTCAATTTTTCTGATTACGTCACGTCGCCGACTCCGAACAGCAATACTGATTCAAGCAATAACCCGACGGGCAATCCGTTTGCCAGTCTTCTTTTCGGTTACGCCGATAATGTAAACCCGTCTTCGTCGACGCCGACTGTGCTCACGGTGAGCCCTTCAGTGGCCAACCGGTCGGCCGAGACGGGATTCTATTTTCAGGATGACTGGAAAGTGAACTCGAAGCTTACACTCAATCTGGGCGTGCGCTATGAATGGAGTTCGCCATACACCGAGCGTCACAACCGGATCGAATTCAGCAACTTCACGGGCGACAGTGGAGTGAACCTCGATCTGAGCAGCGCCCAGGCAGCATTGCAGCCGTACGGAGTAAATATTCCGTCTTCGCAGGAACTGCTCGGCACTACGATCTTTCCCACCTCTGGCCATAGAACCATTTCCGCATATCGCAAAGACGTCGGTCCAAGAGTGGGTTTCGCGTATCAACTCGATTCCAAAACAGTGGTACGTGGTGGCGCGGGAATGTATTTCGGAATGAGCCCAGCCACGAACTTCCAGCTTACGGGTACCGCCTTTCGCAAGACGGCCACGATGTTCTTTACGAACGACAATTTTGCAACGCAATCAGCCACCCTGGAGAATCCGTTTCCTGGCGGCTTTACTGGGCCACAGGGAAAGCAGTACGGCCAGCTTGCAAACTGGGGCTATGCCAACAATAACGATCTAGGCACAAGCGCTGCAAGGGATGCCAATATTTATCAGTGGAATCTGGGAATCCAAAGGGAGTTGCCCAGCCAGATTGTTCTCGGCGTGGATTACTCCGCCAATCGCAGCACTCACCTGCCCTGGGCCGGCACGAATAACCAGGACTACATACCGTCAGCGCTGCTTGGCCAGATTTCACAATCTGTTCGCGCCAACTACGATGCACAAAACGGTACCGGGGCCTGCGATGCGAGCGGTTGCGTGAGCAACTTCCTTGCGGCGCAGGTAGCGAATCCTTTCTATCCCATGTTTAACGGGACCTGTTCCACGGCTCCTTGCTTCAACGAGCCCAATTCGAACTATGGCAATCCGACGATCGCATTGGGGAATTTGCTCAATTCTTACCCGCAATTCGCCGGGGACTTCGAGGGCCTGGCACTGGAGAAAGCGAGTTCGTGGTACAACGCGATGCAGATTCGCTTTCAGAAACGGACCACGCACAACATCAGTTTCGAGGGCAGCTACACGATTTCAAAATCTACTGACACCTCTTCGGCGGGCAGGAACAATTGGGTGGGAACCCTGGGAAGCGGCACCCCGCAACAACTGGATCGCTTGTCTCTGGAGCACAGCATCAGCGCCAACGACACGCCGCAGCGTCTGGCGGTCGCGGTTGTCGTCGAATTGCCTGTGGGCCGCAATCAATGGCTTGGCGGCGACATGAATCGGTTTCTCAATGCTGCGATCGGAGGCTGGTCGATCGCGACCATGATTACGGAACAGTCCGGCCAGCCTATGGCGGTTGGCATGTCGAGCGCGCAGCTGGCCAATGGAACGCAACGTCCTAATGTCGTGTGCCCACAACTCAAGACTGGCGTCAGCATGAATGAGGCGGCGATGAATTGGCAGAATACAAATTTGCCAGGAGCTTATTTTCTCAACTCGAACTGCTTCGCGAATCCAGGCGACCAGAACCCGGGTAATGCTCCGCGCTACTTTTCCGGGCTTCGCGTCAACGGCATCCACAACGTGGACATGAACATCTACAAATCGTTTGTGCCCAGGGAAGGCATGAAACTGGACGTGCGGGCGGAGATGTTCAACTTCTTCAATCATCCGCGCTTCGGGCAGCCGAATTCGTCGGTTGGGGACCCCCTCTTCGGAACAATTAGTTCGGATGGAGGCGGCTACACGCCGCGCTCCTTCCAATTTGGCGTACGCGTGGAGTTCTAGTCGCGAGAGCGACTGATTTGTAAGTTTCACTACTGAGAGTAGCGCCGCCGTACCGGCGGCTGTCCGGCGGGCGTCCCTCCCGTCGCGCCGAAGGCGAGATGCCCTCGGGACAGCCGGCAAGATGCCGGCGCTACTCCTTGCTCACCGGAGGCGTCCTATGCTCGCTCGTTCCGCGATAGTTTCTTTTTGCGCATGCGTTGCCGTGGTTGTGCTGACTTCTTCTGCGGAAGCCGGGGTGCGTGGCAGCCAGTTCCCTCGAACCGCTGAGAATATCCATCTGGAGATGGTGTTCAACTACCTCGAGCCCGACCCCAACGTAGAGTCCGGCGTGGTCGATGTGGTTTGGGGATCGAATTATGCGACCCAGCCCGCCGGCGTGTACAACAGCACCTATATCCCAATCTCTGTCGATAACTACACTCATTCGGTCGCGTGGTATCAGAAACGCCATCCCGACTGGCTGGAGTACCTATGCGATCGCACGACGCTGGCTTTCGAGTTTGGCGCCACGAACCTGGCGCCGCTGGATTTCACCAATCTCGAAGTGCAGGCCTATCAGTGGGCGAACTGGGTTGATGGGCCGCTGGCGCAAGGCTTCGGAGGCATCGCCGTCGACACGATGAACCTGACTAACTCGTGGCAGCGCTGCGGCCATTACGACCCGTTTGGATCCTGGGTTCAGCAGTACTCAGGTGCACTCAACGATGCTCGATTCCGGCACGACGTTTTGGGTTGGGAGAAGGCGACCTACAAGCATGTGCATCAGTACTCTTCGACCGCAACCATGCAGGTAAATGTAACGTACGAATTCGGGGAACCGGACAACGACAACCTCCAGCTGATGACCGCGGCGGATCTTCTGCTCGACGAACGTGGCTTCACCAACTGGGGTGTTCCTCCGGCGCGTCCCACGCCGTGGCAGTGGCAGAAGATAGTCGATGTATTGCGGCAGGTTCAGTCGAAGGGGCTGTGCTACATGACGAACGGTGAGCAGTCGGTTCCCACCCAGGACATTTCACTGACGGACCGGCTGTGGGTCATCGCGAACTATTTATTGGTAAAGAACGACTGTACTTACATGTACATTTCCGGGAGTCAGGACTACGGCCGCTTGATTACTTTTCCTGAATACTCGATCGCCATCGGCAGTGCGCGGGGAGCAATGACAAAGACGCATGGCGTGTGGCTCAGAAAATTCTCGGGCGGGCTGTCGCTGGTGAACCCGTACCTCAAGGATCGGACGGTGGCGCTGCCTGCGGGCAATTACAGCGATGTCAACGGGAATCCCGTCGGCCCGACCGTTACTATGCCCGCGCAAAGCGGGATTGTCTTACTGAAACAATAAGCAAGTCTTTCTCGATCTTCTATTCTTCTCGATCCTCTATTCGGGCCGCACTTCGAGGAGCAGGTGTCGGTCGAACTGAACCGCGAGGCGAGCGTCGCGTCCGGCTAACGTCCCAAGATCGGTGCCGTTGACATAGTCGCGCACACTGTATTTCCGATCCTCCAACCCGCGCAGCTCGATCGGCCCTTTCCAATGCTTGGCAAAAAAAGCGTAGTACAACGTCTGATCCTTGCGGATCACATGCGTCTCGGGCACGTCGAAGCCGATGTCATACAGTTGGCCGAGGTACTGACCTCGGGAGAGCATCTTGTCGTTATAGATGCGAAGCCACGTTTCGAATTTCTTCTCTTGCGCCGGAGTTAAATCAAACTTGCTCCTCTTCTTTACTAAGGATGGAAGGACAAACTGTGTTCCCACCACTCCACCGACCCCGACCGTTGAAGCGAAGTCGTCGGCTCCATCGCTGAGCTCGACGTGATCGCCAAAGAACGGGACGGAGTCGCCCATGAGGGCCTTCAACGTTTTCGCTTTTGAGCGAACCTGGAAGGAACTTGTGGGGTCGGAGGCGACCGACATATTGAAGTGGGGCATCGTGAAGAAAGAGTAGGCGGTGCCGCAGGGGCAGAACTCCACCAGCGACCCCGGCTTAACCGCTTGCGCGGTTTCGTAAATTTCGCGGAAGAAATCTGGCAGGGCTTCGACCGAATCCTCAGGACGCTGGTGATGGTGGGCAGGGTTGTAGCAGGCGGGAACGGCATTCATGTCCTGACCGTCAAGCTTCATGCCATCAAAGCCCCAATCAACCAGAATCTTTCGCACTAGAGCCTTGTGGTAGTCCACGACGCGATGGTCCGCTGGGCACAAATAGTCGGAATTCCACCAAGAAACCTTTCGGCGGGAACCGTCGCGGTTCTCAAGTGCATAGTCGGGATGACTCTTCAACAGTTGCGAACTGGGCACGGCGCTGAGCGGCGACCACCAGAGCTGGGCACGAAAACCTTCTTGGTGAATTCGGTCAACCAGCGCTTTGATGTCGGTGTCTCCATGCGGAAACTTCTTGGGATCGAGCTGCCAGTCGCCAACATTGTTCTGCCATCCATCGTCGAGTGTGACCCACTTGAATCCCAATCGCTTTGCGGTTGGCAACGTGTCATACACCTGCTTAGGCTGAACCGACCGTCCATAGCCCCAAGCGCACCAGATGGCGCCGAAGGCGTCGTCCGGCGCGACGGCCATCTCGAAGCCCTGCTTCACCATGAAACGCCGGTAGTCAGTTAAAGTGCGGAAGTAGTCTCCCTGGTGAACGGCGACGAAAGTGCGAAGAGTATGGAAACTTTCTCCAGGCGCGAGCGAGACTAAATGGCGGTAAGTTACAGCGATCTTGGCATGAGTGGAATCTGGCATGGATACGGGCAGCGAGACCAGTTTCGGCCGCGGTTCGACGTGTCCCACTGCAACGCCAACATCGCGGCGCCACACATCGACGATCGGCGTGCCGCCCCCATAGTCGCTCGCATTCATGCCGAGAAAATTCTCTTGCCGAAAGTTGGCATGCAACGGCACGATCCAGTTCGGACGTTTTTCGTAAGAACCACTCTGGTAAGACCAGAACGCCGGCGTGCCGGCGGTGGGCTGAGCATGGCTACTCTGGGCGTTCAGTGTGTAGGCATTGCTGGTCCAGTTCTTGATGCTGATCTTGTCTGTGCCGGTGTTGGTGTACTGGACATCGAAGAACGCCATCGTTGGGAACTCGTCATAGATTGTCACGGTAACGGCCTTGGTGAGTGTTCCCGAACTTCCTGTCACGATGAGGCGTTGGCCGACTCCGAACGAGTCGTTCACTGGCCCGGTCGTTTGATTCGTTAAGGAGAAGTCGGTCCATGACTTGTCCACCGCCGATACGGTTTCGCTTGCGACGAATGGCCCCAGTGTCATCTCTTTGTTTTCGAAACGAGCGATCACGCGGCTACGCAGGTTGTGATTGAATTCGATCCTGAGGTTTACCCCTTGAATCTGAGGTTTATCCGCTGACAAGTCTGCGGCGGCCGCACGCGATCCAGAGGAAAGCAAGAGGGCTAGGGCGACGGTCGTCGCCCAGAAGTTAACAGTCATTTCAGTCTCCGATCTCAGTTGCCGTCACGAATGTGAACACACCTCGTCAGGCGAAACTCTCGATCAATGCCCGTACCAGAACACTGCGCCTTTGGAAATGGGTGGAAGAATGAATGTGATCCGTCCGTTCTCCTGGGCGCCCTCCAGCTTCTGAGCATCCCCGAGAAATGGTAGAAACAATCCGGAACTGCCCGGGCTGGCTGGCAGGTTGATCTTTACATCTGTCTGCGGAATCTGTACCGGATTCTTGCCCCCGACCAAGCCCGCAAAATTCGCAAGGAATACGTGGGGCACGCCATTCACTTCTGCTGCTGAGGTGGCAACCGACGGCGACGCGAACACCTCGATGCCATGCTTTGGTGCCAAGCTGTCGAGGAACGCCTGCTGCATCCCCGGGTGGGTCTGTTCAAAGTTCGCCTCGAGTGAGGCGCTATAAGCTTTGCCGGGGCACCTCGGAAATCGAACAACGTTGGGCTGATCGCCCAGCGGAAAGGCACTGTCACCGGTGATGACGAGTCGCTTACCCTGCTTTACGTATTGTTCCATCCAGTGCTGTTCGCGCTCACTCATCAGACGCGCGTCCGGCAGGACCAGCGTTTCGCCGTGAAATTCATCAAGCGTCCGAGGAGTGACAACCTGAAACTCACGATGCGACTGCATCAGCAAGATGAGAATTCCGGTGTATGAACGGATGAAATCTGCGGAATAGAAGTCTCGCGTCTCGGGAGAAAAATAGACACCGACCGGATCCATGGGTGTGCGCGGCAAATAGAACGTCTTTTCGTGCTGTCCGATCCATGCGAAAATTTTCTTCCGCGTCTCAGGATCGTTGGATCCAGCCATGGAATGGCCGGGTGCGTCCCAGAAGTTGGCTCCAGCCATGACCTCCGACATCGCCAGGTTCATCATGGCTTGTCGGGGATCAACGTTCTTGTCTCCGTCCCAGGAGTAGTTCAGGATCCAGGTTGCTTTCCCTTGAGCGAAGGCTCGAAATGTATGCATCCCCACTTGGTAGCGAAACCAATCCAGCGGAGTGCGTGACGAGGCCATGTGATCGCCACCGCCGAATTCGTATTCGTGCGCAATCGCATCGACAACCGGATAGAGGCTGTAAACATCGGCTCCCACGCGGACGGACTCCGACTCGATTCCGGGATAGATTTCTGGGATGATTTTGATCTTCGGATTGACGGACTTTGCGTTCTTGGCAATCTCCTGCACGAAATCGGTGATGGTCTGGATGCGAAAATCGATCCAGCGGCGGAAATTCAGATCGGAAAAATCGCCGAGCTTCAGATCTTTCCTGGCGTCCAGGCCCGTTTGCTTCCTAAACGCCGCTACGGTGTAGTCGTCGAAGCTGGCCCAAGTGTCCTCCCAGCCGTCGAAGTGAGTCATCCAGTATGGAATGTCGATGTAGACGCCATCGATGCCCGTCGCGGCGATTTGGCGGACGCGCTGCATGTAGATCTTTCGCCACTCCGGGGCGTAAGGAGTGACCCAGACATCCTCATCGCCTTTGGCAATCCAAAACGCGGAGCCGCCGCCGAATATGGCGGGCTCGCCGCTTATCTTGCGCTGCAACCAATCGGGATGCTCTTTAGCGAGTGTGTGGCTCGTTTTGTCGGCATTGGCCGTGATGCATTCCGTACCGGCGATATAGACGAAGGCATAGTTCCCGGCGGCATGGGCTTTCTCGGCAACGGCGCGAATCGCTTCCAATTTCGCTTTTGGATCAACAAAACTCTCGTAGCGGCCGGGGATGTCGTTGTCAACCTCGATCCCGAAGACTCCCGATTCCTTGGCATCGGCGACGATTTTGCCGGTATTGTCAGCGGCGAGTCCGTAGGCACCGATCCGGACATAATTGGGCCAGTCTTGCTCGGTTGCCTGGGGAACAGCCCATGTGGCCGCAAGAAGAAAAGGGAATAAGACCGCTGTGATGGTGCGCCGAAGCATACAAGTTCCAACTCTCTTATAGTATTGGCCACAGTGTGGCCGGGCTGAATTCGATGCAGACGAAGTAGCGCGTTCTAGCGGTACACGCGGTGCAGTTCGTCGTCTGGTAGAAATACCCCCTAAATCTTCCAATGCCCTTGGCGTGAACCGTGCCCCGGATATTCGAAACACTCACCACGAGTTTCCGGAAGGCGGAAGCAAAAGACGTTACCTGTTTACGTCCGGAATCAAGTCGCTTCTGAGCTCCTGTGGTCAGAACCGCGAAGAAATAGTCTTACGTTCCGCCGTTTTGCCACAGGCTTTTCAGGGATTGGCATCAGCGCCGGAGGAAGCAGATTCTATTAGTCCAGTCCCAGTTCCCCGTTTCTCTTGCCAGTCTGGTCAAGGCCCAGACCAAGCCGCCAATATCCGCGGGCGAAATTGTTTTTTCGTCCACAAAAATGACCCCGCCGTGGGTTCGCTCTTCTTCCGCCCAAAGCTTGAGCAAGGGAGGAATCGTCCTCCGGTCATAAATGACCAGGGTTAATCCCTGGGCAGCGGCTTCCCGCATACAAGCGGAGTCCTCCTGTCCCAGGAAGTACCCATCTTCCCATTCCACCATGTAGCGAATCTCTATCGCGCGATTGCGGCGACGCAGACCATTCGCCACGTCCGGCGAGATATGCTCATCGAGAAGAAGCTTGAGCATTTCAGTTTTTCGCCGCTTTCTTCGGAACGAATTCGGCGGCTTGCGGCACCATGCGCTTCAGCGTTTCAAAACCCGTCGCCTCATTCTCAGCCATTGCCGTACGGATTTCTTCGGGAAACGCCTGCGCATAGTTGATAGCTGCCTGAACCTTCCCTTCTGGCCACTTGAGATGTCGCGCTACGGCCGAACCATCTTTCTTGTAGCTGCGGACGAGCAACATGACCTCCCATACAGCGAGCGTGCTCCCTTGAAGGCAGGCTTGCCGGCCGGCCGGCGAATCTCGAAAGTCGATGAATCCAAATTCCGACCGGCGCAAGCCTTCCTCCACCAGGCGCGCACTGGCGTCGCTGGAGGTCCACCCGTGCCGATTCGCCATGCGTTTGAGACGCTTTCCGCTCTCCGCCGGGAGGCGCATGCTGATGACCATCGAACGGGTTGATTTCATGGCAATCTCCACATGTAACTCTTGTAAGCATTGTAGTATACTCGTCCAAGAGACGACGGACGAACCTTTCCCCAAAGTTCCTATTTCAGCAGGACCACACCACCTTCCAGAACCGCGCTTGCACGGACCTGCTTGCCCGCCCCAATTCGCCATTGTCGGACTTGCGGTTCTCGGTTTATCGTTTCAGTAGTCATCGGTGAATGCTTTTACGAGCGGTTATCCACGTTTATTAAACGAGTCTATAACGAAATCGCTCGGATAAGGCCTGCAGGATACGTATGTCCGTAGCGACACATCGCATTCTCCCATATGCAGCCGAAGACACCCGTAGAAGTGATCGCAACCGGCATCTCGGCCCGAGTCGCCACCCGATGGCTCCTGGATTGTCGGCCAACCGGAATGTTGGAAAGTGGACACCTATGGGCAACCCCGAAACAACCCGGGGGGCGGATCCCGCAAGGAAGCCCTAAGGCGCGTCCAAAGCGCGACCCAAAATTCGAGAATTGGTGGAACTAGGCCATTCACGTTCAGGGTTGTGAGCGTAATGGGGATGTGGACTAAGCCGCTGGCGCGGCGGACGCTTCGCGTGTACAAGTCTGATACGCCGGTGGAGTCTTGAAGGACTGACCGTGGTGCGTTACGATGATGTGAACATGGATAGCGACGACAGCAGTATATCGATGAACATCAATAACTGGTTCCTCACGCAACTCCTCTCAATACAACAACTTCCAACCCAAAGTCGATTCAAATCCCATAGCTCACCGCGTCCGCCGCAAACGCCAGCGGCTTAGTCCAAATCTCCCTATCGCAAGTGCCCCGGCGCGAAACACTTGGGCCTCCCGCCGATCCTCGGCGCCGGCGCACTTGTCGATAGGGTACTAAGATTTTTCGCCAACGATTACGCCTTCCAATCTGTCAGCGGCATTGTGAGCATTATCGACCATCTTCATTATGGTTCGTCTGCTCTAATTATGAACGACATGGCCACGCACCGACGCGCTTTCAGCCCGAAGATCTTTTTCTCCACGGTTGGGGTGGGCAGGGAGATGCTGTTCTTCAGGAAGGGACAAACAATCTACGCTCAGCGTGATGGGGCTGATTCATTATTTGTCATTCAAACGGGAAGGGTGAAAGTCAGCATTAGATCCCAAACTGGAAAGGAAGCAACCATCGACATATTGAGCGATGATGATTTTGTCGGCAAAGACTCCATCGCCGGTCAGTCTTCCCGCACGGCGTCTGCCACCGCAATAACAGACTGCACTCTCCTCCGAATTACGAAGAAGGTCATGATGCTGGCACTCACGCGGCACGTTAAGTTGGCAAGTATATTTTTGGCATATGTGTTGGCCGGAAACATTCGGTACGAGCAAGATTTAGTCGACCAACACTGCAGTACTAGCGAGAAAAGATTGGCGCGTATTCTTTTGCTGCTGGCCCACTATGATGGGCACGGCAGTCCCGAAATCGCGATTCAGAAGATAAGCCACGAGACGCTGGCAGAATTGGTAGGGACCACCCGGTCGCGGGTTAGTTTTTTCATGAGTAGGTTCAAGAAAGCGGGCTTCATCTATTACGAGCCAAAAGACAAGATGCTGCGAGTTCATCGAACGCTTCTTGCTTTCCGTGCAGCGTCGTTTCCGCTCGTTGGGAACGAACAACAATTCTCCCAGCCAACAGCCCACTGGTAGTTAGTGAAATCGCGATTTGTCAACAGTTATCCAAGCAGACCGTTCACTGTTTTGATTTTGGAGTGATCTTGACCGCGGATGACAACAGCTTCTGGAGGCGTTCTTCGCCCCCGCACTGCACTTCGATGGTGACAAAGTACCCGTTTAGGACGGTCGAATACAGAGCGCGATAATAGCCAAAGTTCGGCCTCTCGAAAAATCGGAAGACGGCTCCGAGGGACTACATCACGGCCGTCACTTGCCTTCTCGGCCGGTCTTGCTAACCTCAAGCGTAAGGT
>Ga0209890_10000525_pt1 | contig 17746 bp, 19 predicted proteins | sample OrgsoiDNA2013049_FD_185799 | JGI IMG/M metagenome (GOLD analysis project Ga0209890, IMG submission 185799) | Permafrost soil microbial communities from the Arctic, to analyse light accelerated degradation of dissolved organic matter (DOM) -... | ecosystem: Environmental > Terrestrial > Soil >...
CGGCTTTCTGTCGTCGGTGTTCGGCGAGGCCTTCAGGGACATTCTTTCCGGCTACCGCGTGTTCTCGCGGCGCTTTGTCAAATCGTTTCCGGTGCTGTCCGATGGTTTCGAGATCGAGACCGAGCTCAGCGTCCACGCGCTGGAGCTGGCGCTGCCGGTCGCCGAAATCGAAACACCGTATTATGCCCGGCCGGAGGGTTCGTTCAGCAAGCTCAACACCTGGCGCCACGGGTTTCGGATTCTCGGCACCATCCTGAAGCTTTACCGGTCGGAAAAACCGTTGCGGTTTTTCACCGCGATCGGAATTACGCTCATGCTGGTTTCGATCGGGCTCGCGATCCCCGTCATCGTCACCTATCTCGAGCAAGGCATCGTTCCGCGGCTGCCGACCGCGGTTCTGTCAATGGGCCTGATGATCTTGGCGGTGCTGTCGGTATCGTCAGGACTGGTGCTCGACACCGTGACGCGCGGCCGCCGCGAGATTAAGCTGCTGGCCTATCTGTCCCAGCCCGCCATGGAAAAGAGTGAGAGCCTGCAGCACGGCCGGTAGAGCCCGCCGTCCCAACATTGCGAATCGAGGGGATTTTACCGGCGTAGCCCTTTTTTAGGGATGCTGTAGCCGGACTGAAATGGGCCTTTGCCCAAGATACCTTGAGGTACCTTGGCTGACTCGCAAGGGAGGACATCTTGACCGACATTTCACCAGACGCCCTCGAATCCGTTCGGCAACTTGCCGATACCTGGCGAGCTATCGTGATCGACCGTGGTCCAGGCGACGTGCGCGACCTTCCTGGCATGGCAATCCGGTGGGCCGACAGCAAATTCCCGTTCTGGAATTGCATCACGTTCACCGATCAGGGCGCTGACGGCCGGTTGCTGGACGAGCGGCTCGCACAGGCGGCGACCTACATGCGCCAAAGGGGTTGGTTTGGCTGTTCGAAGACCTTCTCGATCCGTCGTGTCGTGCCGGACTGCCGGCTGCCGCGGATCGGGCGGGGCTCAGCCTGTGGCTCTCGGGATTCGGGATGTCGGGTGATTTCCTGCCTATCCCTGAGCCGAACCATCCGAGCCTGCGCTTCGTCCGTGTCACGACGGAAGACGAGTTGCTCGCTTACGCGGATCTGAATTCCCGCGCTTACGGTATGCCGTTCGAAGCGGGCCGCGATGGGCTCTGCGGGTCAGCGCTTTGGAAATCGGGCATGTACACGTATCTCGGCCTGGAAGATGGCATTCCGGTCTCGGCTGCCGCAACGGTGGAAACCAACGGGTGCCTGTTGCTGGCACTGGTCGCAACCGCCCCCGAGGCGCAGCGGAAGGGCTATGGGGAAGCGACCGTTCGCAAGGCTCTGTTTGAGGGAGCAAAAGCGACCGGGCTGACCCGCACGGTTCTTCACGCCACCATGGCGGGTGCGCCGGTTTACGAACGCGTCGGCTATCGCAAGGTGGCGACAATCCGGTTCTATGGCCCGCGCGCGTAAGATATCGATCTGCCGGACGTGCAGGATGTTTACGTGACGTTTGGCTCGGCACAAATGCCGCTCCGCGTTCCGGCTTGACTGACACATAGCTCAGCGGTTATACGTCAATCAATAGCCAGCGGGTTATCGATCCCAGATGCCGAACGCTCACGATATGCTCTTCAGAACGCTCGCCGATCCGACCCGGCGGGCGATCTTCGAGCGACTGTGCCGCGAAGGAGAGCAGTCGGTCGGGGCTCTGACGGCGCGGGCCGGGGTCTCGCAACCGGCGGTCTCAAAGCATCTCGGGGTCCTGAAGCAGGCCGGGCTGGTGCGCGACCGTCACGAAGGTCGCCAGACGCATTATAGCGCGCAGCTCGGCGCCTTGGCCCCGCTGATCGACTGGACAAGCCAAATGGCCGGCTTCTGGCAAAGCCGGTTCGACCAACTCGAAGATCTACTTAAAAGGATGGACCGATGAGCAATACCGCGACCGAAACGCTCTCCGTCGTTGTCGAACGCGAGATATCTTATCCGCCGGAAAAGATCTGGCGCGCGCTCACGCAACCTCACCTGATCGAGGAGTGGCTCATGAAGAACGACTTCAAGCCGGTCGTGGACCACCGTTTCAATCTTCGTGCAGACTGGGGCGCTGTCGACTGTCAGGTCCTGGCAGTCGAGCCGAACAAGACGCTGTCTTACACGTGGGCGGCCTATGGTCTCGAGAGTGTCGTCACCTGGACTCTCACCCCCACGAGCACGGGGACCCGCCTGCGCATGGAGCAGTCGGGCTTCCGGCCGGATCAGCAGCAGGCCTACCAGGGCGCCAAATACGGGTGGCAGCAGTTCTTTGCAAATCTGGAGCAGGTCCTGGCACGGACAGACTGAAGTCTGCCGCACCATTCACAGCCAGGCCCGTCGGCGCAGATGATGGTGATGGATGCCTTCGAGGTGGAAAAACAGCCGAATGAGGTGCAAGCAATATGGCAAAGAGCGCAACGACCAAGGGCGAGTCCCCTTCTCGGCTGATCGACGCGAGGATCAAGGAACTGGACGACTGGAGGGGCAAGATGCTCTCCCATGTCCGCGCTCTCATCAAACGGGCCGAGCCTGAGGTGATCGAGGAGTGGAAGTGGAGAGGCGTTCCGGTTTGGTCTCGCGATGGAATTATCTGCACCGGCGAGACGTACAAGAGCGTCGTGAAGCTGACTTTCGCCAAGGGCGCTTCGCTCAAGGACCCCTCAGGGCTGTTCAACTCCAGCCTTGAAGGCAACACCAGGCGCGCCATCGATCTCCATGAGGGTGATGAAATGGATGAGGCTGCCTTCAAGACGCTCATACGCGCCGCTGCAGCCCTGAACAAGTCAAAGGCCCGATAGTCGAATCCGGCGCCTCAGGAAATCCAAACGCGCTTGTGCCGTGCAATCCCTGCGGAATTGCGGATCTGATGTGAGCACGTTTCAGGCGGACGGGTGCGATGGCGGGTCCAGGATCGAACGAAGCTGGCGGCGCGGCCCGATGGCCCGGTCTCATGTGCTGGCCACTGCGATCATGTCGGCGGCCTCGTCGATCGCGGCATAGGCGCGGTCGAGATCGTCGGACGTCGCGCAGTAGGGCGTCATCAGATAGATCACATTGCCGAGCGGGCGAATGAGAAGGTCTCTCTGGCGAAAGAAGGCCCGCAGCTTCGGTCCGACATCGGAGAGATATCCCGAAGTAGAAACGTTGAGGTCGAGTGCTGCGATGGTGCCGGTCTGGCGGACATTGCCAAAACGCGGATCGGACCGGAACCGCGCCAGCCTTTCGCGATGCATGCTTTCCAGCGATCTGATGCGCGCCGCCACCGGCTCGCTTTGCCAGATGCCGAGATTGGCGAGCGCCGCCGCGCAGGCGATCGGATTGGCCGTGTAGGAGCTGGAGTGAAAGAACGTGCGGCTGCGATCGGTCGACAGATGCGCGCCGAAGATTTCGGCCGAGCAAAGCGTCGCCGCCAGCGGCAGCGCGCCCCCGGTGATGCCTTTGGATGTGCACAGAATATCCGGCGTGATACCGGCCTGTTCGCAGACAAAGAGAGTGCCGGTCCGGCCCCAGCCGGTCATCACCTCGTCGGCGATCAGCAGGCTGTCATGCGCTTCGGCGATGCGCTTCAACTCGGCGAGCAGATGCGGCGGATACATCCGCATGCCGCCGGCGCCAAGCACCAGCGGTTCGACCAGCAAAGAGCGACCTGTCCGCCGTGGCAGAGCCGCTCGAATGCGTCGAACGTAGCTTGTTCCCGGCCAGGCAGCGGAAAGGGAATCTTGTCGACGCCAAAGAGCAGCGGTTCGTAGACCGCGTTGAAAACGCCGCGCTCGCCGGTCGACATCGTGCCGATGGTGTCGCCATGATAGCCATGTTCCATCACGACGATGCGTGCGCGCGGCGCGCCCGTATTGTGGAAGAAGCCGAGCGCCATCTTCAGTGCGACTTCGACCGAGGTTGAGCCGCTGTCGGAATAGAAGACGTGAGCGAGACCTGGTGGCGCGAGCCGGATCAAGCCTCTTGCCAGCTGTTCTGCCGGCTCATGGGTGTATTCGAAGATGATCTGATCGAATGTTTCGGTTGCCGCCCGGATCGCGTCCATGATCACTGGATGCCGGTGACCATGGGTAATCACCCACCAGGAGGAGATCGCGTCGAGAATCGAGCGGTCATCTTCATCGATGAGATAGGCGCCGTCGGTTCTGACGATTCGTTTCATCGCCGGTTCCAGCGCATGCTGGGTAAAGGGATGCCAGACCGGGGATAATGGGAAAGCGCGCATCATGCGTTCATGGTCCGGAAGTAAGAAATGTCGAAATGCGCCTGAAAACTCCGGCGCAGGGCGTCGGGCGTCAAGGGATCGAGCCGCGGCAGTCTGCCGAGGCTGCGAGCGCCGCCCATGTCCACGATGATTTGCTCGGTATCCGGCTCGGCGTCACCGATGAAGGCGACGCCCAGCACGGGGATCAGGCGTTGCCGCATCGCCTCCAGCGACAGCAGCGTGTGGTTGATCGTTCCAAGCCCGGTTCGCGCGCAGAGAATGACCGGAAGCCGCCAGCGCGCGAAAACATCCGCGAAAAAACCTCGCGACGGGTCAGGGGGACGAGCAGGCCGCCTGCGCCTTCGATGATGAGGGGCAGGGTGGTTTCCGGCGGCGAGAGCGCGTCGGGAACGAGGGTTATCTTGTCGATGTCCGCCGCCAAATGCGGCGAAGCGGGTGTGTTGAGGCGCCACGTTTCGGGAAGAATGCGCTGCGGTGGAATCCGGCCCAGCCGGCGGACGGTCTCGCTGTCGGTCTCTGCGTCGAGGCCGGACTGGATAGGTTTCCAGTAGCAGGCCCCCAGCGCGTCGGTCAGAGCGGCCGAAAAAACCGTCTTGCCGATCCCGGTGTCGGTGCCGGTCACGACCAAGCGTAAACTCATGGGGTTTCTTCCGCCATGACTTGTGCCAGCCGATCGAACATACGGGCGATCGTCGGTGGATCGACATTGAGCGTGATGGCGATGCGCAGGCGCGCGGTTCCGTCGGGAACCGTGGGCGGCCGGATGGCGCGGATATCAAAACCTTTCGCCTGCATCCGCTCCGCCATGCGCACGGTGCGGCCATTATCGCCGATGATGACCGGCAGGATCTGCGAGCCGCTGCCTTCGATCCCGAGGCGACAGCTGAGCTGCTCATTGGCGAAAGCAATCAGTTGCAGCAGTTTCTGCCGCCGCTCCGGTTCGTCCGCCACGATCTTCAGCGCCTGGCGCACGCTTGCCGCCAGAAGTGGAGAGGGCGCCGTTGCATAGATGAAAGAGCGGGCGCGATTGACCAAAAAATCGCACAGCAGACGGCTGCCGGTGACAAGTGCGCCGGCCGTGCCGAGCGCCTTTCCGCAGGTATGCAGCACGACGATATTATCGCGCCCTTCCAGATCGGCCGAGAGGCCACGACCATCGGCGCCGTAGACCCCGGTTGCATGGGCCTCGTCGACGAGAAGAAATCCATCATGGCGGTCGCTCAATTCCGCCAGTTCGATCAGAGGCGCTCTGTCGCCGTCCATCGAATAGAGGCTTTCAACCGCGATCCAGGGGTGTCCGGTTCCGCCGGCCTTGCGCCATTTGCGGATGGCATCGTCGAAGGCATCCACATCATTATGTGGCACGGCGACAGCTTCGGCGCGGCCGGCCGCTATTCCTGCATGCGTGCTCGCGTGAACCAGCGTGTCATGGACGATCATGTCGCCGCGTTGCGGCAGGGTCGAGAGGATGGCGACGTTGGCGGCATAGCCGCCGCCGAAAAACAGCGCGCATTCGGATTGGAAGAAAGCGGCGGCTTCAGCTTCCAGCGCTGCATGTTCGGGATGATTGCCGCGAAGCAGGCGCGATCCGCCGGCGCCGACGGCGACGCCGCGCTCAAGCGCGGCTGCCACCGCGGCCTTGAGGCGCGGCGATTCAGCGAGCCCCAGATAGTCGTTCGACGTGAAATCGATGCCGCGCTGCTGCGTCAGGGCACGCCGCCGCCCTTGCCGGTCAAGCTGACTTAACATGCTCTGGTAGCGCGCCAGCCGTTCCGGCATCATTCGCCGCTTTCCAGCGCCATCGGCGTCAGGCCGAGACGGCGAAGCAGGCTGGAGTCGCGATCGTCTCCGGGATTGGCCGCGGTCAACAACGTGTCGCCGACGAAGATCGAATTGGCTCCGGCGAAAAAGCACAGCGCCTGCATCTCGTCCGTCATCGCCGTCCGCCCGGCGGTCAAGCGCACGTGCGATTGCGGCATCAGGATGCGGGCGAGCGCGATAATCCGGATGAATTCGATCGGATCAACCGGCGCAGCATCGGCGAGCTTCGATCCCGGCATCGGGATCAGCATGTTGATCGGCACGCTCTCCGGGGGCGTCGGCAGATTAGCCAGCGTCAGCAACATGTCGATGCGGTCGCCGACGGTTTCGCCCATGCCGAGGATGCCGCCGGAGCAGACCTTGATGCCGGCCTGGCGCACGTGCCCGAGCGTTTCCAGCCGATCGGCGAAGCTCCGCGTGGTAACGATCTCCTGATAGAAACGCTCGGAGGTATCGATATTGTGGTTGTAGTAATCCAGTCCGGCCTCGGCGAGGGATTTGGCCTGAGACGGCGACAGCATTCCGAGCGTCGCGCAGGTTTCGAGACCAAGCGCCTTGACGCCCTGGACCATGGTGATGACCATGTCCAGGTCGCGCTGTTTGGGACTGCGCCAGGCAGCGCCCAGGCAATAACGCGTCGCGCCGCTGTCCCTGGCCTTGCGCGCTTCTGCCAACACGCGCTCGACCTCCATGAGTTTCGAAGCCTTGAGGCCCGTCGGGTAGTGCGCGGACTGGCTGCAATAGCCGCAATCTTCGGGGCATCCGCCGGTCTTGATGCTGAGCAGTTTGCTGAGCTGCACCCGATTTGGATCGAAATTTTCCCGATGCACGGTATGGGCCCGGAACAGGAGATCGTTGAACGGCGCCTCATAGACCTGGCGGGCTTCCGTCTGGGTCCAGGACTTGTACTTGGGAGCGGGGACCGCGGCCGGAAACGTGCCGTGCGAAGGTGTTGGCATCCTGTCCTTTCAGGGCACCTGGCGGTGCCTTAACTCGAATGGGGGCGGGGCAAGCGACGGGGATTGCTCCCGTGCAGGCGGCCATTCTTGCAAAATCATAGATAATGTAGTGGTATGATCTATGATAACGGGATCATACCGGCGCTGTTTGCGTGCGCACGTGTTTTTATCATAGATAATCTATAGGAAATGCGATGGCGCCAACGACTGCAGAGCGTATCGCGCGCGTCCTTGCGGAACGGATCGTTTCGGGTGAACTCGCCCCCGGTATTCCGCTTCGCCAGGATCGTGTCGCAGAAGAATTTGAATCAAGCCACGTTCCAGCGCGGGAGGCGTTCCAGCTGCTGCGAGCGCAAGGTTTGCTCATCAGTGAACCGCGCCGCGGAATGAGGGTGGCGCCTCTCGATCATGCCTCGATGCAGGAAATCGTCGAAATTCGCGCTTCGCTTGAGGTGTTGGCGCTAACGCATGCGGCGCCGAAGCTGAATGCGGCTTGTCTGGAAAGAGTTGAGCGCGCGCTGCTGGTTGGCGAGCAAGCGCAGTCCATCATCGAATGGGAGCAGGCAAATCGGGCATTCCACCGCGAGCTGGTGGCCCCTTGCAGGATGCCTCGATTGCTTGCCATGCTCGACGAGCTTCAGCTCGCCAATTCCGGGATCATCTTTTCCGCGACCCGCTCCGCCGGCTGGCAGCCCGGTTCGAGCCATGCTCATCGTCAGATCGTCAATGCCTTGAAGAAGCGCGAAGTCGCCAAGGCCGCCGCGCTGCTTAAGCGGCATATTCGCGGCCTCGAGCGCGCAACGGGAAGCGGCGAAGAAAACAGGGACGAGTAATCCGGTCGCCAAACCGCCCGCGCGGGCTCTCGAGGCATGCGGTTAGTTTGAAGCCGGCGTCACCAGATCGTCGATTCGGATCGGAAAGCGACGCACCCGGATTCCGGTCGCGTGCCAGACCGCGTTGGCGACGGCGCCGGCCGAGCCTGTGACGCCGATTTCACCGACGCCCTTGATGCCCAGCGCGTTGACGTGGGGATCGTGCTCGTCAATCATCAGGGCCTCCAGGTCCGGCACGTCGGCGTTCACCGGGATGTGGTACTCGGCAAGATTGGCGTTCATCGTCCGGCCGGAGCGCCGGTCGATGACAGCGTGCTCGTGCAGTGCGAATGACATGCCCCAGATCATGCCGCCAAAGATCTGGCTACGCACGAGACGAGGATTGATGACCCGCCCCGCGGCGAAAGCGCCGACCATGCGGGTGACGCGGATCTGGCCGAGATCGGGATCGACCTTGACCTCGGCGAAAACCGCGCCGTGCGCATGCATGGCATAGGTCGATTGCGCCGCGGGGTCGGCAGCGCCCTTGCCGCGGGCTTCGATTTCGCGGAGGCCGGCGCGGCCGAGGATATCGGCATAGCTCTCGCTCCGCGTTTCATCGTCGCGACGGAACAGGCGGCCGTTACGCGCGGCCACGCCGGCATTGCCCGCGCCGAACAAGGGCGAGCGCTCGTCGCCGGTGGCGAGATCGGCGAGTTTTGCGATCACCGCGGCGCCCGCATTGTGGATCGCCATGCCTGCGGTGGCGGTGTGGGCGGAGCCGCCGGCGATGCCCGCATCCGGGAGATCCGACGTACCCGCCCTGAACTCCATGTGTTCAAGTTCGAGGCCGAGCCCGTCGGCGGCAATCTGCGCGAACGCGGTCCATGCGCCCTGGCCCATGTCGTGGGCGCCCGTTTCCATCAGGCCGGAGCCGTCGCGGCGCACGACGGCGCGCGCTTCGGCCTGGAACATCAGCGCCGGGAAGGTCGCGGTGCCTACCCCCCAGCCGACGAGGAGGCCCGCCTCGTCGCGCGACTGTCGTGGCGCGAGCGGGCGTGTTGACCAGCCGAAGCGTTCGGCGCCTCGCGCGTAGCACTCGCGCAGGGCCTTTGAGGAGAACGGTTTGCCGGAAATCGGTTCGACTTCGGCGTAGTTCTTGATGCGGAAGGTGAGAGGATCGATTCCGCAGGCCCATGCCGCCTCGTCGATCGCACTCTCCAGCGCGATCGATCCGGTTGCCTCACCGGGAGCCCGCATGAACAACGGCGTGCCGGTGTCAATCCGGACCGCCTCGTGCGAGGTGGCGATGGCGGGGCTCGCGTACAGCGTATGCGAGGCGTCGGCGGCCGGCTCGAAGAAATCGTCAAACGTGCTCGACACGGTCCTGGCGTGATGATCGATCGCGGTCAGCAGCCCGTCGCCGTCGGTGCCGATGCGAAGCCTCTGGCGGGTCGGCGCGCGATGGCCGACCGGGCCGTACATGTGCTCACGACGCAGCACCAGCTTGACGGGCTTGCCGACCAGCCGGGCCGCCAGGATACCGAGCAGCTGCGGTCCCGAGATAAAGCCCTTGGAGCCGAAGCCGCCACCCAGGAAGGGGCTGCGAATATGGATCTTCTCCGGCGAGATGCCGAACAGTGCCGCGATCCGCCCTTGCGCCATGGCGAGGCCCTGGCTCGGGGTCTCGATCGACAGCGTATCGCCGTCCCACGCCGCCACGATCGCGTGCGGCTCCATGGCATTGTGATACTGGGTTGGCGTCTCATAGGTCGCATCGATGCGCTTCGATGCCACGGCCAGACCGGCCTCCACATCGCCATGCCGTACTTCAGACGGATTGCCGATGCCGACGGCGGGCGGCACGAAACTTTCGCCGGCATCGAGGCCGACGCGGGCCGGCTGTGCTTCGTATCGTGGCGACAGCAGAGCTGCGCCTTCCGTCGCGGCCTCCAGCGTTTCGGCGATCACCACTGCGATCGATTGATTCGCATAACGCACCTGGTCGTTCTGCAGCAGATCGAGCCGGAACATGAAGGGGTTCGTCTTCGCGTCGGGGTCCTCCGCGAGCGGCGGCCTGTTGGCGGGAGTCATGACATCGATGACGCCGGGGTGGCGCTTGGCTGCCTGCACGTCAAGGAAGCTCACCCGACCGCGGGCGATGCTGCTGACGGCCAGAACCGCATGGAGCATCCCGGGCGGGTGGTTATCCGCGGCGTAGCGGGCTTCTCCCTTGACCTTGAGGACGCCGTCGCGGCGGGTCAGCGGCTGCCCGATATTGGAGCCGTGCCGGACATGGGCTGGATTTTGAGTGAGGCTGATCTCAGGCATCTAGGAGCGCTCCGGGAGCGGACGAAAAGGGGGAGGCGGGAAGGGCCGCAATGCGCGCCGGTGTTCCGGCCGTGGCGAGCGTCAGGGCGCGCACCAGAATCCGCTGCGCGAGCTCGATCTTGAATTGGTTGTCACCGGAAGGTTTGGCGTCGGCAAGCGCTGCCTTTGCTGCGCGGCGGAAGGCATCGGGTCCGGGACGGGAGCCCGCCAGCATCGCCTCGGCCGCGCGAGCCCGCCACGGCTTGGCGGCAACGCCGCCAAGCGCAAGCCGCGCATCCCTAATCGTGCCTTGCTCGATCCGCAAGCCCGCGGCGGCCGACACCACGGCGAAGGCGAAGGAGGTCCGTTCGCGCACCTTCAGATAGCGTGCATGCGCCGAGAACGCGCGCGCCTCGCCTGGCAGCCGCAGCGCGACGATCAAATCACCCGGCTCGAGCACGCTTTCATGCTCCGGCGTATCGCCGGGCAGACGATGCAGGGCCTCGACCGCGACCTCGCGCTTTCCATTTCTGCCTTCGATCTCCACGACCGCGTCGAGCGCGACCAGCGGCACGCAGAAATCCGACGGATGAGTGGCGATGCAGGCCTCGCTCCAGCCCAGCACGGCGTGCAATCGGTTCTCGCCGCCGCGGGCTTCGCAGCCCGCGCCCGGCTCGCGCTTGTTGCAGGCGCTGGCGACGTCGTAGAAATATCCGCATCGGGTTCGCTGCAGCAGATTGCCGCCGACGGTCGCGGCGTTGCGAAGCTGCGCCGATGCGCCGGACAGCAGCGCCTCGGCAACCGCGGGATACGATTTTGCGAAATCCGCATCGTGCGCGAGATCGGCATTGCGTACGAGCGCGCCGATGCGAATGCCGCCATCGGCCAGACGTTCGATGCGGTCGAGCCCGGGCAGACGGGTGACATCGACGAGACGGCTCGGACCGGTTACCCCACCCTTCATCAGGTCGAGCAGGTTGGTTCCGGCCGCGAGATAGGCAGCACCCGGTTCGGCCGCGGCCGCGACGGCGTCGGAGATCGTTGCAGGCCGGAAATAGTCGAAGGTCTTCATGCGGAGCGCCTCTGGTCTGCCTCGATCAGGCTTTGCTGTACGTCGAGCACGGCGTCGGTGATCCCGGAATAAGCTCCGCATCGGCAGAGGTTTCCGCTCATGCCTTCGCGCACGCGCTCAGGATCGTCGCCGGCTTGCGCTTCCCCGATCAGGCCGATCGCGCTCATGATCTGGCCCGGCGTGCAGAATCCGCACTGGAGGCCGTCATGCGCGATGAAAGCAGTCTGGAGCGGATGCAGCTGGTCTCCGCGAGAGACGCCTTCGATCGTGAGCACGTCGGCGCCGTCGTGGCTGAGCGCCAATGCCAGGCACGAATTGATCCGCCGGCCATCGACCAGGACCGTACAGGCGCCGCATTGGCCGCGGTCACATCCCTTCTTGGTACCCGTCAGATGGAGACGTTCACGCAGGAGATCGAGCAGTGTGACGCGCGGGTCTCCCAGTTCGACGTCCCGTCGTACCCCATTAACGGTGAGGCTGATGGAGAGGTTCATGCAGTGCTCCGGTCAATGCTATGGTCGAATTGCATCGTGGCCACCGGGATTTGATCGACGGGCGCGTGCAAGTTCGGTGCTTATCGGCATATACGGAGGCATCCTCCGTTTTGCAAGACAAGAACGGTCGAAGCATGATCCGAAAAATGAGAGGCTCATTTTTACAAAAGATCATGTTCAAACAAAGAGATGAGATGATGATGCGATTTAATCTAACCGGATCGTGATCCAAGATAGTCAGATGACAGACCAGTCCGCAGCAACTGTTCGCAGACCCCGCGCCGATGCGGTTCGCAACCGCGAGCGCGTGCTGGAGGCCGCAAAGGCCGTATTCAGCGCCGGTGGTCCCGACGCGAGCCTTGAGGCTGTGGCTAGACGAGCCGGCGTCGGTATCGGGACGCTCTATCGCCACTTCCCGACGCGCGAGGCCTTGTTCGAGGCGGTCTATCGGCGCGAGGTGCAGCAGCTCGGCGACCTCGCGGAACAGTTGAAGAGCGAGGCTGAGCCGGTCGACGCGTTGCGTCGCTGGCTAAGATCCAATGTCGAATTCGTTGCCACCAAGAAAGGCATGTCGGCGGCGCTGGCGCTCGCCGTGCAAAGCTCGTCGGAACTCACCGCCTTTTCGTTCGATCGATTGACAAAGGCGGTTGGCGCGTTGCTGGACCGCGCCGTCGCGGCCGGCGAGATACGCGCCGATATCAGCCCCGAAGACCTTCTGCGCGCCCTCGTCGGCATGTGCTATATGCACGACCAGCCCGGCTGGCAGAAGAGCGTCCTGCGGCTGCTCGATGTCTTCGTCGACGGCCTTTGCGTGCAAGCCAATGTCGACAAGCCGACGACGTCGGTGTCGCATGGCGATGGCGCCATAACGAGGGTGAAGGCAAAGCCTGAACGGACCGGATCTCGTAAGCCGCGCAAGTAGATATCGGGCAATGGCCTTATTCGAGTCCCCGCGCACGATGCCGGGCGATCTGGAAAGCTGGCGCACCGAGCGGATGCGGGCAGCGCAACGCCAGGCCGAATTTGATCTTGAACCGGACGATCCGCGCCGGTTGCGGAGGTACGAATTCAGCCGGCTTGCTGCGAACGGCGCCGTTGTGGCGTCAACCGTCCGGATTGGTCGACGCACTCGCTGAGCAGGCCATGGACAAGCCTAAGATTGTTAACCACACGGTCTATGTCGTAATCGATCGCCTTGAGCCGCTCAATGAAAATGGCGGTCATTGCCGGGTCGAGCTTCGCGCGCGTTTTTCCATCGTGGCTGATCTTGCGGTCGAGGCGTTCGAGGTGCGCCTGCACGCGAGCTTCCGCCACGGTGCAATCCAGCATGCTCGCCAGTTCTTCGTAAGTCATCCAAATCTGAGGCATGGCTGTCCTTTGGAGAATTTTGATCGACGACGCTTGCTCGAAGCGAGGCGTGCTGTTCCTGGCACAAACATTTTAAGTTTGGGTTAGTGGGTATCTGGGCCCTTACAACAGGAGCCCTGCAATGTCGCTTCGGAATGCGCTGCAAGTTGGAGTGGGCCGCCCGGAAATCTGTGCTAGAAGAACGATTGTTGAAAATCAGGAGCACTGAGTGGCTAAAAAAGCGAAGAAAACGGTCTTGCGCCGCGAATACACGAAAGCCGATGTAAAAGAGTTGCGAGCACACTCGAAGGCGAAAACGCCGGTCGCCAAGATTGCAAAGCTCACCAAGCGCACCGAAGGATCGCTGCGACAGAAGGCGCTCAAGCTTGGAATCAGGCTGGGTCATCGCCGCTAGCGGGGAAAAAGCCCGAAGAGCCAAGTCGTTACGGGTCTTTATCTTCCGGCTCGTAAGGTGACAGGTGGCAGCCCGGTACCTCGGCAGATATTTCCGTCCCGGAAGATCGTTTTGCTCCCTGGCTTTGGACGCGATGCCGAGAGGCGAAATTCATTTCGACGATACCGGCAACATGTCGACGGCGGGAAATCGATTCACTGGCAGGAGATCGGAGCAAATTACCTCGCAGGCGCCGGTCTCCGAACCGGTGCTTCCTTGCGCGGTGATGTCCAACACCATCCACGCCTGCATTTCGCAATCGGACGAACGCGAGAATCGGCGTCGTTCGTAATCACCGGTCGTTCTGTCGTGTCGCGGCGACGAAGCGATCGAGGATATCGTCCAGGATTGGCATCGAGGTTGCGAAGTTGAACCTGACAAACTGCGGACAATCCGGATCGAACGTCTCGCCGGCACTAAATCCGATCCGGGCATTGTTGAGAAAGAATTGGAATGCCGGGGTCGAAAGCCCGAGCTTGCTGCAATCGAGCCAGGCGAGATAGGTCGCCTCCGGCGCATGCAAGCGGATTTCCGGCGCTTCCGCCGCGAGCACATCCTTGACCCTGTTTCGCGCCTTGAGCAGATGTTCCATCACCGCGTCAAGCCAGGGCTGGCATTCGCTCCACGCCGCGACCGTGGCGTCGACGCCGACGGTATTGGCTGAACCCGTCAGTTTGAGCGGGATGCGTTTGTGAAACCGATGGCGCAAGTCTTCGTCGCCGAAGGCCATCATCGCGCAGCGAAGGCCGGGAATATTGAAGCTCTTGGTCGCCGAGTTGAGGGTAACGGTGCGCGCGGCGATTTCCGGACCGAGCGACGCAAAGGCAATGTGCTGCAGACCTGGGAATACCAGGTCGGAATGTATCTCATCGGAAATGACGATCAGGTCGTGTTCGATGGCAAATTGGCCCAACGCCTTTAGTTCGTCGCGGGAAAACACCCGCCCGGTCGGATTTTGCGGATTGCAGAGCACGAAGATGCGGGTTCGCTTGTTGACCAGTTTTTCGAGTTCGTTCAGGTCGAACACGAAGCGGGTCCCGTTGTCGCGCATCGGCAGCGCAAGAAGCTCGCGTTCCGTCGAACTGATGGCGTCGCGGAACGGCGGATAGTTCGGGGTTTGCAGAACGACGCCGTCGCCGGGATCAGAGAATGCCAGGATCGCCGCATGGGTGGCCTGCACCAGATCCGCGAGCGGCAGCACAAGATCGGGCGAGAGCTCCCATCCGTAGCGGGATTTCATCCGCTGCGCGAACGCCGTGGCGACGAACCGGTCCGGCCTTTCGCCGTTGCGCAACGCATAGCCGTAGTCGCGGTCGCGGACGATCCGCTCGATCGCGGCCTGGATCGGGGCGGCCACCGCAAAATCCATGTCGGCGACAAAGGCCGGCAATACGTCCGGATCGTACTGGTTCCATTTGGCGTTCCGGCGCGCCTGCAAAGCGGGCTGGCTGAGTTCAAAGCTGATCGTCTCTGGGCTGGTCATGATGTGGTTCGCGACGCTTTCATGGGATTTGTCAGGGAGGTGTCGGCAGATTATGCCAAATCTTTGCGCTACTTTCGATTGCGACGGGAACAAAGCTGGCCTTATTCCGGTCGCGATCTCGGAAACGGTTGCGCCAATGATGGCATTGGCGTCATAATTTACAACGCTTTGCAAGTTCGGACGGCCGACATCAGGGATGTCGGCCCGCCGGTCATCGAGATTTTCGGCTTCGTCTCTCGGTCGTTGCCGATGAGTTCTGGCGACAGCTCATTTGCTGGAAGTCCAACGCCTGACTGGAGACAACAATGTCGACGGCTCTGCGGATCGTACACGGCAATTTCGGCAGGGTCGCCTTGCTCGATATGGATTGCTCGCTGGTCCGCCATGCGCACCCGCATTGCCATGTCCTGCTCAAGGTGGCCGGCGCGGATACCCAGTTCGTCGTTGGCGACCGCATTCATGCCCTGACCGATACCGCCGCGGTGCTCGTCGACGGCTGGCAGCCGCATTCCTATGTTCACGACCCGGCGCGTCCGCGGACGCTGATCCTTGCTCTGTATGTCGAACCCGAATGGCTGAAGGCCTTCCGGCCGGGATGGGCAGCCAGCGGCGCGCCCGGGTTTTTTGGACAGCCCCATGGCGAGCTATCGCCTCGCATCCGAAAGCTCACGATGGACCTCGCGTCCGGGATGATGGCGCATCCCGACTGCAGTGCCGAACATGAAGCGTTGTTGTCTGAATTGATGATCGCGGTGATCGAGCGCTTCACGCCCTGGAAGAGCTTTCCGAGAACGATCCGCGAATTGAACGTGTCGGCCTGCGACCGGCGGATCAGGCGTGCGGCGGAATACATCCGCTCCGACGCCGGCGGCGCGGCCAACATCGATACGCTGGCAAAAGAAGCCGGACTTTCGCGCGCGCATTTCTTCCGGCTGTTCCAGTCGTCGATCGGGCTGCCGCCGAAAGTCTATCTCAACGTCGTACGGATGGAGCGGGCGGTGGAGGCCGTCCTGCATCACCAGGCTCCCGTCGGCGAGATCGGCGCACGCCTCGGATTTTCGCAGCCTGCGCATTTCACCCGCTTTTTCCGCAACAATGCCGGCGTCTCCCCCAGCGAGTTCCGGCAAGTATCCCGCCTCGCGGGGTGATGCCGCGCTGCAACCTGAAGAATGAGACGAATTGGCAAGTTGCGAGAGCGCAGGGTATGGTCGGCGATCCATTTTGCTGAAAACAGTCTCTCCACGCGTCGTCACGGCGCGATTGGCAGGACGTTCTACGGATGCTGCATGCAGCGGGTCCAGCACTAGCCGAGAGCAACGCAACTCGCCCCTGGGTCGGCCAATCGATTCCGCGCGTTGAAGACGCCGCGTTGCTGACCGGCAATGGCCGCTTCATCGACGACCTCGGGGTTCGGCCGGGCACGCTATACGCCGCGATCCTGCGCTCGCCGCACGCGCACGCGGAGATCCTCTCGATCGATGGCGAGGCCGCGCGGCGCGCGGACGGCGTTGTCGCGGTCCTGACCGGCGACGACATCAAGGCGCTGACAACCAGCCTCGTCGTTGGCGTGAAGGCGAAGGTGGAATGCTGGCCGATCGCCGTCGGGCGCGTGCGGTATGCCGGCGAATCGGTTGCCGTCGTGGTCGCCTCCGACCGATACAAGGCCGAGGACGCGGTCGACCTGATCGACGTGCGGTACCGTGAGCTTCCCGCCAATATCGACCCGCTGCAGGCGTTGTCGCCAGGCTCGCCGGTTCTCCACGATGGCTTTGGCGGCAACGTCGCGAGCGACCGGACTTTCCGCTATGGCGATCCCGGGCGCGCATTTGCCGAAGCCGCGCACCGGGTTTCGATCGACATCCGCTACCCCCGTAATTCATGCACGCCGATCGAAACCTACGGCGTGATCGCCGACTACGACGCGTCCGAGGATGCTTTCGATATCCTCGCCAATTTCCAGGGCCCGTTCAGCATCCACGCGGTGATCTCGCGGGCGCTGAAGGTGCCCGGCAATCGCCTGCGGCTGCGCACCCCGCCGGATTCCGGCGGCAGTTTCGGCGTCAAGCAAGGCGTATTTCCCTACATCGTGCTGCTCGCCGCGACGTCACGGGCGGTCGGACGGCCGGTCAAGTGGATCGAGGACCGTCTCGAGCATCTCACGGCCTCGGTATCCGCGACCAACCGGGCGACCACGCTTTCGGCCGCGGTCGCGGCCGACGGCAGGATTTCGGCGCTCGACTGGGATCAGGTGGAAGATTGCGGGGCGCATTTGCGCGCGCCCGAGCCGGCCACGCTTTACCGCATGCACGGCAATCTGACCGGCGCGTACGACATCCCCAACGTGGCGGTGAGAAATCGGGTCGTCGTGACCAACAAGACGCCCTCCGGCCTGAACCGCGGGTTTGGCGGGCCGCAGGTCTATTTCGCGCTGGAGCGGCTGATGCAGCGCATCGCCGTCGAGCTCAAACTCGATCCGTTGGACGTGATCAGGCGAAACCTGGTGCCGGCCGACCGGTTTCCCTACCGGACGGCGACCGGCGCGCTGCTGGATTCCGGCGATTACCAGGAGGCGATTGCGCGCGGCGTCAGGGGAGGCGCGCTCGAACAATTGAAGGCGCGCCGGGATGCCGCCCGTGCCGAAGGCAGGCTCTACGGCATCGGCTATGCGGCGGTGGTCGAGCCCAGCGTTTCGAACATGGGCTATATCACCACCGTATTGACGGCGGCCGAGCGA